>Ga0207797_1001836_pt1 | contig 15134 bp, 15 predicted proteins | sample PRCRCaboRojoPR_6_FD_187275 | JGI IMG/M metagenome (GOLD analysis project Ga0207797, IMG submission 187275) | Marine sediment microbial community from Cabo Rojo, Puerto Rico - PR CR 10% Liquid 1 (SPAdes) | ecosystem: Environmental > Aquatic > Marine > Coastal > Sediment | place: Cabo Rojo, Puerto... | reverse complement strand
TGGTCGGTCGATTCGGCGAAGAGCTTCCCATGGTGGCGAACCGGGATATCGACCTTTCCGGACTGATCACACGGACATCGGTTGCAGTGGACGAAGAAAACGTGGTCGGTGTCAAGCTTCCCGTACTTCGGAAAGTGGACGTCGAAGTTGCCGACTACGCCATGTTGGTCAAACCCCACTGGGTGGATAGGTATATCGACCGAGTCAAACAGATGCTGCATCTGAAAGCCGCGGTCTCGGTGGCCGAGGCGCGTGTCCAAAAACTCCAGCGCGCGGTTCGTCGCATCACCCAGCGGGTGAATCTTTTTGAAAAGATACTCATTCCCGAGGCCCGGAAGAACATCAAACGGGTTCAGATTTTTTTGGCGGACCTTGAAAGGGCTGCAACGGTTCGGTCTAAAATCGCCAAAGCCATGCGCGCCCGTAAGACGGAGACCTTGAGAAATCACGAGGCGATACGGTGAGCATCGTTCCGCTGACGCGGGTTACCCTTTACGGACACAAAGACGACAAGACGGCTATTTTTGAGGACCTGCAAGACATGGGCTGTTTGCACCTCATTCCCCTGCAGCCCCAAAAAAGCCTTCCCGTCGGGGGACCGTCGTCTCAGGCTCGAGAGGCCCTCAAATTTCTTCTGAGCTGCCGCCAGAAAAGACGACAGGTCCGGGATCCGTCCAAGTTCGATGCCCTGTGGGTGGAAACAAGGGCCCTGGAAATCCGGGACCGGATGCAGGATCTGGAAGACGAACGGGATTTTCTGCGGCGCAGAATCGAAGACGTTCGACCTTGGGGCGACTTTACATACCCCCCGACAGAAGCCCTTCGGGGTCTGCGACTCTGGTTTTTTATCGTTCCACTGAATGACATGAAAGACGTGACGCAGACCGATTTGATTTGGCAGGTCGTGGCCAGAGACAATCGGTTTGCCTATGTGGTGGTCATATCCGAAAAGGAGCCCCAGGGTATGCCGGTGGCACGAACGCGAACGGGCAACCGACCACTGAGCGAACTCGAATTGCGCCTGGACGAAGTGGAACTCGAGTTGGAGGATCTTCAGGCAGAGCGGGCGAGTTTGACCCGCTGGACTCGGCTCTACGCCTCAAGCCTTTTTCAGCTCGAGGATCAGGAAAGCCTGGCCGCCGCCGTCCACCATACGTATGACGATGGTCCGGTTTTCGCCGTACAGGCCTGGGCACCTTCGGCGCAAGTGCCTCGGGTTACCGCATATGCAGAGCGTCGAGGGCTTGCCATACAAACGGCGTCTCCCGGGCCGGAGGAAGATCCGCCGACGATGTTGCACAACCCCCCGACCCTGGCCAGCGGGCAGGATCTGGTTTCTTTTTATATGACACCGAACTATTGGTTGTGGGATCCGTCGTTGGTCGTTTTTTTCTCGTTTGCGGTCTTTTTTGCCATGATCTTATCGGATGCGGGGTACGGTCTCTTTATGGGGCTGGGGCTGGCCCTCGGTTGGAAGAAAATGGGAAGATCGGCTTCGGGGCGGCGGGTTCGCGTCTTATTCTCGTCCCTGGTGGGGACAACGGTGTTGTGGGGGATTCTGGTGGGAAGCTACTTCGGTTTTTCAGCGCCGAAAGGATCCCTGTTAGGGGGACTCAACAGGCTGGATCTCAACGACTTCGACGGGATGATGAAATTGTCCGTATGGATCGGAGTGGGGCACCTGATTCTTGCCAACCTTGCGGATATCCGGCGGAGAGGTGTCCAGGCCGGAGCGCTGGCGCCACTGGGTTGGATTATCGTATTTTTGGGAGGCATACTGTTCTGGATGGGAGTCGAGGGAGGAACGGAGGGATCTTCTTTGCAGGCGGTGGGTATCACGTTGCTGCTGGCGGGGGCTTTGGCGATTGTCGTTTTTAGTCCGTCCCAAGGTACGTTTTTAAAGCGATTGATGGGCGGACTCCTGGCCCTGACCCGACTGACCAATGCCTTCGGGGACGCCTTGAGTTATTTGCGCCTTTTTGCCCTGGGACTGGCCAGCGCCTCTCTGGCGGTTGCATTTAATGATCTGGCCGGCCAGGTTCGTTCCGAGCTTCCGGGATTCGGCATTTTGCTGGCCTCCCTGGTTTTTGTCATCGGGCACAGCCTGAATTTCGTGCTGGCCGTGGTGAGTGGATTTATCCACGGGCTTCGTCTCAATTTTATCGAATTTTTCAACTGGAGCATTCCGGAAGAAGGGCGACCCTTCCGAGCTTTTGCCAGAAAGGAGACCTCGGTGTGGAACCGATAATTATTACGTTGGGGTGGATTGGGGTTTATGCGCCGATGGCCCTCGGCGCCGTGGGCAGTATCGTGGGATGCGCCCGTGCGGGGCAGGCGGCGTGCGGGGCCATGTTGGAAACGGAGACCGGACATGGACGTTTTGTCGGTATTTCGGCCATGGCGTCATCGCAAACGATTTACGGCATCGTGGTCATGTTGACCCTTAATCGGGACGTGTTGGTAATCAACGGGCCGGGCCTCTTTGCCATCGGAGTTCTGGCGGGAATTGCCCTCATGATGAGTGCCATTCAGCAGGGAAACTGCTGTGCCTCTGCCATCACCGTTTCCAAAAGCAAGCCGGAGGTGTTCGGTCTTTCCATTGCCCCGGCGGCTGTGGTGGAAGGATTTGCCGTATTCGCCTTTGTTTTTGCATTGGTTCTGGCGGGTGCGCTACCAGGAGGAAAGTAAGGATATGACGAACAATCACGAAGTCTCTTCCGGGGTGCAGGATTTGATCGCCCGGTTGAGAGACGAGGGCGTCGATGCAGGCCGAAAGGAGGCCGAGGAAATCGTTCAAAAGGCTACGGAGCAGGCCGCTCAGATCGTCGCTGAAGCCAAGGATCAGGCAAAGGAGATGATAGAGAAAGCCCGCGAGGAAATCGAGATGGAGCGGACGGCCAGCCAGGAGGCCTTTAAGGTGGCCATCCGGGACACGCGCCTGGAGTTGGGCGAGGAGCTGAAGGCCGTCTTCGCAGCCCATGTTCGTCGGCTGGTCTCCGCCGAACTTCAAGACAAAGATTTTCTGCGGCAGATCCTGCTGACCATTGCGGGCCGTGCTGCGGCCACGGTGCCGGAAGACCAGCCGTTGGAGGTGTTGGTCTGCAGAGAGGTTTTCACCGACGGCGATACATGCAAAAACGTAACGGAGACGAGTAAAGAGGCCTTGCGTCACTTCGTTCTGGGGGTGTCGGGCGAGATGCTTCGAGAAGGTGTGGAGCTCAAACCGTCGACCGACATGGAAAGCGGCATCCGAATCCGCCTGGTTGGAGAGGATGTGGAGATCGACTTGACGGATCAGGCCCTTTCGGACCTCATCTTGAAGCATCTCCTGCCGAGATACCGAAACATCGTGGCCGGTGTGGACTAGGATGGGCCGTCATCAGTACTTTATGCTCATGGCAAGCCTGCCGGCCCTTCCTCGATTCGATCAAGCCGAGCGGCTTCCAATCAATCGTGAACGTCTTTCCGGTCGAATGTCTATGCTGGCACCGGAGGATCAGTTCCTGGTCACCTGTGCAGGCAATTTTATGGGATGGTTTCTTCAACCGGGCGAAGGATCGGACGCGGACATGATTGCTTGTTACGAGCGCTTGGCGTCGATCGTTACCGAGCGAAGGATGTGGGCTCTGTTCGAATTACCGGTCAATTTGAAGACCGTGATGGTCGCACTTCGCCGTCGGAGAAGAGGCGACGTTGCCCTTTCGGGAGACGGGTCCTGGGGAGTGGGACCACTGGTCGGGCACATTGAGCGGCATTGGGACCATCCGGATTTCAAGCTCGGTAGTGTTTATCCGTGGATTGTACAGGTTCGCACCTACCTCGAAAAGGATATGGCGCTGGAGCTGGAGCGCTTTATTCTGGGATTGATGTGGGATCACTTCAGCCGCCCGTTGCCGGGGGGACCCTTCGGCATCGAGGCGCTGGTGGCGTATCTATTCAAGTGGGGTGTTCTGCAGCGATGGCTCTCCTACGACCATGAAGATGCCCGAAAGCGATTTGAAGATCTGGTAGCGGAGGTTTTTGATGGATGGGACCCATACATTGAGCACATCTGAAGGTGGACTCCGAAAGGCGGAGAAAACCACTGACGATACGGTTCGGGTGGTTGCCGTTCGGGAGAGTCTGGTGACCATCGAAACCGGAGATGTTCCGATCCGAAAGAATGAAGTCGGCTACGTCTCCGTCGGTGAAGACCGGTTGATGGCCGAAGTACTCAGAGTTCACGGCCGTAACGCAGATATGCAGGTCTTTGAAGATACTGACGGCATTCGGGTCGGGGATCGCGTGGAGATGTCCGGCGAACTCCTGTCCGTCGGACTGGGTCCCGGTCTCTTGGGCCGCGTTTTTGACGGTCTTCAAAATCCGCTTGCGGTCCTCGCCGGAAGCTATGGGTTTTTCCTTCCCCGGGGGGTGGATATCGAGCCGTTGGACCAAAACAAGAAATGGGCGTTTACACCCACCGTAACGGTGGGAGATCGGGTCAGCGCCGGGCAAGCGATCGGGACGGTACCGGAAGGGCCGTTTACGCACAAGATCATGATCCCCTTCGATGAACCGGGTCCGGTCGAAATTACCTGGATCCAACAAGGCAGTTTTACGGTACATACCCCGATCGCCCGTATTCAAGACCGAGAAGGCCGGGAGCAGGTGCTGACCATGACCCAAGAATGGCCGGTACGACGTCCCATCCCGGAAGTCATGCTCCGTCGCCGTCTCTCTCAACGGCTTTTTCCTTTCCAACCGTTAACGACCACCACGCGGATTATCGATACGTTCTTCCCGATTGCTCAGGGGGGTACCGGTTGTATCCCCGGCCCGTTCGGGGCGGGAAAGACGGTCCTCCAAAGCCTGGTCGCCCGTTACTCCGCCGTGGATGTGGTCATCATTGTGGCCTGCGGTGAAAGGGCGGGAGAAGTGGTGGAAACCATCAGAGAATACCCTGAAACCAAGGATCCCCGTACCGGCGGTTCCCTCATGGATAGAACGGTGATCGTATGTAACACCTCTTCCATGCCTGTGGCCGCTCGAGAGGCGTCGATTTACACCGGGGTAACCTTGGGCGAGTATTACCGACAAATGGGATACAATGTGCTGCTCATCGCCGATTCGACATCGCGATGGGCCCAGGCCATGCGGGAGACATCCGGCCGTATGGAAGAAATTCCCGGAGAAGAGGCATTTCCCGCGTACCTCGACTCGGCGATCAAAAACATCTACGAACGGGCAGGGGTGATTCAATGTCCCGATACCTCGGTGGGGAGCCTGACCATGATCGGAACGGTTTCACCGGCCGGGGGAAACTTCGAAGAGCCGGTCACGCAGGCCACATTGAGTACGGTCAAGACATTTCTCGGGTTATCCTACGACCGGGCCTACAAACGATTCTATCCGGCCATCGACCCCCTCATGTCCTGGTCCAGGTACTTGGATCAGTTGAAGGAGTGGTACGACACCCACTTGGGGGTGAGCTGGGTGCCCAGTGTCAAGTCCATGCTCGACCTTCTCCATCAAGGAGACGCGGTGTACCAAATGATGCAGGTCACCGGGGAAGAAGGCATTTCCACGGCGGATTACGTTCTGTGGCAAAAGGCCACCCTTTTGGACATGGTCTACTTACAGCAAGACGCTTTCGATGAGGTGGATGTGTCCATGTCTCGAGAAAGACAGCTAGAGAGTTTTCAGCTGTTACAAAAACTGATCGACCGAAATTACGCGTTCAAGGACAAGAACGAGGTCCGAGATTTTTTCACCCGTCTCATCGGCCTTTACAAGAATTTGAACTACAGTCCGCGGGAGTCGCCGCAATACCAACGCTACATAGACGAAATAGAGGCACTGGCCCGCCAGTATGTCAGTCCTTGACGAAAGGCCAACTGGTCACGCCTCGTCGGAAGACTTGCTTGCAGTGAGCAAGATGTGGACCCCATCCGACCTGCCTTTGCTGTCAACTTGGGATTCTGAGTAACCGGCACGTCAAATTTTCCAACAATACAGGAAACCATGTATTCCGAGAGCCCTACGGGCGTGGTATACAGCATGGAAGAAGGCTGTTTCACCGCAGTAAAATTCGGTATCGACCGGGGAAAGAAGAATCCATGACATTGAGACGAATCGGATCCGGATTTCTTATTGGTGCCTTGTTGTGGGTCGCCGCCTGCGCCACGGTGCCGATTACCGGAAGGCAGCAACTGGACCTGGTGCCTCGTTCCACCATGTTGACGACCAGCTATCAGCAATATGACCGGTTTCTAGAAGAAAATGAACTGAGTGACAATCGACGGCTTACCGAATTGGTCCATTCGGTGGGCCGGGATATTCAAACCGCTGTGGAACACTACTTTCAGGAAAAAAACATGGCCCACCAACTGGAAGGGTACCGATGGGAATTTCACCTCGTGGCGGGAGACGAGGTAAATGCGTTTGCCATGCCCGGGGGGAAGATCGTGGTTTACGAAGGAATCATGGAAATCGCAGAGGACGCAAACGGCTTGGCGGTGATCATGGGACACGAGGTTGCACACGCAGTGGCGGGACATGGGAGCGAGCGGTTGAGCCAGCAACTGGTCACCCAACTGGGAGGCATGGCGCTCAGCCTGGCGCTGACGGAGAAACCGGCGGCAACCCAGCAGTTGTGGATGGCGGCTTTCGGCATGGGGGCTCAGGTGGGCTTTTTGCTACCCTACAGTCGCCTTCACGAAAGCGAAGCCGATCATCTGGGGTTGATCTTCATGGCCAAGGCCGGCTATGACCCGAGGGCAGCGATCGATTTCTGGCAACGCATGGAAGCGGAAAAGAAAGGGCAAGCTCCTCCGGAGTTTTTGAGCACCCATCCAGCCTCCGGTACGCGCATCGAACAGATCGAAGCCTGGATGCCCGAGGTGATGCCGATCTACCGGCGCAACAAGGGGCAACGGACAGCCGAAAGATAAGGTTTATACATCTACTCCGTTCTATTGGAAGAGGGGAGTTTTCCCGCCTGGAAGGTGTAATTTACGACCACCCCGTTTCGGAGTAAAATGTTCAATACCTTGTGCTTGGATTCCTCGTCGAGGGAATAGCGTCTTTTGCTTTTATCTGTTATGAAGGTGTAAACCCACTTCTCTTCATCTCGGGAGGTTTTTGTTTTGACGTGCGGTTCTCCAAACATCCGGACGAGCTCCTCGGCAGTCGTTTTATTCTCTACGATATTCGCAACCGAGTCGCCGGTATGCGTGTCGGTTTTTTCCGCTGTCGAACAGCCCGCGGAGATAGCGACGCAAACGAGAAAGGCCAAACTTGCATACAAGACTTTCATCGATCCTCCAATCAAAAAGTAGGTGTGCGATCAGATCTCTCACCGCATGTTTCGGCATCATAGCATGTGACGCTGTTGTGTCAATCCGGCTGCAAGCCACTCAACAGACGGCGGAAAAAAGGAAGAACGCAATGACCAGAGTTCGAAGTATATGTTGGGTGGTATGTTTGTTGGCAATGGCCGGCACGTTTCTCCCACGGGGCCCGGCATTCGGTGAAGGGATGCCGCGTGTCACTTCCAAGCACTCGTTTGAGTTCGGTCTGAGTACGCGCTACATTGAATATGACGAGGACATCGACGTCGAATGGGACGGCTTCATGTACGGTTTGATTGCCGGTTACACCTATCGCGACAAAGTGATGCTTCATACGAGTCTGGAATATACATATGGAGAACTGGAATATGATGGACGAACCCAAGGAGGGACGCCTCTGGAGGCCGATACCGAGGACTGGATAGTGGAATGGCGTGGGCTGGTGGGCTATGATGCGATGACCAATGAAAGTGTGGTAACTCCTTTCGTCGGTATCGGCTATCGGTATTGGAACGATACAATAGAGGCAACGGGCGGATACGAAAGGGAAATCGTCTATCTTTATTCTCCCATTGGGGTGAAAACCATGGCTCCCCTATCCGCCGGCTGGACCTTGGGTATAACCGCGGAATACGATCTCTTCTGGAAGGGGGAAGTCAAAAGCCATCTCAGCGATGCCGTTATCGGCTACAACGATCCGGAAAACGATCAGGATTCCGGATATGGTTTGCGATTTTCTCTTTCTTTTCGTGAGCAAGCCGGTTTATTTATTGAACCGTATATTGCCTACTGGGACATTGACCGATCGGACCTGGCGCGATTGACTCAGTTCGGTATACCCATCGGTTACGCATACGAACCGGGAAACGATACCACCATTTACGGACTTCGGTTGGGTTGGACCTATTAAAATCGCCTTTGGAGGGCTTCGTTTGTCCTGGCGAGCGACAAAAGGCGGATCCCTTCCGAAGACGAGATGGATGGCACAATTGCGTTGACACGATATTGCCCACCCGACTGAATCCCTCTCTCCTGTCTGTGTAGCCACCTTTGACCTGGAAATTTTCACGGCAGGCAAACGCATCCCATGTTCGCCGGTGAATGGGGAAGGTGTCCATTCTCCTCGGCAAAGCACTGTATCGGCGTCGGAATCGCCTCCGACAAAATCGAAAAGCGGGTTGTCAAAAATGTGCTTGCCAGGGCGAAAACGAAAACGATAGCGGACCCTCCGGGACCGTTGGGCCGGTTTACCAGGTTTAAAACAAAGGATCCATGACAGTCTGAGCCGCTGCGAAACTGGAAGTAAGACATGACAGAGAAAAACCCCAAGCGAGGCGTCGCTTCAAAATGTGCCCGATGTGAAGACTTATGCTGTCGGTATATAACGGTGAAGATTCCTGCCCCTCGTACCATCCGTGACTTTGACGGATTGTTGTGGCAATTGGCTCACGAAAATGTGCAGGTGTATAAAGACAGTTCGGGATGGCATCTGCTGGTCTGCAATCCGTGCATTCATCTGAGGGATCAGGGGGGCTGCAAGATCTACGACCGCCGTCCGATTACCTGTCGGGAACATTCCACCGAGAATTGCGAGTACCGGAATCCGATTTCAAAAACGTCCGCTCTTTTTTTTGACGGATATAAGGCCTTGGACCGATATTGTAAAAAGAAATTCAAGACCTGGGATCGCCGGTTTTAGATCCCTCCCCCAAAGGGATTCCCGCGGCGAATAAGCTTAGGCGGTTGTCGAGAGTGCTCAAGTTTACACCAAAAGCAGGCCGGAACAATGACTTGAACTTTTTAGATAACCGCATAAGCTTATACGACTGAGAAAATTTGGGCACGTTCTTTGAGAGCCAAACCGATGTTGGCCTACCCGTGTTGCGGCGGATCCGCTGGGGATCTTACGGGTTATCCATAAAAATTATTATGAATTACAATTGCTTTTGGCACTGTTTGACATTATGCTAGGAATATGCCCTGTTGGAATGTTGGTCGGCCGGACAAGGGCCCGATTGTGGCGAACCGGTTTCTGACGTAAAGTTAGACGAGATGGCGGATCGTATCGGCGTGTACATATGTGAATGTGGTCCAAACATCAAGGATGCCTTGGACGTGGACGCACTGGTGCAATACGCGTCATCTCTGGACGGAGTAATCGTTGCCAAGCCATTCGGCCTGCTTTGTTCTTCCGAGGGCAGCCGTTTCATTGAACAGGAGATCCAAACCCACGAACTGACCCGAGTGGTGATTGCCGCCTGTTCACCCAAGGAACACGAACAGACCTTCCGACAAGCCCTTGAAAAGGCGGGGCTGAATCCCTTTCTTCTCCAAATTGCCAATATCCGGGAGCAATGTGCGTGGACTCTCTCCGACAAGGTGTCGGCCACGGAAAAAGCCAAGACGGTCATTTCCGGGGCGGTCCAGCGGGTCATCCATCATGTGCCTCTGAAGGTGGATCAGATTGAATGCGTGGCCGACGTGCTGGTGGTAGGGGCCGGAGTGGCGGGAATCAATGCGGCACTCACCTTGTCCCAAGAGGGACGAAGGGTCTATTTGGTGGAGCGTCTTCCCTGTATCGGAGGAAAAGCCGCCCGGTATGAAGACCTGTTCCCGAGTCTGGAGTGTGCCTCCTGCGTGTTGGATCCGGTCTTGGATGAGGTATTGCATGACGACCATATTGAAGTGTTGACCTATGCCGAGGTAGAGGAAGTATTGGGTTTCTATGGAAACTTCCTGGTGAAGGTAAAGAAAAAAGCCCGACGGGTAGACATGGAAAGCTGTATCGGTTGCCAGGCCTGTTTTGAACCCTGCCCTGTGGCGGTGACCAACGAATTCAACGAAGGCCTCGACACCCGCAAGGCCGTTTACATTCCCTATCCCGGCGCGTTGCCCAATGTGGCCGCTATCGATACGGCCCATTGTCTTCGTTTTCAAGGTCAAATGTGTACCGCTTGTCAGGAGGCCTGTCCTTTTGGGGCCATTGACTATGAGGCCCAAGACGAAGTGGTGGAGCTTCAAGTGGGGGCCGTCGTATTGGCTACCGGTTTCGATTTGCTGGACCCGGCCCGTGTATTTGAAAGCTATGAGAAAGCCGCCCATGTGTACACAGGCCTGCAACTGGAGCGGCTCTTGAGCGCTACGGGGCCTACGGAGGGAAAAGTCCTTCTCGGCGACGGGCGCCCGCCCGCGAAAATTGCACTGATCCACTGTGTGGGGTCTCGGACCCCTCGATTCCGTACATACTGTTCCGGAGTCTGCTGCACCTATCTGACCAAATTCTCACACCTGCTTCGCGAAAGGTGTCCTGAATCGATCGTGACCCATTTCTTTTCCGATCTTTGCCTTCCGGGAAAATGGGCCCAGGGCTTTTTCGACGAGGTTTCGGCGGATACGTTCGTAGAGGCAGTCCGGTTGAAATCGGTAGACTCCGTGCATCTTGTAGAGCAAGAGGGCAAGACATTTGTCCGTTATGTGGACGTGCAAGGCCAATCCGGAAGCGTCGCATTTGACATGGTGGTGCTGGCTCCCGCGATGGAAGGGGCGTCCGAGGCCAATGACATTGCCCGCATCTTTGAGCTCTCCCTGGATGCTGGAAACTTTTTTGAGCCGGAAGACGCCGTGGTGGCCCCGGTGTCCAGCGTGCGAAAAGGGGTCTTCATTGCCGGGTGTGCCCAAGGACCCAAGGATGTCCGGGCATCGGTGGCCGAGGGGCAGGGGGCCGCGGGCCGGGTACTTTCCGACCTGCTTCCGGGGGAGAAACTCCCCTTGGAGGCCACGGTATGTGAAGTGGATGAGGGCCGATGTTCCGGTTGCAAGACATGCATCGGGTCGTGCCGGTATAAGGCGATGGATTTTGATCGGGAGCGCCGGTGTGTGCAGGTAAACAAGGTGCTGTGTCGGGGGTGTGGTACCTGTGCGGCCACGTGTCCCAGCGGCGCCATCCAGGCCGATCATTATACGGACCGACAGATCTTTTCTGAAATCGAGGGGCTATTGCATACCTGATCGGTTCTTTGCGGAACGACCCATGCGGTCCAAAAAGTTCAATTCAGTGTTTCCATGGGCTGAATGGGCCTCGAGCCGGCTCACGGCTCGGTACCCATCCGGCCTGCGTTTGGTGTGAACTTGCCCATTCCGGAGGAGCGGCTTCTTGAAAGATTTCGAACCCAAACTGGTCGGTTTTCTCTGTAACTGGTGTTCCTACGAGGGCGCCGACGCCGCCGGCCGGGCACGACTCACGTATCCACCCAATCTCCGCGTGGTACGGGTGATGTGCAGCGGTCGTGTGGATCCTCAGTTTGTCATGAAGGCATTCAAAGAGGGGGCGGACGGGGTCATCATCCTGGGATGCCACCTGGGAGACTGCCATTACAAGGAGGGCAACTACCATGCCCTCAAACGATACAGCTTTTTGAAGCGCCTGTTACACGATTTGGGTATCGAACCGGAGCGGTTCAAGATTGATTGGATTTCCGCCGGGGACAAGGACAAGTTCGTTCATCTGGTCTCGGAAATGGTGGAACAGACCCGCCGTTTGGGTCCGTTAAACGGGGACAGGTACACAGATCATGGGGAGTAAACCGAAAATCGCCCTCTACTGGTGTTCCAGTTGCGGTGGCTGTGAGGAGTCGGTCATCGACTTGGCGGGGGACCTCCTTACGGTCGTGAAGCAGGCGGACATTCTGTTTTGGCCGGTGGCCATTGACACCAAATATGAAGATCTGGAAGGCATCGGTGATGGGGAAATCGAGGTTACGCTGATCAACGGTGCCATACGGATGGATGACCAGGTCCACATGGCCCGATTGTTGCGAAAGAAGTCCCGGATTCTCATGGCACACGGAAGCTGCGCTCATTTGGGCGGGGTCGTCGGGCTGGCCAATTTTTTTACCCGTGACGCGATCCTGCAACGGATCTATCACGATGTTCCTTCCGCCGAGCATGTCCGTGAACCGCGCTTCCCGGGCCAGGGGTCGCAAGAGGCGCCGTTGCCCTACTTTAGTAATTATGTACAGACGTTGGACCAAGTGGTTTCCGTGGATTATTACATTCCCGGTTGCCCGCCGACACCGGAATTAATCAAAGAGGCAATCTTTTCGGTCTTGGAAGATCGGTTGCCGGAACCAGGCAAGGTCCTGGCGGACGATAAAGCCCTGTGTCACACCTGTCCGCTTTCAGAGAGCAAGCCGGATACGATTCGCATCCAACGCTTCAAGCGGGTCTATGAAACGGAATGGGACCCCACACGGTGCTTCTTGGATCAAGGCATCATCTGTCTGGGGCCCGTTACAAGGGGCGGCTGTCGTGCCCGGTGCATTCGAGCGAACATGCCCTGTCGGGGATGTTTCGGTCCCCTGGACAATGTACTGGACCAGGGCGCAAAGGCTTCCGCCCTGTTGTCTGCGATCATTGAGGCCGACGATGTGGAAGAACTGGAAAAAATCGCCGACTCGATTCCCGATCCGGGGGGTCTTTTTTATCGATACGGCTTGGCGGCCTCGGTACTGCGGGGAAAGGTTGGAGGGGGTACCCGGTGAGCAGGCGCATCACGGTTGATCCCATAACCCGGTTGGAAGGTCACGGCCGGATTCACATCTTTCTGGATGATGCCGGCAAGGTGAACCGGGCCTGTTTGCAGGTTCCTGAACTGAGGGGCTTCGAGAAGTTTTGTGAGGGGCGAGCGGTAGAGGAGATGCCCACCCTTACGCAAAAGATCTGCGGGGTTTGTCCCACGGCGCATCACACGGCGGCGAGCAAGGCACTTGACCAACTCTTCGCCGTCGATCCTCCACCCGCTGCCAAGATCATTCGGGAACTGATCTACAATGCGTTCCTCTTCGAAGACCATCTCTTGCACTTCTTTTTTCTGGGAGGGCCCGACCTCATCGTTGGACCCACGGCCCCTGCCGCCAAGCGGAATATATTCGGCATCATTGAAAAGCTGGGTGAGGAAACGGGAAAAACGATCATTGAGACGAGAAATCGTGTGCGGCAAATGATCGGTGTACTGAGCGGCAGCGCTACCTATCCGGTGTGCGGTCTGCCCGGCGGGGTTTCAAAGCGTGTGACCGAAGAGGAAAGAAACGAATTCGAGAAAACGGCAAAAGATGCCGTGGCACTAGCCAAAACCGCTTTGGAGGTATTTCACCGGGTGGTCCGGAAAAACAAGGTCTATCAGAAGCTCCTCCACAGTGATGTCTTTTGTCACCGAACCTATTACATGGGCCTGGTGGATGACCGGGAGAGACTCAACTTCTACGACGGTATGGTCCGGGTGGTGGACCCGGAAGGTCGGGAGTTCGCAAAATTTGAGGCCCGGGATTATCTGAAGCACCTGGAAGAACGGGTGGAGCCGAGTACCTATCAGAAAATCTTATACCTAAAGAATGTAGGTTGGAAAGGCTATGTGGACGGCAAGGAGAGTGGTGTATATCGGGTGGGTCCCTTGGGCCGGTTAAATGTGTCCGAAGGAATGGCCACAGCGGGGGCCCAGGAAGAATTTGAGCGTATGTTCGATGCCTTGGGTGGAAGACCGGTTCACAATACATTTGCGTATCACTGGGCGCGTCTGGTCGAAATCCTTTATGCCGCCGAACGGATGTGTGAGCTTTCCACGGACAAACGGATGACGGACGCCAAAACGCGCAATGTTCCGACAAACAGACCGGAAGAGGGAATGGGCGTGTGTGAGGCCCCTCGAGGAACTTTGTTCCACCACTACAAGACCACTCCCGATGCTATCGTGAAGGAGTTGAATCTACTGGTGGCCACCCAGAACAGCGCAGCGGCCATCTCCATGTCTGTTGAACAGGCTGCCCGAGCGATCATCCAAGATGGAAAGGTTTCCGATGGAAAGTTGAACATTGTGGAAATGGCCTTTCGTGCATATGATCCCTGTTTGGCCTGTGCGACCCATTGAAGATTCCGGCGGAAAAAGCTCTACAAATGCGTCGTTCTGTGGTAACGATTACTCGTTTTTCCCAAGTCAGCTGCAGGGTGCTGATGGTAAGATGTACAATGAGATGAACAATGTCCGGTCGGCATGGTCCGTAAATTGACAAGGAGGAAACAGATATGGCCGTAGAAGTCTTGGATACCCAAGGGATGAAATGTCCTCAACCGGTCCTTAAGATCGCCGTAAAGGCACCCGACATGAAGCCCGGGGACATCCTGGAAATAATCGGCGATTGTCCCACTTTTGAAAAGGACGTCCGCACCTGGTGTGAACGACTGGGGAAGGTTTTTCTATCCATTAAAGAGGAAGGTCAGAACAAGAAGCGCATCCAAATCCAGTTTTAGGAGATCCTTGAGGCCGGCCGATCTCTGCAAATACCTTTGGCCGTTCCGTGCAGGGGGCGATGCGATTTCCAAGATCCGAGCCGCCCCCATCGGACGGCAAGATCCGAACAGAGGGTGGACTTTACTTGCCCCGGGTGCGAGTCACGGATCGCCCCCTACGCCTTCCAGGTGGAACGAAACACCTTTTCCCGGTAGTACCGCAATTCTCCGATTGATTCCTTGATGTCACCTAATGCCAAGTGGTCTTTACGCTTTTTTGGTTTCGGCAAGGAAGGGTACCATCTGTTGGCCAGTTCTTTAACGGTGCTCACGTCGATGTTGCGGTAGTGGAAAAAGGCATTGAGTGCGGGCATGTATCTGGAGAGAAAACGGCGGTCCTGCCAGATGGAGTTACCGCACAACGGCGACTCGCCCTCTCGCACATATTGACGAAGAAAATCAAGGGTCGTGGCTTCGGCGGCGGCGGTGTCGTAGGATGACAGACGCACCTTTGCCAATAATCCC
>Ga0207797_1001835_pt1 | contig 15139 bp, 12 predicted proteins | sample PRCRCaboRojoPR_6_FD_187275 | JGI IMG/M metagenome (GOLD analysis project Ga0207797, IMG submission 187275) | Marine sediment microbial community from Cabo Rojo, Puerto Rico - PR CR 10% Liquid 1 (SPAdes) | ecosystem: Environmental > Aquatic > Marine > Coastal > Sediment | place: Cabo Rojo, Puerto... | reverse complement strand
GTCTCAGTGGATACGACATCCACTACTCTTAGCTGGGAGAGCGGTGCGACCGCAGAATCGCATGATGTCTATTTCGGCACGACACATCCGCCGCCATTCATTGGGAACCAGACGGAAAATACGTATGACCCCGGGGAGTTGACCGGCGAGACCATCTACTACTGGCGTATCGACGAGGTGAATATGAACGGAACCACCCGGGGGCCGGTCTGGAGCTTTGAAACCGTGGCCATTCCGTTACCGGAAATGCTCGTAGCACACTGGCCTCTCGACGAAACTTCGGGAACAACTATGGAAGATGCTACCGGTCAGGACCTCTCCGGTACACTATATAATATGGGCGATGTATCCTGGACCGATGGAGCCATCGACGGAGGTCTGGCATTCGACGGGCAGGACGATTATGTGCTCGTCCCTCATAATGACTATATCGATTTTGGTACGGAGAGCTTTTCCCTCGCATTTTGGCTGAATCAGTCGGTGGAAAACCGGCATATGCGATATTTAATAAAAGGAACCCATTCCACACCCGGGACCGGAAAGCGCTATGAGGTGTTTCATCACGCAGACAATGAGATCCGGTTTGCCATCGACGACGATGCCGGTAAAACCAGTCTCCAGGTGCCAAATGACGATTTCGTCACCGGGGAGTGGGTGCATGTGGCTGCGATCCGGAATACAGAGAAGGACCAGGTATATCTGTATCTGAACTCTAATCTGAAAGGTTATACGGAAGACATAACCGGTGATATCTCCCAGAATGAAGATATGTACATCGGTGTCTCTCCGGATGAAGATAATACCAATCTGGCCGCGACGTTGGACGATATCAGGATTTATAACTACGCCCTCAGTAAATCAGAAATCCAGAGCCTTTACAGCGAGGTGGGGATAACAGCGCCCGGTGATGTGCCGGATCGATACGACCTGGCCGTGTCCAGTTATCCCAATCCGTTTAACCCGGTGACGACTATCGATTACACAATTCCGGAAGAGGCGGAGGTGAATTTGGCTGTCTACAATCTGCTGGGAGAAGAGGTGCAATCCCTGGTAAACGGGTTGAAAGAACAGGGGCGTTACTCCTACCGGTTTTCGGCTGGTGAATTGAGCAGCGGAGTATATATTTGCAGGCTGCAGATGAAGAACGAGGTGCGGATGACGAAGTTGCTGCTCTTAAAATAGGGAATGCCCCGGGAGCAGTACGGGATTCCTGTTTGATAGCATAAAGGGGTTGAAATCCCGGAAGCCAGCGTGTAAACTTACATTAATTATATAATGCTAAATTCATTGATGTTATCGATAACATCAATGGTGGTTTTCTCTGTGGGATACCGATCTGTTACCGCACGGCTCTTTGATGTTCTCACTCGGACGATGCCATGAACCAGTGTAACTTTGGGGGGTAAATATCCGGCAGAATTGAGGAACTGATAACGATAATCTACTTGAAGAGACCGGTGTAGCATTTCCAGAAAACAGTGATATGCATATAATATCTGTTCAAATGAAATGAGTACCGGCCAAGAGTTCCAACAGATACAATAACAGGTACAATGCATGTTATGCAATGCCCCATTCAATTATCAATCATAATCCCCCCGTTGGATGGGGCATTGTACTTGTCGCAATCCCTTCCCCGCATTTGACGGAACCAAAGCCACTTTCCTGTGGAATATCTCCCTGCCAGGAATTATCGGTTCTGCAGCCTCTCCAGGATCATTGACCACTCCATAGCCTCCAATACCGGTCTTCACTTCCAACCCAAGTGAGCGCAGGTAGTCTTCGATGATTCCGGCGGTGCGCTTCTCCCGTGTGGAGACTTCGGGATGTCGGTGCAGATCCCTTCGGATTGCGACCAGGCTGTCGTAAATCTGGTTCGTCTCGTTCTGAATCCATTTATGTGTCTGCGTCGGCGGTGTCAGAGTCTGTCCAGAGCCCTTCAGCCCTGCACTCAGAAGAACCGCACTTGGCATAATCCCTGCCAATAGTGACCTTTTGTACATACATTAACCTCGTACGTTTTTGTGTCGAGAAACCCACTCCTGTCAGAAATTACATTTTCGTAGTAACCGCAATCTAGGTGAATAGTCGGAGAAGCCCGTTTCCGGGATGCGGGAGAAACAAACTCCCGCCAGCATATTAATGTTTGAGGAGAACCGCAACCGCAAGATAATCATCACGTATCGACTCAAACCTTCATCTGCCGGATTTCATCTTTGCGTCACTCATAACGCAATGACTCCACAGGGTCTGCCATAACCGCTTTTGTCGTGTGATACGCCGTCGCCACCAATACTGTCAGTACCATGAGTCCAACACCGAGGAAATAGTCCATGAACTGCATTTCATATTTATAGGCACCCGGCGTAGTGAATTGGAGAATGTAGGCGGTGGGCAGGGCAGCTGCTAAAGCGAATGCCAGGATGATTAGGAAGTCTTTCAGCATCATGGTGTAGAGTCCGGGAGTTTTTGCCCCCAGCACCTTTCGGATCCCGATTTCCTTGAATCGCCGCTGGGCGGCAAACGAAACCAGCCCGAACAGTCCGTTGGCGGCAAGGAGTATCGCGATAATTGAAAACATAAAAAACACGTTTTCTACGATCGCCCAGACATCTCTGGTACCGTAATCCATGTTCTGTGCAAATGGCGCAACCTCGAGGATGGCGTTTGGGAAAAAATGCCTGAACTGCTGCCGGACAAATTTCCTGGTAGACTCTGTGGCATCAGGCGCAGTCCGAACTGCATACATACCGGACTCTGCAAGCGTACCGGGATGCAGTAGCATCAGGTAGGGCGGAATTTCCTGATGGACAGTAAACGGGTGAAAATCTTCAACCACGCCCACCACTTTATACCGGTTCCCGTGTAATATGACTGCCTTCCCCAGGGGGTCATCCCAGCGAAACTGTCGCCAGGCAGTTTCATTGATTATGCAGGCATTTTTGTCCGTGGAGTATTCCCGGGAAAAATTTCGTCCCAGTTTCATCTGGAATTGGTATGTAGATATAAAATTATAACCTACCGGATTGTATCTAATGTTAATCTTCTCCTCAGGCGAAGCCCCTTGCCAGGTAATTTCCCGGCCCTGGTTACCATTGAAGGGAGCAGTGATGGAGACTGATGCATCCAGGATGTCCGGATGTCTGATTAATTCGGTCCGCAATGTTTCGAAACTGCCTTCTGCCCGTTCTCCGTAGACTTTACACAACAGGAGATGTTCTTTGGTGAATCCCAGGTCTTTGGCATGCATATAATCCACCTGCTTTACAACGAACAGTGTTGTTAAGATGAGAGTAACGGAAATGACAAACTGAAAGCCGACCAGAAATTTCCTGGAATAATTTCTTGAAAAACGCTTCCGGCTTCGACCGAAAAAGAGCAAATTTCCTTTCAAAACCGATGCAGGTCTGAATGCGGACAGATACACAGCGGGATATACACCGGCAAGGAGTCCCGTGACAATGAATACACAGGCAAGCATCAGGACAAATCCGAAATCGGTGAAATAATTAATGGTCAGTGGTCGCTGGACAACAGTACTAAAAAGTGGCAGTGTCAACTCTGCCAACACAAACGCCAGCACTATAGCGCACAGAGTATAGAGCATCGATTCCCCGATAAACTGTTGAAACAGGGAGGATTTGGAAGCGCCCACGACTTTACGTATACCGATCTCCCGCTTTCGCAGACTTGAGTTGGCGGTGGACAGGTTGATAAAATTGATACACGCCAGGATGAGGACAAATATAGCAATACCGGCCATAAAATAGAGGGCGATTTTGAGATCTGCCCTTTCCTCGGGAACAAGATGGATGTCCGTCAGCGGCTTCAGATAGAGCTTTTTATAGTTCTCAGGGAGGTACTCATCAAGGAAATTAGAGATCTTGCCGTCGACGGCTTTCCGGGTGTGCCCCGGTTTGAGCAAGAGGTAATTTCGGAACATCGCGGCGCCGAGATGCTCCATTTCATCGTATTCTTTCCAGTCGGCAATCTGTTTGTAAGTGGGAAAGGAGACCAGGTAGTCGGGCCGGAAATCGACATTGCGGGGAAGAGTGGCTATCACCCCGGTGACTTGCAGTAGCTCATTTTGCGACGCTTTCAGCGTCTGACCAACGGGGTTTTCCCCAGGGAAGTACTTCTCAGCGTATTCCCGGGTTAGCACTATTGAAAACGGCTCCGAGAGCGCTGTTTCCGGATCGCCCTGCAAGAAATCGAATGCGAATACCCGAAAAATATCCGGATGCGCATAATACCCGGAGTTTTCATAGAAGGTCAGTTCATCCGATGCGGAGAGGTACTCCCCCCAGATTTCATGAAGTACGACAGCCTCCTCGACCTCCGGGATCTTCTTTTCTATCTCTTCAGCCAGCGCGTACCCGGTTTGACTCCAGTAATCGACTCCGTCCTTATATTGCACCGCCTGCTGCACCCGGTAGATACGCTCATGATTTTCGTACGATGTATTCCAGGAAAACTCGTAACGAACGTAGAGTAAAATCAGGATACAGGTTGCCATGCCGACCGCCAGTCCGGTAACGTTGCTGATAAAATACCCCGGGTGGTTCCGGATGGTCCGAAGGAAGACCTTGAGCTGATTTTTTACCATCGGTATCCTCTTGCGATAAATCTATGGGAGACTTACAACTCTCCCGTCATCTCTGTTCGTAACAGTAAGCAGGAAATGAGCACCACTCAGTGCACTTATCTGCTTCAATATTAATGCCAATGTGATCTATCGCCGGGAGAGAGGGAATGTTGAAGAATGCCGGGAATGAATGTCCAGAAAACTGTTTTATAATAACACACTGGCTGTTCATTATCGGACAGTCAACTGATTCATCTCCAGGTAACCGCAGCCGGTAGTCTGCCGTGGAGGAGGGGACGGAAAAATCTTTGTTTCATAAATAGAAGCAGGGGAGTGCAGTTTGCCTTTATTAAGGTTTCATTGGTGTTATATATTTTACACTATTAAATCCTGCTTTTTCATTCCAGACAAATATGCCGTGTGCTGCTCCTCTGCCGGTTGAATATTTCGCGCGATAATCAAAGGTCACATATCGATTGTCCAAAATGCTGTTAGATTCGCCTTCACATTCTCCGGTATCTTCAGGGCTAAACTGGCTTTACGGGACTCTTGTCTCCAGTTTCCACCGGCAAAGCAGAAATGTGCAAAGGATCTAGATCTCATCTGTGGAGCTCTAATTATCTGAGAGATTACGGGTGTAAACCTGCGGCACTAATGTGCTCGGATAGTTTACAGAGCCTCCGCAGAAATAAACCGAGTAGTGCACGGCACAGTCCAATTTCCTGTGAAAAGGACTAATCTGGACAGATCTGTCTCGAATAGTTAATGAATGTCGCTCCAACCTGAATATTCCTCAATTGGAATCCGTGTCCTGGCGAGGGAGAAAAACTCCCCTCTGAGGCAGAGAAATCGGGGATTCTTTAATTAAAAATAGACCCGGTACATCAGGTTCGGATAAAAACCGAACTGGGTGGCATAGCCAATGTCGTCTGGTGCGGTTGGATCGTAGAACTCGGCTAATTTGCCCTTGGTATTGGTGACGTTGTCCAGCGTTAAAAAGAGTTCGTGAGTCGCGTTGAGTTTGTTCCATTTGTAACTGGCAGAGAGGATGATACTGTATACATCCTCAAGCCCACGTTCATAGGCCCGGTCGTAATCCCAGTACCGGTTGTCTGCAGGATCAACCGCCACGTTGCCATGTTCGTCCCGGAGCAACGGAATTATTTTATGCCCGCCGCCGAAAAACAGCTTGGCATTCAGAGCCAGCGTCTGGTTCCGCTTTTTCCCCAAGCCATCATATTCTTTCCCGATCAGGAGGTTCATCAGATAGTTCCCGTTGTACCGCGTATTTCTCCGGATCCCTTCCAGCGAGGTGTATCGCGAATTGTAGACAGAACCGTTGATCAGATAATAGTAGTTATTCTTGAAAAACCGTTCTAACGTGATTTCTATGCCGAGGTTCTGTCCGGTTCCTTGATTAACCAGATCAACGTACCGGTAATCCATCCCTTCATTAATGGTGGCATAATAGCTAGTATCCACATTTTCGACCGGAAGGTCGTACAATCCCTGATAATAGGCTTCGATCTTTGCCAGCACGTTCGGTGTGAAGCGTTTTTCATATCCCAGCACGAAATGGTCTGCCTTGAGCAGATCGAGATCCTTATTCGGTTCAGTGATGCTGCCGTCGTCCTCTTCTATTCTTGCGAAATAGTGGTGAATGCTCTCCATGGTACTGTGCTTCCCGTAACCGGCATGAAGTGCATCCGTATTACTCAGTTCCCAGTTCAGGGCAATCCTCGGTTCCAGCGTACTCTTGTTATTGAACAGCACGTTCACGTTATGAACCCCAGAAACGAGAGTCACACTCTCATCGAACCGATATTTCCAGCTGAGGAAGTTATTGATCACTCCTACATTTTCGTCAATGTCCGCGATAGACATTCTATTGCCGTAATCCTTACGGAGCCGGCTTTGGGAAATGTCGTATTGAAACAGCGAGTATTTGGCGCCTGCCTGAATCTTATGTTTTGCATTCACTTTGTTGCTGTAGGTGATTGCGGCCCGGGAAGTGGATTTCTCCAGCCGGTTCCGGAAGCTCACCCTTTTGTTGAGTACGGAATCACGGACAAACTCGCCATGGCTATCGTAAATCCCGGTAACCTCGGATTCGTAGACATCATCGCTAATCCCCTCCGCCGAATAGGAAAGTGACGTCCGGAGATAGCTGTCATCATCGAGGGGCAGGATGTGGTTTATCCCGGTATTGGCCAGGTATGACTCCTTCTCATAGTCTTCCCGGATATCGGCACTCATGCCTCTATCGCCCGGAGTTCGCCATACATCGGGGGTGATGTCTTCAAAATACATACTGCTCAATCCACCGAGTCCAAAGATGGAAAACCGCCCGGATTTCTCCGTGGGGAGTACCACCTTGAAGGCCGCATCCTGAAACCGCGGGACGCCGCCGATGTCCACTATACCGAGATCAGCAATCAGTGAGATGGTGGAATACCGGTAATTCACCAGATAGGAGCCGTCATATCCCTCCCTGAACGGGCCCTCCAGCATGACGTCCGTACCCAGGAGGCCGAATCCGACCGATGCCTCAAAATTCTCGTTATTTCCCGGCCGGAGTCGTATGTCGTAGATCCCGGAAAGGGCATTCCCGTATTCGGGTGAAAATGCGCCGGTGTAAAAATCGGAAGTGGTGAGCAGCTTATTGTTCAATGCGCTCGGCCCGCTGCTCACTGTATTTTGATCGGCAAAGTGACTCGGATTGGTAATTTCCACACCTTCCAGGCGCCACTGGATATATTTGGGTGAGTTTCCCCTCACGATGATCACGCTTCTGCCGTCCTGTGGACTAGTCACTCCGGCAAAATTCGACAAAATACGAGTGGGATCGTCGTAGCCGCCGGCATACCGGTTGGTCTCTTCGGTGGATATCGATCTCGCGCTAATCACCGACATGTCGTTCAGCGCCTCACCCTTTGGTCTCTCTGGCGTCACTTCCACTGCCTCCATCTGCAGGACGGACTCCTCCATCGGGACGGAAAGCACCACCTCTTTCCCGGAGTTCACCACGATATTCGGGACGGTTTTGGACTCGTAACCCAAGTATGAAACCTCCAATGATATCCTGCCTATCGGTATGTGTTTCAACCTGAACTCTCCGTTCTCATCGGTGACCGTTCCAACGAGTGGCACGGTTCCGGGGATAATAACGTTCGCTCCGATCAACGGCTGTTGGCTGTCAATATCGAGCACGGTACCCCGGACGGTTTGGGTCAACTCCTGGCTCCACGCCAGTGCGGTAAACATCAAGGATAACACAACTAATGTTACAATCTTTTTCACTGTTTGACTCCCGTTTTTTGTTACCACCGAAGGGAACATCTTCCGGTGTTTATCGCATTCGGGAGCCAAGATAGTCCCGGAAATTTTGAGAGTCATTGACTTGAGTTAAGAAACGGGAATACAGCCTGGAACCGCCCCGGAAGGGACTCCTCCCGGAGCGAAGAAACGCGAAGATTCACGAATGCGAAAAAACTAGTGGTAGAGGCATGGCAGGGAAGGTGAGTAGAAACAGAATATCAAGGAGAAAGTGTGTGCAGGGCATTGGATAATTCTCACGGTAGAGATGTTTCATGAAACGCCTCTACTATGTTATTCTTCCTGCAAATATTTAAGCCATAAGCTTACACTTCACTTTTCCACCATAATCCTCCGCCTGATGCGGCTCAGCGATTCCGGCTTTACCCCGATATAGCTGGCGAGCTGATACTGGGGCACCCTGTTTAGCAGTTCCGGCCGGTTTTCCATCAGATCCAGGTAGCGCTCCTCCGGAGTAGTGGTGATGTAGTTCGCCAGCATCTCCTGGTAATCGCCCAGTTGCTCTTCCATGCCGGCCCTAGCGAGCGACTCCAGCCTGGGAAATTTTCGATACAGTTCATTTTCCTGTTTCGGCGTGAGGACAGCCAGCGCCGTCTCTTCCACACAGGTCAGATAATGCCTGGCCGGTTCTCTTCGGGTAGTGCTGGCGTAGGATCCTATATTTTGACCCTCAGTATAGAAAAAGGTGGTGACTTCTTCGCCGTCCACCAGGTAATACTGCCGCACGCATCCCTGGAGGTTGTGATAACATTCAACGGCTATCTGCCCGGCTCTGAGGAGAATATCGCCGGCTTCGTAGGTGCGAATCTGAATTGTGTCAACCAGTGCATCCACTACCTCCTTTCTCAGAGGCGCCTCAAGTATGCATTTAATTAACTTTTCCTCCAACTCGTCCCTTTTAAGTACTGTCTCTTTATAATCCTGTATGTACATGTTTCCTTCCTCTGTTTCCGGTAACGCTTATTCTTCGAATCCACTTTTATTCGCGCCGTTTCTAATCGTAATGACCACGTTGCCCATTTTGCGTCCGGTCTCCACATATCGGTGCGCCTCGGGGAGCTGCGTCAGCGGATAGCGCCTGTCGATGACCGCTTGAATTTTTCCGGCTTCAATCAGATCCCGCAGGTAATGCAAATCTTCGGTTGCATAGTTCGCCAGTCCGGTGATCACTTTTTTGCGCGTAAGTTTAGAAATCCATGCTCCCCTAAGCATCGCCGAGAGACTGGGATTCGCCAGCAGATAGCGGCCATCAGCGCTGAGTGAATTTATGCTTTTTGAAAACGGACTCGTGCCGACGACATCAAAAATAATGTCATACGTGTTCCCATCTTTGGTAAAGTCTTGTTTGGTATAGTCGATGACATGATCGGCGCCAACTGAATGCAGTGTGTCCAGTTTCTTCGTACTGTCCACGGCGGTGACCCCCGCTCCGTCCAATTTCGCCAGCTGGATCGCATAGGTTCCAATGCTTCCGGCGGCCCCGTTGATGAGTATCTTTTCTCCCGGTTGGATATCCGCCTTTTTCAGAAAGTGAATCGCATTCAGCCCTCCGGTAGGGACGGTCGCCGCTTTTTGGAAAGTCATGTTGGCCGGCTTCTTCGCTATAGGATACTTTTCCGGCACACAGAGATATTCGGCATATGCGCCCAGCGTCATTGCCGTGGGGCCGAAAACCTGGTCGCCCTTTTTGAAGCGGGTCACGTCTTTCCCGACTGCCACGACCTCGCCTGCCATTTCCTGTCCCAATATTTTCTTTCTCGGCTTCAGGATGCCGAGAAACAGCCGCGCCGGAATCCAGAACAACGGTGCAATATCGAACCGCCGGATTTCGCAATCGCCGGCGGTGACCGTCGCTGCGCATATCCTGATCAGGACTTCATCATCCGTGGGGACAGGTTTTCCAATTTCCCGCAGTTCCAGGACGTCCGGCGATCCGTATCGTGTGGCGACAACGGCTTTCATATCGGCTGACATTTCTGTTTCCTACCTGACCGTTGCGAGCGTGGGTTTCCATTGCCAGGCATACCAGACGATAAATGCAGTCGTTCCGATTTCTATGACACTGCAAAACAGGTAATAACCCGCCGGGGCTCCCATAAAAAGCGTCGCCGTCTGAACCACTGTCATAAAGGTACCTGCAATGATATTGGCGATACGGTTCGCTTTATATCTGAGCACGCGGGACAACAGTACCATGGCTATGGGGATTTCCATAAGGATAGCCGCGCCCAGCAGAAAGGCCGCATTTATAGTCATTCCACCGACGGTTCCTGTCAAAAATTGACTGAGCATGTCGGGATCCATCAGAGCCATGATGTCACAATACAGATAATTGAACAGGGCGAAAATCCACAGGGTGGAGAATAGCGCTTTTTTGCTCCGGAATGCCTGTGTCATGCGTTTATCCTTTTCCATTGATGTTGATAACGACCTTACCCCGGGCGTGCCCTTGTTCAAGGTATCGGATGGCGTCAGCCGTCTCGCTCAGGGGATAGCGCCGGTCGAGGACCGGCGTAATCTTCTCTACTTCGCTCAGTTTGAGAACCTCCGGTGAACCGTATTCGGAATAAGTCACAGCTTTCATTTATCTCTCCAGACTGTTTTCTACTCTTCCATTGTGATAACAATTTTCCCTGTGTGTTTTCCAGTTCCGAAATACCGGAGCGCTTCGTCCGCCTCATTCAAGGGATAAATTCTGTCAATCACCGGTACAACTTTGCCGAACTCAAACAACTCTATCATGCGATCCAGACCTATATTGGGTTTATATAGTACGACTCCCATTCGCTTGCTCTTCGCCAATGAAAACACCCAGCCCAATAGGGCTATATGTAAGAGCACGGCTGAAGAACCTCCAACCGCTGCATATCTGCCCCCCGGGCGCAATACCCGCTGATATGCGAAAACCGAACGCCGCGCCGTCACATCAAGTATCAGGTCGTACCGCTTTCCAGTCTTAGTGAAATCTTCCTGGGTAAAATCTATCACGTGATCGGCGCCAAGCGAGTGCATCATTTCCAGTTTGTTTGTCCGGTCGACACCCGTCACGCCGGCTCCACGGGATTTTGCGATCTGGATGGCAAATGTTCCGGCGCCTCCACCGGCGCCATTGATTAAAACCTGTGCGCCCTGCTCGCGATTTTCCTTATCGCCGAGACCTTGTAACGCGAGCAGACCCGCCTGAGGGATTGCGGCGGCTTGTTCGAACGACATCCCGGCCGGCTTCAGAGTGAAAGCATCCTCTTTTCCACACACCCATTCCGCGAAACCACCCCATCCACACTCGCAGAGGTCGCCGAACACCGCCTCACCCGGCTGAAACCGGGTGACGTTTTCTCCGACCACCTCTACAACTCCTGCTATGTCGGAGCCGAGGATTTGCAGGTTCGGCTTCCGGAGCCCGTGCATCATTCTGTTCACGAACGGCTTCCCCCGAAGCAGCCCCCAGTCCCAGTCGTTCACTGATGCGGCATGTACCCGAACCAGTACTTCATTATCCCTGGGAACGGGCTTGTCTACCTCACCGAACTGCAGCACATCAGGTGAACCGTATTCGGAGTATGTTACAGCCTTCAATTCATTATCCTTCCAGGAAGTTTTTCCGTTGTCAAATTCACGCCGTATTCCCAGCGACAATAACAGGCTCAGCATCGGTAGCAATTACCGCTGGATTAAAACCCTTAACAATCAGCCATGCTGCCAGTGTGACTTCCTGCAAGGCCAGGGGAATTTGCGCAGTAACCCCAAGAGTTGACAACGGACCGATGAGATCAACTATCGTTAGCAATCCTACGGTTAAAAATGGTACGGCTCCAATAAGCCCCCAACCTGATAACCAGCGGGGAACGAGTTTTGATTGATACAACACCCAATAAAACATCAGAGCACCAAACACAAAAACTATCATCCCGACGGAACTAATCGCATCCGTGTCGAAGAATATCACCGCCAAATCCTGGAATTCGGAAGCATCCGCGTCACCGACCTGAAGATAAAACCGGCTTAGCGGCATCAGTAACAGCCAACTGATTACCACCCCTACATACGTAACGGTCTCAAGCGCTCCTCTGAATATCACGTATCCAAGAGCCAAAATACGATTGAATTTTTTCAGGACAGGAAAGGCTACCACCGGAACCATAGCCAGGGATAGCCCCATGAGGAGTACAAAAAGCGCTCCTGTCACCAGTTGGTTTTCATGCGCTGTAACCCCAACCAGGTATTTCTGCGCACTTCGAACAGGCTCCGTGAAAACAAGGCTGAGTATTCCTGAAACGATTCCGATTGTGTACAACACTCCCACACCCATGGCGATTTTTCTGCTCGTACGCATATTCATCTCTTCTTTCTTCACCATTTAATTTGTGCTGGTTCTTTTCATCACTTATTGTGCACGAAAGTGATGATGACATTTCCCTTCTTATGACCTCCGTCCACATACTTGTGTGCCTCAATGATCTGCTCTATCGGATAGCGCCTGTCGACGACTGCCCGGATCTCTCCGGAGGCCTGCAGATCTCTGAGAAAGAAGAGATCATCCCTGTCCTGATTCAATCCTGACGCGGCGAAAATTGCCTTCTTTCCATTTCCCAAAGACGTCCATGCCATCTGAAGGAAGATGGCAGCCGACGGTACGGTTGTGAGATACAGCCCATCTCTGGCAAGCATTTTTTTGCACTGCGAAAACGAACTTTTACCCACTGTATCAAAAACGATATCGTACCTCTGGTCACTCTCGGTAAAATCCTCTCTGGTATAATCGATTACCTGGTGGGCGCCCAGCGATTCAACCAGTTCGATATTCGCTGTACTGCAGACACCGGTCACCTCCGCCTCAAAGTACCGGGCGAGCTGCACCGCATAGGTGCCGACGGCGCCGGACGCACCGTTGATAAGGATCTTATGCCCGCTCCGGATTTTCGCCTTGTTTCGCAGGAAATAGAGCGCGGTGAATCCGCCGTCGCAGATGCCGGCCGTCTCTCCGAAAGATAACCTTGACGGCATTTTCACCAGCATCCCGTCCTCCGGCAGACACTTGTACTCGGCGTGCGCCCCGAAGCTGATGTCCGTGGATCCGAATACACGATCACCCCTCTCAAATTTTATCACACCTTCGCCCACGGCTTCAACTTCCCCGGCCAGCTCACCGCCCGGGATATGTTTGGGCCGAAACAGTCCGCTAAAAAACCTTGAGATGAACGGCTTGCCCTTCCGGAAGGCCATGTCCGCATTGGTGAGTGGTGCTTCATGAATACGTACCAACACTTCATTGCTCTCTGGGGTCGGCGTCTCGACCTCCCGAATCCGGCACACCTCCGGGGAACCGTATTTTGTGTATGTTATCGCTTTCATTACCCTCTGCCTCCTGAAGGAGTTTATCGGCCTAGTTATCCTCGGAAGAGTTTTGATTCGGCTCGTAGGTGAAGACCTCTTCCAGCGGCTTATCGAAAACCCGGGCTATCCGGAATGCCAGTTCCAGGGAGGGCGAATACTTCTCGTTTTCGATGGCGACGATGGTCTGCCGGGTGACTCCGACTTTCTCTGCGAGCTTTTTCTGGGTCATCTCTCCGTTGAGGAACCGCAGCGTGCGGATAGTATTTGTGACGTGAGTTTTCCCCATTTCAGATACCTTTGCGATAGTAATAGAGTTGGGAAATATCCGCGCTCATCGCTGCCAGGGTAAATGCGCCAATCAGCGAGCTGAACATCACCATCACCGGCATTCCAATTATGAGTGTTACCAGAGAGAGAATAAACCCTGCTAAAAATACCATGTACGCATTCCTGGTCGCCTTCAATTCAATCAATTTTTCCAGTTCATCTGTGTCAATTTCTTCGTACTCCCTGGTGGCGATGGCGTGGAGGATGGTAAATATGATGTAGCTGATGATTTTTAATATGACCATGATACCGATGAAGATCAGGGTTGCCACGGCCCAGAATCTAAGTTCCTCGGCCAGTTGCATGCTCTCACCATGATACCGGCGAAGCAGAAAAAAATAGAAGATCCCGAAAATCAGCAGCGTGCTTATAAAGGAAGCAACGGTTCTTCGTTCCCGGAAAGTCATTTTTCCCTCTTGATGTCTGCTTAACTAGACTTGTTGTCCAATTATTTAGACTAAAAGATAAGTATATTTTACTTTAAGACAAGTATTTATTACACGACCAGATAAAAAAACATTGTTCAGATTCAAGTATTGCGCCGAAAAAATTCGTGTGAAATGATGATACGGACTCGAGTTACCAAGAGTCGAATACTCTGCTACATGTCTCCTTTTACCGATCCGTAATCCACTTGAAATCGGTGACATGTTCCTGGCTGACGATCCCCTCTTGAGCGTCCGACCAGTTGTTCAGTCCTCATTGCGGTCGCCGGGACGAACACGCATTCATATCCCGGATTGCCTCTGAGTTTGAAAGCCCTGATAACCGCAATCCATTTCATCCTTTCATCCTGAGAATCCTGATGCTGATATTTTATTCATAGCGCAAACTCTCCACCGGATTCGCCGTGGCTGCCCGCACCGCCTGCCAACTGACAGTGAGCAGGGCGATAATGAGTGTTGCCAATCCTGCCAAAAGGAAGGGCCAGATGGTCACATCGATGTGGTACGCATAATTTTGAAGCCATTGAGTGATGATGTGCCATGCTAATGGCCATGCGGCGAGATTCGCCAGCAGAATCCATTTGACGATATCTGTAGTGAGCATTCCAAGGATGCCGGTAACCGAAGCGCCCAATACCTTCCTGACACCGATCTCCTTTGTACGGTGCTCGGTGAGAAATCCTACGATGCCCAGCAGTCCCAAACAAGCCAGCACGATTGCCAGAATAGTGAACAATCCCACCAAGGTCTCAATTCTCCGTTCTGATTCATATAACTGCAGATAGGCAGAGGAGGTGAATTCGTACTCGAATGGCGTATCGGGATTGAACTTCTTCCAGACGGATTCGATGGCTGCCAGCGATTTACTGACCTTCTCCGGAGACAGCCGGACGATGAGGGTAGTGTTCATCCACGGCAGCATACTAAACGCCACCGGTTCGATGGGCTCCCGGAAGGACTGATAGTGGAAGTCCTCCGCCACACCGACGATTCTCCCGGTTTTGCCGTACAACGTGAACGATTTACCGATGGGATCCTCAAGTCCCAGTCGCTTCACTGCTGTTTCGTTCAGAATGTAGTTACCCGTACGGCCGTCGTTATTGATATCACC
>Ga0207797_1001834_pt1 | contig 15146 bp, 18 predicted proteins | sample PRCRCaboRojoPR_6_FD_187275 | JGI IMG/M metagenome (GOLD analysis project Ga0207797, IMG submission 187275) | Marine sediment microbial community from Cabo Rojo, Puerto Rico - PR CR 10% Liquid 1 (SPAdes) | ecosystem: Environmental > Aquatic > Marine > Coastal > Sediment | place: Cabo Rojo, Puerto... | reverse complement strand
GGAAGAGCGCCCCCGGCCTTCTCGGCCGAGAGGGCCCATGGACCCCGGAGAAGCCTCTTCAATCCCCGTCCTCCCGCTCAGCCTGGGGATTCTGGAAGCCCATCTGGGACTGCATCTCGGATGCCTCCAGCCCCCCGTGCTTCTTCTCGTAGGCCTCTATCCTGTCCTGCAGCGCCTTGACGAAGGCCTTGGCCTTGTGGGGCGACATTATGACCCGGGACTTCAGAGACGCCGTCTTTATGCCCGGCATCATCCTGGCGAAGTCCAGCACGAACTCGTCCCGGGAGAAGGCGATCAGGACCAGGTTGCTGTATACTCCGTCCGCCTCCTCCTGCTTGACGTTGATTCGAGGTGGCTGCTTTATCATCATACCTCCCGGTGCAGGCCGCGGGGGCGGCCCGGTGATCTCATTGCTCTGGGACTCGAACGGAGGTCCAATTGCTGCCCGAGTCGGGTATGGAAAGAATACTCCAAAGGATGGCTTCAACAAGGGTGCTGGTGGTTGGGGACCCCATACTCGACCACTACCTGAAGGGCGACGTGGACAGGATCTCCCCGGAGGCCCCCGTGCCCGTGGTACGGCTGCGGAGAAAGAGCGAGCGCTGGATTGCCGGCGGGGCCTGCAACGCCGCGCGGAACATAGTCTCCCTGGGGGGGACCGCGGCCCTGGCAGGGGTCATCGGACGGGACGACGGAGGGGCCAGGCTGCGGGACCTGCTGGCCGAATCGGGGGTGGATGCCTCCCGTCTGGTGGAGGACCCCGGCCGGCGGACCACCATCAAGACCAGGATCATGTCCCAGAGCCAGCAGCTGATGAGGCTGGACGAAGAGGACAGCCACGCCCCGGCGCGGGAGGTGCGGAGCTCGCTGACGGATGCGGTGCTGGACGACCTGTCCGGGTTCGACGCGGTGCTGTTCGAGGATTACGAGAAGGGAACCGTCTTCTCGGGACTGCCCGAGGCCGTCATCGCCGCCGCCTCGGATGCCGGGATCCCGGTGGTGGTGGACCCCAAGGAGCTGAACTTCTTCTCCTACCGTGGCTGCAGCCTCTTCAAACCCAACCGCAGGGAGACCGAGAGGGCGCTGGGAATGAGAATAGGTGACGAAGCCGACGCAGGGGAGGCCTGCCGGCAGCTGCTGCGGAGGCTCGACTGCGCGGTGGTCCTCCTCACACTGGGCGGCAGCGGCTCCATGCTGCTCTCCCGCGGCGGCCGTCCCGACATGCTGCCCACAGCTGCCCATCACGTCTACGACGTATCGGGAGCCGGGGACACGGTGGCCGCTGTGATGGCCCTGGCCCTGGGGAGCGCCATCGATCCTGCGCAGGGCGCCCGGCTGGCCAACTTCGCCGCAGCCGCGGTCTGCGGAGAGCCCGGCGTCTACGCGGTAACGGCCGAGGACCTGCTCAGGGAGATGGAGGCCTACAGGCGGAGGTCGGGCGATGCTTAGCTGGGACCGGGCCGGGGAGATTGCAGAGGACCTGCACCGGCGTGGACGGACGCTGGTGTTCACAAACGGCTGCTTCGACATACTCCACCCCGGTCACGTGGACCTGCTTCGCCGCTGCTCGGATCTGGGCGACCGGCTCTTCGTGGGGCTGAACAGCGACGGCTCCGTGGCCGGCCTGAAGGGGGAGGGAAGGCCGGTGAACCCGCTTGCCAGCAGGGCGGCTGTGCTGGAGGCCGTCCGGTGGGTGGACCACGTGGTGCCCTTTGCCCAGCCCACCCCGGCGGAGCTCATAGAGCTTCTGCAGCCGGACGTGCTGGTTAAGGGGGGCGACTACGCTCCCGGAGAGGTGGTGGGGCGCGAAACCGTGGAGGCCTCCGGGGGGAGGGTAGTGGTGGTCCCCCTGCTTCCCGGCTACTCCACCACCGGCCTGCTGGAGAGGATCCGCTCTGGTAGCTGAGGCGGCCCGTACCCGGCTGCACACGCTTATGCTCGCCGGGCTGGCGCTGGCGGTGAGGGTGGCTCACATCGGGATCCTTTCCGGGCACCCCCTCTTCGACGCTCCGGTCATAGACGCCCGCTGGCACCACCTCTGGGCCGGGCTGGTCGCGGACGGATCACCCCTGGCCTACGCACCCTTCTTCAGGGCTCCCCTGTACCCCTGGCTGCTGGGAGCCCTGTACTCCGTCACCGGCACCAGCATCGCCGCCGGGGTCCTCCTCTCCGCCCTGATTGCGGCGACCTCCACCGCCCTGCTGCACAGGGCGGCGCTGCGGGCCGCAGGCCCCACAGCGGCAGCCGTGTGCGCCGCCCTCTGGGCGGTGTGGGGAACCGACGTCCTCCTCTCCACCTCGCTTCTCATCACGCCGCTGTACATCCTGCTGCTCCTGGCCGCCTTCCTGGCGGCGGAGGCCCGAAGAACGTCCTCCTGGCCGCTTCTCGGCCTGGCGGCGGCGGCCAGGCCCACGGCCCTGCTGGCGCTGCCGGCGCTCTGGGTCGGACACAGGCCCGGGATCCGCGCCGCGCTTCTCTTCGCTGTCCCCATCCTTGCGGTGTGGGGGGCCAACGCCCTGTCCGGTGACCCCCTAACCGTCCTCTCCAGCCAGGGCGGGGTCAACCTGTACATAGGCAACGGCCCGGATGCCGACGGGGTCACCGCCTTCGCACCCGTCCCCGCCGACAGCATCTCCGTGGATACGGGCGGCATGCCCTACAGCGACAACGTCCAGATGGCTGCCCTGGCCGGCTACCGGGCCGCCGGCGGGAGCAGGTCCGCCTCCCCCTCTGCGGTCTCCTCCTGGTGGACCGGACGGACTCTGTCCCACGTGGTCTCCCGCCCCCTGCGCTGGCTGGGGCTGGAGGCCCGCAAGCTGCTCTTCCTTCTCTCCCCCGTGGAGGTGCCGTCCAACTACGACCCCTACTACATGAGGGAGTTGTCCCCCGTTCTTGCCATTCTGGTCTGGCCGCCTCCCCTGTCCGCCCCCCTTCTGCTGCTGTGGCTCCTGGTTCCCGGGGCGCTGGCGGTAACCCTCCGAGGCGGCGCTTCCCGGACGGCCATGCTGGCCCTGGCCTGGGCCGGGCTGCTGGCCCTGGCCCCCATGCTCTTCTTCGTCACCGCCAGGATGCGGCTTCCCATGGTCCCCTTCCTGCTCCTGTGGGCCGTAGCCTGCGCCTCCCGCTCCCCGGGCCTGTCGCTGAAGCTGGCCCCGGCGGGTCTGGCCGCGGCGGTCCTCCTCTCCCTGGCCACCGCCGGGGGGGGGCGGAGCGCGGGGGTGAACATGGAGTTCTACGACGGCCTGGCCCACTACCGGGCCGGACGCCCGGCGGAGGCCAGGGAGCTCTTCCTGCAGGCGGTGCAGCGGGGAAGCGACACGCAGGCCTACGACCTCAACAGGACCGAGGCCATGTACAACCTGGGCCTGCTGGCCGCCCGGGAGGGAAGGTGGGAGGAGGCGGCCTCCTGGTGGAGGGCCGTGCTGCGGAGCCGGCCCGGTCACCGGGGGGCGGGCCGGGCCCTCGATCTGCTGCACGGCGAGGGGGGCTCCGGGGTTGACCCCTGCGGCCGAGGTGGTTAGTAAACCTGGCAAGTTCCGAAGCCGGCCCGGCGGCTTCAGCCTCCGCCGGCGGCCGCATGCCCGCGCCGGTTCATGCGAACAAACACAATCGGAGGAAACCCGATGGATGCATTCTTCCTGGTTACGCGATACCTCGGACCGGTGGTTGCCGTTGCCGCCGGACTGGCGGCCCTTCTCTTCCACAGGAACCTGAGGAAGGCCCCGCGGGGGACCGAGACCATGGACAGGATATCGGACCAGATATACAGCGGCGCCATGACCTACCTGAAGACCCAGTACAGGATACTGCTGATATTCGTTGTGCTGGTGGCGGTGGCGCTCTTCTTCGGGGTGCACAGGGCCACTGCGCTGGCCTTCGTCTTCGGCGCGGCGTTCAGCATGGTGGCCGGATGGCTGGGCATGGACTCCGCCACACTGGGCAACGTGCGGACGGCCAACGCCGCCCGTACCGGACTCCCGGAGGCTCTCAGGATCGCCTTCAGGAGCGGCTCGGTGATGGGTCTGGCGGTGGCGGTGCTGGGACTGCTGGGAGTGTGCGGCTTCTACCTGGCCTTCCACAACGTGGCAACCCTGAGGAGCCTGGTGCAGTCGGTGCTGGGCATCGACGCCCCGGCGCTCACCATCAGCAACATCGCCGGGTTCGGCATGGGCGCCAGCTCCATAGCCCTCTTCGCCAGGGTGGGAGGGGGCATCTTCACCAAGACCGCCGACGTGGGGGCCGACCTGGTGGGCAAGGTGGAGGCCGGCATACCCGAGGACGACCCCCGGAACCCCGCCGTCATCGCCGACAACGTGGGCGACAACGTGGGCGACGTCGCCGGCATGGGGGCCGACCTCTTCGAGTCCTACGTGGGAAGCATCATAGCCTCCATAGTGCTGGCCTTCGGCATGACGCTGCCCCAGGTCCACTCCCTCTTCGGGGGAGGTCCGGGCCGCATCACGCATCTGGGCAGGGAGACCCTGATCGCCCTTCCCCTGGTCCTGGCTGCCCTGGGCACGGTGGCCAGCCTGGCCGGCGTCTTCTCGGTGAGCCTGCTCAGCAGGCGGGGAAGGCCCCACGCGGTGCTCCGCAACGCCACCTTCGTCAGTACCGTGCTGTCGGTGGGGCTGGGCCTTCTGGCCATCCACCTCTTCGACGTTACCATAGGCGTCTTCTGGGCCCTGGTCTGCGGAATAGTGGCCGGGACGGCCATAGGCCTCATCACGGAGTTCTACACCAGCGGCCCTCCGGTGCGCAGCGTGGCGGGAAGCGCCCGGACCGGCGCCGCCACCACCATAATAGAGGGCATGGCGGTGGGCATGGAGTCCGCCGTGTTTCCCATACTGTTCATCGCCGCCGCCACCCTTGTCAGCTACCACTTCGCCGGGCTCTACGGAATCGCCATAGCCGCCCTGGGCATGCTGATGAACGTGGGCATGACCATGTCCGTGGACGCCTACGGGCCGGTGGCGGACAACGCCGGCGGCATAGCCGAGATGGCCGGCCTGCCCCCGGAGGTCCGGCAGAGGACCGACCTGCTGGACTCCCTGGGGAACACCACCGCCGCAATGGGAAAGGGCTTCGCCATCGGAAGCGCCGCCCTCACCGCGCTGGCGCTCTTCACCGCCTACGCCGCCTCCACCGGCCTTCGGGCCATAGACCTGCTGAAGCCGCAGGTGGTTGCCGGCCTGCTCTTCGGCGGGCTCCTGCCCTTCGTCTTCACCTCCATTACCCTCAAGGCCGTGGGCAAGGCGGCCATGAAGATGGTGCAGGAGGTACGGCACCAGTTCGAGACCATAAAGGGCCTGATGGATGGGGAGGCGGAACCGGACACCGAGCGGTGCGTTAACATTGCCACCAGAGGGGCCCTGCAGGAGATGATACTCCCGGGTCTGCTGGCGGTTCTCATACCCGTGATCATCTACTTCGCCTTCGGCCCCGAGACCCTGGGAGGCGTTCTCGCCGGCGCCATCGTCACCGGCGTGATGATGGCCATCTTCATGGCCAACGCCGGAGGGGTGTGGGACAACGGCAAGAAGCACATAGAGGAGGGAAACCTCGGCGGAAAGGGCTCCCCCGAGCATTCCGCCGCGGTGATCGGGGACACGGTGGGCGATCCCTTCAAGGACACCAGCGGCCCCGCCCTCAACATACTGATCAAGCTGATGACCATGGTCTCCCTGGTCATAGCTCAGGTCGGCTAGTCGGAAAGGAACGTGATGTCCGAGGATCTGGAGCTCAACGAGGAGAACCTCAGGGCCGAGATAGAGAAGATACGCCCCTACCTGCAGCAGGACGGCGGCGACATAGAGTTCATGGGGCTGGACGGCAAGGTGGCCAAGGTGAGCCTCAAGGGCGCCTGCGCCGGCTGCGCCTTCGCCACCATGACCCTGCAATACAGCGTGGAGAAGAACCTCAAGAAGGCCTTCCCGGAGCTTGAGGGCGTCCGGAACGTATAGCCCCCGCCGGGACGCCGTCCTCCGCCTGGCCGGAAGGCCGGCGGCCGGAAGGCTGTCCCCGCGGGACGCGGCCTTCGCCCGTAGGCTGCGGCTGGAGGTGGTGACATGGAGGGCCAGGCTCGACAGGAGCCTGGCCCCTCTCGTCGACAGGCCCCTGGACTCCCTGGAGGGGGTGGTGCTGGCGGCCCTTCGGGTGGGAGCCGCCCAGCTGATCCTGCTGGACACCCCTTCCCACGCTGCCGTCTCCGAGACGGTTGATGCGGCGCCCCGCAGGGCCCGCGGACTGGTGAACGCCGTACTCCGGCGGCTGGCCCGGGAGGGGGAGCCCGGGGGCGAGGCCGACCCCGCCGTCTTCTACTCCCACCCCCCCGACCTGGTGGAGCGGTGGACCGCCCGCTGGGGGCCCGACCGCACCACGGAGCTCCTGCGCTGGAACAACTCCATACCGGAGACCGGATGCTACTGTCTGGAGGGGGACTGCCCCGGCGAGCCCGGCCGCTGGCTTCCGCGCTACCGGATCCTGGAGGGGGTGGAGCTCCCTGCAGAGGGGCTGGCGCGGTTCCTTTCCCGCCACCGGGCCTACGCCCAGGACGAGGCCGCCGCCCTGGTGGGACAGGGGGCCCGCAGCCTGGTCTCCGGTGAGCGGATTCTGGAGCTGGGTGCGGCTCCGGGGGGCAAGACGGTTCACCTGGCCGGAGCCGGAGCGGTGGTGTCCGTGGACGGGTCCCGAGAACGCATGTCCGTCTGGCGAAGCAACGTCCGCAGGCTGGACCTGCCGGGGTGCCACGGCGTGGTGGCCCGGGGCGGGGCCCTGCCCCTCGGCGGGGCGTTCGACACCATACTGGTGGATGCCCCCTGCACCGGCACCGGCGTTTACCGCAGGAGGCGGGACGCGAAGTACGGCTGGTCAGAAGGTCTGCTGCGGGACTGCGTCCGCACCCAGACCGGGCTGCTGGAGGCGGCGGCGGCCCTTCTGGCCCCCGGGGGGACGCTGGTGTACTCCACCTGCAGCCTGGAGCCGGAGGAGAACACCGGAGCGGCGGAGGCCCTTCTGTCCCGCCACCCGGAGCTGCGGCCGGTGTCGTTTCCGGCACCCAGCGAGCTTGTCAGCGACGGAGCGCTTAGCATATTCCCTCCGGATCACGGTGTTGACGGGCTTTTCGCCGCCGCCTGGAAGAGGGTTCCATGAGCCGCTGGCTGAGACTGGCCATCCTTCTGGTCTCCGGAGCGCTGCTTTCCGCCATTGCCGGAATGGTGGCGGCCCCGGCCATCTTCCAGACCCCCCGCTTCGTGTCGTCTCTGGGTCAGGCGTCCGCCCCGGTGACCGTGCCCGATGTCCGGGGCAGATCGCGCCAGGAGGCGGAGAGGGAGATAGAGTCCGGCAACCTGATGCTGGGGGGCCAGTGGGCGCGCTACGGGCCCATGGAGAGCATGGGCCTGGTGATAAGCCAGGACCCGGCCCCCGGCACCGAGGTCCCCCGCGGAACCTCCGTGAACGTCTTCTGGAACGCCGGCCCCCTGTATCGGGAGTACCATCCCGGCGAGCTGGTGGGGATTCCCGCCGCCGATGCCGAGGAGCTGCTGGCCGACTGGCAGCTCTACTCCGCCGGCAGGTCGCGGGTTCCCAGCCCCTCCGTGCCCGAGGGCTACGTGATCGCCGTGACCCCCTGGCGGGAGGACAGCCTCTCCGTACGGGAGCCGGTGCGTCTACTGGTCTCCACCGGCTGGGCCGGAGTGCCCCGGCTGTCCGGCCTGCGGCCCGAGGAGGCGGAGAGCCTTCTGGCCACGGACGGCGCCGCCCTGGTGGTTCTGGGCGACAGCTCCGTGGCCGACCCCGCAAGCGACGGCAGGGTGGTGTGGCAGCGGCCCCTTCCGGGAGCCGGCCTGCAGTCGGGAGACACGGTCCGGGTCAAGCTCGGAGCCGCCCCGGGCAGCGGATGGGGGCAGTGGTAGGATGGCCCGGATACCCGACGGCACGGTTATAGCCCCCTCGCTGCTGGGCTGCGACCACGGCATGCTCCGCGAGGCCGCCGTGCGGATGGAGGCCGCCGGGGCCGACATGATCCATCTCGACGTGATGGACGGCGTCTTCGTCCCGGTGCTCACCTTCGGCGCGGGTGTGGCGGAGTCGGTGTGCCGGGCGGTGTCCATACCGGTGGATGCCCACCTGATGGTGAGCAGGCCGGCACGGCTGGTGGACTCCTTCGCAGACGCGGGCTGTGCTGCCATCACCATCCATCCGGAGTCCTCCGAGGTGCACATCGACAGGCTTCTGGGCCGAATAGCCGACCTGGGCTGCGCCGCGGGTCTGGCCCTCAACCCGGCCACTCCGCCGGACGTGGTCCGGTGGACGGCCGGCCGGCTGGACCTGGTGCTGGTGATGACCGTCAACCCGGGCTACGGGGGCCAGAGCCACATGGAGTCCATGCACGGCAAGGTGGCCGCGGTGAGGAAGATGCTGGACGATGCCGGCGCGGAGGACGCCGCAGTGGCCGTGGACGGGGGGGTGGGTCCGGAGAACGCGCCGGCCCTTCTCCGTAGCGGCGCCCGAATCCTGGTCTCCGGCTCCTACGTCACCGGTTCCTCCGACCCCCGGGCGGCAATGGACAGTCTCCGGCCATGAGACGCCCCGCCGCCTCGGCGGCCGCGGCTGCCCTCCTGGTCGTCCTCGTCTCCTGCGGGCCCTCCTCCGAATCCTCGGGAAGCGGCGTGGAGGAGCTGAGACTCCGCCTCTACAGGACCCGCTGCCTCAACAGGATGGACAGCCTGGCCTTTCGCCTGCAGGGGCTGATGCTGGACCTGGAGGAGCCCGACTCGGCCGCCCTTGACTCGGTGGCCGCCCTGCTGGGCGACAGCCTGACCTCCTGCCCCCAGTCGGAGCTGCCCTACTCCCTGGATATCCGGGACGGGGACCTGGTGGTGACCTGCCCCGAAGGACACGGCCGGAGAAGCACAGACCTCCTGTAGACAGGCACTTGAACGGCCGTCCGGCATCGACTATACTTGCTGACTGCAGAGCGGAGCCGTTCTCGGAACGGGGGGATGCGGGTGCATCCCGCCATCGTGGAGGGGAGCCAGAGGCTTGTTCGACACGCTTACCGACCGGCTATCAGCCACCTTCAGGAGGCTGCGGGGCCGCGGGAAGCTCACCGAGAAGGACGTGAAGGACGCCATGCGGGAGATCCGCAGGGCCCTTCTGGAGGCCGATGTGAACTTCCGGGTGGCGAAGCGGTTCGTGAAGGACGTCGCCGCCGAGGCCACCGGCGAGCGGGTTCTGGGAAGCCTCACCCCCGGCCAGCAGGTGGTGAAGGTGGTCCACGACCAGCTGGTGGAGCTCCTGGGCAGCAGCCAGTCGCCACCCCGGCTGGAGGGCAGCCCGCCGGTGGTATGCATGCTCATGGGCCTGCAGGGCTCGGGGAAGACCACCACCGCCGGGAGGCTGGCCCGCTGGCTGGAGAAGACCCAGGGCAAGCGGTCGATCCTGCTGGCCTGCGACCTGAGGCGGCCGGCGGCGGTTGACCAGCTGGAGAAGGTGGCCTCCCACGCAGGTGCAGGGTTCTACGGACGCCGTGAGGCCACGGACCCCCTGGAGCTGCTGCAGGAGGGCCTTCGGCAGGCCCGCAGGGACGGCTGGGACGCGGCGATAGTGGACACCTCCGGGCGCCTGCACGTCGATGCCGAGCTCATGGAGGAGCTGCGCAGGATGCACCGGGCCGCAGACCCGGCAGAGACCATGCTGGTGCTGGACGGCCTCTCCGGCCAGGACGCGGTAACCGTGGCCGAGGAGTTCGACGCCGCCGTGGGATACGACGGCGCCGTGATCACCAAGATGGACGGCGACTCCCGGGGGGGAGCCGTCCTCTCCTTCAAGGCGGTTACGGGAAAGCCCGTCCGCTTCGTGGGCACCGGCGAGGACATGGACGGCATCGAGCTGATGGACCCCGACCGCATGGCCCGGAGGATACTGGGCATGGGCGACGTCCTGGGGATGGTGGAGAAGGCCCAGGAGGCCTTCGACGAGAGGGAGGCCGAGGAGCTTCAGAAGAAGCTGCGGAGCCAGACCTTCACCCTGGAGGACTTCGCCGGGGAGATACGCAGGATAAGGAAGATGGGGTCGCTGGGGGACCTGATGGCCATGCTGCCCCGGTCCATGAGGCCGGCGGCGGCGGACTTCGACACCTCGGACATGGACCGGATGGAGGCCATCATAAACTCCATGACCCCCGACGAGCGGGGCAGACCGGGTATAATAGACGGCAGCCGGCGGCGGCGCATCGCCGCAGGCAGCGGGACCCGGGTCAGCGACGTCAACAGGCTGCTGCGGGAGTTCCGGACCATGAAGAAGATGATGAAGCGGATGGGAAAGGGAATGAAGATGCCGGGGGCAGGTCTGCCCGGTATGTTCAGATAACGACCAACGGAGGTTGAGTTTGGTAAAGATCCGTCTCAGGAGGATGGGAAGCTCCAGGCAGGCTTTCTACAGGATTGTGGCAGCGGACAGCAGGAAGGCGCGCGACGGCCGCTTCCTGGACGTGGTGGGATGGTACGACCCGCTTAAGAAGCCCGTGGAGCTGAAGATAGACGAGGAGAGGTTCTTCAAGTGGATGCAGGACGGTGCCCAGGTCACCGATACCGTCAGAAGCCTCTTGCGGAAGACGGGCACCTGGGAGAAGTGGAGCAGGATCAAGCAGGGCGGTGAAGATATCGAAGCAGAGGTGATCTTCATCAGGGGGGACAAGCGAACTACGCCCGACCCCGAGTAAGCGGCCCGCCTGCTGGCGGGTCGAGCCCGATCAACCAAGACGACTGGAGGGTGCCCCATGAAGGATCTCGTCGAGCTTATGGCCAAGACTCTGGTGGAGGATCCACTTGCGGTCTCCGTAGAGGAGAAGCAGGAGGAGGACGTTACCGTCTACGAGCTCAGGGTCGCAGAGCAGGACCTTGGAAGGGTCATCGGCCGGGAGGGCCGGATCGCCAAGGCCATGCGCGTGATCATCAGATCGGCCGCCGCCAGGCTCGGTGAGAAGGCCACCATCGAGATAATCGACTGAGGAACCTTGACCCGTTCGGAGTGGGCCCGTGCGGGCCACGTGCGCCGCGCGCACGGGCTGAGGGGCAGGCTGGCCCTGAGGGTGTACCTTAGCGAGCCCCCGCTGCCCCTGGAGCCGGAGAGCCCCGTGATGCTGGGGGAGGAGACCTTCACCGTAACCCGATGCAGGATCACCGGACCGGCGGACATGCTGGTGGACCTGCGGGAGGTGACCGACCGGGAGCGGGCCGAAGAACTGGCGGGCAGCCCCCTGAGCCTGCTCCTTGGCGACCTGGCCGCAGCCGGTCAGGGCATACCCCTGCCGGCCCTGCTGGGCATGAAGGTCGCCGGTGCCGGGGAAGGCGGCGAGCCGCCTGAGGTAGCCGGCTTCCATCCGGTGAGGGGCAACCCGCTGATCACCGTGGGCCGGGGCCGTGAGGCCCTGGACATCCCTCTGTCGCTGGTGGACCCCGCGGACATCGACTGGGCGGAGCGAACCATCGGGGTGGAGCTTCCCCCGGGATTCCGGGAGGCCCTGCAGCCGTGAGGGTAGCGGTTGCCACCCTCTTTCCCGACCTCTTCGGCCCCTTCCTGCGCCTGGGGGTGGTGGCCAGGGGACTGGAGGACGGGCTGTTCGACGTCGAGCTCCACGATATCAGGCGCCACGCCGTGGACGCCCGGGGCTCCGTGGACGACTACCAGTTCGGCGGTGGGGCGGGAATGGTGATGCGCCCGGAGCCCCTCTTCGCCACACTGGAGGAGATCCCCTGGCGGGAGGGTGCCCGGGTGGTGCTGATGAGCCCTGTGGGCCGGCGGCTGGATCACGATCTGGCCCGGGAGCTTGCGGAAGAGGATCGTATGATTATCTTCTGTGGCCGGTACGGGGGTGTGGACGAGCGCTTCCGGCAGGAGGCGGTCACCGACCAGGTATCGGTGGGCGGGGCGGTGGCCTCCGGAGGCGAGGTCCCGGCCATGCTCCTCCTGGAGACCGTGCTCCGGTGGGTGCCCGGCGTCCTGGGCAGGATGGAGTCGGCGCGATCGGACAGCTACGCCACCGGGCTTCTGGATTACCCCAGGTACACCAGGCCGGCGGCGTTCCGGGGAATGAAGGTCCCGGACGTGCTGCTCTCGGGAGACCATGCGGCCATCGCCGGCTGGAGGTTCGAGAGAGCGCTGGAGAGAACGAGACGATACAGGCCCGACCTGCTGGAGGATGCCGATCCGGACCGGCTCCGGAGCGCCTTCATGGGGGCCATGAGAGACGCCGAGAGAGGCGGGGAGCGGTAATATGAGCGACGTGATGCAGAAGTACGAGGCCCAGCACATGCGGGACGACCTGCCGGACTTCGAGCCGGGGGACACCGTCCGCGTGCACTACAAGGTCATCGAGGGCAGCAAGGAGAGGCCCCAGGTGTTCGAGGGAGTGGTGATCGCCCGCAAGGGCGGGGGCTGCTCGGAGACCTTCACCGTGCGGAAGGTGTCCAGCGGCATCGGGGTGGAACGGGTCTTCCCCATTCACACTCCCAAGCTGGTGAGCCTGGAGGTGACCCGCCGGGGCAAGGTCCGCCGGGCCAAGCTCTACTACCTTCGCAAGAAGAAGGGCAAGGCCGCCCGCATCAGGGAGAAGAGAACCTTCAAGACCGAAGGGTAGTAGCCTTGAGCGGGAAGATGGCCGAGACCGCCGGCCGCCTTCTCCGTTTCGACAGGCGGGCACGAGGCGCCGGCCTGCTGCTGGCCGGAATCGACGAAGCTGGAAGGGGGCCCCTGGCGGGCCCCCTTGTGGCATCCGCCGTGGTCCTCCCCGCAGACGCCGCAGTGGCCGGCCTGGCCGGCGTCGATGACAGCAAGAGGCTCTCCGACTCCTCCCGCCGGCGCCTTCTGCCCGCCATAATGCAGGCCGCCACTGCGGTGGGCCTGGGCTGGGTTGGAAACGCCGAGATAGACCGTCTGGGCATGGCCGCCGCCTGCCGCCTGGCCTTCCTGCGGGCGCACCGCAGGCTGGGCATGTCCGTGGACCTTTCCCTGGTGGACGGCCTTCCGGTGTCCGGCCTCCCATTTCGCTGCCGCTTCGTGGTCCGCGGGGACTCCTCCAGCCTCTCCATCGCCTGCGCCAGCGTGGTGGCCAAGGTGACCAGGGACGACTACATGGTCCGAATGGACGGAATCTTCCCCGGATACGGCTTCGCCTCCCACAAGGGCTACGGCACCTCGGGGCACATGGAGGCGCTGCGGAGGCTGGGGCCCACCCCCATACATCGCCGCAGCTTCGCGCCGCTGCGGGACCGCCAGCTGGAGCTGGAGCTGTGAGCAGGGGGGACTGGAGGGCGGCGGAGGACTTCACTGCGTGCTGGCTGCGGGACCGGGGGTGGAGCATCCTGGCCCGGAACTGGCGCTGGCACAGGCTGGAGCTCGACCTGGTGGCCCGCCGGGGGGACACCGTGGCATTCGTGGAGGTGAAGATGGCCTCCGCCGGAAGCCGCACCATGGTCCGCCGGAAGCTCGACCGCCGCAAGCGCGACCACATATCCCGGGCCGCGGCCGCCTTTCTGGCGGAGCGGGAGATGACCGCCCACTGCCGCTTCGACCTGGCCGAGGTCCGGGGCGAGCCGGGGAGCTTCTCCATGAGCTACATGCCGTCGGCCTTCCGCCCCCGGGGCGACTACACGGTCTGAGGACTGCGGGCCTTGATGCCGCGGGCTTTCCCCGATAGTGTGCACAGGACCGCCGCGGAGCCGTCTGAGAACGGGGTTGCATGATAGCCAGAACCATGGGGCTGGGACTGAGGGGGATAAGGGCCCTGCCGGTGGAGGTGGAGGTCAGCACCGGGAGGGGCCTGCCCACCTTCAGCATGGTGGGCCTTCCGGACAGCGCCGTGAAGGAGTCCCGCCAGAGGGTCAGCGCCGCCATAGCCAACCTGGGCTACAGCCTTCCGGGCCAGAAGATCACGGTCAATCTGGCCCCCGCCTACCGCCGCAAGGAGGGCTCCGGCCTGGACCTTCCCATAGCCCTCTGCCTGCTGGCCGCCGCGGGCACCGTCCCCCCGGCGGAGCTGGAGGGGCGGATATTCGTGGGGGAGCTCTCCCTGGACGGCAGGCTGCGGCCGGTGCGGGGCATGCTGCCCATGGCCGCAGGGGCATCCCTGCTGGACCACAGGGGGCTGGTGGTCCCGGCCGGAAGCGGCCCGGAGGCGGCCCTGGCGGAGGTGGAGCCCCTGCTGGCCGCCGGAAGCCTGGGAGAGGTGGTGGCGCACCTGAGGGGCGAGGCCCGCCTGCGAAGCCCCGAAGAGGCCGCCGCGCCTCCCGGGACGGGGCCCGGGGCCCCGGACATGGCCGACGTCCGGGGCCAGGAGCAGGCCAGGCGGGCCATGGAGATGGCGGCGGCGGGAGGCCACAACGTCCTTATGATCGGCCCCCCCGGTTCGGGCAAGACGATGCTGGCCAGGCGGCTGCCCTCCATCCTTCCCCCCATGGAGCGAGAGGAGGCCATAGAGACCACCATGGTGCACAGCGTGGCCGGGGCGCTCGCCGGCGAGAGCCCGCTGGTGACGAGGAGGCCGTTCCGTTCACCCCATCATACGGTGTCCGACGCCGGCCTCACCGGAGGCGGCTCCACACCCAGGCCGGGGGAGGTGAGCCTGGCCCACAACGGGGTCCTCTTCCTAGACGAGCTGCCGGAGTTCCGGCGCAGCTCCCTGGAGGTGCTGCGGCAGCCCATGGAGGACGGCGAGGTGACCATAGCCAGGGCCTCCATGACCGTCACCTACCCGGCCCGGTTCATGCTGGCCGCCGCCATGAACCCCTGCCCCTGCGGCTACAGCACCCATCCGGGCAGGTCCTGCGGCTGCACCTACGGCGAGATCAAGCGCTACATGGCCCGGGTCTCCGGACCCCTGCTGGACCGGATCGACATCCATGCCGAGGTGGCGCCGGTGGAGTACTCCGACCTCTCCTCGGGCCCAGAAGGCTCCGGGGAGACCTCCGCCAGGGTCCGCCGGCGGGTGATGGAAGCCAGGAAGAGGCAGACCGAGCGGTTCGGAGGGATGAAGGGGGTCCACAGCAACGCCGACATGCCGGCCTCCATGACCGAGGAGATATGTGAGCTGTCCCCGGAGTCGCACCGGCTGCTGCAGCAGGCCATGGACGGCTACGGACTGTCGG
>Ga0207797_1001833_pt1 | contig 15158 bp, 10 predicted proteins | sample PRCRCaboRojoPR_6_FD_187275 | JGI IMG/M metagenome (GOLD analysis project Ga0207797, IMG submission 187275) | Marine sediment microbial community from Cabo Rojo, Puerto Rico - PR CR 10% Liquid 1 (SPAdes) | ecosystem: Environmental > Aquatic > Marine > Coastal > Sediment | place: Cabo Rojo, Puerto... | reverse complement strand
GAAGCCACAGGTGCCCTTCCTGTCATCCGAGGCCAAGATACTTCAAGGATCGAATACTGAGCCGTTGGCTGTCTCTCTGGTCTGTGTCGCCATGGAACCGGCGCTCGGCGCCCCGGCAGAAACGTGATTTTTTCATGCTTGGTTGTGCGTGCGGCGCAGGCATGCGGGTTTGTTCGGCTGATGAGACGAGAGTCATGGTGGAGCTCCCTGCAAAACGGAAGCGAGCTCCACAGTCGTGTCTCTATCCGAATGTCGTCCTTTGGATTTCGAATTATTGTCCATGGCGACTCACGCCTCTGCCACATTCCTTCGTCTTCCCGCTTTTGGATTTCGCGATTCGGTTTTCGAGCTTGCGCGGTTATCCTTTGATGCAGGCCAGGGGCCTGAGCCTGGCCACCTTCCCGGCCAAGCCGGCCTGATGCGTGGCCTCGACCACCAGGCTCACATCCTTGTAAGCTGCCGGGGCTTCCTCAGCCGCCCCTTTCTTGCTGGCCGCCCTGAGCAGGATGCCCTGCTGGGCCAGATCGTTAATGATCCCGGAGCCCTTCCAGCGCTTCAGGGCCTGGCGCCGGCTCATGGCCCGGCCGGCGCCGTGGCAGGCCGAGCTGAAGGCCAGCTCTTCGCCTGAGTCCTTGCCGACCATGATGTAGGAGGCCGTACCCATTGTTCCGCCGATGATGACCGGCTGCCCGGTCCTGCGGTAGGGTTCCGGGATCTCCGGCCTGCCGGGGCCAAAGGCCCGGGTGGCCCCTTTGCGGTGCACATAGAGGCGCTTGCTCCTGCCTCCGACCTGATGCTCCTCGACCTTGCAGGTATTGTGGCTGACGTCGTAGATCAGCTCCAGCTCGGTGCCGGGGAAGACATCGGCGAAGGCCTCACGGGCCAGGTGACCGATGACCTGTCTGTTGGCCAGGGCGCAGTTGACTCCGCAGGCCATGGCCTTGAAAAAGTCCTCGCCTTCCTTTGAACGGATAGGTGCGCAAACCAGCTCGCGGGAGGGCAATTCGATACCGTGCTTTCGCGCAGCCCGGCCGAGGGTCTGCAGGTAATCGGTCCCGATCTGATGGCCCAGGGCCCGAGAGCCGCAATGCACGGAGACCAGGACCTCGTCTTCGCGGAGACCGAATGCTTCGGCCGCCTCCCGGTCGTAGACCATGTCCACGCATTGGAGCTCCAGGTAGTGGTTCCCCGAGCCCAGGGTGCCCATCTGCCGCTTCTGCCGCTTCTTGGCCTCCTTGCTGACCGTGTCCGGGTCGGCCCCGGCCAGACGGCCTCCATCCTCGATGAACTCGAGGTCCTCCTGCCGGCCGAATCCGCGCTTTACGGCCCAGTGGGCCCCCAGGACGAGCACCTCATCGAGCTTGCTCTCGCTGAGGGACAGGCGCCCTTCGGAGCCGACGCCTGCAGGTACGGCGCGGAACAGGCTTTCGACCAAGGGATCCAGATGCGGCAGGATATCCTCGCGCAAGAGGCCGGTGCGCAATGACCGGACCCCGCAGGAGATGTCGTAGCCGATGCCGCCAACGGAGATGACGCCGCCTCGATCCGGGTCGAAAGCGGCCACGCCTCCGATGGGGAAACCGTATCCCCAATGCGCATCCGGCATGGCCAGGCTGGCGGTGACGATGCCCGGCAGGCAGGCCACATTGGCCGCCTGATCGAGCACGGCCTCATCCATGTCCGCCAGGAGGGCCTCGGAGCCGAAGAGACGCACCGGCACGCGCATAAGGCCCTGAGGCGGCTGCTCAAAGCAGCATTCCTGGATTTTGCTCAGGCGGCTGGTGTCCATGGGACTCTCCTCAAGACCGCACAGTGTGGCTTATGCCATAGACAGTATGTCCGGCCTGGGGCGGTGTCAAATGTTTCGACAGGCTGTCGGCCCGGCTCGGCCGAGAGTCAGCCTATGCTGGGCAGAGGAGCTTGGGAACGGAGGGTTACTCGGACTCGGCCGAGCCTGTGCTCAGGGGGGCAACCAGGATGTAGTCGGCTTCGTTGTTGCGCAGGGTCAGGGTGAAGTCGTGGATCTTGAGGGCTACGGGATCGCGCAGGGGGGCCCGTCCAATAACGGTGATCTCCACGCCCGGAACCAGGCCCATATCCCGGATTCTTCGGCCAAGCTCGCCTCCGGCTTTGAGGGAGACGACTCGAGCCCGGCTGTTGACGGGGAGATGGCGGAGGCCGATGGGTTTGGAGGTCATGCTGCTTGGGACGAGGCTCGGTTCGCTCTTCGATGCTTCACATATGGCAGGTGGCGGCTGCCGCTGTGTCCGCTCGGAATCATTCAGACTGGTAGGCCATGATCTTGGCGGCCAGGCCTTGTCCCAACACGAGCTCGGAGTCTCGAACCTTCATGCGGCACGGGCCACCGCTGCTGGAGGTGATCAGGATGGTCGTGCCCGGGGTGAGGCCGAGGGCGTAGAGCCGTGATCTGGCTCCTTGCCCGCCGCTGAACGAGGAGATGGTCACCTTGCTGCCGGACGGAAAATGGTTTAGTGGGAGTACGGGCATATATGCTCCTCCAGCCTACATGGGGAGCTCATTCGGGTGATGTCCAGACAATCCGTCAGGCGGAAGGCCTGGAAGATCGTTCGGCCGAAATCGGTTTTACGGCGCCCGTGTTTGCGGGCCGAACCTCCGTGAGGCCTCAGGGCCGCTGCCATGGGCTGCCGAGTTCCATGCGGCTGATGTACTCTGTGGATATAAATGCAATCGCCGGGCCTGTCAAGGACGATTCCCCATCGGAGCGGGACCGGCAGAGGATATCGGGCCATGCACCTTATCGAAAGGCTCGGATACGGATTGCTGCTTAAGCTGCCGGAAGGGCTGCGCAAGCGGCTCTTCGCCGAATCGGACCTGTCAGCGGACTGCAAGCTGGTCCTGGCCACCCTCTACTACCTCGATTCGAAAAGGGCTCTGTCCGAGTATGTCCGGGAGCTGCCCAGGCAGACCTGCCTGGAGTGGCGCGTGTGCCAGGAGTGCTTGGGTACGCTTGCCCGAATGGGCTTAATAGAGTATACCGAGGCCGGTGTTCGACTGAAGGTCAAACCGTTAACTTGATTCAGTCAGACAGGTGTTATGCCGAAAAGGAACGATCTCAAGCGGATTATGCTCATCGGGTCGGGCCCGATCATCATCGGGCAGGCCTGTGAGTTCGATTACTCCGGCACGCAGGCCCTCAAGGCCCTCAAGGAGGAGGGCTTCGAGGTCATCCTGGTCAACTCCAACCCGGCCACAATCATGACCGATCCGGAGCTCGCGGACAAGACCTATGTGGAGCCCATCACTCCGGAGTACGTGGCCGAGATTATCGCCCGCGAGAGGCCGGACGCTCTGCTGCCGACCCTGGGGGGGCAGACGGGCTTGAACACGGCTGTGGCCGTCTCGGAGATGGGCGTGCTGGAGCGGTACGGCGTCGAGCTCATCGGCGCTTCCCTCTCGGTCATCCAGAAAGCGGAAAGCCGGCGGCAGTTCCGTCAGGCCATGAACACCATCGGCTTGAGCGTCCCCAAGAGCGCAATCGCCAGGGATCTGCAGGAGGTCGCGGAGCTGGCCGAGTCCTTGAGCTTCCCCATGATCGTCCGTCCGGCCTACACCTTGGGAGGAACCGGGGGCGGGGTGGCCTTCAACCGGGAGGATCTGGAGCATATTGCCAGGCAGGGCCTGGCCGCCAGCATGACCAGCGAGGTCATGCTCGAGGAGTCGTTGCTCGGCTGGAAGGAGTTCGAGCTCGAGGTCATGCGGGATGCCAAGGACAACTGCGTGATCATCTGCTCCATTGAGAACCTCGACCCCATGGGGGTGCATACCGGCGACTCCGTGACCGTGGCCCCGGCCCAGACCCTGACCGATCGAGAGTACCAGAGCATGCGCAATGCCTCCCTGGCCATCATGCGGGAGATCGGGGTGGAGACGGGCGGCTCCAATGTGCAGTTCGCCATCAACCCGGACACCGGGGAGATGATGGTCATCGAGATGAACCCCAGGGTGTCGCGGTCCTCGGCCTTGGCCTCCAAGGCCACCGGCTTCCCCATCGCCAAGATCGCCGCCAAGCTGGCCGTTGGCTATACCCTGGATGAGCTGCCCAATGACATCACCCGGGAAACCGTGGCCTCCTTCGAGCCGTCCATCGACTACTGCGTGGTCAAGATCCCCCGCTTCACCTTTGAGAAGTTCCTGGGCTCCGAGGATGTCCTGACCACCTCCATGAAGAGCGTCGGAGAGACCATGGCCATCGGCCGGACCTTTAAGGAGTCCCTGCAAAAAGGCATTCGGTCCCTGGAGACCGGCTTCTTCGGCTTGGCCCAGAGCTTCGGTCCGGTCAGCGAGGACCCTGAGTCGCTCAAGGCCAGGCTGGCCAAGCCGAGCTCCAACCGGCTCTTTGAGCTGCGGCGGGCCATGCTGGCCGGTCTGAGCGAGGTGGACATCCAGGAAGCCTCCAGGATCGATCCGTGGTTTCTCCGGCAGATCCGCGAGCTGGTTGACTTTGAGTCCAGGCTCGTGGAGGCGGCCAGACACGATGGCCTGTCCGGGGACAAGGCTGGACCCGAGCTGATCCGCCGGGCCAAGGAGCACGGCTTCTCGGACAAGCAGCTGGCCCTGGCCTTTGGGACTACCGAAAGGGAGGTCCGCTCCTGGCGCGAGCAGCAGGAGATCTCGCCGGTCTATAAGCTGGTGGATACTTGCGCTGCCGAGTTCGAGGCCTATACCCCGTACTTCTACTCCTCATACGAACGGGAGAACGAGTCCCGGGTCGGCCAGGCCCAAAAGGTGGTCATCCTCGGCGGCGGCCCCAATCGGATCGGCCAGGGCATCGAGTTCGACTACTGCTGCGTGCACGCCTCCTTCGCCCTGCGGGACATGGGTGTGGAGTCGATCATGGTCAACTCCAACCCGGAAACGGTCAGCACCGACTACGACACCTCGGATCGGCTCTACTTCGAGCCTTTGACCCTGGAGGATGTCCTGAACATTGTCGAGCAGGAGCAGCCGGACGGGCTCATCGTCCAGTTCGGCGGGCAGACGCCGCTGAACCTGGCTGTGCCGCTTCTGGAGAACGGGGCCCGGATCATCGGCACCTCGCCGGACAGCATCGACCGGGCCGAGGACCGGCAGCGCTTCCACGAGCTCCTGAACACTCTGAATTTGAAGCAGCCGGACAACGGAACGGCCGTGTCCGAGGCAGGGGCCCTGGACATCGCCCGTCGCATCGGCTACCCCCTGGTGGTCAGGCCGTCGTATGTCCTCGGCGGGCGGGCCATGGAGATTGTCTATGACGAGGAGGACCTGTTCAACTACTTCCGGGAAGCGGTGATCATCTCTCCGGACCATCCCATTCTCCTGGACAAGTTCATGGAGAATGCCGTGGAGATCGACGTGGACGCCGTGTCCGACGGCCAGGACACTTACATCGGTGGCATCATGGAGCATATCGAGGAGGCCGGGGTTCACTCCGGCGACTCCGCCTGTGTGCTGCCACCCCATACTATCAGCCAGGAGCTCGTTGCCGAGCTGGAGCGGCAGACCGAAGCCCTGGCCCGGGAGCTCCAGGTCCAGGGGCTGATGAACATCCAGTTTGCCATCAAGGATGGCGAGGTCTTTATCCTGGAGGTCAACCCCCGGGCCTCGCGGACGGTTCCTTTCGTCAGCAAGGCCACCGGCGTACCCCTGGCCAAGATCGCCACCCAGGTCATGCTGGGTAAGCGCCTGAAGGATCTCGATCCGTGGTCCATGCGCAAGCGGGGCTTCTACTCGGTCAAGGAGGCCGTGCTGCCCTTCAACCGTTTCCCCGGCTCGGACGTCCTGCTCGGGCCGGAGATGCGCTCGACCGGAGAGGTCATGGGCTTGGACCCGAGCATGGGCCTGGCCTTCATGAAGTCCCAGCTGGCCTCCGGGCAGAAGCTGCCCATGGAGGGCACCATCTTTATCTCCGTGAACAACAGGGACAAGCCGAACATCGTCGAGCCAGCCCGCATCCTCAGGGATCTCGGCTACAGCCTGGTGGCCACAAGGGGCACGGCCGACCATCTCGAGGCCAATGGCGTACCGGCCGAACGGGTCTACAAGGTCTACGAAGGCCGGCCCAACGTCATCGACATGATCAAGAACAAGGAGATCGACATGGTCATCAATACCTCCTCGGGGAAGATGACCATTCAGGACTCCTCATCCCTCAGGCAGGCGGCTGTGCTCTATGCTTTGCCCTATACGACCACCTTGGCCGGGGCCAAGGCCGTTGCCCTGGCCTTGGCCGAGATGCAGGGCCGGGGGGTGCATGTGCAAAGCCTTCAGGAGTATTATGGCGGTGGGGACTGGAGTTGAACCGGGTGCGCGAGACACCAGAGGAGGCCGAGCAAGGGCGAGCGCTGCGTACTGGTTGCGCTCGGCCGGGGTCGGATTGAGGCCATGATCAAGGAATACTGCGGACTGATCGGCATTTATGGCCATCCTGAAGCGGCCAGGATGGCCTACTTCGGGCTCTTCGCCATGCAGCACAGGGGGCAGGAGAGCGCCGGGATCGTGACCTGGGACGGAGCCAGGCTGCGCGAGCAGCGGGGCATGGGGCTGGTCTCCGAGGTCTTCAGCGAGCGCCATCTCGGCCGCGAGCTGAAAGGGCGGGTGGCCACAGGGCATATCAGGTACTCGACCACGGGCGCCTCTCTTTTGCGCAACGCCCAGCCCTTCCTCATCCATTTCAAGGATTACCATCTGGCCATCGGGCACAACGGCAATCTGATCAACACCCTGGAGCTCCGCCAGAAGCTCGAGTCCGAAGGCTCGCTCTTCCAGACGACCATGGATAGCGAGATATTCATGCACCTCGTGGCCAAGAACGCCAACGGAGTCTCCATAGAGGAGGCTGTGAGCAAGGCCTGCGCCCAGGTCAAGGGGGCCTACTCCCTGCTCCTGCAAGCCAACAACAAGCTCATCGGGATTCGCGATCCTTACGGCTTCCGCCCCCTCGTCCTGGGGAGGGTGGGCAGCACCTACATTCTGGCCTCGGAGACCTGTGCCTTGGATCTCTTGGAGGCGGAGTATCTCCGGGAGGTCAAACCCGGCGAGATGGTCATTATCGAGGACGGTGTGCTGAGGAGCCGGCAGGCAGAGGAACCCAGGTCCCGGAAGGCCTGCATATTCGAGCTGATCTACTTCGCCAGGCCCGACTCGGTGGTCTTTGGCCAGAACGTCTACATGAAGCGCAAGAGCATGGGTCAGGTTCTGGCTCGCGAAGCCCCGGTCGAGGCGGACTTCTGCATGCCTTTCCCGGACTCGGGCGTCTATGCGGCCGTGGGCTATGCCCAGGAGTCGGGCTTGCCTTTCGAGAATGCCATGATCCGCAACCATTATGTTGGCCGGACCTTCATCCAGCCTTCCCAGGATATGCGCGACTTCAGCGTCCGGATGAAGCTGGCCCCGGTCAAGGAGATGATCCGCGGCAGGCGGCTGCTCATTGTCGAGGACTCCATCGTCCGGGGAACGACCATTCGCAACCGGATGAAGAAGCTCCGCGAGCTCGGGGCCAAGGAGCTCCATCTGCGGGTCAGCTGTCCGCCGATTCGCTTTCCCTGCTACTACGGCATTGACTTCTCCTCCAAGGGGGAGCTCATTGCAGCCAATCACAGTGTGGACGACATTGCCAGGTACATCGGGCTCGACTCGCTGCACTACCTGAGCGTCGAGGGATTGTTGAGCGCGGTCGGGGACAGCCAGGGGTTCTGTCTGGCATGCTTCAATGGCGAGTACTCCGAGGTGCCCAACGCGGGCTACGGGAAGCTCAGCCTGGAGGGCGGCTGCTGCGGTTGAGACGCAACCAGGCCCTCCAGCCGAGACGATTATGAGGCAAGACCAAGCAGGAACAAGACAGGACAGGGATTGGCTCGAGCTGGCCAGAGAGGTTCTGGAGGTGGAGATCCAGGGCCTCAAGCAGGTCCTCGACAATCTCGATTCAGAGTACACCCGGGCTCTCAAGCTGCTGGCTGAGTGCCCCGGTCGGGTCGTGGTGACCGGGGTGGGCAAGTCCGGCCTGGTGGGCCGGAAAATCGCGGCGACCTTGAGCTCCACCGGGACGCCGGCTTACTTCCTCCACCCGGTGGAGGGCGCCCACGGCGACCTGGGCATGATCCGAGAGGGCGATGTGGTCCTGGCCATATCCAACAGCGGAGAGACCGACGAGCTCAACGCCATCATTCCTACGCTCATCGCCCTGGGAGCCGAGGTCATCAGCCTGACCGGGAACCTGAGCTCAACCATGGCCCGGCAGAGCCATGTCAGCCTGAGCACCTGGGTCCCCCGGGAGGCCTGCACCCTCGGCCTGGCCCCTACAGCCAGCACCACGGCCACGCTGGCCCTGGGAGACGCCCTGGCCGTGGGGCTCATTGAGTGGAAGGCCTTCGGCCGTGACGATTTCAAGCGTTACCATCCCGGGGGAGATCTGGGCCGGCAGCTGAGCCTGGATATCGAATGCATCATGCATACCTCGGACGTGCCGACGGTAACCAGCGGCGCCAGCCTGGCCGAGGCCCTTTCGGTTTTGGACCGCGGCGGGCTGGGCACGGTCATTGTCGTGGACCGGACCGGCCGGCTGCTGGGGATCATGACCGACGGCGACGTCCGGCGGCTGATCTGCCGCGGGTCATACTCCATGGAGGAAGCCGTCGACGGATACATGACCAGGCAGCCCAAGTATGCCAGCCTCGGCCAGCGCGGCGGAACCATTCTGGATCTGATGGAGAGAGCGGCCATCATGGTTCTGCCGGTCGTGGACGAGCAGGGAACCTTGCGGGGGATCGTCCATCTGCACGATCTCCTGGGCAAGGGGAGGTTTCGCTTCAACAACAGTGTGGAGCCGGCTTGAAGCCGGCTCCACACTGTTGTCAGTTGTCGTATTGAAAAGAAACAGAAATGCTTTCTGGCGTTTCACTTTTCCGGCGGGAGATATTTCCGGAAGGAAGCAACGGGAGGCTCAAGGTCTCTTTTGAGTAGCAGGAAAGTTCGCCGAGGAAGGAAGCGTCGGTTGCTTCTGGTAAAGATTCCCGGGTGCGATCCGGTGGGTTCGTGTTATGAAGACCTTTTTGAAGATATTCGTCATCCTGGTTCTCCTGGGCCTGCTGGCCGGCGGGGCCGGCTTCGGCGGGCTCTACTACTGGGCGGTGCAGGACCTGCCCAAGATCAAGACCATCACCGACTACGAGCCGGCCCTGACCACGACGGTCTACTCGGGTGACGGCCAGGTCCTCGGCTATCTGGCCGAGGAGAACCGTTTCCTGCGCTCCATCAAGGAGATGGCCCCCACCGTCCCCAAGGCCTTTCTGGCCTCCGAGGACAGCGGCTTTTACGAGCACAGCGGCATCGACATCTGGGGCATTGTCCGGGCGGCCATCAAGAACCTCAAGGCCGGGACCATCGTCCAGGGGGGCAGCACCATTACTCAGCAGGTCATCAAGTCCCTGCTGCTGACGCCCGAGCGGAGCTACAAGCGCAAGATGAAGGAGGCCATTCTGGCCTATCGGTTGGAGAAGTACCTGTCCAAGAAGGAGATCCTGACAATTTACTTGAACGAGATCTATCTGGGGCAGGGAGCCTATGGCGTCGAGGCCGCCGCCAGGGAGTACTTTGCCAAGCACGCCTCCGAGCTGAGCCTGGCCGAGGCGGCCGTGCTGGCCGGACTGCCCAAGGCGCCCTCGCGGTACAACCCTTACCGTCATCCCGAGATGGCCAAGGAGCGCCAGGAGTACGTCCTCAAGCAGCTCTTGAATCTGGGCTGGATCGAGGAGGAGGCTTACCGCCGGGCCCTGGAGCAGCCCTTGGAGTTCAAGGCCATGGAGGACCCTTCCTGGAAGGTCGGGGCCTACTACCTTGAGGAGGTCCGGCGCTGGCTCATCGAGCGCTTCGGCGAGGACCAAACCTTGACCGGCGGGCTCAAGGTTTACACGGCCGTTGATCTCGAGCACCAGAAGGCCGCTGAGGAGTCCATGCGCAAGGGGCTGGTGGCCTCGACCAAGCGCCGCGGCTGGCGAGGGCCGCTCAAGCATCTGGCCGAGGAGGACTACGCGGGCTTTCTGAAGACCGGGCAGAACGCCCAGGACAGGCTCGAGTCCGGTGAATGGATCAAGGTTCTGGTCCGCACGGTCGAGAAAGGCGGCGCACAGGTAGCCTTCGGCAACCAGACCGGCTGGATGGACGTCGCCAGCATGGCCTGGTGCCGTGAGCTCGATCCGTCCAAGGCCCCGGAGGATGTCCCGGATATCAAGGATGCGCGCAAGGTCCTCAATGTCGGCGACGTGGTTTGGGCCTCGGCTGTCGATGGAGATGCCAAGCCGGATCGGCTGGTCCTGGAGTTGGAGCAGAAGCCCATCGTCGAAGGCGGCCTGGTCTCCCTGGATCCCAAGACCGGCCTGGTCAGGGCCCTGGTGGGCGGCTACAGCTTCCAAAAGAGCCAGTTCAATCGGGCCACGCAAGCCGAGCGGCAGACCGGCTCGGCCTTCAAGCCCATCGTCTACTCCGCGGCCCTGGACAACGGCTACACACCGGCCAGCATGGTTTTGGACGCCCCGATCGTCTACACCGACGAGCAGACCAACTCGACCTGGAAGCCGCAGAACTACGAACGCATCACCTTCGGTCCGACTTTGCTGAGCACCGCCCTGATCAAGTCCAGGAACCTGGTGACCATACGAGTGGCCAGGGACATCGGCATCGACGCGGTCATTCAGCGGGCCAAGACCCTGGGCCTGGAGGCGGACTTCCCCAGGGACCTGTCCGTGAGCTTGGGCTCCGGCTCGGTCACCTTGATGAACCTCTGCCAGGCCTTTTCGGCCTTTGCCAGAGGCGGCTCGACCATCCAGCCCAGGCTGGTCACGCGGATCGAGGATGCCTGGGGCGAGGAGATCTACTCCTCGGAGAAGCAGAATCAGTCGGCCATCAGCCCGCAGACATCCTACATCATCACCCACCTTATGCAGGAGGTCGTCCAGCGGGGGACCGGCTGGCGGGTCAAGGCCCTGAAACGGCCGGTGGCCGGCAAGACCGGGACCACGGACGAGCAGAAGGACGCCTGGTTCATGGGCTTCGCACCGTACCTCCTGACCGGCGTCTACGTGGGCTTTGACGAGCCTAAGCCCATGGGCAAGTACGAGACCGGCTCCAGGGCGGCCGCACCCATTTGGCTGGGCTACCGTCAGGCGGTCGAGGACGAGTATCCGGTCCAGGACTTCGACAGGCCGGACGGCATCACCATGGCCAGGGTGGATGTGGAGAACGGCCTGCTGGCCGGTCCAGGGACCCAGAAGAGCGTGCTCCTGCCCTTTAAGGCCGGCACGCAGCCGGACAAGATCTCGCCTAAGGGCGTCATGGAGGATGGCTCGTCAGGCAACGGAGGCGGCGAGGAGTCAACCTCCAAGGAGGAGATGCTCAAGCAGCTCTTCTGATCTCGCAGCAAGTTCGTCCGAGAGGCCTCAGCCCCTTTCATTGAAGCCTGCTGCCTTGAATGCCCCTGCTTTCCGGATTACTTCTCCATTGTGAACCGGCCCGGTTCTCCTCTTCCAGGAGGGCGGCGCATCTGGAATGGAGGCCCTGGTGCTCGGGCCTCTTCCTGGAGGTGAGTTGACCACTATTGTCGGCGAGCGGCCTCCCGAATCAGCCTATGGCACGTGAGGCTGTTTGGGACCGTTCCTTCAAGCGAGGCTTGCAGCGTGGATTTTTCGATACACGAACACCTCTCACACCTCAGGCAGAGCGCTCTGAGCGTGTTGCGCGAAGCGGCTCAGGTCAGCCTGAAGCTCTATACCATCATGATTCCGGTGCTCATCGGGGTCAAGATTCTGGTCGAGCTGGGCTGGATCTCCTACCTGGCCATGCCGCTGCGGCCCCTGATGGATTTGGTCGGCCTGCCTCCGGAGATGGGTCTGGTCTGGGCCACGGCCCTGGTCAACAACATCTACAGCGGGATCATCGTCTACCTCTCCCTGACCGACACCATCCACCTGAGCGTGGCCCAGATCAGCGTCCTCTCGGCCATGATTCTGGTGGCCCATGCCCTGCCCGTGGAGGTCCGCATCGCCCGGGAGTCCGGCTGCCGCTTTCCCTTTCAGGCTGCCGTCCGCCTGGTCGGGGCCTTCCTGCTCGGCTGGATCCTGCACGGGATCTATTCGCTTGGAGGCTGGCTGCAAGGGCCCAGCCGAGTCCTCTGGCAGGGGCAGCCGGAGCCAGACCCCGCTCTGAGCGCCTGGATTGTAGACCAGGTGATCAATCTGGCCTTGATCTTCGGCATCATCCTCGGCCTGATCGCCCTGATGCGCTTCCTGTCCTGGATCAAGGTCATCGACCTGGTGGTCCGCCTGCTGGGGCCGCTGCTCAGGTTCCTGGGCATCGGCCGGGAGGCGGCCAGCCTGACCATGGTGGGCATGACCATGGGCCTGACTTACGGCGGCGGGCTGATCATCCACGAGGCCAGGTCCGGCCGGGTTCCTCCTCGGGACGTCTTTGCCGCGGTGACGCTCATGGGGCTGTCCCACAGCCTCATCGAGGATACCTTGCTCCTGCTCGCCCTGGGCGCCCACCTGTCAGCCATTCTCTGGGGGCGCCTCATCTTCGCCCTTCTGGCCACGGCCCTGCTCATTCGTCTCCTGCCGTTCATCTCCTCCAAGACCGTCCACCGCCATCTCTACCTTCAAGACACTGCCGGGCAGTGAGTGTTCTCGTGCTCCTCAGCTCGTCAGGTGCCTGAAGGTCCGGAAGAGCATACCGAGACTACCAGGCACAAGGCTGCCGGAAGCAGCCGGACAAAACCGGCTGCTTACTGCAGCGTGAGGTGGTAGTTGAAGGTGCTCGTGCGCTGGCTGGCCCCGACTTGCCGGGGCACCTGGAGGTGCAGCTGGGCCAGCAGGGCATAGCCGGCGTCCTTGAGCTCCTCGGTCTGCTCCTCCAGGTCGATGGGCCAGGCAGGGTAGTGGTAGACGATCTGGCCGGACTGCATGAGCCAGGAGGTTTCCTTCTTGGGGCTGGTCACGGGCTGGCCGGTCTTCAGCTCCGGGGGCATGATCCGGGAGACGCACAGTGGCCAGAAGCCCTTGAAGACGAGGCCGAGGGGCAGTGGCGAGCGGGCTGGAAGACCGAGCAGGTCGCTCCGGGGGAGCTCCGGGCTGATGAAGGCGCCGCTGAAGCCGGTGCGCCGGAGCTCCTCCAGGGCCAAGGGGTTGGTCAGGTTGCAGAAGGGTCCGGCCCAGAGCTTCAAGCGGGCAGTGGACTCGAAAAGGCCGATCTGCCAGGGGGCCCCGAGGATGAACTGTCTGGCGCCCTTCTTCAGGGCGGCGGACAGAAGGTTTCGCCAGGATTGCTCCCGGTCCGGCCAGATGACCGGGGGCAGCCAGAACCACAGCTTGGGCAGGACGGTCTTGGCAGCACCTTCCAGGCTGCGGCCGGACAGCCAGAGGCCGGTCAGGCCGGCCCGCTTGCCCTGGGGCAGCCGTCCGGAGAAGACGTGCATGAAGCGTGTCTTGATGCTTGTGCTCAGGGGCTCGGGCAGGTCCGGGCTGAAGCTGGATGCAGCAGGATCTTCAGCCCGAAAGGCCTGGAGCTCGCCGGCCAGGGCCCCGATGCGGGACTTGAGCTCGGGCTCGCGCCGGTCGATGAGGAAGGCCGGCGTCCCGGCCGGCGTCTTGTCGGCCGCCTTGGGCAGGCTGATCAGGCCGCCCTTGGGCTGGTACTTGGAGACCGTGTACAGGAAGTGCCCCGGGCGGTCCTGGCCCCCGAGGCGGACCCGGTCCCCGGGCAGGAGCTCCTGGCGCGGCCTGAGCTGCGTGCGGCCGGCTTTGCTCTTCCCGGCACGGCCGATGAAGAGGCCGGAGCCCTGCTCCAGGTCTGTCCGGATGGGGGTGTGCGGCCGCTGGGGCAGGATGAAGAAGTGCGAGGACGGGCGTCCCAAGGCCCGCTCCAAAAGCTCCTGGGCGGTCTTCCTGGCCTTGGCGTCCCCGGGCTGATCGCGCAGGAGCTGATAGGCCCTGACCGTGTAGAAGACGAAGTGGGGGCCCTTCTTGCGGCCTTCGATCTTCCAGGCGGTCAGGCCGGGCACCTCCAACAGGCTCTTGGCCAGGACGTCGAAGCTCAGGTCCAGGCAGGAGAAGTGGCGCTTCTCCGGTTGGCCGCCGGAGGCGTAGAGGCGCCGGCAGGGCTGGACGCAGCGGCCGCGCAGGCCGCTCTTGCCGCCGAGGTAGCTGGACCAGTAGCAGCGGCCGGATACGGCGTAGCACAGGGCCCCGTGCACGAAGCACTCCAGCTCGAGCCCTTCGGGCCGGGCGGCGTCCAGGGCCTTGATCTCGTCGATGGTCAGCTCCCGGGGCAGGACGACCCGGTCAACCCCGAAGGCCTTCCTGATCACCGGCAGGGCTGCCGGCTGGCTGACGCAGGCCAGGGTGGACAGGTGCAGGTCGCCCGCATAGCCGGTCTGGCGGGCCAGGGAGAGCAGGGCCAGGTCCTGGACGATCAGGGCATCCGGTTTGACCCGGCGAACGACCCGATCCAGGAGGCGGCCGGCCTTGGTCGTCTCCTCGGGCTTGACCAGGCTGTTCAGAGCCAGGTAGACGCGGCAGCTCTTGCGTTTGGCCAGCTCGGTCAGGGCGGCCAGCTCGGCCACGGAGAAGTTCTCGGCCTCCATGCGGGCCGAGAAGTGCTTCAGGCCGCAGTAAATGGCCTCGGCCCCGGCGGACAGACCGGCCAGGAAGCTGTCCCGGTCTCCGGCTGGGGCCAGGATTTCGGGTTTGTTGGTCATCTGTTCCATATGTGTTCAGGTAGTTTAAATGATAGAAACATGGTACTCGATGGGTGCGGATCCATTCGATTGTCCTTGTCCATGCGCCAAGCCAAAACTGTTTCCTCTCCTTTTCAAGACTGGTCTTTACCCACATTTGACATAAGGGGTACCTCAGAAAAGAGACTTGAACCGCCCGCTCTCCTGCACACACTTTACCCGCTGGTAGTCATTCTGCTTGACCATGTAAGACGATCTCTCATCTTCCGAGACAGGTATTTACCTGGCAGTAAAGTGGGTGCAGGGTGATTATTCCACTCAGAATCCAACGCCGATAGGCGGTGAGCTCCCTTTGCTCGGCGGTCAACCCCCGCAGAGCAAAGTAAGCCCTCACTCTTCCTCTCTCCTTGGCGACCTT
>Ga0207797_1001832_pt1 | contig 15161 bp, 13 predicted proteins | sample PRCRCaboRojoPR_6_FD_187275 | JGI IMG/M metagenome (GOLD analysis project Ga0207797, IMG submission 187275) | Marine sediment microbial community from Cabo Rojo, Puerto Rico - PR CR 10% Liquid 1 (SPAdes) | ecosystem: Environmental > Aquatic > Marine > Coastal > Sediment | place: Cabo Rojo, Puerto... | reverse complement strand
GAACGTGCGCATCGAGGGCGAGGTCGTGAGCGCCCGGCAGACCTCCGGGCCGACCGTGTTCGAACTCCGCGACGAGACGGGCGTCGTCGACTGCGCGGCGTTCAAGGAGGCCGGGGTGCGCGCGTACCCGTCGATCGAGACGGGCGACGTGGTCCGGCTGGACGGCGAGGTTCGCGTCCGGCGCGAGGAGCTCCAGGTCGAGACGGAGGCGCTGGTCGCGCTCGTCGACGAGGAGCGCGCGGCCGTCGAGGCGCGGATGGACGCGGCGCTCGACGAGGAGGCGGCCCCGGCGTCGTTCGAACCGCTGGTCGAGGGCATCGAGTTCGTCTCCTACGGGGACAGCGAGGAACTCGCCGAGGCCGTGGACGAGGAGACGGCGGCGGTCTTCCTCGAACCCATTCAGGGCGAGGGGGGTATCCACCCCGCGGACGCGACGTACCTTCGTGAGGCGCGTTCGATCACGCGGAAGGCCGGCGCCGCCCTCGTCTTCGACGAGATTCAGACCGGCGTCGGCCGCACGGGCACGCTGTGGGCCTGCGAGCGCGCCGAAGTGTCGCCGGACATCCTCACGACGGCGAAAGGCATCGCCAGCGGCCTGCCCCTCGGCGCGACGGTCTGTGCGGACTGGATCGCCGACGCCGACCCCGAACACGGCTCGACGTTCAGCGGCGGCCCCGTGGTCTGTGCCGCCGCCAACGCCACCCTCGACGTGGTCGTCGAGGAGGACCTGCCGACGCGGGCGGCGGACGTTGGGAGCTACCTCGTGGAGTCCGTCGAGGACGCCGACCTCCCGATCCGTGAGATTCGGGGACAGGGCCTGATGATCGGCCTCGAGGTGAAGCGGGGGTCGAACCGCCTGCTCCGTGACCTCGCGTTGAACGAGCAGGTGCTCGCGCTCCCGGCCGGCCGGACCGTCCTCCGCCTCCTACCGCCGTTGACCATCGGCGAGGAGCACGCCGACCAGTTCGTCGAGTCGCTGGAGGCGGTACTCGGATGACGGCGAGCGAGGCGGAACTGTCCGGGCTGGAGGACCTGACCGAGGCCCAGCGGTTGCTGGTCGACCTCGTGGCCATCCCCTCGCCGTCGGGGGAGGAGGAAGCGGCGGCCCAGCGACTCGTCGACTTCTTCGAGGCTCACGACCGCGAGGTGTGGGTAGACGAGGTTGGGAACGTCCACGCCCCGGCCGACGACTCGGTGCTTCTCACGTCCCACATCGACACCGTGCCGGGCGACATCCCGGTCGAGATTCGGGAGGAGGAGGGCGAACGGGAACTCTGGGGTCGCGGGAGCGTCGACGCCACCGGCCCGCTGGCGGCGATGGCCGTCGCCGCCGTCGAGACGGGTGTGAGCTTTCTCGGCGTCGTCGGCGAGGAAGTCGACTCCCGTGGCTCCCGACACGTCATCGAGAGCGGGCGCGCGGAACCCGGCGCCGTCGTCAACGGCGAACCCAGCGGGTGGACGGGCATCACGCTCGGCTACCGTGGTCTGCTGGCGGGCACCTACGTCGCCACCAGCGAGTCGGGCCACACCTCCCGGCCCGAGAACAACGCGATTCAGGACGCGATGGACTGGTGGGGAAGAGTAGAGGAGGAGTTCGACCCGGACGAGTATCTCCCCGTCTTCGAGCGCGTCACCTGCAAACCGACGGGGTTCGAGGGCGGCCCCAGCGCTGACGGCCTCTCCGTCGAGGCGACGATGGAAGTGCAGTTCCGCGTGCCGCCGAAGTACACCGTCGACGACGTGCGCGAGATGGCGGACGGCCAACTCGACACGGGCACGGTCCACTGGTACGACCACGTGCCGCCGGTGATGCAGAGCCCGCGGACGGACGTGGCGCGGGCGTTCCGCGCCGCCATCCGGGAGGCGGGTGGCGAACCGCGCCTCCTCCGGAAGACGGGGACCGCGGACATGAACGTCTTCGCGTCCGCGTGGGACTGTCCGATGGTGACGTACGGTCCCGGCGACTCGGATCTGGATCACGCGCCGAACGAGCACCTCCCGCTGTCGGAGTACGACCGCTCCGTCGAGGTGTTGATGGACGTCTGTGAGCGCCTACAATGATCGAAACGACCGACATCCTCGACGTGGACGACCTCACGGCCGAGGAACTGGAGACGGTGTTGGATCGCGCGGCGGCCGTCAAGGCCGGCGAGGACGACAGCGAGTTGACCCGCCAGACGCTCGCGATGGTGTTCGAGAAGCCGAGTACGCGCACCCGCACGTCGTTCGAGACGGCGATGACCCGCCTCGGCGGCCACGCCATCTTCCTCGGCCCGAACGACATCCACCTCGGGAGCGGCGAACCCGTCAAGGACACCGCCCGCGCGCTCTCGGGCTACGCCGACGCCATCATGGCACGGCTGTTCGACCACGGCGACGCCGAGGAACTCGCCGAGTACGCGGACGTGCCCGTCATCAACGGGCTAACCGACGACGCCCACCCCTGCCAGACGCTCGCGGACCTGCTGACCATCCGCGAACGCTTCGGCGGGTTCGACGACGTGACCGTCGCGTGGGTCGGCGACGGCAACAACGTCGCCCAGTCGTTCGTCCTCGGCGCGGCGCTCGCGGACCTCGACCTCACGGTGACGACGCCCCCCGAGTACGACGTCGACGACGACGTGATGGCTCGGGCGGCCGATCTGGGCACGCCGCCCCGGATCGTCGAGGACCCGGCCGACGCCGTCGCCGACGCGGACGTCGTCTACACCGACGTGTGGGTCTCGATGGGTGAGGAGGACGAACGCGAGGAGAAACTCCGGGCGTTCGAGGGGTATCAGCTGAACGCCGACCTCCTCGCGGGGAGTGACGCACTGGTGATGCACTGCCTGCCAGCCCATCGCGGCGAGGAGATCACCGACGACGTGATCGAGAGCGACCGAGCCATCGTCTGGCAACAGGCCGAGAACCGCCTGCACGCGCAGGCGGGCTTGCTGGTCGAACTGCTGGCGTAGGCTCTCGTCCCGGTCGCTGGGGTCCGAAGTGGAAGAACTACGTTGCTCGACGGCATTAACGACTACACAAATGGGATACGATTACACCGGCGACGCCCACCGAGAACTCGTCGACGCCTATCGAGCGGACGAATCGCCCTTCCCGACGGACGACTCGCGGCTGTATCCACGCCGCGACTTTCTGCGTGACGAACCGCTCCTCCTCAAACAACTCCTGTTCCCCCGGTGCTGGAACGCGACCGAACTGGTAGACGACCCCACCGAAACTCGGCGCCGCTTGACCAGGCTCGGGACGTGCATCGAGAAGGGCATCGTGGCTTACTCGGATCGTGACGCGGCCGATCTAGCCGAGACGGTCGACGAAACGCTCGACCGACTGCCCGCGATTCGACGCACCCTGAAACGGGACGTCGAGGCCGCGTACAAGGGCGATCCCGCGGCGCGGAGCTACTGTGAGATCATTCGGTCGTATCCCGGCTTTCACGCCATCCTGACCCACCGGGTCGCACACGTCCTCTACGAGGCGGAGCACTTCCAGTACGCCCGCGAACTCGCCGAGTACTCGAAAGTCGAGACGGGAATCGACATCCACCCCGGTGCGGAGATCGGCGACTACTTCTTCGTCGACCACGGAACCGGGGTCGTGATCGGCGAGACGGCGACGGTCGGTGACTGGGCACGGATCTACCAGAACGTGACGCTCGGCGCACTCCACTTCGAGGAAGAGGAAGGCGAGGAGCACATGCTGGCGAAAGGCTACAAGCGACATCCCGACATCGGCGATCACGTCGTCATCGGGGCCGGAAGCAACGTCCTCGGGCCGGTCGAAATCGGCGACCACGTGAGCATCGGGGCGAACTCCTGGGTGACCGACGACGTCCCGGACGACACGAGCGTCTTCATCTCCGATCACCCCGAACAGGAACGGAAACCGAACGGGTAGCTGGCGGCCGACCGTGGGGCCACCGTTCGGGGACGGCCCCGATCAGACCGGCGTCTCGAGGAGGTCCCGGATGTTGTCGTCGATGGCCTGTTTGTCCTCCTCGAAGATACCGAACATCGCGAAGTGACCCCAGAGGCTGGGGATGGGGCGGAGTTCGCTGTCCGGGATCATCGACTCCTCGTGGGCGCAGTCGCTGACGGGGAAGAACATGTCCTCCTCGAAGGGCATGACGAACGTCTTGGCCTCGATGCGGCCGAGGGCGGCTTCGAGGTCACCGTCCGTGTTCCGGCTCACGTCCCCGTGTTGCCACTTCTTCGCCATCGCCAGCAGGTCGTTCGGGTCCATCCGCAGGAACCAGTCCTCCCAGAAGTTGGCCATCAGGTCCTCGACGGACGTGAAGCCGGCCTGTTCCCACGCGCGTTCCTCGTAGTGGTAGAACTGCGTGCAGAGGCCCATCACCGACCAGATCTGGGCGTGGCGCTTCAGCCCCGTGATGACCGCGTGCGGGTCGTCGTAGAATCCGTCGTTCCACGCCGGATCGGACCGAATCGCCTCCATGTGCGCGTCGATGAACAGTCGGTCGTGGGGCGTCACCTTCGCCGTCCCGGCGATGGGTGCGGCGCGTTTGACCATCTCCGGATACCGCACCGCCCACTCGTAGGTCTGCTGGGCGCCCATCGACCAGCCGAGTACCAGCTCTATCTCCTCGATGCCGAACTCCTCCGTGACCAGTTTGTGTTGAGCGCGGATGTCGTCCTCGATGTTCACGTCCGGGAAGTTGCCCATGCCGCCGTCCTGTGGCGGCGTGTTGTGCGGGGAGGTGGAGAGCCCGTTGCCGAGTTGGTTCGGCATGATCACGAAGTACTCCTTCGGGTCGATGGCCATGTCCTCGCCTACGTACATCTCCATGTCCCGGTGGGTGCCGGAGTACATGTGCGGGAAGACGATGGCGTTGTCCTTCTTCTGGTTCAGTTTCCCGTGGGTCTGATACGCCAGTTTGCAGTCCGGGATCCGCTGGCCGGACGCCAGTTCGAAGTCGCCGAGGTCGAACAGTTCGTAATCGCCGTGTTCGGCCTGCGTGTAGTACTCGTTCTCCAGATGACGGTTTTCGAGCGTCATTACTTGTTGTTCGTATGAACATAATTAATAATTAATGTATAGTTGCAGAGGAGTTCCGTCGGGACGAAGCCGCGGCGGGAGCCCAGTGAGCAGGTGTGTGATACAATTGCACGACCCCAAAACGGACTTATCCGACCCCGTACCTCGTATATTACCTTTCTGACGCCGTGCGCTGGCCGCGTCCGACTCCCGAACGGAAATGTCGTCGGGAGAACTCTTCCCGGCCATGTCGACGACGACAGAAACGGTCGGCGAAACCGGTGAACTGAGCGGCAACTGGCAGGCCGGCGTCCTCGGCGGCATCCTCGGGGCGCTGGCGATGGGGGCGCTCGTTCTGGCGATGAACCCGCCGGTACTCGCGGTGGCGATTCCCTCGCTGTACGGGCTGGCGCCGCCGCCGAATCCGGGGCTGGGGATGGTCGTCCACGTCTCGCACGGGGCGGTGCTGGGCGTGATCTTCGCCGCCATCGCGGGGACGCTGGGCGTCGAGCGGACGGCACAGCGCGTCGGCCTCGGCGTCGGCTGGGGCGTCGTGACGTGGATCGGACTGGCGGCGCTCGTGATGCCCGTCTGGCTGAGCGTCGTCGGCTCCCCCGCGTCGCCGCCGTTCCCCAACTTCGCGCCGCCGTCGCTCCTCTGGCACGCCGTGTACGGGGCGGTGCTCGGCGGCGTCTACGCGGCGACGGCGGATCGGCTGTAACTTTTAATCCCGGCACGCGTAACCCCCACTCGTGGCAGAAACGGCGGGATACGAGCGGTTCTTCCCCTACGACGACCCGTATCCGAACCAGCGCGAGGCGATGGATCGCATCGCCAACGCCCTCGAACGCGGGCAGGACGTGCTGATGGAGGGGGCGCCGGGGACGGGAAAGACGCTCTCGGCGCTCGTGCCGGCGCTCGCACACGCCCGCGAACACGACCGGACGGTCGTCATCACGACGAACGTCCACCAGCAGATGCGCCAGTTCGTCGAGGACGCCCGCGCGATCAGGGAGCAAGAGCCGATCCGGGCCGTCGTCTTCAAAGGCAAGGGCTCGATGTGCCACCTCGACGTGGGCTACGAGGAGTGCCGGAGCCTCAAAGAGACGACGCGCTCGCTGGTCGAGGCCGAGGCGGACCGACGGGAACTCGCCGAGCGAAGCGAGGCACTACTGGACGACGTGCGCGAGGGGAGCGAGGCGGCCGGCGAGGCCCGCGCGGCCGTGACGGACGAACTCGAAGGGCTCGAGGAGGAAATCGAGGACCTCGAAGCGGCGAATATCTGCGAGCACTACCGCGCGAACCTCACCCGCGACACCGACGCCTTCCACGACTGGCTGTTCGACGACGTTCGCACCCCCGAAGAGATCTACGCCTACGCCGACGAGCGCGGCCTCTGTGGGTACGAACTCCTCAAGGAGGGGATGGAGGGCATCGACCTCGCGGTCTGTAACTACCACCACCTGCTCGACCCGACGATCAGGGAACACTTCTTCCGGTGGCTGGGCCGCGACCCCGCGGAGGTCATCACCGTCTTCGACGAGGCCCACAACGTCGAGTCGGCGGCGCGGGACCACGCCACGCGGACGCTCTCGGCGCGGACGCTCGAGGGCGCACTCGCCGAACTCGACGAGGCGGACGACTCGCGGGCCTCACGGGCGCGAAACGTGGTCGAGGCCTTTCTCCACGGGCTGGAAACGGCCGTCGACGACGCCCTCGGCTTCGGCGAGCGCGAACAGGTCGGCGACGACTGGCACGACGTGGCCATCGCCAACGACGACCGGCGGGACGACCTGACGCTCGCCTTCCTCGACGCCTACGAGGGCGAGGGCATCGACACCGAGATCGATCTCGCCCTGCAGTTCGGGGAGACGTTGGACGAGGAGTACGAGGAGGCCTACCGGCGGGGCGAAACGACGACCCGCAAGGAGTCCGCCACCCTGCAGGCCGCGGGCTTCATCGCCGACTGGATGGGGCACGGGACGGACCTCGGGCGGCACCCGATGGCCGCGGTGCGGCGGGATCGGGGAACCGACGAGGTGTACGGCCGCGCGGAACTCTACACCTGCATCCCCCGCGAGGTGACGGAGGGCCTGTTCGACGAGGTGGCCGCGAGCGTCCTGATGAGCGCGACGCTCCGCCCGTTCGACGTGGTGGGTGACGTACTGGGCCTCTCGGACCCGGTGACGATGGCCTACGGGCTGGCGTACCCCGAGGAGCGCCGACGGACGTTCGCCGTCGAGGGACCGGCGCTCTTCGCGAGCGAGCGCGACGACCCCGAGACGCAGGCGACGGTGGCCGAGACGCTCGCCGACGCCGTGCGGATGACGCCCGGCAACACGCTCGTCTTCTGTCCGTCCTACGCGGAGGCCGAGCGGTATCACGACTACCTCGGTGAGGGCTACCTCGACGAGGCGGGGACGCCGACGGAGGACCTCCGCCAGCGGTTCGTCGCGGACGACGACGCCGTCCTCTTTACCTCCATGTGGGGCACGCTCGGCGAGGGCGTGAGCTTCGACGGGAGCGACGCCCGGACCGTCGTCGTCGTCGGCGTCCCCTACCCCAGCCTCTCCGAGCGGATGGAGGCGGTCCAGAACGCCTACGACCGCATCTACGACGACCGGCGGGAGGCGGGGTGGCGCTACGCCGTCGAGATTCCGACTATCCGCAAGACCCGGCAGGCGCTCGGGCGGGTGATCCGCTCGCCCGACGACTTCGGCGTGCGCGTCCTGCTGGACAAACGCTACACTCGCGCCGCCCGCGACATGGGGAAGTACGGCGTCCGCGACTCGTTCCCGCCGGAGGAGCGGGACGAACTCATCGACGTGGCGCCCGAGAAACTCAAGTTCGCGACCCTGAACTTCTACGCCGACCTCGACGCGTACGACGGCGACCCACCGACGCCGTAACCTCCAGAAGGCCTTTATCGCCGGGCGAACGCGCCCGACGTATGCGACGCGGCGCCCTCCCACTCGTCCTCGTCGTACTGCTCGCGGGCTGTACGGCCCCAGTAGCCACGCCGACCGACACCGCCGAACCGACCGAGACGGCGACGCCGACGCCGACGGCCACCGCGACGCCCCAACCCGTCGGCGTCGAGTACGTCGTCCGCGCCGGCTCGGTCCCCGAGGAGTTCGAGTCGGTGACGGTGACCCTGCAGGTGGTCTTCGTCGAGCGGTCCGAGGACATGGGGCCGTGCTGGCGCGAGACGTTCTCCGGGCCGTACGAGCCGACGATCACGCCCATCGCGATGCCCGAAGGCGAGTGTTACCGCTCGGAGCCGGTCAGCGTCGACCTCACTGCCCTCAATGACGGCCAGTCGCTCGGGCAGGTTACCGCCCCCGGTCGCTTCACCGCGGGTCACGCCCTCCTCGTCACGAACGCGACGGCGACCTATCGGAACGGGAGCGCCGTGACCGGGATGCGAGGGGCGACCGGCAAACTGGTCACCGCCGTCGAGGGCCGGCCGGCGGGCGAGCGTCGGGTGACGCTCTCGGTCGAGGCGTACGAGGATCGGCCGTACCGATACTGGCTGATCGCCGAGGCCGACGACGCGGCGTGACCGGCCACGCGCTTATGCCGATCCCATCCTAACGCCGGGCGATGCCTCCGCAGTCACGTTCGCGGCCGCCCGGTCCCCGCGGCGACCCCGTCTTCGGCAACAGCAGGCAGTACGCGCGCGACCCCTTCGGCTTCCTGACGGCGTGCGAGTCGGCCTACGGCGACGTAGTGAGCGTCGACTTCGGCCCGCTGGAGGCGTACGTCCTCACCAACCCGGCGGACATCGAACGAGTCCTCGTCGGCGACCACGAGCGATACCGAAAGCCGGAATTTCAGGCGGACGAACTCGGCCGCCTGCTCGGCGACGGCCTCCTCCTGAGCGACGGCGAGACGTGGCGCAAGCAACGCGACCTGGCCACCCCCGCGTTCGACATGTCGCGGGTCGCCGGCATCGCCGACACGATGACCCGTCACGCCGAGGCGGCGGTGGGAGCGTGGTCGCCGGACGACGACCTGGACGTCGAAAGCGAGATGGCGCGGCTGACGGTGCGGATCATCGCCGACGCCATGCTCGGAGTCGACCTCTCCGAAGCGCGGCTTGGGACGATTCAGGAGACCCTCGACCCCCTTGGCGAACGCTTCGAACCCGACCCCGTCCGCTTCGTCACGCCGGACTGGGTGCCCACGCGCGGGAATCGGGCGTTCGAGGACGCTGTCGGGCGACTGGAAGGCGTCGTCGGGGATATTATCGCGGAGCGACGCGGGACCGAGGGCCACGCGAGCGACGACGACCCGCCGATGGATCTGCTGTCGATCCTACTGCGCGCCCAGAATCGGGACGAACAGACCGACGACCAGCTCCGCGACGAGGTGATGACGATGCTGCTGGCGGGCCACGACACGACGGCGCTGACGCTCACGTACGCCTGTTACCTGCTCGCCGAGCATCCCACGGCCGCGGACCGCGTCCACGCCGAACTCGACGCCGTCCTCGACGGGTCGCCGACGTTCGCCGACGTGCGGAGCCTGACGTACCTCGACCGGGTGTTACAGGAGACGATGCGGCTGTATCCGCCGGTGTACGCCATGTTCCGGGAACCGCTCGTCGACGTGAAACTCGGGGGGTACCGGATCCCCGCCGGGGCGGCGGTGATGTGTCCACAGTGGGCCGTCCACCGCTCGCCGCGGTGGTGGGACGAGCCCGAACGGTTCGATCCGGATCGCTGGGGGCGCGACCGGGCCGCCGACCGGCCCCGATTCGCCCACTTCCCGTTCGGCGGCGGGCCGCGCCACTGCATCGGCAAGCAGTTCTCACTCCTCGAGGCGAAACTCGTTCTGGCCGTGATCTGGCGGGACTACCGGCTCGACTACCGCGGGGACGGTGACCTCGACCTCCAGGGATCGCTGACGATGCACCCGGAGAACGGGATGCCGATGCGCGTCGCGGAGCGCTAGGGTCGCGGCAACGACACCGTCCACGCGGCTTCGCGACGGGCGCGACTCCAGAGGTGGAGTTCCGAGACGGTCCACGTGATCGGCTCGACGTCGAGGCCGCGGAGGCGGTCGACCGCCGTCGCGTCGGCACCGCCCCGCGCCAGCGTGACGTGTGGGACGTACGCCGGGCCCTCCAGGTCGTCGTCGACGGCGCCGAACGCCTCGACCAGTCGTCGGTGCAGGTCGTCGAGACCGGGACTCTCGACGGCGAGGTAGACGACCGGGCCGGGGCCGTGCGTCGGCGTCTCGAAGGCGTCGACGCCCGTCACCCGTGCCTCGAAGGCCGGCGTGGGCGAGAGTGCGACCCGGAGCCGTTCGCGCAGACGGTCGTACTCGCCTTCCGCGGCCTCGAAGCGCTTGCAGACGAGGGTGTGCCGGTCGCGAATCCGGTCGAACGGGAGGAGATGGGGGTGGAGGTCGGCCGCGAGGCGTTCGACCGCGGGGGGGACGGGGACGTTCAGGCTGTACACGGCTCTGGATGCGCGGGAGGGGAAAAGAGCGTACCGACGTCAGATCCAGTCGAGCAACCAGAGGACGATCAGGAGGACGATAAGCAGGCCGACGACCGGACGGAACAGGCCGAGGACGCTGGTGAACAGGTCCAGCACCTCCCCGACGACTTCGAGGACGAGCCAGACGACGACGAGGACGAGCACCAGTTTCAGCAGGTCCTCCACCTCGACGGCGGCGCGTGACATGGACGGGGATGGGGGCGGCGCGCGCAAAAGTGTGGTGGCGGGGCTACCGTCGCCGGGCGAGGGCACCGAGGCCCAACAGCGCCAGTACGGCCGCGAGGAGGCCGAAGCCGGGGGCCGACCCGTCGGTGCCGGGCATCGGCGTCGGGCTGGCCGTGGGCGTCGACGGCCGGTCGGTCGGTTCCGGCGTGGGCGTCGGTGTCGCCGTCGGCGCTGGCGTCGGTGTCGCCGTCGGCGTCGCCGCCACCTCGGCAGTCGGCGCGACGGCGAACTCGGAGAGGCCCGGCGAGACGGCGCGGTAGGTCACGTGCGTCTGATTCCGCTCCATCACGCGGGTCTGGAGACGATGCCACGTCTGGTTCCCCGTCCGGTAGCGGTAGAGGCTGACGTTCTCCGCGGCCACGTTGCGCTCACGCAGGCGCGTCCGGTTGAGGGTGAAGGTGAACGTGGCGTTGGTGACGTTCGCGTTCGGCACCGTGTGGGTCACGTTGAGGTAGCCGAAGGGAGGTGCGCCGGGGAAGCGGTCGAGGCGCGCGCGGGTCCGCGTCGTCGTGCGGACGGCCAACTGGTACTCGGGGTCGCCGGCGGTGACGGTCATCTCCCGGATGCGCAGGCCCGTCTCCGGGCTCTCGACCATGCGCTGGAATCGGACCTGGACGGTCCGGTTCGCCCCGGCGTTGCGGACCATGATCGACGCGTTGCCGGGACCCTGATGTTGCACCGAGACGTTCGGTCCGGGGCCGGGACCCGGACCGTCGGCGCCGTCACCGCCACCACCCGGTGTGCCCTGTCCGTCACCACCCATCGGCGTCCGCTGACCGTCGCCCCCATCGCCACCGCCGGGCGTTCGCTGGCCGTCACCGTCGCCACCCCCGCCGGGTGTCCCCCCGCCGTCGCCGCCTTGCTGTGCGACCTGGGCCGCCGCCGGATCGAGGGCAACCCCGGTGACGCTACCACCGACGACGACGAACAGGACGACCACACAGACTGCGAGTCGGGAAACCATACTGTTAGATCATTCACATTATCACATAAACACTCCGGCGGAGCGGTGGACGGCGCGGGGCGTGGGGTCAGTCCCCACGCCGCCATCGAACCTCAAGGCTTTTCAGACACAGTGCGCTACGGGCAGGCCGACAATGAGCTGTGACGCGGTCGATGGCGTGTCGCACACCAGTATCAACGATTCTTCGGGGTCCGCGTCGTCGCACGTCGAGGTGCGAACGGCCGCCACCACCGACGCCTGATCACGACGAACCGATGAGTGCCTCGTCATACAGCCGCGTCCAGAAGTGGTTCCTGAAGTATCAGCATTTCTTCGTGTTCACGGCCCCAGTAGCGTTCGTCGTCGGCGTGTTCTTCACGGCACCGACGGGACCGAGCGATCCGGGGATGGACTACTGGCTGGAGTTCTGGTGGCTCTTCCCCGTCTTCCTCCTCGGCGCGACCATCGTGAACACCGTGGGGATCAGCGGGTCGGCGCTGTTCGTCCCCTTCCTCATCTTCGTCTTTCCACTCTTCGCACAGCCGCTGGAACCGGAGACGCTGGTGAAGGTGGGCCTCATCAGCGAGGCGTTCGGCCTCTCCAGTTCCTCCGTCGCCTTCATCCAGTACGGCCTCGTCGACCGCCGACTGGCGCTCACGCTCGTCGGTGGCTCGATTCCGTTCGTCGTCGGTGGCGCCCTGCTCTCGTTCGTGATTCCCGAACCCCTCTTCCACGCGTTGCTCGGACTCGCGCTCCTGGCGGCCGCGTACCTCCTGTTCAAGACGAATCTGGATCACAGCGGGAGTGAGGACGAAGGGGCCGATGCGGACGCCGCCGCCGACGGTGGCACGGCGGCGGCCGAGCTTCCCGACGACGACGACAAACTCGGTCCGGCGGGCGTCGAGACGGCCGACGACGGGACGGTCACGCGCGTCGACCGCGACGGCGACGACTACACGTACACCCGCGGCGGCTACCTGCGCCGCGCGGCGAACTACAGCATCGGCGGCACGTTCCAGGGCCTCGCCGGCTTCGGCATCGGCGAACTCGGCATCATCTCCATGCTCGGAACGAAGGTGCCCGTCCGCGTCGCCATCGGCACGAACCACATCGTCGTCGCGCTGACGGCGATTCTCGCGTCGCTCGTCCACGTCTTCGGCGGCGGCATCGTCGGCGGCCACTCACTCAGCCTCGCCTCGACGCCGTGGAACATGGTCGTGTTCACCGTCCCCGCGACGGTCACCGGCGGACAGATCGCTCCCTACGTCTCCAACGCACTCAGCACGCGGACGATCAAGCGGTTCGTCGCCATGCTGTTCGGGATCATCGCGACGGCGCTGTTCCTGATGGCGGCGGGGCTGGGGTAGTCGGCAACACGGGGCTGACGCCCGGAGAAGACGGTCGTTCGTGGTTCTCAGCGCTTCGGGTCGAGCGCCTCGACCTGCATGTCGATGTACTTCCGTGGCCACTCGGCGAGATACGCGGCGAGACGGCCGAGGAGACTGTGCGAGGTCGGGCCTTCGGGAGTCGGTCGACCCTCTCCACGAAGGGGGGGATCAGTTTCGTGGCTCATCTGTGTCACCTAGTATCATATTACCGTCGCGGCATAAACGTTGGTGATGATTACCACCGGAGGGGGTTTCGGGGTGATCGGCGCCACCCCCAAGCACCGGAAGGAACCGTGACCGCTCGCCGAACCGCCCGGCGAGACGCCATCGATGGGGACGAGTCCCCCTATCAGAAGTCCGAGTCGATTTCGGGCGCGATGCCGTCGTCGGCGTCGTCGAACTCGAACTCCTCGCGGAGGTCGCGGATACGGTCGCGGATGTCGGCCGCGAGTTCGAACTCCAGGTTGTCGGCCGCGGCCTGCATCCGCTCCTCTAACGCCTCGATCCGGGCGCGGGCCTCGTCCTCGCTCTCGGGCGCGTCGCCGGTGACGCCCGAGGTATCCGTCTCGCTCCCCGGCAGGTTCGTCTCGCCCACCGCTTTCTCGATGGTCGTCGGTTCGTGCCCGTGGTCCTCGTTGAACGCCTGCTGGATGCGACGACGGCGTTGCGTCTCGTCGATGGCCGACCGCATCGAATCGGTCACCTCGTCGGCGTAGAGCACCACCTCGCCGTTGACGTTTCGCGCCGCCCGGCCCATCGTCTGGACGAGCGTCGTCTCCGAGCGCAGGAAGCCCTCCTGGTCGGCGTCGAGGATGGCGACCAGGGAGACTTCGGGGATGTCCAGCCCCTCCCGGAGGAGGTTGATGCCGACGAGCACGTCGAAGTCGCCGAGGCGGAGGCCCCGGATGAGTTCGTGACGCTCCAGCGTGTCCGTCTCGTCGTGCATGTACTCGACGGCGACGCCCGCCTCCGAGAGATACTCGGTCAGATCCTCGGCCATCCGCTTGGTGAGCGTCGTGACGAGGACGCGCTCGTCGCGCTGAATCCGGTCGTCGATGCGGTCCATCAGGTCCTCGACTTGCCCCGTCGCCGATGCCACCTCGACCGCCGGGTCGACGAGGTAGGTTGGGCGAACGATCTGTTCGACCACCTGCTCCGACTCTCGGCGTTCGTAGTCGCCGGGTGTCGCGGAGACGTACAGCATCCGGTTCGTCTTCTCGGTGAACTCCTCGAAGGTCAGCGGGCGGTTGTCGTAGGCGGTCGGCAGGCGGAAGCCGTTCTCGACCAGCGAGTCCTTGCGCGACTTGTCGCCCTCGTACTGCCCCTTGATCTGGGGGAGCGTCTGGTGGGACTCGTCGACGACCGTGAGGAAGTCGTCGGGGAAGTAATCCAGCAGGGTGTACGGCGCCTCGCCCGACTCCCGATCCGAGAGGTGGACGGAGTAGTTCTCGATGCCGGAGCAGTAGCCCGTCTCGCGTAACATCTCGATGTCGAAGGTCGTGCGCTCCTCGATGCGCTGGGCGGCTACGAGGTCACCCTGTCGCTCGAAGTAGCGCACGCGGTCCGCCATCAGGTCCTCGATTTCGTCGATGGCGTTCTCCAGTCGCTCCTCGGGGATGGAGTAGTGTTCCGCCGGGTGGATCAGCACGGCGGGTTCCTGACTCTTCACGTCCCCCTCCAGCGGGTCGAGTTTCGTCAGGCGGTCGATTTCGTCGCCCCAGAACTCCACGCGGACGGCGTAGCGGCCGTACATTGGGAACACCTCGACGGTGTCGCCGCGCACCCGGAAGGTCCCCTGCGTGAAGTCCACGTCGTTGCGGTCGTAGTTCAGGTCGACGAGGCGAGCGAGCAGGTCGTCGCGGTCGATCCCCTGCCCCGCTTCGAGGCGCATGGCCATGTCGACGTAGTTCGCGGGGTCGCCGAGGCCGTAGATAGCCGAGACGCTGGCGACGACGATCACGTCGTTGCGCGTCAGGAGCGAGCGGGTGGCGGAGTGGCGCAGGCGGTCGATCTCGTCGTTGATCGAGGCGTCCTTGTCGATGAACGTGTCCGTCTGTTCGACGTACGCCTCGGGCTGGTAGTAGTCGTAGTAGGAGACGAAGT
>Ga0207797_1001831_pt1 | contig 15165 bp, 13 predicted proteins | sample PRCRCaboRojoPR_6_FD_187275 | JGI IMG/M metagenome (GOLD analysis project Ga0207797, IMG submission 187275) | Marine sediment microbial community from Cabo Rojo, Puerto Rico - PR CR 10% Liquid 1 (SPAdes) | ecosystem: Environmental > Aquatic > Marine > Coastal > Sediment | place: Cabo Rojo, Puerto... | reverse complement strand
GAAATCCGTCGGTAGGGACACCAGCGCACGTTCATCGAGAGCTACACGTGCGTACCGGAAGCCCTGGACGTCCTGTAGACTACGTCGCAGTCAAGATCGCTGACCGAAGCAGGTCAGGCTCGTCGTTCGGGCGACACTGCCCGTCTCCGATCAGCCACGTCCCGGGCAGCGGCGACGTAGCACGACAGCGCGTACGCCATCCACGCCTGGCACCACCGCATGAGCACGATCCGCTTCGTGAACCACCGCGTCTGTCGGAAGTAGAACTGGCCGTCACCCCCGTACAGCGTCGAGAGCACCCAGTCGATGATCCGGTTTGCGAAGGCCAGGTCACCCGCATTCGTGAACACGGTGATCCCCTGTGCTGCGGCGTGGATGTCCCGTGGATACGTGCGCTCCTCGTCCCAGTTCGGGGCACCGTCGGCCTCGAAGAGCCGGCGGCGATAGAAGGTGACGGCGTCGGACAGCGACGCCGCGTACCTGTCCGATCCGGTCACGGCCTCGTGGTGCTGGAGGCAGTCGATGATGAAGCCGTTGTGGTGGTTGTCCATCGACAGATGGGACGCTGAGGGTGGCTCGCGATACATCCAGCCGCCGATGTCCGTCTGGCGGGCGACGACGTAGTCGAGCAGTCGCTCCCCGGTCGTCCGGTACTCCTCGTCGCCGAACGCGTCGTGGAGTTCGACGAAGAGTCGACCGCCGAGCGCGATGGCGTTGAGCGTGTAGTGCTCGTCGCCGTCGCAGGTCGCGTAGTTGATCCGCGCGCCCGATTCCGTTTCGGTGTAGTCCAGGTCGTTGCGGACGAACTGGGCGGCCGTTCTCGCCAGGTCTCCATACTCGCTGTCGAGGTTCCGTGCCGCCAGCAGCGCCCGGACGCCGATCTCCGTCGAGACGACGTCGGCGTCTGACGGGTGCCGCTGCCCGTCCAGTTCCTGGAAGACGTGGCGGTGACTGCCACAGTAGCCGCTGTGTTCCCGACGGCGGTTCTCGACGAGCCAGTCGACGAGACTGTGGGCTTCGTCGACGTAGGCGACGTGTTCGGAGCCGCGCTGCGCGGCGGCGAGCGCGCCGTCGGTCTGGCTTGCGACGGCCTCGGCGTTGAGATTCGCCATCGCGAACAGCGCCGCCCCCATGTAACTGCGGCGCTGCTCGACCAGGGCGTACGGCCTGACGTTGACCGGTGCGCGCTTGATCGTCTCCTGGACGGCGATGTTGAGCCACTTGTTGTCCACCGGGAGCGCCCGCAGGAATCCGCTGCTCATGCCGTCGGCGTAGTCCCAGCCCGTGTACTCGCGGTCGCGAGCGTACCGGAGCGTCTCGGCGAGAACCGACTCGACGCGCTCGTCCGCGCAGGCGACGTCGTGTCGGGCAGTTGCGGCCGTCATTCGTCCGGGGAGTGACCCGAACCCGATATTGTTATACGGAACCTGTCGGTTGCAACAGGCCCTGAGCGGCAGATCGTCGCGCCGTGGGACTGCTCGGGCGAGCCGTGCCGCGGTGAATACAGCGCATAACAAAAAGCCCGGTCGAAGAACTCGTCCCGAGGAGGATGTACGAACAGCAGACCCGAGCGGACGGCGGCGGGGCACAGGTATGAAGCGGATCGAGACCGGCGACGACTGCGATATCCACGAGTCAGTCCACGTCGTGGAGCCGGCGGGCGACCAGCGAGCAGCGTACATCGAGGGCGACGCCGTGATCCGGTCGAACAGTATCGTGTACCCGGACGTCGTCATCGGAACGGGACTGCGTACTGGCCACGGCGTCCTCGTGCGCGAAGAGACGACGATCGGTGACGACTGCGTGCTGGGAACCGACTCCGTCATCGACGGCCGAACCGACATCGGGGACTCGCTAAGCATGCAGACGGGCGTCTACGTCCCACCGGGGACGGAGATCGGTGACAGAGTCTTTCTCGGGCCGCGAGCGGTGCTGACCAACGACCCGTATCCGCTCCGGAAGGACGTCGGTCTCGTCGGGCCGACGCTCGAAGACGACGTCTCCATCGGTGCGAACGCCACGATCCTGCCCGACGTCACCGTCGGTGAACGAGCATTCGTCGCAGCGGGCGCCGTCGTAACGCGGGATGTCCCACCTGAGACGCTGGCCGTCGGCACACCAGCGAGCCACCGGCCGCTTCCGAACCACCTCGACACCACCAACCACGGGGACTAGCGGAGCGGGTTTCGGATTCGGGCTGTTTGCCCGGTAGATGCCGCCGTCTCACCTGTAAGACCTCTATAACAATGACTCGTCTCCGGCACGTGGGGTGTAGAGTATGCCAGCCAGATCAGTACAGCGTGCAGGCGTTCTCACAACGGCTGCTCACCAGGGGTGGTGCCGCTGCGCAGCACAGGAGGCGGTACCGTGAGCGAGCAGGAGTCGCGAACGACTGTCCCGATTGCAGACCCCGATACGGGGTCGAACGAACTCGAACGCGTCAGGCAGGTGCTCGACTCCGGCCGGCTCAGCGGTGGCGAGACGGTCGAAGCGTTCGGCTCGGAGTTCGCGGAGTACTGTGAGACGGCCCACGGGATCCCGACGAGTAACGGAACGACCGCACTCCACGCCGCGCTGGTCGGGCTCGGCATCGGGGAGGGCGACGTCGTCGTGACGACGCCGTTCTCCTTCATCGCGACGGCGAACGCCGTCCGGCACGTCGGTGCGGAACCTGTGTTCGCCGATATCGACTCCGAGACGTACAATCTGGACCCAGACGCGCTGGCGGCCACCATCGCAGCACACGACGGTGACGTCGACGCCATCGTGGTCGTCCACCTCTATGGCTGCCCGGCAGACATGGGCCGCATCCGCGATATCGCGGCGAGATACGACGTGCCGGTCGTCGAGGACGCCGCACAGGCACACGGTGCGGAGTACGACGGTACGCCGGTGGGCGGACTCGGTGACGTCGGCTGTTTCAGCTTCTATCCGACGAAAAACATCACGACCGGTGAAGGCGGTGCGGTCGTCACAGACCGCGACGACGTCGCTCGGCGGGTCGCGCAGTTCATCGACCACGGCCGCGGCGAGGACGGCGCACACGAGACGGTCGGCCACAACTTCAGGATGTCGGACGTCAACGCCGCCATCGGCCGCGCACAGCTCGAAGCGCTCGACGAGTACGTCGCGATACGCCGGGCAACGGCCCGGCGGTACAATGCTGCACTCTCGGCGTCGACAGTTCGTGCACCCGTCGAGCCGAAGGGTCGGCTGCACTCCTATCACCAGTACACGGTTCGGTGTGAGGACCGCGAGCGGTTCCGACGCCATCTCGCGGACCGCGGCATCGACACCGCGGTCTACTACTCCGACCCGATCCACGAGGAACCGGCATACGACGACGTGACAGTCTCGGCACCGGCCGCAGAGCGCGCCGCCGACGAAGTCGTCTCTGTCCCGGTACATCCGACGCTGTCCGACACAGCGGTCACGAGAATCGAAACCGCACTTGCGGAGTATCAGCCATGACACAGAACCCCCTCCACGCGGGCGTGGTCGGCGTCGGCTCCATGGGGAGCCACCACGCCCGGGTATACAACGAACTGCAAGAAACGGAACTGGTCGGCGTCAGTGACGCGGACGAAGAGACGGCACAGAACACCGCTGACCAGTACAACACAGACGTGCGCTCGCTCGGCGACTTGCTCTCGAAGGTCGACGTGCTCACCGTCGCCGTCCCGACGCGAGCACACTACGACGTCGCGAAAGAAGCCATCGACCACGGGGTCGGTGTCCTCGTCGAGAAACCCTTCGTCGACGAGTTGTCGGACGGGCGCGACCTGATCCGACACGCCGCCGTCGCGGACGTTCCACTCGCGGTCGGTCACATCGAGCGGTTCAATCCCGTCGTCGACGTCGTCGCGGACATCCTGACCGACGTGGAGATCATCGCCGTGAACGCCCGCCGACTCGGCCCCCCGGTCAACCGCGACGGTAACGACGGGGTCGTCCAGGACCTGATGATCCACGACATCGACGTGGTGTGTTCGCTGGTCGACAGCAACATCAGTGACCTGACCGCCGTCAGCACGCGCGCCGGCGACTACGCGACCACGCAGTTCGAGTTCGAAAGCGGTACTATCTGCTCGCTGACCGCCAGTCGTGTCACGCAAGAGCGGATACGGGAACTCTCGGTGACCACCCGGGAGTTCCACGTCACGGCCGACTACATGAACCAGTCCGTCGACATCTACCGCCACTCCGCGCCCGAGTACCAGGAGAAAGATGGCGACGTCCACTACACGCAGGCGAGCGTCGTCGAGCGGCCAGCCGTCGACAGCGAAGAGCCGCTGAAACGGGAACTCCGGTCGTTCGCCAACACGGTTCGCACCGGTGGCGAACCGCGGATCACCGGTGAGGACGGTCTCCGCGCAGTCTCGATCGCCGACGAAATTTCGAACATCGCATCGTCCGGGAAGCTGGGGCAGCGCGAGGTGAGCGTCGGTGACATCACGATCTGACCAGCGCGTGTACGGAACCGACGCGACCGGCGACGGACTCACGGCGCAGTTCACAGACGGTGAGTACCCTGTCGCGGTCTACGGCCTCGGCAAGATGGGGCTGCCCCTAGCCGCCGTGCTCGCAGACGTGACCGGTACCGTCGTCGGCGTCGACATCGATCCCGACGTGGTCGAGACAGTCAGGCGCGGGGAGTCGCCGGTCACCGGAGAACCCGGACTGGACGAACTCGTCGCCGGCCAGGTGGCGAGCGACTCGCTCGCGGTGACGACTGACGGGACGGGCGCGGCGGCGGGCGCGAGCGTCCACGTCGTCATCGTCCCCACGCTCCTGACAGACGATCAGGAACCAGACCTCGCGACACTGCTGGCTGCGGTCGATACGATAGCCGGCGGACTCGCGCCGGGCGACCTGGTCGTCATCGAATCGACGGTACCGCCGGGCACCTCGCGGGACGTCGTCCGGCCGCGGCTCGCCGAACAAAGCGGCCTCGACCCCGGCGCGTTCGGTGTCGCGTTCTGTCCGGAACGGACGTCGAGCGGGCGCGCGATCGAGGATATCCGGGGCGCCTACCCGAAGGTCGTCGGCGGCGTCGACAGCGAAAGCGAGCGCGTCGCCGCGGCACTCTACGACGCCGTCACCAGCAACGACGTCATCCCGGCCGGGAGCGCGACGACTGCCGAGTGCGTGAAAGTGTTCGAGGGACTCTACAGGGACGTCAACATTGCACTCGCAAACGAGCTCGCGCAGGTCGCCGAACCGCTCGACGTCGACGTGTTGCGTGCCATCGAGGTCGCGAACACCCAGCCGTTCTGCGACATCCACACGCCGGGCCCGGGCGTCGGCGGTCACTGCATTCCGTACTACCCGTACTTCCTGACAACGCAGGTCGACCGCGGGCTGTCGCTTGTCGAAACGGCACGGGAGGTCAACGACAGGATGCCAGCGTTCGTCGCGCAGACGATCCGCAGCGAACTGAACGAAGGCGAAGATCCACCCACGAACCCGACGGTGTTGCTCCTCGGCGCGACGTACCGTGCCGGCGTCGCCGAGACGCGGAAAGCGCCAGCCAGAGACATCGCCAGCGAACTCGACGACACCGGGATCGGGGTTCACATCGTCGACCCGCTGCTCGACAGGGAGGCGCTGGCCGAGTTCGATGCAGAGCCGGTGTCGCTGGCAGCAGTCGACAGTCTCGAACCGGATGGGGTCGTGCTGGTGACTGCACACGACGCGTTCGAGGCCATCGACTGGACGCAGTTCGACGACGCGTTCGTCCTCGACGCACGACAGTTCATCGAGGACGACACGGCGCCGTCGTACACGGTCGGTCGCGGGTACGAATAGCCACCTCGACGTTTCCGGCTAGATCTGTTCTCACTGGCGCTGCCGGTCGGGGTCGGGGTACCGGTCGTACCGATACGCCAGTTCGGAGTTCTGCTGGATGTCCAGCACGATGCCGAAGACGAACAGGATGACGCCGACCAACAGCGCCGTGACCAGATGCGACGTCGCCATGATCGCGGCACCGCCTGCGACGGCAGCCGCGACCGCACCGAAGCCGCTGACAGCCAGTCCGCCGACGCCGAGTCCGTAGCAGACGACCGTCGGGTGGAAGTCTCGTATCCCGTAGCGCATCCCGATCCGAAAGAGGAAGTTCGTTAACAGCAGCATCGAGACCAGCGGAACGAACGTGCTGTATCTGATGCCGCTTTCCTCCTCGTCGTAGACGGCCGGATGCGGGACTTCGGCAATCGTCAGACCGTGAACGTTGAGCACCGTCAGGATGTCGTTAAGGAATCCGTAGCCGTCGTAGAGGTCTTCGACCGGAATCTCTTCCAGGGCCGCTCTCGAGATGGCGGTGTACCCGTTCTGTGAATCGCCCATCCCCCAGTACCCGCTGGAGAGGTTGGTGAGAAAAGACAGCAGGTGGTTCCCGAACAGCCGCCAGCGTGTCATTCCTTGTGTGTGGTCGCGCTCCCGCAGTCGCGTCCCTTTGGCGTAATCGGCCCGTCCCTCGACGACCGGCGTGATGATCCGGTCGAGTTCGTCCGGATCCATCTGGCCGTCGCCGTCCATCACGGCGGTGACGTCGATACCGTCCTCGAGTGCGAGTCGATAGCCATCCTTGACACTGCTCCCCCGTCCCATGTTCTCTTCGTGTCGAACCGCGACCACGTAGTCCTCGCGACCGTTTGCTGTCAGTTCGCTGGGAACAGCCCGCTGTGCGTTGAGTTCGGCGCTAGCCTCCTGGATCTCGCGCCAGGTTTCGTCCCGAGAGCAGTCGTCGACGACGTACACACGGTCGACGAAGGAGGGCATCGTCCGGAGAACATTGCCGACGAATCCTTCCTCGTTGTACGCAGGAACCACGACAGCAACGGTGTGTTGCTTGAACATGATTAATGGGAGGCGGCTGGGAGGACATCGTCCCGGAGCAGGCCGCATCTTCTCTGCCCGGAGCGACTCGGCGTGGAGAGTTTACCCATTCGTAACAGCCAATGTCTGTGTTACCGCATTGTTATGGAGTCCTTGTGCGGTGAGTAGTCAGCCCCCGCCAGCGAGGGATCCACGTAGAACTCGTCTGCTTGCTTTTCGAACGACTAACAGCCTACCTCGACTCCTTGCCGTTGTGAGTTACTCAACCTCTAGACCCCACACGAACAGCGAGTCTGCACGCACCGCTTCGCTGTTACCGCTATCAAGCACCCCACTTAACTGCGCGAGAATACAACGACTATAGAACTTCTGAGCGAAAGGTATCTATAACAAACGGCGTATTTCTCCAATCAGCAACCGGTCTTCGATGGGAAAACGAATTGATTGTCAGCCCTGTCTGGTACCCTATGTCGTCGGTCGAGGTGATGTCTAAGTGTGGCCCTGGGAGCACTTCGCACTCGGATATGTGGCCGTCTCGCTACTGCTGCGTGGCACGAAGCGGCCGCTGACGAGTGAAACGTTTGTCGTTCTGGCCGTCGCCACGCAGTTCCCAGACCTCGTCGACAAGCCGCTGGCCTGGGCGGTCAACGTCCTGCCGAGCGGAACCACGTTAGCACATTCGATTTTCGTCGCAGTACCACTGTCAGTGGCGATAATCGCCATGAGTCAGTGGTACCGGAGAGGACGACTCGGCGTAGTTTTCGCAGTTGGCTATCTGTTACATCTACCCGCAGACGTCCTCTACGGGACGGTGACGACTGGCCGCCGACCAGCAATCGAAGCGGTACTCTGGCCGCTGGTGGCCAAGGCCCCGAGTGGTGACGCACCTGGGCTGCTCACAAAGGTGTTCTACTTCGTGGGGCAGTACGAGCAGTTCCTGACCAGTTCCCAGGCGGTCGGGTATCTCGTCTTCGAAGCGACGCTGCTTGGCGTGGCTCTCCTACTGTGGGTGCTCGACGGCTACCCGGGGATCAGCCTGCTCAGAACGCGCCGACAGCGGGGCTGACTCGCAAGGGGTCAGTCGAGCCGGCTGGCTTCGATCAGCGACGGGAGTTCTTCGAGCCGCCCGATTTCGACGTCCGGCGAGGCCACGTCGCTGTCGGGGTCGAGGTGCGAGAAGCGACCGCGACGGAGCCGAACCGTACCAATGTCCAGCCGGTTTGGGGCGACGAAGTCGGTTCGCGGGTCGTCACCGACGTAGATACATCGCTCGGGTTGCACCGAGAGCGTCGAGCAGAGACGGTCGAACGACTCTTGATCGGTCTTCGAGATGTCGAGCCGTTCTGTCGAGATGACAGTATCGAAGTATCCCTGCAGGCCGAGACGCTGGAGTTTCTCGAGCGCGTTGCGACCGGAGCTGAGGACGCCCAGACGGTGGTTTTCAGACAGGAGTTCGAGGACGCCGACAGTATCTGCGTACGGTTCGAGCTCGACTGACGAATCGTGGTACGCATCGACGAGGTCGTGCGTTACGCTCTGGGAGAGGTCGTCGTGACGGTTGACCAATCTGGTGAAGATGTGTGCCGTGATCCCTTCCTCGAAATACAGGTCTGCGAGTTCGTTGTGGAGGTGGCGTCCCCGGAGTTCGACCAGCCGATCCGCCGCCTCGCGGAGCCCGGCCCGAGCGTACTCGTCGTACGGATACAGCGTGTCGTCGAGGTCGAAACAGATCGCAGTCGTGGTCATCACGAGGTCACCAGCTCCCGGGCTTCGGGGCTCATTGCTGACAGCTGACGGTAACAAAGCGGTTAGTAATTTAGCGCATTCGGCGCGCCAACGTCCCAGTAAGCGTCTCTTTCCGGCGCCGGCAGCTCACGCTGGCTCGACCGACGGTGCCGAGAAGACGAGGACGGCCCCGAGGACAGCCGCACAGGCGGCCAGCCCGGCCAGCACCAGGAACAGTTGATCAGCAGAGAAGAACCGAAGAAGCGTGCCGGCGAGCACCGCACCGATGGCACCGACGCCGAAGACACCGAGATACGTGAACCCGTACGAGAGCCCGCGCTTGCCCGCGGGCGTGTACTCCGCGACGCTGGCCTGATAGAACGGCTGCACCGAAAACAGGAAAAAGCCCAGCAGCGCCGAGACGGCGAGAAGTGCCGGCAATCCGACGGCCGCGGCCGGAAGGAAGAGAACGGCGACGACAGCCAGCGCGGCGAAGCCACCGAGGATCCCGAGTTCCGGTCGGTACCGGTCGGTAAGTTTCCCGGCGGCGTACTGGCCGAGGATCCCGACCATCAGGAGGCCGACGTAGAGGTAGTCGCCGGGTTCGAACTCGCGGCCGCCGAACGCCACGGGCGCGAGCGACGGGATGTCCCCCAGCAGTTCCGGCAGGAAGGTGAGCACGCCGCGGTAGTACAGTCCGGATAAGAACGTGACCGCGAAGACGAGGACGAACGTGCTGGCGAACAGCGTCTTCGTGCTGGTGAGAAACTCCCCGAACGAGGAGACGCCGCTGCCGGCGCGACTGTCCCCGCCCCCGTCGGTTTCGGTGACGGCAGCCCGTTCGTCGATGTCGACCCGGACGGCGTACAGCGCCGCGATACCGGCCGGCACCGCGAGGATCCCGGCGACGACGCGCCAGTCCAGCACGACCAGCAGCAGGATCGTCACGAGCGGGCCGACGGCGATGCCGAAGTTCCCGGCCATGCCGTGGTAGGCGAAGGCGCTGCCGCGTTGCTGGACGCCGCGGCTGATCAGCGAGAGCCCGGACGGGTGGTAGACGCTCGCGGCGACGCCCCAGATGACGAGGGCGACGCCGATGCCGACCGGCGACGGTGCGACGGCGAGGACGAGAAACGACAGCCCCATACCGACCAGACAGGCAGTGATGAGCAGTCTCGCGTCGAGTTTGTCGACCAGGATCCCGCTCGGGAGCGCCCCGAGACCGAACAGCCCGTACCCGATGGCGACGAGCGCGCCGAGACTCGCCGTGTCGACGGCGAACTGCGCGAACCCGAGGTTGATGACCTCGAACTGCGTGAGCCAGATGGGAATCAGCACCGGGATAGACAGCTCGTAGGTGTGAACCATCGCGTGTGCGGCCATCACGAGTCCCACGATCGACCGGTCGTTTCCGTTCACGCGCTCACGTACCCCGTTCGCCTCTTTGAATGTATTGATCAGCGACCGAATCGGCCCCATCTCTGAGAGTCGAGGGTCGACCCGCTCTCGTTCGAAGCGCACCTGTAGCACCAGTATAACAATGTCGTGCGCTGGCGTCGCTCGCCAGTATGGCAGCGCTCGTCGACCGTCAGCCAGATGTCAGCGGGGACAGTAGATGACAGCCGACGACATGGAACACGACATTTCCGGTCAGCGGGTGCTCGTGACCGGTGGTGCTGGCTTCATCGGGGCCGCGCTGGTCGACGCGCTGGTCGAGGACAACGACGTGTGCGTGCTCGACGACTTCTCGACGGGCGAGCGAGAGCGAGTCCATACCGACGCGACTGTCGTCGAGGGCGACATCCGCGACGATTCGACGGTCGAGACGGCGATGGCGGACGTCGGTCTCGTCTTTCACCAGGCGGGGCTGGTGAGCGTGCCGGCGTCCACGGAGCGACCGGTCGATAGCCAGTCAGCCAACGTCGGTGGGACGGTGCGACTGCTCGACGCGGCCCGACGGGAAGACGCCCGGGTCGTCGTCGCCTCGAGTGCCGCCGTCTACGGCCACCCCGAGACGGTGCCCGTGCCCGAAGACGCCGAGCTGTCACCGACTTCGCCGTACGGCGTCGACAAACTCGCAGTCGACCACTACACGCGCTTGTTCGCTGACCTCTACGACCTGCCGACCGTGGCGTTGCGATACTTCAACGTCTACGGTCCGAACCAACCCGACAGCGGATACAGCGGCGTCGTCAGCACGTTCCTGGAGCAGGCGCTGTCCGGATCGCCGGTGACCGTCCACGGGGACGGTACCCAGACTCGTGATTTCGTTCACGTCGACGACGTCGTTCGCGCGAACGTGCTCGCCGCCGAGACCGACGACGTCGGCCGTGCGTTCAACGTCGGATCCGGAACCGAGACCAGCATCCGGGAACTGGCCGAAACGGTCACCGGCGTCGTCGACACTGACTCCGAGGTAGTCCACGTCGACGGGCGGGCAGGTGACATCGAACACAGCGTCGCCGATCTGGAAGCCGCCAAACGGTCGCTCGGCTACCAGCCACAGGTGACGCTCGCGGACGGACTACCCACAGTCATCGACGCTGATGACTAGAGTAAGGTAGTATTACCACCCTTTCTCGAAGGTAAGATATTCTTATTTTTGATGGTGCGAGGCAGCAAATTCGGTAAGGCAATCCAAACTGGCCCGCGAGCGCCCCGTAAATTTCCCACGTAACCAACCCGTTACTGGCCGGCGATCCTTCTGGCAGTGGTAGGTAAAGATGTGTATCTGGCCACTACTCGCGGTTGAAGGGTATCGAATTGGTCAAAGCACTTATATCAGTAGGATATGGTTACTATCAACCGGAGGCGAGGCACGGTTCGCCCCACAACGAGGCAATCAGGAATGACAGACGAGAGTGACCCTGACGCAGGACGAGACAAGTCGAAAACCGAGGAGAATGTCGTTGGGCAAGAAGTCAGTATCGATGACAGGTCGTTCACCTCGGAAGCCGAGTGGCGAGAACTTCCGTCGGATCCGGATCTGCAACGCGACCTGGGGTACGAGCTCAGTGCGTGGGAGCAGTTCCGTACGCTCGATGGGTCGAATCAGTTGATGTTCCTCCCCGAAGACGAGGAGTTGCTGCGCGACGACGCGTTCGTCGTGGCAGACGAAGACACGATCGTCAACCTGGGGAGTCGCTGCTGAGAGACGAGGCGCTGGACGCGGTCACTCGACGGTGACGCTCTTGGCGAGGTTCCGTGGTTTGTCGACCGGTCGGTCGAGCAGACGTGCGGTGTGGTACGAGAGCAGTTGGAGTTGTGTGTTCGCCAGCAATCCCGCCACTGCGGGAGGGGCGTCCGGCACCGACAGAACGGTGTCGGCAACCGTAGCGACGGGACTGCCCGGGTCAGTGACGGCGATGACGGGTGCACCGCGGGCCTGAACTTCCTCGACCGTGCCCCGCATCCGTTCTGTGTGGCTGCCAGTTTCGATAGCGACGACCGGGGTGTTCGCGGTCACGAGCGCGAGCGGGCCGTGTTTTAACTCCCCTGCGGGGAACCCCTCCGCGTGTTCGTACGAGATCTCTTTGAGTTTCAGCGCCCCCTCCAGTGCGACGGAGTGAGCGACGCCGCGGCCGACGAAGAAGTACGCGTCGGCCTCCGCGTACGCGCGTGCGACCGACGCCGCCGCCGTGTTCTCGATGACGTACTGCAGCGCATCTGGCAGTGACACCAGCGCGGACGTGAGGTCTCGGTCGCCGCCGCCGAGCCGGTCAGTAACGAGTGCAAGCGTCGCCACCTGGGAGGAGAACGTCTTCGTCGCAGCCACGCCGATCTCGGGGCCGGCCCGGATGAAGATGGCGTCGTCACACTCGCGGGCAGCGGTCGAGCCGACGACGTTGGTCACGGCGAGCGTGTACGCGCCGGCATCGGCGGCCCTGCGGAGCGCGGCGAGCGTATCTGCGGTTTCACCGCTCTGGGTGACGCCGACGACCACGGATTCGTCGACGAGCGGCGGGGGGCTGGTGACGAACTCGCTGGCCAGCGTGGCTCGTGCCGGGATCCCGCGCTGCTGGAGGAGTTCCACGGCGTACAGGGCGGCGTGGTACGACGTTCCACAGGCAACAAAGTGGATCGGAACCGTCTCAGAGCGGTCGAGCAACCACGCCGGGAGGTCGATCGGCGAGTCGATGCGTCCCCGGATCGCCCGTCGAACCGCGTTCGGTTGCTCGTGGATCTCCTTCAGCATGTAGTGGTCGTAGCCTTCCTTCTCCGCGTCTTCGGGTGTCCACTCGACGGTGCGTACGGGTCTGTCGACTGGATACCCGTCCTCGTCGGTGATCCGGTACCCGTCGGCTGTCGCTGTCAGGACGTCGCCGTCTTCCAGATAGACGACGCTGTCGGTGTGTTCCAGAAAGGCCGGGACGTCGCTCGCGAGATAGCAGGCACCGTCGTCGAGCCCGAGGACGAGCGGTGAGCCGGAGCGGGTAGCGAACAGGCGGTCGACGCCCTCGACGAGCATCACGATCGCGTAACTCCCGCTGAGTTCCGAAACTGCCCGCCTGAAGGCCGTTTCGGGGTCGTCGCCCGCCGCCAGAAAGTCCTCGACCAGATGGGGAACGACCTCGGTGTCGGTGTCACTCTCGAACTCGTGGCCGCTGGTCTGGAGACGGTCACGGAGCGACTCGTGATTGTCGATGATCCCGTTGTGGACGACCGCGACACTGTCGTCACAGCTGGTGTGTGGATGTGCGTTCGCATCGGTCGGCGGGCCGTGCGTGCTCCAGCGAGTGTGGCCGATTCCGAGGTTGCCATCGGCGAAGCCGCCGTCCAGGGCGGTCGCGAGCTGTGCGACCTCGCCGGAACGTTTACACACAGAGATACCGGTGGGATCCGCCACCGCCACTCCGGCGGAATCGTACCCGCGGTATTCGAGATTGGCGAGGCCGGCGAGCAGATGTGACGTGGCATCGGCGACGCCGATACAGCCAGTGATGCCACACATCAGTATCCCTCCGGCAGCGAGGCCCACTCAGCGACATGGTGTCGGCGTGCGTCCCGGCGCCCCGATACTGACAGACCACTCGTAATCATAGAGCCTGCTAACTCTCGGTTCACTCTTTGTTATAGAGAGTTTGCCCACCGATTCCGGTTGCGTGACAGCAGTAAGAGCCGACTTCGGTCGCTGTTCGTCAGGCTTCGGCCTGCGAAACCGCCGATTCAGTATCGATGCTCGAGTAGGCATCCAAAAAATCAGAGACACTGACCGGAACGCCCTCGACGCGGGCGGGGAAGGCGGCACGGAGAACATCGCCGACGTACACTGCCAGCGTGACCTCCGGCGGGATCAAAAGCCGATAGTGCTCGCCGGTCATCTCCGAATCGACCGAACGCTCCGAGAACCCGGTTGGTTCGATGCGGTCGCTCCCGCCGTCGCGGAGGCTCGACAGCGTGTCGTGCATGTGTCGTGCGATCCTCGTACTGGTGCAGTCCTCGCAGAGGCACATCCCATCACCGATCACGTGGATGTTGTATGTTTCGAGCGAGGTAGACTCTGCGGCAGCGTCGAGCCGTTGGAGGATCTGGCGGCGCTTGTCGTGTGACCCCTGGCTCGGTGCCAGCGACCGGAAGAACACGTCCATTGTATGTGTCTTGCCCCCGGCTACGTCATCACGATACCTCTCCCACCAGGATGTCGTTGCGATAGTCTCTTCGGACATGTGTTTTTCGAGTGGCTGTACGAATGTACAACCACGTTCAGTTGTGACGAGAGGGGCCGGTGGTATAAGGGGGCAGAATCGTTCACGCGCCGAAGTAATACCGTACCGCCGATTGTAAGTAGATTATAATATGATAAGCGATCTGGGAAAACGGCACCTGTGACGAGGAGCCGTCCGCGAACTGAAGCAGCCAGTGCCGCTTAGAATGTATCTTCGCACGGTTTCAGTACCGGGATACACCTGTCAAGCACGACAGGCATCGACCAGATTCACTGCCGATACGTGGGCTGTTACCACGCCCCAGATATTGTTGAGTAATTTATGATTCTGGTAGTCGAACGTAGATAGGCAAGATACGCTTACTGGTGGACAAATGATTTCTAGCGGTAGCTGTGTTGATACAATAATCACAGATACGACCGCTACCCGCAAGTAGCGAACCACCAAACTGGTCATTTGGCCACTTTCTCTCAAGTAAGGATAGGCAACAGAGCGTCGTCGAGAAACGCCTGTGGGTCACCAGTCGACAGGGGTGCCCACTCGCAGTTCAGTCGTCGCGCATCGAGTCCGGAACCTGGTCGGCGTCGGGGTCGTACGACCGACCGATGTCGAACCGCGGCGCACCGATACCGACCACCCGCACGGGATCGGTAGCGTCGTCGGGGTTGTGGGGCCTGTGTGGGCTGTTCGGTTTCGCAACGAAGACGTTCCCGGTCGGAACCTCGTAGTGTCCCTCAGGTGTCTCTACCGTCAGCGTGCCGTCGGTGACGTAGAACAGTTCCTCGCGCTGTTCGTGGTAGTGGTACGTCCGCGGCAGTTGCTCACCCGGTTCGAGGTCGTAGACGGCGGCGGCGAGTGTCGAGAGGTCTGCGACGTCGGTGATCGACCGACGGTCGCACGGATGGTCTTCGGTCGGTTCGATATCGGCGGGGTC
>Ga0207797_1001830_pt1 | contig 15165 bp, 11 predicted proteins | sample PRCRCaboRojoPR_6_FD_187275 | JGI IMG/M metagenome (GOLD analysis project Ga0207797, IMG submission 187275) | Marine sediment microbial community from Cabo Rojo, Puerto Rico - PR CR 10% Liquid 1 (SPAdes) | ecosystem: Environmental > Aquatic > Marine > Coastal > Sediment | place: Cabo Rojo, Puerto... | reverse complement strand
CCACCGGACGGGTCTACCAGGAGGTCATCACGAAGGAGCGGGAGGGGGCCTACCTGGGCAAGACCGTGCAGGTGGTCCCCCACATCATCGACGAGATCAAGCACTGGATGCTGAAGCTCGGGGAGACCGGCGACTACGACGTCGTCATCACCGAGATCGGCGGCACGGTCGGCGACATCGAGGCCCAGCCCTACCTGGAGGCGATCCGCCAGCTGCGCAACGACCTGGGGCGGCAGAACACCATGATCGCCCACCTCACGCTCATCCCGTACCTGCGCGCGGCGGGCGAGCTGAAGACGAAGCCCACCCAGCACTCCGTGAAGGAGATGCTCGCGCACGGGCTGCAGCCGGACACGATCGTGTGCCGCTCGGAGCGGCCGATCGACGCGGACGTGCGGCGCAAGATTTCCCTCTTCTGCAACGTCGAGGAGGAGGCGGTCATCCAGATGCTCGACGCGGAGTCGATCTACGAGGTGCCGCTTCTTCTGAAGGACGAGGGCATGGGCGAGCTCGTCGTCGACCGGTTCTATCCCGACCGCGACGAGGATGTATGTAGCGACACGCCCGACCTGAGCGACTGGATCGAGTTCTTGAAGCGCCTGAAGAATCCCGAGGAGACCATTCCCATCGCCCTCGTCGGCAAGTATGTGGAGCACCAGGACGCGTACAAATCCATCACCGAGAGCTTCATCCTCGCCGGCGTGCCCGACGAGGTGCAGGTGGAGGTGAAGCACGTCCTGTCGGAGGATCTCTCGCCCGCAAACGTCGAGTCGATGCTTGGGGACGTGGCGGGGATTCTGGTGGCCCCGGGCTTCGGGGATCGGGGCGTGGAAGGCAAAATTCTGGCGGCCCAGTACGCCCGGGAGCACGACGTGCCCTTCTTCGGCATCTGCCTCGGACTGCAGTGCGCCATCGTCGAGTTTGCGCGCCATGTCTGCGGCTGGGAGGGCGCCCATTCCACAGAGTTCGACGAGGAGACCTCCTACCCCGTCATTGACCTCATGGAGGAGCAGAAGGAGATTTCCGAAAAGGGCGGCACGATGCGCCTCGGGCAATACGACTGTCGGCTGCAGGAGGGCTCCCGCGCCCACGAGATTTACGGGACCGACCTGGTGCAGGAGCGCCACCGCCACCGCTACGAGGTCAACAATGTGCTCCGCTACAAGCTGCTGGAGGAAGGGATGCGCTTCAGCGGCGTCAATCCCGACACGGACCTCGTGGAGATCATGGAGCTGCCCGAGAAGCGCTGGTTCCTCGGCGTGCAGTTCCACCCCGAGTACCGCACCACCGTGGGCAATCCGCACCCGCTCTTTCAGTCGTTCGTGCGGGCCTGCACCACCTACGCCCACGAACGGGACCTCGTCGCCTCGCCCCAGCCGCCGGAGCGGGAGGCCGTGCCCCTCGCGTCGGTCGACATGTAGCGCGTTGGGACGTTCACGCGTTGAACGTTGGAACGTTGTATGAGCTCGTTCTGGCGGGGGAGGCGGTGAAAGTGGCTCTCCACCTCGTTTGGGCCAAGCCGCTCTCTTCAAGGGCCTTCCTGCAGGAGCCCCTATTCAGGCTAGTGTCTGACCGTTCAACGTTCTAACGCACCAACCTTCCAACGCGGTCAGAGTGTGCGGATGAGGCCCAGCACGCGGCCGATGACGTAGTAGTCCGAATCCGTCGGTGAGAACGTGTCCTCGGCGTAGTGAGGAGCGGCCGGACGGAGGTGGATTTTCCGGTTGGCGAACTCGTACTCGCGAGGCAGCAGTTGGTCCTGGAGGAGGACGGCCACGACAATTCCGTTCGACAGGTCGTCCCAGTCCATTTCTTCGATTAGAAGCAGGTCACCCTTTTGGATCCCCACCTCGTTCATGCCATCGTCCCCGGCCCGTCCAAGGAGGCAATCCTCCGGGTCGCGGGCGTCGCGAAGGAGTCGGTAGTCGACCGACAGGGTGCCGGCCGGTCGGTCGCGCAGTCGCTCCGGCTGGTCGCTGGGCGTGCGGCTCACGATAGGCAGGCTCGGAGGCCCTCCGCCGGTTCCAAACGGATCTTGCTCCTGGTCGGTGAGCTGGATGCTTCGGGCCTTGTGCTTCTCACGCTCGATCCAGCCCTTCTTCTCAAGCTTGCGGAGGAGCTTGTAGACGCCATTCGTCGAAGAGATCTCCAGGGCATCGCCAATCTCCTGCAGGGTGGGGGGCCTATTGTTCCGGTCGAGGTAGTCCTCGATGAAGTCGTAGGCCCTGTTCTGGCGCTGGGTGAGAGGGTCCTTGCTCATAAGGGTCGACAGAGGAGGGGGAAGAGTGGGCTGATGTGGCGAAAAGAAGAGGACGTCGCCGACCTCTCTTCCGGCGGCACAACCAACATATGTGTGCTTGCATCAGCGGGGCAAGAGAGAAAGAGTGAAAATATTTTCTTCAGGGGGTGAAAATATTTTTAGATAGCGGCAGGATTTGAGAAATTGGTCCGCCTCAGGATATGTGTGCGTGGCCAAAACGGGGGCAAATAGGGGGCAAAATCGGCTTTTCTGGCCGCTGAGATTGACATTGAGCGGGACGCGCGTACATTGTGGAGTCGCGTGGGGAAATGTGGGGAATCGTCCCAGAGGGTTTTCCCGCTCCGCCGTTCTCGCTTGCCGTTCCGCCGCGCCGCTCGTGGGGCGTTCCAGTCATGGCGTTCAAAGGACAGGCCGAATATTCCGTCGATAGCAAGGGCCGGGTCGCCATCCCGGCTCAGATGCGGAAGGCCATGTCGCCGGAGGCCAACGAGACCTTCACGATCACGCGGGGTTTCGAGGACTGCATTTTCCTGTATCCGATGGACCGGTGGTCCACCATCGAGGAGGAGATCGAAGACCTGAACATGTACGACCGAGAGGTCCGAACTTTTGTCCGTCTCATCATGCGGTGGGCCAATGAGGTCTCCCTCGATGGGCAGGGGCGCATCAGCATTCCGAATCCGCTGCTCGATCTTGCCGACCTCGACGACTCGGCCCTCATCATCGGGGCATACGATCACATCGAGATCTGGAAGCCGGAGCAGTTCGACGGGTACCTCAACGAGCAGACCGACGATTACGAGACGCTCGCCGAGAGTGTGATGCGGTAACGACGATCTTCCGCGGAGCTGCGGATGCGAACCGATGACAGCCAACGACCCTCCGGACGATTCTTCCACAAGTGGCGACCCACTGCGGTACGCCACCGACTTCCACGCACCTGTTCTTTCACACGACGTACAGACCCGGCTCGTCACCGACCCGGCCGGTCGCTACGTAGACGCGACCCTCGGAGGGGGCGGGCACGCCCGAGCACTCCTCGACGCGCTCAATCCCGAGGGATTCGTGCTCGGGATCGATCGAGATCCAGACGCGCTGGCTACGGCCCGCGACCGCCTCGCCGACGCGCGAGAGGCGGGACGCTTCCGGACAGTACACGGCACCTTCGGAACGCTCCGCGACGTCTTGGAGGCCGAAGACTTCGTTCCCATCGACGGACTTCTGCTCGACCTCGGCGTCTCGTCGCACCAGATCGACGAGCCCGAGCGCGGCTTTAGCTTCCGGGACGAGGGGCCGCTCGACATGCGGATGGATCCGCAGCGCGGCCTCACGGCTCAGCAGATTGTCAATGAATGGAGCGAGCGCGACCTCCGCGACGTGCTTCGCGAGTACGGCGAGGAGAATCGGGCAGGCGCCCTCGCCCACGCCATCGTCGAGGCTCGTCCGCTGGAGACGACGCGCGACCTGGCCGAGGTGATAGAGGACAGCGTGCCGCCTCCGGATACGGTAGGGACCTTGACCCGCGTCTTCCAGGCGCTCCGCATCGTAGTGAACGCGGAGCTGGACGAACTGGAGAGTGCTCTGGAGCAGGCCACGGAGGTTGTCCGCACGGGCGGCCGCATCGCGGTGATTAGCTACCATTCACTGGAGGACCGGCGGACGAAGCGGTATCTCCGCTACGGCAATTTCGAGGGCGAGCCGCGGCGCGACCTGTACGGCAACCTCGTCGCCCCGTGGACCGAGACGCCCCGCGGTCCCATCGAGGCCGGAGAAGCGGAGATAGAGGCCAACCCACGGGCCCGAAGCGCTCGGCTCCGCGTGGCCGAGCGGCGGGATGACGAGGAGCTCGGGACCCCGGTGCCGTCCTTTTCCTGAGGCGGCCGCCAGCATCATCAACTTGACATTCAATAGAACGACGATGAGCAGACGAAGCGGCTCTACACATACCCACAGCGACCGCGCGTCGACGCGTGCAGGGAGTGTTCTCTGGCAGGGGTCGGGGGACGGCGCCCCGTCCAATGCCCGAAGCGCCTCGAAACCCTCCGGTGCCGCGGCGGACGGCTGGGTGCGGCACGGCACCGCGCTCCCTGGGTGGGCCGATCTGGAGCCGTCGACGAACCGGAAGCGCACCGCGTCCGGCGACACCTTCCTGCAAAACGTGTCGACCGTGCGCTTCGCGCTCATGATTCTCGCGGTCGCGGGGCTCTTTACGCTCTACGTGGGGCACGTGCACGCCACGACCGATCTCTACAACCAGCTCCAGCAGGCCCGCGCGGAGAATCAGCGCCTGCACCTGAAGCACAACCGCCTAAAGGGGGAGTTCGACCACCGCACCGGACCCTCCGTGATCTACGAGCGCGCCCGCGCTCTCGGGCTACAGGAGAGTGTCACTTACGGCCCCCCGATCACGGTCGAATAACGATTTTCGAATTGCGAATGCGTTGAGATCCCGTTCGCAATTCCCCACTCGCAATCCGCAACTGCCATGAAGCCCAAGGACCAAATTCTGGCCCGGATGTACGTGGTGCTGACGCTGCTCGGCCTCGTTCCGCTGGCCGTGGCTGCGCAGATGGGCCGAATCGTGGTCACCGAGACCGGCACGCTCCGGGATCAGGTGCGGGAGCAGGCGCGCTCGACCGTGGATATTCCGGCCATGCGGGGCGCCATCCTCGATCGGGATGGCCGCGGCATCGCCACGAATACGGCCCGGTACGACCTGGCCCTTGACCCCACGGTGGAGGGCTTTCAGGCGCGGGCACGGTCGTTCTTTGACAAGCTGGCGTCCATGACCGGCGTTCCGGCCTCCCGCTACCGGCGGCAGGTGGAGACCCGGCACAGCCCCCAGTACGTGAAGCTGCGGGAGAGCCTCCCGCCGCGCCAGCACGATCGCATCCGGCAGTGGGACGTGCCCGGGGTCATTTTGACGCCCGAGTTTGGGCGGCGCTACAACTACGGCACGACGGCAGCCCACGTGATCGGCCACGTCGGGAGCGACGGGCACGGCCTCGCCGGGCTGGAGCTGGCCTACGACGACACCCTGACGGGCACCCCCGGGCGTCGCATCGTGCGGCGGGACCGGAGCGGGCGCATCGAGGCATTCGTGGGCGGAAAGGTGGTGCCGCCGGAGCGGGGCGACGACCTCGTGCTCACAATCGACCTGACGCGTCAGGCCGCGCTGGAGAATGAGCTCCGCCGCGGCGTCGAGGAGAGCGGGGCGGACTGGGGCACGGCCGTGGCCATGAACCCGAACACGGGCGGCATCCTCGCCATGGCGAACGTCCCGACCTACAACCCCAATCGCCCGGCCGCGGCTCCCGACGCGTCGCGCCGCAACCGGGCCGTCACCGACCGCTTCGAGCCCGGCTCTACGTTCAAGCTCGTCGGCGCCGTGGCGGCCATCGAGCAGGACCTGATCGACCTCCAAGACTCGGTGGAGACCGGCGAGGGCTGGGCCGTCTTCCACGGCTACACGATGAAGGACATCCACGCGTACGGCACCATCCCGTTTGCCGACGTCATCGCGAAATCGAGCAACGTGGGCATGGCCAAGACCATCGACCGGCTCGACGCGGGCGTCTTTTACCAATACGCGCGCAACATGGGCTTCAGCCAGCCGACGTGGATTGACCTGCCGGGCGAGGTGGGGGGCGTGCTGAAGCGGCCCCCCCAGTGGAGCGCGACGACGCAGACGTCGATGGCCATTGGGTACGAAGTGTCGGTGACACCCCTGCAGCTACTCACGGCCTACAGCGCGCTGGCGAATGGGGGGCTTCTCAAGCGTCCCTACGTCGTGGCCGAGCGACGGACCGTGACGGGCAAGACGCTCTGGCGAAATGAGCCGGAGACCATCCGCCGCGCCTTTAAGGAGGAAACGGCCGACACGCTCCGGTCTGCCTTCGAGCGGGTCGTCGAAAGTGGGACCGGGACCAACGCGCAGATTGAAGGCCTCCGCGTGGCCGGCAAGACGGGAACGGCGCTCCAGATCACGGACGGAAAGTACTCGACGGAAGAGACCCGCGCCTCGTTCGTCGGCTTCTTCCCGGCCGACGACCCGAAGGTCGCGCTCCTCGTGGTGATGGGCAATCCGGAGGGGGGCATCTACGGCGGCGACGTGGCCGCGCCGGTCTTTCGGCGGGTGGCGCGGCGCTGGGCCGGCACCTTCCCCGAGGTGGTGGACCGGATGACACGGGACGCGTCTCCGACGTCCGACGGTGCACTGGCGACGGGCTCGCCGGCGGAGACCCTTCCGTCGGGACGGCCGGCGTCGATGCCCGACCTGACGGGCCTCAGCACGCGGCAGGCGGTTGCATGGCTGCACCAGCACGGGATCCAGTCTCGGCTTCGGGGACAGGGGACCATCGTGCGCCAGCGGCCCGAGCCGGGCGCGCCGCTTCCCGATCGCGTTACTCTCGCGGCCTCCCAATGAGCCGATGGCGGGTCCCGATTCCACACATGTGCCCCAGGTCCCGGACACCGGGGCCAATCCGCTCTCCTGGCCGGCGTTGCGGCGTCGGTTGGAGGACACGGGACTGCTCGAAGAGACACTGAGCGGGTCGGACGCCGACCCCGACACACGTACGATCGACGCCCTGACGGACGACAGTCGGGATGTCGAACCAGGCGGCGCCTTCGTCGCGATTCGCGGCGTGGACGCCGACGGACATTCGTTCATTGACATGGCGGTAGAAAAGGGTGCTCGTCTCGTCCTATGCGAGGCGGTGCCGGAGCGGGCGCGCGAGCGCTTTCCCGGTACCATTTTCGCCCGCGTGACGGACACGCGAGTGGCCCTCGCCGAGGCCGCCGCGGCGCTCTACGGCGATCCGGCCGACGCGCTGCGCCTCGTGGGCGTGACGGGCACCAACGGCAAGACGACGGTGGCCTATCTGGTCCATCACGTGCTGGAGGCGCTCGGGACGACGACTGGGCTCCTTAGCACGATCGAGGTGCGCACCGGCGCCGAGACGACGAAAATGGACCTCACGACGCCGGGGCCGATCGATTTGCACCGCACGCTGCGGCAGATGGTCGGCGCCGGCTGCACGGCCTGCGCGATGGAGGTGTCGTCCCACGCGCTCGATCAGAAGCGTGTGCATGGGCTCGACTACGAGGCGGCCATTTTCACCAACCTCTCGGTCGACCACCTCAATTATCACGGAAGCCGCGAGGCCTACCGGACCGCAAAGAAGCGGCTCTTCGACGGTCTCGGCTCCGACGCCACGGCCCTTTACAACGCCGACGACGAGGCCGGACCGACAATGGTGGCCGACACGGCGGCCAACGCCGTCTCCTTCGCGCTCGATGCGGCGGCAGACATTGAGGTGGATCTCCTGGAGAGTCGGATCGACGGCCTGCGCCTGCGGATGGATGGGCGGGAACGCGCCTTCCGGCTGGCGGGCCGGTTCAACGCCTACAACCTCGTGGCGGCTTACGGGGCGGGCGTCGCTCTGGGCTTCGCACCAGACGCCGTGCTCGATGCTCTAGCTGAGGCGCCGCCGGTCCCGGGCCGCTTCGAGCCGCTCCGCTTCGACGACGGCACCACGGTGGTCGTAGACTACGCCCACACGCCCGACGCCCTGGAGAACATCCTCCGGGCCGTGCGCGACACGATGCCTCAGGGCGCGACGCTCTGGTGCGTCTTCGGCTGCGGGGGCGACCGCGACCCGAGCAAGCGGGCCACGATGGGCCGCATCGCCGAACGGTTGGCCGACCGCTCCATCGTGACGAGCGACAACCCGCGCACCGAGGAGCCGGTGGCCATCCTCCGCGACATCCGCGACGGGGTGCAGCGGCCGGATGCGATGCGCTGGATCGTGGACCGTGAGGAGGCGATCCAGGCCGCAGCCGACGAAGCGGTCCCCGGCGACGTGGTGCTCATTGCCGGCAAGGGTCACGAGACGACCCAGACCATTGGCACCGACACGCGCCCCTTCGACGACCGAGACATCGCTCGACGATATTTTGGCTGACGCGTCTGGGCGTACGTGCGTATGGGAGTATGGGCGCACAAGCGCCGGGGCTCCCACACGCCCACACGCCCACACGCTCACACGCGATGCTTTACTACCTCATCGACTACATTGAGCGGCTCTACCACCCGCCGGGGTTTCAGGTGATTCGGTTCATCACCGTGCGGGCGGCGCTGGCGTCCATTACGGCGCTCGGCCTCGCGATGGGGGCCGGGCGGGCCATCATCCGGTGGCTGCGGCGGCAGCAGCTCGGAGAAACGGTGCGCGAGGGCGAGGCGGCCGGTGTGGTGAGCCACCTCCACAAGGCGGGGACGCCCACGATGGGGGGCATCATCATTCTGTTGGCCGTGGGCGGGGCGACGCTGCTCTGGGGCGCCATCGCCAACACGTACGTGTGGCTGGCCCTGGTGGCGATGGGTGGGCTCGGGGTCGTCGGCTTCATCGACGACTACCTGAGCACGGTGAAAAATCGGACGGAGGGCCTCCGCCCGCGCTACAAGCTCGCCGGACAGGTTGGCATCGGGCTCGTCGTGGGAAGCGTGCTCTATTTCCACCCCGACTTCCAGGCGTACAATACGTTTACCTTCATGCCCTTCCTGAAAGATCAGGTCGTCGATTACGACCTCTTTCGGTTCTGGGAGCTGGGGGTCGACCTGGGCTGGGTGGTGTACCTGCCGGTGGTCGTGTTCATCATGACGGCCGTCTCCAACGCCGTCAACCTGACCGACGGCCTCGACGGCCTCACGACGGGCGTCACCGCGTTCGTCTCGCTCGGGCTCGTTGCGCTCGCGTACATCTCGGGCAATGTCAATTTTGCGACGTTCCTGAACGTGATGTACCTGCCGGGCACCGGCGAGCTCACGGTGTTCGTGGCGGCGGTGACGGCAAGTTGCTTCGGGTTTCTCTGGTACAACGGCTACCCCGCCACAGTCTTTATGGGCGACACCGGCTCCATGGCGCTGGGGGGAGCGGTTGGCGGCACCATCCTCATGGTGCGCAAGGAACTGCTCTTGCCACTGCTCGGCATCGTGTACTTCGCCGAGGCGGTGTCGGTGATCGTGCAGACCAGCTACTACAAGTACACGCGGCGCCGCACCGGAGAGGGAAAGCGCGTCTTCCGGATGGCGCCCCTGCACCATCATTACGAGGCGCTCGGCATGCACGAGGCGAAAATCGTGACGCGCTTCTGGATCGTGACCGCCATCACCGTGATCGCCGCCTTGCTCGTGCTCCGGATTCGCTGATTCTATTCCGAGACGGGCGTCTGGGCATGTAGGAGAACGGCGCCCACACGCTCACCCGCCCACACGCTACCGATGAAGACAATCGAGACGAGCACAAGACGCACTCGGTTCTCCGCAATCCGCAATGGCTTCCACATGACTCCGGACGAGGTCCGCACAAAGCGAGGGACCGTGGTGGGCGGCGCCCGCAGCGGGCGGGCCGTGGCCGAGCTGCTGGCCGAGGCCGGGGGCGAGGTGTTTCTGACCGAGCAGGGGCCGCCGCCGGAAGGGACCGAGGAGGTCCTCAACGAAGCCGGGGTCGACGCTGAGTTTGGTGGACACACGGTGCGAGCCCTTGAGGCCGACTACTTTGTGCTCAGCCCAGGGGTGCCCACGCAGTCGAACATTGTGCAGCAGGCGCTGCGGGCCGGAATCGACGTCTACTCGGAGATCGAGGCGGCGTCCTGGTTTTGCGAGGCGCCCATCGTGGCCATTACCGGCACCAACGGCAAAACGACCACGACGAGTCTCACGGGGCACGTATTTGACCAGGCTCTCCAAGCCGAGCCCGGGCGCGAGGCCATTGTGGCCGGCAACATTGGGTACCCGTTTTCCGACTATGTGCTCGACGTAGAGCCGATGGACGTGGTGGTGCTGGAAGTCTCCAGCTTCCAGCTCGACCACGTGGACACGTTCCACCCCCACGTGAGCGTGCTCCTCAACATTACGCCCGATCACCTGGACCGCTACGACAACGACTTCGAGGCCTACGCGCAGGCCAAGTTCAACATTTTCCGCAATCAGGGTGAGGGCGACGTGGTGGTGTACAACCGCGACGACGACACCGTGCGGCGGGCTGTGGAGGTGGCCGCGGATACGCACGGATTTCGCCCGGTGGCAATTACGCTGGAGGGGGTTCCGGCAGTGGGCGGCGGCCTGCACGACGACCGCATTGTTCTTCGAATCGACGACGAGGCCGAACTACTTATGCACCGAGACGAACTGGCCCTTCGGGGGCGTCACAACGTGTACAATTCGCTCGCGGCCGCCGTCTCGGCCCGTGTGATGGAGGTCGAGAACGACGTCATCCGCGAGAGCCTGTCCGGCTTCGAGGGCGTGCCGCACCGGCTGGAGGAGGTGCGCACGGTCGACGGCGTGCTCTACGTAAATGACTCGAAGGCCACCAACGTGAACGCCGTGTGGTACGCCCTGGAGAGCTTCGAGCGGCCCGTGGTGCTCATTGCGGGCGGGCGGGACAAGGGCAACGACTACACCGATCTCAAGCCGCTCGTCCGCGAGAAGGTGCGTGCCGTGGTGGCCCTCGGCGAGAGTGCCGACACGGTGGCGCGGGAGCTCGGCAGGGAAGCGCCCGACTGCGGCCGCGCCCAGACCATGGAGGAGGCCCTGAGCCAGGCGCAGGGCTTTGCCCAGCCGGGCGACGCGGTGCTCCTGAGCCCGGCCTGCTCCTCCTTCGACATGTACGAGAGCTTCGAGGAGCGGGGCGACCTCTTCCGCCGCCTCGTGAAGACGTTATTGTAGTGCGTATTTCGTATTGCGTATTGCGTCGCGTAGACAGGACGGTTACGCAATACGCACTACGCAATACTCTCGATGAGAACCTGAACGCATCCCCGACGCAGAGACATTTGATGAGCTTCATCCAGACCCTCCGACATAAAGTTGCCGACCGCGCCCCGGCGGACAAGTACGTGGTGTGGGTCGTGCTGGCGCTGGCGGCGGCGGGCGTGGTGGCCGTGTACAGCGCCGTCACGTACCTGGCGGAGGTGCGCGCCGGGACCGAGCCGGTGCACTTCCTGATGAACCACCTTCTCCGCGTGGGGGTGGCCCTCGGGGCGATGGGGGTCGTCAGCCTCATCGACTACCGTACGCTGGCCCGGTACAGCCGGGTAATCCTCATCGGGACGCTGGTGCTGCTCCTCGCCGCCAAGATTGTGGGTCTCTTCTCGCCGGGCGCCGATCGCTGGCTTCAGGTGGCGGGGGTCGGCTTTCAGCCGTCCGGGCTTGCGCGGCTGGCGCTGATTTTCTACGTGGCGGTCCTGCTGGTGCAGAAGCAGGAATACGTGAAGAGCTTCGGGCGCGCCTTCCTGCCGATCCTGGTGTGGGTGGTGCTCACCGTCGGGCTCATCGGGCTCGACGACCTCTCGACGGCCTCAGTCGTCCTGCTCTCGGTACTGCTGATGTGCTTCGTGGGGCGGGTAAGCATCCTCCAGATCGTTGGCCTCGGCCTGCTGGGGGCGGTCATGGCGTACGGCGTTCTCGCCACTTCGCCCAACCGGGCGGCCCGCATGGAGGCGTACCTCGGGATGAACGTGTTTGCGAACACCGACACCGAGCAGGTGATGGACGCGAGGGGAGAGCGGTACCAGTCCCGGCAGGCGCGGATGGCCTTTGCGATGGGGGGGCTTACGGGCGTGGGGCCGGGAAAGAGCGTGCAGCGCGATTTCCTGCCGGCGCCCTACAACGACTTTATTTTCGCGATTATCGCTGAGGAGTACGGGCTCCTCGGAGCGCTTGCCCTGCTACTGGGGTTTTGCGCGCTGCTCTTCCGCGGCTACCTGCGCATCGCCCGGGACGCGCCCGACCCGCTCGGGCTCATCCTGGCGGTCGGGTTTACCACGATGATCGTGACGTATGGCTTCGTGCACGCGGGGGTGGCCTGCGGGCTGCTCCCAGTGACGGGCCTTCCCATGCCCTTCGTCTCGTACGGCGGCACCTCGCTGCTGGCGAACGGCATCATGGCTGGGGTGCTGCTGAATATTTCGCGGCACGCGGAGGCATAGAAATCAGACATCAATAAAGCCGTCCCGCACCGCAAGGGTATGACCTTCGGCCTCCAGGACGGCGCTACGCAACCGTTTTTCTGATCATGAGCGAACGCGCTCCGCACATTTTGGTGGTGGGTGGCGGCACCGGGGGGCACGTGTACCCGGCCATTGCCATTGCCGACGCGGTGCAGGAATTGCGCCCGGACGCTCAGATCGTGTTTGCGGGGACGCAGGACCGGCTCGAAGCGCGCGCGGTGCCGGAGGCGGGCTACGCACTGCATCCGATTACCGCGCAGGGCATCCAGCGCCGGGCGGCGGCCTCCAACCTGCTGCTTCCGTTCCGGGTGGCGCAGGGGCTCATGCAGAGCTGGCGCCTGGTGGGGGCTATCGATCCCGACGTGGCGGTGGGCACCGGGGGCTACGTGGCCGGTCCCGTGTTGCTGGCTGCGTGGCTGCGCGGACGACCGCTCCTCATTCAGGAACAGAACGCCTACGCGGGCCTCACGAACCGAATCCTCTCCCGCCTCGCCTCGCGCATCCATCTCGCCTTTCCAGAGGCGAAGGACTGGGTGCCGGCCGAGCGGGCCGCGGTGAGCGGCAACCCCACGCGACTCTCGCTCCGGAAAGCCGATCCGGTCGAGGCGCGGGCCGTCTTCGATCTTCCCGACGACGCCCGCGTGCTCCTCGTGATGGGGGGCTCGCTGGGGAGCGCCGCGATCAACGGGGCGGTAGAGCGCCACCTGGAGACGCTCCTGGAGCGAGACGACACCTGCGTGGTGTGGCAGACGGGGGAGCGCTACTACGACGAGATCGTGGACGATGTCGACGAGCATCCCCGGCTCCGGATCGTCAAGTACATCGACCAGATGGGCGCAGCCTACGCCGCGGCGGACCTCGTTTTGTGCCGGGCCGGAGCGCTCACCTGCAGTGAGCTTCAGGTGACGGGCACGCCCGCCGTACTCGTACCCTCTCCCAACGTGACGGCCGATCACCAGACGAAAAATGCGAGGAGCATGGAGCAGGCAGGCGCGGCCGCCGTGCTACCGGAGCCGGACCTCGATGCTCGGCTCGGTGAGGTGGTCACTGACTTGCTCGATGATCTGGAGACGTTGAACGAGATGACCGAGGCGGCCCGAGAACGGGCCCGCCCCGACGCTGCAGAGACCATCGCCCGCGACGTGCTTACCCTCGCCGACAGTTATCGGCGGCGATCCAACCCGACAACGACAGTTTCGACCAATGGCTGAACTTCGCACACAACCGGCCCTGGGTCGCATCCGCCAGGTCCACATGGTGGGCATTGGCGGCATCGGCATGAGCTCCATCGCCGAGGTGCTCCTCAACCGCGGCTACACCGTGACGGGCTCGGACCTCAAGAGCAGCGACGTCACGAAGCGACTAGAGGGCCACGGGGCGACGATCTACGAGGGGCACGCCGCCGAGCAGGTGGGCGAGGCCGACGTGGTGGTCTACTCCAGCGCCATCGACCCGGCGGAGAATGCCGAGACGCAGGAGGCGGAGCGCCGCCGCATCTCGCTCATTCCGCGGGCCGAGATGCTGGGCGAGCTCATCCGGATGAAGTTCGGCGTCGGCGTGGCCGGCACCCACGGCAAGACGACCACGACCTCGATGGCCGGGCTCGTGGTGGCCGAGGGCGGGTTCGACCCGACCGTGATCGTGGGCGGGAAGGTGACGGCCTTCGGCTCCAACGCCGTGACGGGCGAGGGGGACGTCATCGTGATTGAAGCCGACGAGTACGACCGCACCTTCCTGCGGCTCACGCCCTCGCTGGCCGTGATTACGAGCATTGAGGAGGATCACCTCGACGTCTACGACGACCTGGCCGACATTCAGGACGCGTTTACCGAATACGCCAACAGTGTGCCCTTCTTCGGCGCGGCCATTCTGTGCCTCGACGACCCGAACGTGCAGGCCATCGTGGGGGATATCGAGCGGCGCGTCATCACCTACGGCACTACGCGGCAGGCCGAGGTGCGGGCCGAAAACATCCGGCGCGAGGAGATGACAACCCGGTTCGACGTGACGTTTCGGGGGACGCGGCTCGGCGAGATTGCGCTGCAGGTGCCCGGCCTGCACAACGTGCGCAACGCGCTCGCCGCCGTGGCGGTGGGGCAGGAGCTCGAAATCGAATTCGAGAAGGTGCGCGAGGGGCTGGAGAGCTTCACCGGCGTGCGCCGCCGCTTCGAGAAAAAAGCGGACGTCGGCGGCATCACGGTGCTCGACGACTACGCCCATCACCCGACCGAAATTGAGGCGACTCTGGACGCGGCCCATCAGGGCTTCCCGGACCGGCGCGTCGTGGCCGTCTTCCAGCCGCACATGTACTCCCGCACGCAAAACTTCATGGACGAGTTTGCCCGCTCCTTCTTCAACGCCGACCGGCTGGTGCTGACCGACGTCTACGGGGCGCGCGAGGAGCCGATCGAGGGCGTCACCGGCGAGCGGCTGGCCGAGCGGGCCGAGCAGTTTGGCCACCGTGCCGTGCAGTACGTCCCGGACAAGACGGACCTGCCGGATCGCCTTCTCGACATCGCGGAGTCGGGCGATGTCGTCCTCATGCTGGGGGCCGGGGACATCTGGCGAGCCAGTGAGGCCTTCGTGGATCTGCTCAAGGAACAGAGGACGGAAATCGCCGAGTAGTGCGTATTTCGTATTGCGTCGTGTAAGGGCGTGAGAGAGATACGCAACGCGCAATCCGCAATATAGACAATTTCGAAGACGATACACGCTCACATAGCATTCCTTTTATGAGCCGCGAGCAGATCTCCACATTTGGTGCCCGTGCCCTCCGCCTCGCGGGGATCGCGCTCCTCGTGGCCGGAGTGGCTGCGCTCGGCGTGCTGGGCTGGCAGTGGCGGTCGAGCGCGACGGTGGAGCGCGTGGCCGTGACCGGTGTGCAGCACGCCCCG
>Ga0207797_1001829_pt1 | contig 15171 bp, 14 predicted proteins | sample PRCRCaboRojoPR_6_FD_187275 | JGI IMG/M metagenome (GOLD analysis project Ga0207797, IMG submission 187275) | Marine sediment microbial community from Cabo Rojo, Puerto Rico - PR CR 10% Liquid 1 (SPAdes) | ecosystem: Environmental > Aquatic > Marine > Coastal > Sediment | place: Cabo Rojo, Puerto... | reverse complement strand
GTAAAGGGCGGAGGTGGTCAGTCGTACTTAGCGCCCCCGCTCCCCCGCGCTCTCCTGCCCTCCACTCACGTACTCCTCCAGGTCGTACTCGTCCACGAAGCGGTGCAGGAGCATGTCCGAGGTACGCTCCACGATGTCGTAGACCCGCTCGAACCCCTTGCGCCCCCCATGGTAGGGATCGGGCACCTGGTAGTCGTCCGGCTCCGGGTCGAACTCGCGGAAGAGACGCACCTTGCCGCCGTACTCATCGTCCTCGTCAAGATGGAGCACGTCGTTCAGGTTGCTCTTGTCCATCACGAAGATGTGATCGTACCGCGCCAGGGCCTGGGCGTCGAACTGCGACGCGCGGTGGTCCTCCAGCGACAGGTCGTTGCGTTGGGCCGTCCGGCGCATCCGATCGTCCGCCGTGTCGCCCACATGATAGGCCGCCGTGCCGGACGAGGCAATCTTAAAGTGGTCCTCCAGTCCGGCCTGCTCTACCTTGTCACGAAAAACTACTTTGGCGAGGGGACTCCGGCAAATGTTACCGAGGCACACGAACTGAATGCGGATGGGATCGGGCATAGGCGGTCTGGGATGTCGATCGAGAGGGGCACGCGACCAAGAAAAACCGCTATCCTTAACGCGGTGGCGCAGGCGGTGTGCCGGTTGGGATCAAAGATGCCCAGGGCTTCAAAAACCTCTCACGCCCTATGTCGATTCCTAACTGTCACCCGCCCCCCCCGACGTGCCAGGTACAACCTGCTTGGGACCGTCCTCGTTGATTTTCGTTCAGTCGCAGTATCAATCCCACCCTCTTGATGCCTCCAGACTCCCCCTCCGACGACCCCGTCCTCAGCGTCACCGAACTAACGCGCGGCCTCAGCGGCCTCGTGGAGGAGCACTACAACGACGTGTGGGTGGAGGGCGAGCTGTCGGACTTCACGCGCGCCGCGTCCGGACACTGCTACTTTACGCTCAAGGACGAGGACGCGCAAATTCGATGTGTGATGTGGAAGCACCTGACGCAGTACGTGTACTTTGAGCCCGAGGAGGGCATGCAGGTGCGCATTAACGGGCACGCCTCGGTCTACGAGCGACGGGGCGACCTGCAGATCCAGGCGCAGGCAATGCGGCAGGCGGGGAAGGGCGCGCAGCAGAAGGCGTTCGAAGAGCTGAAGCAAAAGCTGCGGGAGGAGGGTCTCTTCGACGCGGAGCGGAAACAGCCGCTTCCCGCTTTCCCCGAAACCATCGGCGTGGTCACCTCGGGGCAGGGCGCGGCCATACACGATATTCGAACCGGCCTGGTGCGCCGGTTCCCTCCGGCCCAGGTGGTCCTGTGTCCGGTGAAGGTGCAGGGTCTCGACGCTCCCCAGGCCATCGCCGACGCGATTGCTGCTTTCAACGACCTGCCGCCCGACGATGCCCAGCGCCCCGACCAAAAGGAGGAAGTGGTCGCCGGGCCGCGCCCCGATCTGCTCATCGTGGGACGGGGGGGCGGCTCCACCGAGGACCTGTGGGCGTTCAACGAAGAGGTCGTGGCCCGGGCCATCTCTGCGTCGGCGCTGCCCGTCGTGAGCGCCGTGGGGCACGAATCGGACGTGACGATTGCCGACCTCGTGGCCGACGAGCGGGCCGCCACGCCGTCGACGGCCGCCGAGATTGTGGTGCCGGACCGGCGGGACGTGGCCGAGCGGGTGCGGGCGCTTCACGACCGCCTCCGTACCCAGGTGGCGCGCCGCCTCCAAGAGGCTCGTCAACACGTGGATGCCCTCCTCAACTCTCGCGCCTTTCACGCCCCGGCGCGCCGTCTGGAGCAGCACCAGCAGCACCTCGACACGCTGGTCGACCGCCTCACACGAAGTGGCGATCGCCTCCTCGAACAGGCCCACACGCGCCTCGATCGGCTCCGGGATCGGCTCCAGGCCATGGACCCCGAACAGCCCCTGCGACGCGGCTACGTCCACCTCACGCGCGACGGTACTCCCGTCCAGTCCGTCGACGCCGTGGACGATGGCGACCGGGTGCGCCTTCATTTCCAGGACGGCCACCGCGACGCCGAGGTGCTTCCCGAAGACGAATAAACTCCGAGCGGCGCAGTGCCCCTGTAACCCACAATGTCCACCGTTGCGCTCAGGTGCGGGGGACACAGTCCAGGTCGCGTCGTAGGGGGGTAGAAATATTACAGTATTGTGCTGTATTTGCACTCCGATTTTTCTCCCTCGGCGATCCGACCTTGATCAGGAACCGCCCCATTTATAGCCTGTACACCGGACGAATTTTGGGAGCCACGGCGCTCTGACGTTCCAGGTCGCACCGGGAATGAGCGACCCCTTGGTTCCCCTTCGTCTTCCCCCGCGGCTGGCCGATCGTTAACGCCCCGAACTCATGGCCTCGGACCCGAGCCAACTTACCATCCAGTTTCGGCCGGAGCGGCGTGTGGACGTCATCGACGTGAACCAGCACGTGGAAGACGAGGCCACCGGCTTTTTGGAGCATCACCAAGAGGCGCTTTACTGTTCGTACCACACCACAGGCGGCTACCTTGAGGAAACCATCTGCAACCGGCTCGACCAATGCCAGGACCAGGTGCACGAGTTCCTCGCGCCCTTCCGGGAGCTCTTTCCGTATGGGGCCGAGTACCAGCACGATCAGCTGCACCTCCGCAAAGAACTGAGTCCGAAGCAGCGGCGCACGGAGCCTCGCAACGCCGACTCCCACCTCACCTTCATCGGCTCCGGGCTCGAAAACTGCGTCACGTACCCTAGCAATCCGGCGCGCCCCGTCTTCTTCGTCGACCTCGACGGAATCAACAAGGACAACGACGACCGGCGAGAGCGACGCACGACGATCCTCGGCTACGACGATGAGCGACTCGTGGACGAGATGGAGCTGCAGGTACCGGTCTCCGACCATTCCATCGACTCGGTCAGCCTTCGGGATCCTCGGCTCGGCATCTTCGAGCGGCTCCACGAAATGCTGGCCGAGCGCGGAATCAAGAGGGGGCGTGTGCATCTCGAACTCGTCTCCGGAGAAAAACACGCTGGACTCACGGTCAACGAGTATGAGACGCTCCTCATGAAGCATGACCTTCGGGAAGTGCTGCATGACCCGCTCCAGTTCATGGCGCGGAAGGGGCGCAACATGCTCCGCGACCCGAGCGCCATTCCCGGCAAGGCCAAAAACTACGCGAAGTACGACCTCGTGCGCCTCGTCAACAAGATCGTCGATACCCTGGGACTGAGCGAATCGCTCGTCGAGCGCGTCATCGACAAGTGCCTGGCCGTGCCCGCCGAGCGGTTCCTGCGCATGAAGCGGTCGGTAAGCCTGCTCGTCACGCCGGACGCATCCAACGGCGAGGGCACCATCGAACAGGGCCGCTACCAGAGCCCCATTCTCGTGCAGTGGCGTAAGTCCGAGCCCCAAGCCCGCCGCATCCGGGTCCGACTCACGCGGTTTGAGTAGGAACGTCGAGAGTAGAGGGTCGCGGTCTTTCGATCCTCGATCCACCACTCTCCCCGCTAGATCAGCGAGTGACTCTGCCCCCCGTCCACGTTGAGACAGGATCCCGTAATGAGGCTCGCGCGCTCGGAGCAAAGGAACGCCACCGTGTCGGCCACCTCTTCGGCCCGCCCGAAGCGCTCGATGGCGATGTTTTCCTCGACGAACTGCTTCATTTCTTCCGGATTGTCCTTCACGCGCTGGTCCCAGCTGCCGCCCGGAAAGCGGATGGACCCCGGGGCCACGCTGTTCACGCGGATCTCGGGTGCGAGCTCCTGGGCCATCACCTTGCTCACACTGATGAGGGCCGATTTGGTGGTGTTGTAGAGGGAGAGCCCCGCGCCGCCCAGCTCGCGTCCAAAGATGGAGGAGATGTAGCAGATCGACGCGCCGTCGACCGTCCGCATGTGCGGGATGGCCGCTCGACTCACACGGACGTGTGACATAAAGTTGAGGTTGATCAGGTCCTCCCAGTCCTCGTCGGAGAGCTCCTCGAAGTCACCCCGCCGGTTGCCGCCCACGTTGCCTACGTAGATGTCAATGCGCCCGAAGCGGTCGGCCGTCTTCTGCACGAGCCGTTCCGGCTCCCCCGCCTCCGTCACGTCCATTGGAAGCGCCAGCACGTCGGCGCCCTCCGCCCCAATCTCCTCCGCCGCGTCCTCGAGGTCCGATTCGGTGCGGGCACAGATGGCCACGTCACAGCCTTCGCGGGCCAGGGCCTGCGCAATGTATTTACCGATGCCGCGGCTCGCCCCTGTCACAATGGCGGTACGGCCGTCAAGTCCAAGATCCATAACGCAAAAAGAGGTGTCGTGAGAGAAAGTGAGCGCGTGCACCAAACAGAATAGGCACCGCCCCGACCACCGTCCATCCCGGCTCTTCGACTGGAGGGGGTTTCAAGACATTTGGACAGGAGCAGGATTCGCCGTCCTGCGGAGCGTGTCCCCACGCCCTCCACTCCCGCACCCCCACGCTCCCACGCCCCTCCCCCGTTTCGTCCCTCCGCTGCCCTTCCTACCTTTGACGGAAGCACTACCCTCGCAGCCGGCTCCGCCAATGCGCACCGGAACGTCGTCCCTCGTCGTCGCCGCCTTCGTCGGCCCCGGCACCGTCCTCACGTGCGCGTCGGCCGGGGTAGACTTCGGATACGCCCTGGGCTGGGTGCTCGTGTTTGCCACGATCGCGGCCTTCGTGCTCCAGTCCTACACCGCCAGCACCGGCATTCTCGCGCGACGGGGACTTGGGGAAGCCATCCGAACCGAGCTGTCGGATCGGCGGGTACGGGGCACCGCCACCGGACTCGTGGTGCTCGGCCTCTGGATCGGGTGTGCGGCGTTCGAACTGGGCAACCTGATTGGGGCCGCCTCGGGCATTAAGGCACTGCTCGATCTGCCTTTCGACCTGCGATGGCTGGTCGGACTGATCTCGCTCTGTGCAGCCATTATCCTTCTGCTCGATCTCCGCATTCTGATCCGCGTCTTCTCTGCACTCGTGGTCGGCATGAGCGCGCTTTTTCTGGTCGGGCTCGTCCTCGCGCCCGTGGACTGGAGCGCAGCCCTCACCGGACTCGCCGTGCCACGGATCCCGGAAGGCGGACTCCTACGCGTACTGGCCCTCGTGGGCACCACCGTCGTCACCTACAATCTCTTCCTCCATCCCTCCGCGGCGAAAGCCTACTGGGCGGACCTCGACGACCGAGAAACCGCCTGGCGCGGCGAACTCCGCGGGATGGCGCTGTTCCTTCCCCTCGGCGGACTCGTCTCCTTTTCCATCCTCGCCACGGGGGCGACGCTCGCCGGCGCAACCGGCGGGGTCGAGGATGTGGGCACCTTCGCGGTCCTGCTGAAACCGGTGGCCGGCTCCTTTGCGTCCGTCTGCTTCGGGCTCGGCCTATTTGCCGCCGGACTCACGTCGAGCCTCACGGCGCCCCTCGCTGCGGCGGCGGGCATCTGCGAAGTGTTCGGCTGGTCGGACGCCCCGACGAGTTCTGCCCACCGCCTCGTGTGGGGCTCCGTGCTGGCCACAGGATTTGTGCTCGGCCTCGTCGGCTGGTCGCCGCTCCCCGCCATTGTGGCGGCGCAGGCGGCCAACGGCCTTCTGCTGCCCGTTATCGCCGCCTTCGTCATGTACCTCACGCTCCGGCAATCCGTGGTATCGCTCCCGGTCTGGTATCACGTCCTCGGCGGAACCGTCGTCCTCCTCTGCGGCGGACTGGGCCTGCGCACGCTCTGGTGGGTCGTCCAGCAGATGTGAGGACGCCGATTCCCCTCTGCCAGGCCGGAACGATTGCGCCACTCTCGGTTCCCATTTCCCGGTTCCCTGCATCGTTCCTGCTCGACTTTCCACCACGTCCCCACAATGTCCAACACACCTGCCGACGCCCCCGACCGTTCCTTCGAAGAGATCCTGGAGCGCCTCGAAGAGATCGTCGAGACCCTTGAAGACGATCCCCCTGCGCTCGACGAGGCGCTTGACGCGTACGAAGAGGGTGTCGCCCTTGCCAACGAGTGCCTCGACCGCCTCGAAGACGCCGAGCAGCGGATGAGCGAGCTGTCAATCGATTGAGGAGTCGTCCGGCGCTTCCCCGTCGTCCCGGACATGGGCCGCCCAATTTCCCGACGCTACCCGAGGGTGACCCGTCGGATCGCCGTTGTACCAGTACACCCACGCCGTCTGATCGGAGGGCTCTCGGAGATCAACCCGCCGCCGGACGAACAGGGAGTCCCCCTCACGCTCTGGATCGTATCCTTCGTACCGATCCAGCACGGCCCACACCTGCGGATCGTGGAGGCGGACGAGCTCGCCGTGCACGGTCCCGTCCCCCGGCACCGCACCGGGAAAGCGCCCGAGATCGTAGAGAACGCCGGCAAACTGGCAAGCCTGCACGAACGAGATCCGATCGGCGACGCCGAGCTGCTCGATTCCACCGGCGGCGCGCATGAGAGTCCCGTACGTTGCAAGCATTCGCGGAGGCTCCGGCATGCCAGACCTACGCTGAAAAGCGAACAAATATGAACGAGAATCCGCCCCTCAACATCTCTCCCTACGCAGTTCCGGAACGGAGACGGCTCTTGTCCCTAGAACGGGCACCAATCTGAAGTTGATCGTCGAGGCGTCCGAGGATCAGGACGGGCCCGACGTGGTGTGTTCTGGTTGCACGACGCCTCACGCCCCTCTCGTCCCGGCGATACTCCGCGAATTTTCCACCATCCAGCGGTGAATTCGGCACGGGGATCTTTCCCAAAAGACTGGGGTTCTTTCTCCACAAATAATGGAGAAGGCACTTCCCCCTTCACCTCTCTGCTCCGCCCTCCCGTTGGCGAGTGGCCCCGAGCTCTCCTCCAGAAAATATTTGGGAAACACCCGAATATGATGGGTCCTTTGGAGGAGGCAACACGAACACTCACGTCCCCCTAAGTGTCTTGCACGTCCCGGGGAGTCCCAGCCGTACCACGAGCAACTCGACCGATTACCATGTACAATACCGAAGGCGTTGACGCCGTCGCCACCATTACCGAACTGCGTTCTGAAACCTCCGACCTCATCGACAGCGTGCAGTCGAAGAACAACGGAGTCCTGATCCAGAAGAACAACGAGCCCTACGCTGTTCTCATTTCCTGGGAGACCTACAAGGCCATCAAGGAGAAGGTGGACCTCGACGACCTGTAGAGATTTGTCGGGCGAGGGAGCCCCGACGGCCTGACGTGCGTCGCCCTCTGTTCTACTTATCGCCCCGGACCAGGTAACGCGTGCCGCTGTAGAGGAGACCGACGCCGAGCACTTTCACGAGGTCAATGACAGCGAAGCGGAGGAAGCCTTTGTCGATCGACTCCATCCAGGTGGCGTGGCCCGCGGCGTAGTGTAGCCACACGACACCGCAGGTGAAGATGACGGCCGCCCCGATCATCGACGCGAGGGTACTGCCGGAAAAGGCGTTCCACCGCTTCGACAGCGCGCCAATCACCGCCGCCGCGAGCGGGTACGACAGCAGGTAGCCCGCCGACACCACGCCGAAGAGGTAACTCGGTCCGTATCCGTCCCCCGCGAAGACGGGCAGAAAGAGGCCGAGCGCTAAGTAGAGGGCCTGCGCGAGCAGTCCGTTGCGCCAGCCCAGGTAGAGCCCACTGGCGTAGACGACTGCCGTCTGCAGCGTAATGGGGACTTCCCACAGGTACACCCGAAACTGAATCTGGGCCCCCACCGCCGTGAGCAGCGCAAAGCCGGTCACGCCGAGGGCTTGCACGAGCGCGGAGGCTTTTTCTTCCCGCAGGGAATCGACGAGTGCAGTGTACGAGGAGCGGAGCGACAGAAGGTTGGACATGGGCACGACCGTGTGGCGATTTCGACCGGGAAGAACGGCTCACTGAATCGGAGAAGTATACGAAGGCGGCCCGACATCGTCCAAATTGGGAGGCGGCCCCTTTCCGAATTTTTACGGTCCGATCACGTGCTTCCCAAGCCGGGCTGAATTCTTCAGAAATCACCGAGGCGCTCGTATCGTCCCCCAGTGTCTCCCGTATGCTGTCCTCGACGCTCTGTTGTCACGCCCCGCCTCCCCATGAAACGCTTCGAGGAGCTGTTCGCCGAACTTACCGACAAGGTGGCCCGTCAAGATCCCGACTCGGGAACGGTCGAGGCCGTGAACGAGGGGCGGCACGCCATCGGCAAGAAGGTGCTGGAGGAGGCCGGAGAGGTGTGGATGGCCGCCGAGCACGAAGGGGCCGAGCGCACCGCCGAGGAAATCGCGCAGCTCCTCTACCACCTTCAGGTCCTCATGATCGCCTGCGACCTCGACCTCGAGGACGTGTACGAACATCTTTGACTGCGTGTGGAGGTGTGGGAGTTTGTGCGTGTGGACGGATAATCGTTATCGCGCCCAAACGCCCATACGCTCAGATTGTCGCCGCTACCGACGCAGGTACGACGCCACTTCGATCACCAATAGCTGCACCGCTTGATGCTACAAATTGCCCTTCCCAATAAAGGCGCCCTGGCCGACGGGGCCGTGGACCTGGCCGATGAGGCCGGCTACCACTGTCGCCGCCGCGGCCGCGAATTGTCCGTGCGTGACCCCGACCACGGCGTCGAGTTTGTCTTCCTGCGCCCCCGCGACATCGCCACGTACGTGAGCAAGGGCATCATCGACCTGGGCGTCACGGGACTCGATCTCACGTACGACAGCGGGGCCGATGTGACGCACGTACTGGACCTCGGCTTCGGCAGCGCCCGCTTCTGCTACGCCGCCCCGAAGGACACCGATCTCACGCCCGACGACTTCACGGACGAGACGCGCATCGCCACCTCCTACGACACCCTCGTCCGCCGCGACCTCGACGAACGGGGCGTGGACGCCCGCGTGGTTTCGCTCGACGGCGCGGTGGAGATCTCGATTCAACTCGGCGTGGCCGACGTGATTGCCGACGTGGTGCAGACGGGGCGCACGATCGACGAGGCGGGGCTCAAGACCATCGGCGATCCGATTCTTCGCTCCCAGGCCGTCCTGGTCGCCCAGAACGGCGCGACCATGGAGAAAGACGCCGCCCAGCATTTCGCGGAGCGCGTGAAGGGCATTATCGTGGCCCGCGAGTACGTCGTGGTGGAGTATGACCTGCCCGAAAAGAACCTTCCCGAGGCCCGTGAGATTACACCCGGCATCGAGTCGCCCACCGTCTCGCCCCTCAGCAAGGAGGGATGGGTGGCCGTCAAGGCGATGATCGAACGCGACGCGGTGAACGAGATTATGGACGCGCTCACCGAGCTCGACGCCCGTGGCATCATCATCACCGACATCCGTACCTGCCGGATCTAGGCGTGGGGGATCGTAGGAAGAACGTGACCCGTTTTGCCTCCATTTTTCTCCTTTTACCCCTCGGATGTCAGCGTCTCCGAGCCGCAGACCGCGTCACGATCGCGTTCTTCTTTTCAGTCTCCAGCCGGTCCGTAGCCTGATCGTCCTCGTCCGACACGTCGACCTGCTGCATGAACGCATCGAAGGCCGGGAAACGGCGACGGGCAACCCGGTACCCGGCGTAGGTGAGCAGTACCGCCCCGGCGGCCACGACGATTCCGTAGTGCTGGAGCCAGGACAGGGGCCAGAGCCCCGCCCAGACGACGTTCAGGATCGTCTCGACGCTCACCGCCACGAGCACCTCGGCGAAGCCGCTCCAGAGCTGACTGCTCAGGAAATCGACGAAGGCGCCTCCATCGGTGTACGGAGCCGCCCGCCAGGTGGCCCATAGCGCCCGCCCCCGATCCAAGAGCATCTCCCCCTGAAACCCTACAAACGTGACCGCCGCAATGAGGGCGTAGAAGCCGGATCCCTGCGGACGCCACATCTTCGTCGCCATGTTGACCCAGTACGGACCGGAATGCCCGTGTTCGGAGCGTCGGCGCCACCGCTGCACCCGCCAGTATACGATCCCGGCAATCAGAAGCAGCGGAAGGCCCAGTTGAATGAGTGGACGCGAGAGCTCTTCCGGCCCGGCGACCGCGAGGAGACCGACGCCCACGGCCCCCATCCACCAGAATGCCCGCGACCAGGAACGCCCCTGGTCTGGTCTCGACGACCGAAGCGACGGGGATGGAGAATGGGAAGCGCACGATGGCATTGGACCGAGTCCGAGCCGCGAGACGGGAGCCCGCAGCATCGTGGAAGGAGAATGATTGTACATGGAAGCGCGACCCTCGACGCCGGGGGATCTGGAGGGTTCCGCCCGCCACAGGGCCGAGGTCGTTTCCTCTCATAATTCTCGTCTCCTCCTCCGCCCATCCGCACAGCCTACTCCTGCCGGACTTGATCGAGCAGGTGCCCGCTCAGACGCAGTAGCTCCACCTCGGCCCGCTTCGCTTCAAACTGCGCGGTGAGGAGTCGGCTCTCGGCCTCGATAAACTGCTCCTGCACCTCGCGCAACTCCACGCTCGTGATGGTGCCGAGCTCGAACTGCTCCAGCGCCACGTCCACGTTGGCCTCTACGGCCGCGAGGTTTTCCCGCTCCAGGTTCACGAGACGGAGGCGGTTCTGGTACCGCTCGTAGGCACTCGTGAGCTCGGTGGTAAGACGGGAGCGCACGTCTTCAACGGCGAGGCGGGCGTTGGTGGTGCGAATCTGCGCGTTCTGCTGGCGCCGCCAGCGGTTGAGGCCGTCGAACAGATCGAACGTGAGCGACACGCCGTACGTGAGGTCCGTGCTGGTGCTCTGCTGCAGGAAGCCGCTCTCGGCGTCGAGTTGTGAGTAGCCGTACCCGGCCGTGAGGTCGACGGTGGGGAAGAAATCGGCGCGCACCTCGCGGGTTGCCGCTCGGGACGCCTGCAGCGCCTGACGCGCCTGAGTCAAGGCCGGGCTTTCCTGGAGGGCCATCTGCTGAAGCGTCGTGTAGCCGAGGCTCGTGTCCACCTCGATCGTGGACGTGACGGCGTAGCGGATCGACGCGTCGTCGGGGCGCCCCAGCAACTGATTGAGCTGCGTCTTGGCGTTCACGAGTGCGGTCTGTTGCCGCAGCACCGCCGCCGAGTCGGCGTTGAGGTCGACCCGTGCCTGTCGCACCTGAAGGTCGGACGCCGAGCCCACCTCCCGCTGCACCTCCACAATCCGCAGCCGCTCGCGGGAAATGGCGAGGGCCTCCCGCAGCACGTCAAGCTGCTGTTGCTGGCGGGCCACGTCGTAGTACCCGTCGATCACGTCCGCCACCAGGGCCTCAATTTCTTCGGTCGTGGCGGCCGCCTGCCGGTCGCGCTCCGCCCCGAGACGATCATACGTTGCGTAGGGCCGCAGTCCGTCGAAGACGGTCCACCGAAGGTCGGCACTGGCGCTGCTCTGCGTCGTTTGGGCGCCGTCCGTATTCTGCGTCTGCCCCCCCAGAAAGGTCTGATCGGAGGAAGAGATCGTCTCTGTGTACCCGGCCTGTCCTGTGAGCGTTGGCAAAAACCCGGCGTTGCCGAGCGAGACGTTGTTCTCGGCGATGTCCGCCTGCCGCCGGGCGATCTGGGCCTGCCGGTTGTCGTCGAGCGCGCGCTGCACGGCGGCGTCGAGGCGGAGGGTGTCGGGAGCCGATTGTGCCTGGGCGGGGAAAGAGAAAAGCGGGCCTCCTCCGAACAGGAGAAGCGCGAGGGCAAGACGGGTGACGGTGTCCATGTACAGGGACGAACGCAGATGCAGAGAGTCGAGCATGTTCTATTGCGTGTTGCGTATTGCGTATTTTTTCCCCGACAGACGGAATACGCAATAAGAAATACGCAACTATCCGGACGGCGCCCCCTGTTGTTGCGTGGCCACTCCCTCCTCGGGCAGCCCGTCACCCGCCGCTGCCCCGTCGCCGCCCACGAGTACCGGCCCCGCATCCTCGCTCGTAAGGTACGAATACGTGGCCGGGATGACGTAGAGCGACAGGAAGGTCCCGACGAGGAGCCCCCCGATCACTGCAATGCCCATCGGCATTCGGCTCTCGGCCCCGGCCCCCAGCGCCAGCGCGATGGGTAGCACGCCGAGAATGGTGGAGAGGGCCGTCATGAGGATGGGCCGAAACCGCACCGCCGCGGCCTCCTCGATGGACTCGCGAATCGACAGCCCCGCCGCCTTGCGCTGATTCGCAAACTCGACGATCAGAATGCCATTCTTCGCCACCAGTCCAATCAGCATCACCATCCCAATCTGGCTGAAGATGTTGATCGACTGGTTGAAGTACCAGAGGAACAGCATGGCCCCCGCCAGCGCCAGCGGCACGGTGAAGAGAATAATCAGCGGGTCACGGAAGCTCTCGAACTGGGCGGCCAGCACGAGATAGATCAGCAGCAGCGCCAGGCCGAAGACGTAGAGCAGCTGATTCGAGGTCTCCTCGAAGTCCCGCGACTGCCCCGTGAGCGTCGTCGTAAACGACGGGCCCAGCACGTCCTCCGCCACACGGTCCATCGCGTCGATGCCGTCCGCAATCGTGTTACCGGGAGCGGGACGGGCGCTCACCGTGGCCGACATGTAGCGGTTGAAGCGAAAGAGTTGCGGCGGCGTAGCCCGCTCGCTCACCGACACGAGGTTGTCGAGCGGCACCGGCTCCCCACTCGCCGACCGGACGTAGAGGCTCGTCAGGTCGAGCGGTTCGTCCCGGTTCTCCTCCGTGGCCGACGCGATGATCTCGCGCTGCTCCCCGTCCCGCACGAAGAAGCCTACACGCTGCTCCGCCAGCGCCAGCTGCAGAGTCTGCGCCACGTCGAGCGGCGAGACGCCGATGTTGTTGGCCTTCGCGCGGTCGATCTCCACCTGCAGCTCTGGCTTGTTGAACTTGAGGTTCACGTCCACGAAGGCGAGCTCCTCCTGGTCGCGCGCCGCCTGCAAGAACTCCGGCAACGTCTCGCGGAGGTTTTCGACGCTGGCGGTCTGGAGCACGTACTGCACCGGCAGCCCCCCCACGCCCCCGCCGACCGAGATCGTCGGTTCCTGCGAGACGAACGTGCGCGCCCCCTCCAGCTGTCCAAAGGCCGCCTGCAGGCTGTCCGCGTACTGCATCTGCGACACGTCGCGCTCCGACGGCGGCACCAGCCGCGTGAACATGAACGCCGAGTTCACCGAGCTGGCCGCCCCAAAGCCCGGCGAGGTGACCGAGATGGTGGCGCGCTGGTGCTTCTGGGGAATGGTCTCATTGAGCGCCTGGTACATCTTGTCCACGTACCCACTCATGTAGTCGTAGGTCGCCCCCTCCCGCGCCGTCGTGCTGATGCGCACGAGGCTCCGGTCCTCCAACGGCGCCAGCTGCTGCGGCAGCGTGAAGTGGAATGTGGCGATGAGCACTCCACAGCCGGCCATGATGAGGAAGGCCGCCCAGCGGTACTCCATGAAGGACGCCAACGAGCGGCGGTAGGCGTCGGTCAGCGCCTCGAAAAAGGGCTCCGTCTTGCGGTAGATCCACGGCTTCTGTTCCCGCTGCTTCAGCAGGCGCGTGGACAGCATGGGTGTGAGCGTGAGCGCCACGAACGACGAGAACGCCACCGCCCCGGCAATCACCACCCCGAACTCCTTGAACAACTGCCCCGTGAGCCCGCCCATGAAGATGATGGGCGTGAAGATGATGACGAGCGACACGGAGGTGGCCACGACGGCGAAGAAAATCTCGCGCGTCCCCTCCAGCCCGGCCACAATCGGCTCTTTGCCCTCCTCAATTTTCGAATAGATATTCTCCAGCACCACGATGGCGTCGTCCACCACCAGCCCGATGGCCAGCACGAGCGCGAGCAGTGTGAGCACGTTGATGGAGAACCCCATCGCGTACATCACGAAGAACGACCCGATGAGGGCGATGGGCACCACCACGAGCGGAATGATCGTCGACCGCCAGTCGCGGAGGAAGAGGAAAATGATGAGCACCACGAGGAGGAACGCAATGAAGATCGTCTGCTGCACCTCGTTGATGCTGTCGCGGATCGGCTCGGTGTTGTCGAACCCGATGCCGAGCTCTAAGTCGCTGGGCAGGTCCGACCGGATGCGGTCGAGCCGGTTGTAGAATTCGTCGACGATGTCGATGTAGTTGGCGCCGGGGAGCGGCCGCAGGACCACGCCCACCATGGGGACCTGATCGCGCTGAAGGAGCGTGCGCTGGTTCAGCGGCGCAATGTTGGCCTCCCCCACGTCCTCCAGCCGTACGGTCTGCCCACCCTCACTCTGCTTCAGGAGGAGCGAATTGAACTCCTCGACGGTCTCCAGGCGGCTTTTCGTCCGCACCGTGAGTTCGATGGTCTTTCCCTCAATGCGCCCGGAGGGCAGTTCCACGTTCGAGCGATCCAGAGCGTTGCGTACGTCGAGCGGCGTCAGGTTGTAGGCCGCGAGTTTCTGGGGATCGAGCTGGAGACGCATCGAATAGGTCTTCTCGCCCCAGATGTCGACACGGCTCACCCCCTCGATCGTCTGGAGCCGCTCCTTAAAGCGCTTGTCCGCGATCTCCGTCAGTTCCATCAGGCTCCGCGTGTCCGACTTGATGTTTAGGAAGACAATCGGCGGCGCGCTGGCGTCGGACTTGGACACGCTGGGCGGCTCGGCGTCGGGCGGGAGCTGCTGTTGGGCGCGGCTCACCCGCTCGCGCACGTCATTGGCCGCCCGCTCCAAGTCGGCCCCCAGATCGAATTCCACGGTCACCGTCGACCGCCCCTGCCGGCTCACGGACTCGATGGTGCGAATGCCGTCGATGCCGTTAATCTGCTCCTCCAGCGGCTCGGTGATCTGCGAGTCGATCACGTCAGCGTTCGCCCCGCGGTACGAGGTGGTGACGCTGATGATGGGCGGGTCAACGGCGGGGTATTCGCGCACGCCCAGGAAGTAGAAGCCCACCGCCCCAAAGATCATGATGAGCAGCGCGAACACCGTCGCCAGAACCGGCCGGCGGATGCTGAGGGAATACAGCGACATCGCTTAGAAGCTATCGGGGAAGTAGGATGTGGACGACCGATGGACTCTGCGCACGGGGGCGCCCTCTGGAGAATCGACCGCTCGCTGGATCGATGATAGATCCACCGGCACAGCCTCGATGCATGCACCTCATTCCTTTTCCTCCAGGCTCGACCCTCGATTCTCGATTTTCTCAATCTGAACCGGTAAGCCCGCTCGCATCTCCTGAATGCCGGACGTAATGACCGTGTCGCGGAGCGAGAGGCCCTCGGTCACCTGCACGGTGGAGTCGGTCCGGACGCCGAGGGTGACATTTCGGGGCTGGG
>Ga0207797_1001828_pt1 | contig 15181 bp, 8 predicted proteins | sample PRCRCaboRojoPR_6_FD_187275 | JGI IMG/M metagenome (GOLD analysis project Ga0207797, IMG submission 187275) | Marine sediment microbial community from Cabo Rojo, Puerto Rico - PR CR 10% Liquid 1 (SPAdes) | ecosystem: Environmental > Aquatic > Marine > Coastal > Sediment | place: Cabo Rojo, Puerto... | reverse complement strand
ACTTTTCCTGCACCCATAAAGGCCATATCCATAGGCAATATCGCAAACTTTGTATCCCTGGGGTAATACTTCATACATTCCTCAAAGATTTTCTCCTGCGAACCCAGCTTTCCAATCTCAACGAATTTTACATAGCGGTCGAAAACGTCATTATCCGAAAATGGATTCAGATTGTTCAGTATCCTTGAAAAAATCCTGAACCCTCTCTTCGTCGCAAGAATTCTTACCAGTCCCAGCGGAAGAAATTTCCGGGGTACGTCAGAATCCTTAAATGTGTGAATGTGGCAGTTGTAAAACATGATTGTGGTGTATTTAACTTAAAATAACAGGATAAAAAGATAATTAAGTCGCTTATAAAACCAGATTTACCGTGTCTTTATGATTACCGGATAAAAAGAAAAATAACTTTATCTTCACGCTAAATGTATGAAAAAAAGTAAAACAAATCCAGTCAATTGTAAAAGATTTATTAAATTTCTTACTTTCTAAGCAAGAAATAGAAAATCACAGCTGTCAAAACGATTGACAATGCCGGTAATATCCGATGAATGGTTCTCAGCAAATTGTAAAAAGGTTTATCCAGATTAAGCAATCCTCCGGTTACTAATAGAACAATATAAATTACACCTGTAACAATAACCAATGTCCACATTATCGGACTAATGTCTGTGCCCTGAAACAGGTTATACACAAAAATACTTGTTACTACTACTCCCGCAAAAGATATCAGCTTGTGAATGTTGAAAAGAACGGGACTGTATGGTTTCCCGGTCTTGGTCAACCAGATTCCAGAGATGATGATCAGAAGAAAAACTATTCCAATGCCAGTGATTTTTAATGTGATGCTCATGGGAACCTCCTTTGTGAATGATTGAATGATTAAATGATAGAATGCTTTCCTCCGAATACTTGCAGTGGGGCCTGCCAGCCGAACGTTTGCAGGCGGGTCATTCCGCCGATGGAATGTAATTATGGCATAATTAAAAAATTTAAGAAATAATGATTTGATGCCTGAACGGGGTATAGCCTGTCAGGTATACACTATACCCTTCCTGTTTGGGTAACATGCCACGCATCTGTGACCATTTATGCGTTACATGACCTTCACCAAAGCTGATAACATTACCACCTACCCTGTATTCACCTGTTCCTTTTTCCAGAAAGAATGCATCAGTGACATGAGGATCCCCGGTTACTCCTGAAAACTCCCCTCCTTTTCTGAAATTCAACTCCCAGGAAACCGGTACATGGGGCTGTCCTGTTATTGATGCATCCACAGCCACTTTTCCCTTCGTTTCTTTGATTTTTACAACCATCTCCAGTGTTTGCTCCCTTGTGACTGCTCTCTTTTCCCGGTCTGTTTCATTCCAGTCTACATCTCCATCCCTTTTCTCTATGGGATAAGGTTGATAATACCCCTTTGTAACATATTTTTTCAGAATGATTTCCTCTCCGTAGAAATTACATTCACTGGACTCAAACTGGGCACTGGCATAAAATGCTGCTGCAAGCGTCATGGCCTGCATTACAGCCTCACCCTTTCTGTAGGTAAGGAAGATGGGTTCATTTTCAATAACTGAAATATCGGTATTGCCGCGTCTGATCCTGAATATCCCGGAATAGGAAAATCTTTTGAAATAGTTATCAGGTATGGCTGTTGGTGAAGGCATCTCCGTGTTAAAAATCGGATCTTCCATCAGGTAAGGCAGAAAGCCCGTTATCCGCTCTGGCATGTTCTTTTCAATCAACTGACAAACCGAGGCAAATACAGGATTTTGATCCTTAATGGCAAGGTATCGGTAGGCATAATAATACCTGTTCACGTACCCTACACTTGTCTTATCCTGCCGACCCGAGATGTTCGTAACCACCTCTCCTCCTGGCTGAATATAATACAGGGTCATTTCCAGATTCTTCCTTACCACATTCAGCAATTCCGGGCGATTGGTCAACCGGCTAATGGTTATCAGCATGGTATCACAAACCGGGGAATAAATGCTTACGCTTTTCTCAGGATACTGTCCGTCCGGGTCCAAATCTATGCCTTCGCTAAGCCATTCATCGATTCTTTTTCTATACTCCCCGGATGGGAAGAGGGAATGGACTCTTGCAAGAGCAGAAGTAACAACCCACCGGTGATTAGCCGTATGTATTCCCCCATCCAGGAGACATTTGCCGGTATTTTTCAAGAACCTTTCCACTTTGGAAAGAAAAGAATCCAGCCCCGGACGTTCCAGCCGCCTCAAACATACATAAACCGGAACCAGGTCATTAACTATAAATGCCGTGTCAGGGGTAGAATGAAAATTCGTGCTGTATAAATCAATGGTTCCGTCCTCATACTGAACGTTCAAAAGACAGTCGATCGCCCTTTCCAAAGGTTTTACAAATTCTTTAGCAAGATGATATTTGGAAAATTCAGACGCATAGGCAATCCCCAACCTACAGATAAAATTATTCGTTGCATGGGCATTGGGTAAATCATAGTCGTTGTAGACACCGCCATCCCAACGGTCACCGGGTTCATTAACCTGCCGCTTTAAAAGATCTTCAATTCCTGCATCATTCAGGATTGATAGTTTCTTTACCATAGGGGTTGGACTAATCCTTCCAGCTGATCCTCTCCCTGCAAAAGATTTTAAAGGGGTTGCAGCAATCCCAGCGGCAGCAACCCCAAATTGGATGAGAAAGGTTCTTCTGTCAATATGCATTGTATAATTTTTAATAAGGTATTATAACCTGTTTATAATGTCTTCTGACTATATTACATTTATGAGTAGAGATGTACGGCCGTACATCTCTACATTAAGGCAATCCTCTATAGCAAACATTCCAGAAATGAATCTTTTAATCCATTCGAATTTATATGGTAGATTAATCCTGATCTTAAAGAACCTTTAAATTCAGACCTACCATACAAAGCCTTCTTTCATGTTCGAATCTATTCTATCGAGATCCTGAATGTTGAGGTATGCTCCTCTCCTGCCTGAACGACAGGCAGATGATCCCAGTCTCCCTTATGATAAAGATTAAAACCATTGGTTGGGGCCATCATGGGCTCAACACAAACATATGGATAATCTTTGTCTAACGGGGAATAAACCGTAGTATACCTGTATTCAGAACCGATCTGAATGTTTACGGTATGGTTGGGCTTTTGCAGCACAAATTCAGTATAATCATTACCGGAATTAAACCCGGTGAAAATATGATCAATAAGTTTAGTTCCGATCCTGTATTGCTGAGGATTTGATATCAATGAATTAATGTCTTCCAGGTTACCGGTAGGCAGCAACAGGCTGTCCAGTTCCATATAATTATCGGCAGGTATGGTAAGATAACTGTCATTGGTCTCCATGGGAGGGATCTTGTAATAGGTGTGAAATCCATAAGCCAGGGGCATGGACTCCTCCCCGGTATTTTCAACAGTCAGTTCTATAGAAACAACTCCTTCTTCTAAAGTATGTTGCATACGAACTACATGAGGGAAAGGATAGTTCTTCATAAGATCGGGATGTTCCGTAAAATCAATTTCAGCAGTATGGGTGGCACCCCCGTCTTCTGAAGCACTGTAATCCACCGTTTCCCATGCATCATGCTTTGTCAGATAGCCATGAATGGGTAAACCATTGCCATCACGTTCCATTGTTATGGATTCGATGGTGGTATCGAGTGTGATCTTCTGGTCGTTGAAAAAGTAATAATCTCCTTCCAGCCTGTTCCCCCATGGATAAAGCAGGGGATTTCCGAATTTACCGGGAGAATTATTGTAAGCTTTCAGGCTAACTGGAAAACTTAAATGATTGGTATCATTCACCATCAGTTCATACATGGTATTTCCCACGCCTACTGCAATACTTACATGTGTGTTGTTATCACGGTCATGAAGTACTGCTACTTCTTCCCCATCTACTTCCGTAATTTCAGCCGAGTATTGAGGCTGCTGCTGACAGGATGCAAACACAAATATGCCCATGGTCAAGACTAAAGCTGTTCGGATAAAATCATTGAAATGTCTCATAATATTGATCTGTTTTGGATTAAGTTAAACAATGTAAATATAATTATTTAGTAAATACTCATTCCGGGATATGCCTTTTCAATTCAGATAATAAATATATAAAAAATGCCTTTAAGTATGCCATTCAAACGTAAAATATTATCGGTTTTGCCGAAAAAAACTACAAATGCACTAAAAAGCAGGCGCTATTCAAAAAAAACAGCCCGTTGCAATTAATATACAACAGGCTGTTTGTACACACCATGGAAACCGGAAGCTTTCAATTTTTTCCCAAATTTCATCCAGATAATCTATGAAAAAACCAAACCGCTAAGCATCAATGTTCGCGTACTTGGCATGGCTCTGGATAAATTCTCTTCGGGGCAACACATCGTCGCCCATCAACATGGAGAATATTCTGTCTGTTTCAGCAGCACTTTCGATGGTTACCTGGCGCAATTTCCTGTTCTCCGGATTCATTGTAGTTTCCCACAATTGTTCTGAGGTCATCTCGCCAAGCCCCTTATAACGCTGAATGGTCACATTGCTTTCCTTTCCCTTACCCAGTTCTTCAACAACCTGGGCACGTTCCTCTTCGTTCCAGCAATATCGTGCATGTTTTCCTTTTCTAATCTGGTATAGCGGTGGTGTGGCAATATAGAGATATCCCTTCTTAACCAGTTCAGTCATGTAACGGAAGAAGAAAGTCATGATCAACGTTTCAATATGGCTTCCGTCCACATCCGCGTCGCACATGATGATGATCTTGTTGTAACGAAGTTTGGAGAGATTCAGCTCTTTACTGTCTTCCTCCGTGCCTATGGTAACGCCCAGAGCCGTGAAGATGTTCTTAATTTCATCGTTCTCAAAGATCTTGCTTCTCATGGCTTTCTCCACATTCAGTATTTTACCCTTCAGTGGAAGAATGGCCTGGAACCTTCTGTCGCGTCCCTGCTTGGCTGTTCCACCAGCAGAATCTCCCTCAACCAGGAATATCTCGGTACTGTCGGCATCTTTGCTAGAGCAGTCGGCAAGTTTTCCAGGCAAACCAGAACCGTTCATAGCGTTTTTGCGCTGCACCATTTCTCTTGCTTTACGAGCAGCGTGCCGGGCCTGAGCTGCCGTTATAACCTTGGTAACGATATTTTTGGCATCTTTGGGATTTTCCTCGAGATAATTGGTTAGCAGTTCACTGGTGGCCTGATCTACTGCACCGACCAATTCCGAGTTACCAAGTTTGGTTTTGGTCTGGCCCTCAAACTGGGGATCCTGAACCTTAACGGAGATTATAGCAGTCAATCCTTCACGGAAATCATCGCCGTTGATGGTAAAATTCAACTTGGAGGTCAAACCCGACTTTTCTGCATAATTTTTCAGGGTCCGGGTAAGTCCTCTTTTGAATCCCGCCAGATGGGTGCCTCCTTCAATTGTATTGATATTGTTTACATAAGAATGCACATTCTCTGAGTATGCATTGTTGTATTGAAGTGCAATTTCAACAGGAATCCCATTTTTGGTTGTTTCAACATGAACGGTATTCTGTATAATCTTCTCCCTGGTGGCATCCAGGAATTCAATAAATTCTTTCAAACCTTCCTCGGAATGAAAGGTATCATGTCTGTAATCACCGCCGTTTCCGTTTTCTTCCAGCTCCCTCTTATCCAGAATACTAAGCCTGATGCCGCGATTTAGAAATGCAAGCTCGCGTAGTCTTGAAGCCAGGGTTTCATAATTAAACTCCTTAATGGAGAAAATTCCCTGATCGGCCATGAAAGTAATGGTACTACCGGTCTTCTCCGTAGTACCTATTTCCTGAATTTCGCTAACCGGCTTGCCTTTCCTGTATTCCTGGTAGTAGATTTTTCCATCACGATGGATCTCCGCCTTAAGGTATTCCGAAAGCGCATTCACACAGGAAACTCCTACCCCGTGCAAACCGCCGGATACTTTATAAGAATCCTTGTTAAACTTTCCACCGGCATGCAAAACGGTCATAACCACCTCAAGTGCGGATTTCCCTTCTTTCTGATGATAATCAACCGGGATACCTCTTCCATCATCGGTTACCGAAATGGAATTATCTTCATTTATGGTAATATCAATGTTTTTGGCGTAACCTGCAAGGGCTTCGTCAATGGAGTTATCAATAACCTCATAAACAAGGTGATGAAGTCCCTTTTCAGAAACATCACCAATGTACATTGCCGGACGTTTACGAACGGCCTCCAATCCTTCAAGCACCTGAATGCTTCCTGCTGAATAATCCTGATAATTCTGATCTTTTCTTTCCTGTTTTTGCTCTTGCGTACTCATTAATGAACCCTTTTTGATTGTTTGTGTAAATCATTGAAAATCAATAATATAGCTTCCTCTTATTTATATGTAAAGGTAACAAAAAAATTCCATATAATCTGCATAAAAACCTGATAAATTCTGGTTTTTTTAAACATGTTACCAACAATTTTTAAAGGATTATGAAGGGGACCTAACACGAATTATTCACAAATATTTCAGTATTCATCTCCTGAACCTCTTTAGCCTATTGAAATTCAAATTATTAATTTATGAGTATAATTCTAAAAGGCATAGGTTATGCCGAGAAAAGCATGAAGTCCGTAGACCGGGTAATTGTTGTAAATGGAATAGTTGTTCCCCAGCAAATTCCGAAATTTTAGATATCCCGACAATACTTTTGAATACCTGTATTCCAGGCCTAGGTTTATATCAGCATATCCCTCCAGTTTAAAGGGGTCCTGATTTTGCATTGGATGTTTAACCCACCTTCTTCCATTCATAAATAGGTCTCCCTGCAGAACAATCTTGTCCCTTAAATCATATCTTGCCGAGAAAGTTAAATCAAAGTTGGGTTTATGCCAGGGTTTAAGCTGATTATGCAGCACATATTCATAGTAATTTCCCTCCAGTCGTACGTTCAGGTCATCGCTGAGCTCTATTGACAATTCCCCGAAAAACTTTAACAACTCCCCATCGCCGTATGCCACATTAAACTGATTGGCGGCGCTGTCCGTGGCAGAGATTTCATTCACAAAAAAGTGCATGTCGTCAAAAAAGGTGTACTCAAGCCTGGTATTATAAAATGTAGATGGTCCCAGATGCCCCCTGAGTCCTGCATAAAATATCATGTTATAGTTGGTATTTCGTACATGCAGTCCGGGCACAACGAAGTGGTTCTCTTGCGTAACACTCTTGTAAGGATTCAAAGCCAGTTTTCCGTCTATACCCCCGTATGGTATGAAATATTGACTTACAATATCGTATTCCATGTTCAGAGATGGGTATATCCTTGGCTTCCCTTTTCCGTCAACAATATCGGTAAAGAAATTAACTCCTCCCTGAATTCTCCAGCCATCTCCATACTTGGCAATCCACGGACTAAATTTCACCAGGTTGTGGCTGAGGGTATCTTCCTGCCGTTGATGGTTGACATGCGTATAGCCCGCATCCAGACCAAAATGATATGATTCATAAAATTTGTCGAATTTCCCGGTAAACTTTAACCAGTTTTCCTTAATGTTGAAATTATCATTGAGGCGGTTGCCTTCGATCTGTAAATCGTAGTTCAAATGGGAGGAATCGAGATGGGTGCTGTTGTATCCCACGCTGAATCCCAGGCTTGTAAGAGTTTGCCTGATATCATCCTTTAAAAGAGATGTGTCAAGTTGCGTATTATATCCATAGAAATACCGGGTATCATTGTTAAGTAGGAGATCGGCCTCCAAAACGGAATTTTCAAAAAACTGTTTTCCAAACAATTCAACCTTATTCAGAGAATAACCTGCAAAAACCCTTTCGTCATTGGGCATACTCACTTTTCCGGGAGAAGAATGATGTCTGAGATAGGCCCCGAATGAATGGTTCTTTGAGCGTTTATTGGTAATGGAAAATTCCGCAAAGGGTGCCATCTTGCTTCCCAAGCCCAGGTTTACATAGTTGCCATATAACTCGGTTATGGGTTCTGAAACCATTGTTGCAGCGGGGATGGGTTCAACTTCAAATTCGGTTTCTACTCTTTTGGGAAGCATATAGTAATCGAATTCCACATCGGCCTGGGTAGTGTCAGTTATTTCAGGCAACTCATTGATTTTATAGGCTTCTTTGACCTCAGGCCGGTATGCTCTGACCACCTGTACCTGTTTGTCAATTTGTTCCTGGGCAGTGAGTTTGTAAAAGGGAACAAGACACATGAACAACACCAATATGATATAAGACTGGATCCTCATCATTCATTGTTTTTAATTGTCGATTCCTGACTGTTTTCACGAGCATTTCGGCTTTCCCCGGTTGTATCAGGGGTATTCTGATCCTGAAGGCGGATCTTTATTTCATCACGGGTTGTATCCGTAGTATCCTGAAATTTTCCCTCTTCCAGAATCTGATTGTACTTTGCTTTGGCAGTTTTAAGTACATCGTCGTCCTGCCTTGTGGGCTCGTAATTTTCAATGATACTCTTCAGGGTATGCCTGGCCTGGAATGAATCCCCCATGGCCTTGTATACATCTGCAAGGAGAATAAAACTTCTGGCCTTCCAGTATTCCTGTGATGAATTCTGCTGAACGAAATCAAATATCTCATCCTCTGCGGCTTTATGCTCACCCTGCTTAAAGTATATTTCTGCTACCCGGTACTTGGACTCGGCTCCTTCATTGCTGTTCACTTCATCAGCCACAATCCTGAATTCTTTGAGCGCCATATCGTATTTTTCATCATAATAAAGCGATTTGGCCTTTATGAAATGGGCTTCCCTTTCATCCCGGGCATTGATGTTCTCAGTATGTAACACTTTATCAGATGCCTCATATGCCTGTTGGTAATTTTCAAGCACATAATGAGCGCGCATTTGCCCCACCCTTGAAAAGATAAGATTTCGCTGGACCTCGGCAACTTTCTCCAGTTCCTCCAATTGACCAAGGGCAGCTTGGTAATTCTCTCTATCCATATTGATATGAGCAGCCGCGTTTAAAGCCTGTTCAGTAAATGAATTCTGGGGTTGATCGATGACGTACTGGTAATGTTCAAGCGCCTGATCCATCCGGCCCTGGCGGTCGAAACAATCGGCCAGGTAGAAATGTGCATTTACAGAAAAGTTGCCGTTGTTGAATTTATCCAGATATTCCTGAAAATCCTCAATCGCGTTATCACAACCCTTATTCATATAAACCTTTTCAGCCGACATATAGGTGAGTGAATCCTGCTCGTTCATGCTAACACTGCCGTAATCCCCCAGGCTGTTTACATAACTGAAATATTCCTCAACCTGGTTCATATCCACATAAATGTTCTTCAATCCGGTAAGCGCATTCTTAGCTTCTTCAGTATTGGGATATTCTGTTACTACGCGTTTATAATAATTAATGGACTCTGGATTGTTGCCCAGATTATAGTGGATGAGCCCCAGTTGAACCAGGGATTCCTTTACATGTTTGCTGGATGGATAATTGTTTACGATCCTGTTGAAATAGTCCCGGCCATTGCGCTGCTGATCCAGGCTCATATAACTTCTTCCCATCTCAAAATAAGCATCATCGATGTACCCTGATTCCGGGTGTTTCTCGATGAGGCGTTTCAGTGTGGCGATCTTATCCTGAGGCTGGTTTTGCAAGCCAAACGCAAATGCCTTCTGAAACAATGAATAATCCTGACTCCTCAATCCCAGCTCTATGGCATTGTTATAATAATTGATGGCCTGTTGATGGTTGCGGCGGATAAAATAACAATCGCCCAGACGATTATACGTATCAGCAAGGTATTGATTCGTTTTCGAATCGCTGACATTCACATATTTTCTAAACCAATTAATGGCCCCGGAATAATCTTCAAGCTGAAAGTGGGTGTAGCCAAGGTTATAATGAGCCCTTGCGTATACGTCTGTATTATAAGCTCCTGGCGAAAGTATAAAACGGTTATAGCCGGCTGCTGCATTTTCGAAGTTCTGAAGCTGGTAATTCGATTCGGCTTTCCAATACCGGGAAAGTGCAGCTATATTCTGATTGAAACCTTTATATTTCAGCGATTTATTAAAAGTCTCCACGGCTTCCTCATAGTACCGGTTATTATACAACTCAAGCCCACGATAATAAGCCACCTTCTGGTAGGCTTTCTGTAAGGGAAGTTCAAGCTCGTCTAGCTCTTCAAGCGAATTAAGTGCTTCTTTATAGTTGTTTGAATTCAGATAAGCATTAACAAGATAATTATAAGCTTCAGTAGTATTCTCAGAATTTGGATATTGGTTAATGTAGGTTTTAAAGGCCTTGATGGCATCATTGAAGGGAGTGGCGCGCATCTGGTAGGTTAACTTGGCATAATTAAACAAAGCATTTTCCCTGATCTGTGGATCGAAATCAAGCCGGGATGCAAACTCAAAAGCCAAACGTGCCCTATTTTTCATGTCCCGTTCCATATAACAATCAGCCAGGTGATAATATGCATTCTGGGCGATTTTGTCTTCTTTATCAGTTACCTTCTCCAAATGTTTTATCGCCTTATCGAGGCTATCGAGCCTGTAAGCAACGTATCCCAACTGATAATGATCCTGGCGTTTCATGTCGCCACCCTTCTCCCGGTGCATCTCCAGATAAGTCAGGGCACTGTCATACTGCTGCAACTGATAGTAGGAATCCCCGATAATTTTGGCAATCTCAGGCAGTCTTTTTGCAGTTGCCGACTCTACAAATTTTGGAGCATAATCTATAACCGCTTCATACCTTTCCTGCAGGTAATAGATCTGTGTTATGTAATAGGGCATAATCGGAGCAAAGGTACTGTTGCCGGTTAGTTGCTGAAATCCCTCCAGGGCTGTCTGATAATTCCCGTTCCGGTAAGCAATATGTGAATAATAATACAGGGCCGGTGAGGAAAAGGTGTAATTTTCGTCTTTGACTTCATAAAAGGCCTGACTGGCTTTTGTATTTTCTCCGGTTTGGTAATAACTGTATCCGAGCTTAAAATTGTATTCTCCGAGCTGCTCGGCGGTTAGTTTATCTTTGTTGATTTTATCAAACCAATGAACTACTTCCTGATAATTTTTTTGCCTGTACTGGAATTCTCCCATATAAAAATAAGCAGAATTGACTTTGGGATTTTCCGGGTATTCAGAGATAAAACGATCCAACAAATATTCTGCATTGTTGTGATAGAGCTCAATTGCACAAATAGCCATATAATAACGGGCGTTTGCCCTAAGCTCCTTTTCACTTTCCTCCATATCTTCCAGGGCTTTATCAAACTGCTGCTGTGCTGCTGCATATTTCTCCTTGTCGTAAAACTCAATTCCCTTCTGGTAAGCACGATAACCGGGAGAAAGATTGTTTCCCTCCTGGGCATTCACTGTTAAGGGAACGATAACCAACAACAACAGAACCAGAGTTTTGAAAAACCGCATAAAATGGAATATTGAATTTTGGTTAAAATTATAACAATTCAGCGAAACGAACATTTCCCCACCCTTCTTTTAATTAACATTTAACTGTTAATTTCCCTTAAATATTTTATTTTTTCTCTAGATTTGTAAATTTATCCGCAAATAACCTGCCACATTAAAACGGGATATTATGAATGAGGTAATAAAATTTGAAGAAGCCCGGATATATCAGAACGAGAATCTAATACTAAAGGATATCAATCTTTCCATACTGGAAAATGAGCTGGTCTATTTTATTGGACGTGTGGGAAGCGGCAAAACTACATTAATTAAGGTGATCAATGCCGAATTGCCCCTGCAGGGAGGTGAAGGATACGTACTTGATTTCAGCCTGAAAAAACTGAAGAAGAAACACATTCCCCAGCTAAGGAGAAATCTTGGAGTCGTTTTTCAGGATTTTAAGTTACTTACCGACAGATCTGTATATCACAACCTTCAATTTGTATTGAAGTCAACCGGATGGAAAGACAAGAAGGAGATCCGTTTCCGGATTGAAGAAGTTCTGGAGAAGGTAAACCTCACTTACAAAGGTTATAAGTTCCCCCACCAGCTTTCAGGCGGTGAACAACAACGGGTGGTTATCGCCAGGGCCTTGCTGAATGATCCCCCGATTATTCTTGCTGATGAGCCTACCGGCAACCTCGATCCGGAAACTTCGGAAGATTTGCTCAAATTGTTGCTGGAAATCAATGCCAACGGCAAAACCATTATCATGGCTACCCATGCTTACGAACTGGTAAAAAAGTTTGAGGCAAGAACCCTTAAATTTGAAGATGGTCAGATACTGGACAACGGCAAGGCGGAAGAGATCGATTTCAGTTCACTGCTCACCTGACTATAAAATGATTGAATGATTAAATGGTTGAATGATTGGGTGATTGAGTAATTAAGTGATTGGTTGATACCGAAACACAGATGAGACTAATTTATAGTGATTTTTATCCGGTATAATCACGAGGTACTAATTTATATATCGTTTTTTCTTGTTTACTAGTGTTATAACCTTAAAGTTCCTGATAGTATAATGATATCCCATGGTGCTGATTTTATAGCCTTATTATCTTTAAACTTACTAAACGAACTTAAAGGTCAATACACTAGTTCATCCACACTCACTCAATCAACCAGTCACTTAATCACCAATCACCCCATCAACCAGTAATTTAGATAACCGACAAAAGGGCCAACCTAATAACTCTAGAAACAATACTCGTTCTCTTCGATCAGCTTATCGGCTATTCTTCTGCGGGCTTCTTTTACGTTAAAGCGCGGAAGCGCAGTAAAATGCAGGATACCTTTCCTGTATTTCTCCGTATCCTCTTCTGCATCGAGAGAATATATGGCATCCAGGGCATATTTTTGAATCCTGTCAGCAGCATCCAGCATAAATACATCAAGAATATCGCGGTAGAAGCTCTTATCCACAGATGTCTGCATTGAATCCATCTTTTTAACACGCAAAAGGGTAGATTCTGCAACATAAGTCTGTGTAACAATATCTGACAGATTATTCAGAATTTCCTGCTCCTGGCTCATTTTTCGGCCGAACTTGTTGGAAGCTGCCTGAATCAGCATCATCACCACTTTCTTGAAGTTTTGAACATAATGAGCTTTGTCTTCAAAATATCCCTTTGATTTGTATTCAGGCAGTTTCTCCAACTGATTCATCACTTCCTCTGCCTGGCCAAAGATATCAATCTTGTGCTTATGTCCCCGCTTAATCACCGTATCGGCTATCCACAGGCGGTTGATTTCATTCGTTCCTTCAAAGATGCGGTTTATCCTGGAATCCCTGTACGCCCTGTCGGCCGGCATCTCAGAGGAGAATCCCATACCACCCATAATCTGAACCATCTCATCAACTATATAATCGAGGGTCTCCGAGCCATAAACCTTCAGTATTGCAGCTTCTGCTTCATACTGGACAAACGCTTCCGTATTGGCTTTACCATATTCCATTCCATTGTTCATATAAGCTTCAATGGCTTCATCCACATTCTTGCTCAACCTGTATACGGCTGATTCATTGGTAAATGTTTCAATAACCTGCTCCCCGAGCTTGTATTTGATGGAGCCAAAATTGGATATCAAGTTTCCAAACTGTTTTCTTTCATTGGCATAATTTACCGACTGGCTGATGGCACGTTTGGCAGCACCGATCACATTACCGCCCAGTTTAATTCTTCCCATATGCAGAATATAGAGGGCAATACGGAAACCTTCTCCCCTTCTGCCAAGCAGATTTTCAACCGGAACCTTTACATCGTTATAAAATATTTGAACCGTTGAGGATCCCTTGATTCCCATCTTCTCTTCCTCGGGATTGATCTCAATACCGGCTGAATCACCATCCACAATAAAAGCGCTCAGAATACGGTCGTTTCCTACTTTGGCAAATACTACCTGCACATCGGCAAAACCGCCATTGGTAATCCACATCTTCTGTCCGTTAAGGATATAATATTTTTCATCTTCGGAGAGGACAGCCCTGGTGTTTCCGGCGTTGGCATCCGATCCTGCGCCAGGCTCAGTCAGGCAAAAGGCTGCCATAGATTCTCCGGATGCAAGCTTTGGCAAATATTTCTGCTTTTGTTCTTCGGTTCCGTAATACACGATGGGCAATGATCCAATGCCGGTATGGGCTGAATATGCAACGGAGAAAGAATACCCGGCGCCAAGAACCTCATTGGCATACATGGAGGTAAGGAAAGATTGTCCGAACCCGTCGTATTCTTCCGGTATAGAAATTCCCAGCAATCCAAGCTCGCCTGATTTTTCCAGTATGCTCCTCATCAGGCCCTCTTCTTTCTTGTCAATCCTGTCGAGATTACAGAATACTTCTGTTTCCAGGAAATCCTGACAGGTCTGGGCAATCATGGTCTGTTCTTCATCAAACTCTTCAGGAATGAAAATTTCACTGGCTTCAGTTTCCGTGGTCAGAAATTCACATCCTTTTATGTTCAAATCTTGTTTTTCCATTTTATATATTTTTGTTTATAATTCCAGGCATTGTTCTATAATTTCTGCTATATCCAGATTTTTTACCTCTTCTTCTCTATCCTTATATTTTAACCCGTCGGTAATCATAACCATGCAGTAAGGGCAGGCAGTGGCGATGATATGTGCTCCGGTATCCAGTGCTTCTTCTGTGCGTTCGATAAACACTTCCTTATCACCCTTTTCTGCCTCTTTAAACATCTGGCCTCCACCGGCTCCACAGCATAAGGCAAAACTCCTGTTCCGGGGCATTTCCTTTTTCACAGAAGGTATGGTTTTAAGTACTTCCCTGGGGGCCTCATATTCTCCATTGGCCCGCCCCAGGTAACAGGGATCGTGATAGGTTATGACTTGATCATCAAACAATTCGCTATTAATTTTAAGAATACCATCCGCTATTAGTTTCTGAAAAAACTGCGTGTGATGCCACACCTCGTAATTTCCTCCAAAATCGGGATATTCATTTTTAAAAGTATTGTAAGCATGGGGATCGCAGGTCAATATCCTTTCTATTCCATAGCCGTTCAAGACCTCAATATTTGACATGGCCTGCATCTGGAAGAGCATTTCATTACCGGCCCTGCGGGCTACATCACCGCTGGATGTTTCTTCAATTCCCAGTACCGCATAGCTGATATTCAGATGAGTAAGGATTTTGATAAAAGATCTTGTCACTTTCTTATATCGGTCGTCAAAAGCTCCCGCACTACCCACCCATACCAGGTATTCCGGATTTTTACCCCTGG
>Ga0207797_1001827_pt1 | contig 15185 bp, 12 predicted proteins | sample PRCRCaboRojoPR_6_FD_187275 | JGI IMG/M metagenome (GOLD analysis project Ga0207797, IMG submission 187275) | Marine sediment microbial community from Cabo Rojo, Puerto Rico - PR CR 10% Liquid 1 (SPAdes) | ecosystem: Environmental > Aquatic > Marine > Coastal > Sediment | place: Cabo Rojo, Puerto... | reverse complement strand
CGAAAGGACAACGGCGACTCCGCGGACGACTCGTGTTCGAATCATGAATTTCCCCCTTCTTTGAGCCATGAGGCGGGCTCCTGCCTCCGGCAGGGAACGCTCCCTATTCCTGTCGCTGCAACTCGAGACCCAGACGACGGGGAACGTGGGTTCATCCCGATGTCGTGAGTCCGAACAGGAAGGAGACGCTGCGATTGCTACGTCGGGGCCGGGGCCGATCCGGGAAGTTGTTCGGGGCCTGCAGCGCTGAGGTGACAGATCGGAGGCGGGATCCCTCCGAGACCCTCTGTCGTACGACCGGGTGGGGGATCGGACGGCCAACCCCGTCTCCGGTGAATCGATCGAGGTGGAGGGGAGCATTCGGCTGCCGGGTCGCCGCGCGATGTACGACCGGTACCTGCGCCGCGAACTCTGAGAGTGAGCCCCCGACGACCGGTGGCGTCACCTCGTGTCTTCGGGGGGCGGTTCCTCCCACTCGAGAATCGAGCCACCGGCCCCGTTTCGGACCCGGGCCGACCAGGGCTCGCCCCGCCCGGTCCGTCCCTCGACCTGATTCCCGGTCACGGTCCCCTCGAGCCGGACGGTCCGCCCGTCGGCCCGGGTGAACGAGAGCCTCACGTCCGAGCCCTCGAGCCGTCCCACGACGTCACCGAAGGAGCCCCCGCTCCGGGCGACCCGCAGCTTCTGGAATCGCTGGTCGACCCGAATCGTGGTGGAATCCCCGCCGGGAAGCCCCACGGCCCAGACGCCCTCCACGTCGGCCGGAATGACCCACACGTAGACGGTGGAGGGGCCGGGCACGGGTCTCGGCGAGCCGATGACCAGTGAATCGAGCCGGGGCGTGAGCTCGGGGATGTCGGGGGCGGATCTGACGATGATCCCTTCGGTCCGGAGCGTCTTCCCGTCCTCCACCACCCCGATGCTGTCACGGGCGGTTTCCGCACCGGCCACCTCCCTCGTCCGGTCCGCCTCCCAGTCGCCCATGGAGAAGTCGTGGGCTACGACCCGGTCACCGGGCTCCAGCTGCCGAAAGAGTTTCGGCCGGAGCCGCTCGTTCACCTCCGGGAAGAGGTACAGGGTGACGACCGTGGCCGACTCGAGGTTGACCTCGAAGAGGTCTCCGCGGATGAAGCGGACCTGCCGGTCGACGCCGACCTCCCGGACGTTGCGGCGGGACTTGGCGACGAGGGCGGAGTCCAGCTCGACGCCCACGCCATGGGCTCCGTGCAGGTGCGCGGCCGTGATCGGGAGTCGTCCGTCCCCGGAGCCGAGATCGTAGACGGTGTCCTGCGGCGATACCTCCGCCAGCTCCAGCATCTCCACGACCACGTTCATCGGGGTCGGCACGAAGGGGGCGTCCGGCTCGACGTCCTGGGCCGGCGCCCCGGCCGGGTAGAGCACGGCGGCCAAAACGACGACGGACAGCGCTGCAGGCAGGCGGCGGGATCCGGATATCATCGGGCGAAGGAGGCTGTTGATGTGCATCGGTCGGGTGAGAGGAGAAGGATCACCGGAGGTATGCTACCAGAATCGTACCGCAGTGCTCTGTCTTCGGGGGGCGCCGAACGACTGGCCGGGCCGAGGGCCCGGTCGACCCGTACCGCCGGCGTCGGGGTCTCCAACCAGGGCCGTCTTCGCGCCCATGACGTTCGACTCACTTCCGCCAGTACCGCATGTCCGTTGACAGCGATTGGGACGATTAGATGAGACAGGAGCTGGTCGATCTGGAGGAACGCTCCGACAGTCTGACCAGTGACGCGGACGCCAACCTCGGTCGGCTGGGCTCGGGCCTCGACGAAAACAGGCAGGAGACCCTGGAGGGCATCCATCGGCACCTGCAGGAGGCATCGGAACGGCTCTCCGAGCCGCGGCGACGATTGCGGGACCTTCGCCCCGACGGATAGATGCGCCGGACGAGCGGCGTCACCACCGTGGGATCGGTAGAGTGTCTTCCTGCGGGCCGTGTGCGTCCACGGGCGGGGCGGACGTCACGGGCCTGATCCCGTGGGCCTCCGCTCCTCCGTCGTGTGCGACGGCGTGATGTCCTCCTCTTCATCGACGTTCCCCACCTTTCGGGTGTGGATCCCCAGCTGACAGGCGCGGGCAACGACCTCCGGATCGAACTGTTCACCGGCGTTGTCGTCGAGCTCCTCGGCCACCACGTCCGGGGGCAACGGTTCCTGGTAGGGGCGCTCGCTCCGCATGGCGTCGATCGCGTCCACGACTCCGATGATGCGGGCCGCCACCGGTATGTCCTCACCCGACAGCCCGTCCGGGTACCCCGACCCGTTCCAGCGCTCGTGGTGATGACGGACGCCTCCGAGCACGTCGTCGTCGAGAGCCCGGACCTCGGCCAGGAGTTCCTCGCCCCGGATCGGATGCTGTTCGATCAGCTCCCGCTGCTCCTCGGTGAGCGGGCCGTCCTTTTTCAGCACCCCCTGGAAGATCATCTCCAGCTTCCCGATGTCGTGCAGCAGGGCGGCGTACTCGACCACCTCCACCTCCGAGGAGTTCAGGTCCATGACCTCGGCGATCTCCCGACATCGCCGCGCCACGCGCACCGAGTGACCGGAGGTATAGGGATCCTGCTTCTCGAGCAGGGTGACGAGCATGCTGACCAGATCCCAGAGCACCTCGTGCAGGTGGGTCTGCACGGTGGTGAACACATGGGCACCGACCAGCGGAACGGAGAGGAGCGCGAGGGCGGGGGTGCCCCAGTCCAGGTAGAGGTGGGCCACCAGGAAGGTGAGGATCCCGACGCCGACGTCGAAGACGATGTTCAGCTCGTCCCGGACCTTCTTCCAGCTGAGCCACCATCCGTCCTCACCGGTGACCGATATGATCGTGGCGTACGCCACGGTGTTGACCGCGAAGAAGGTCGTCAGGCCGGTCATGAAGGCCAGGAGATCCGGCGCGAAGCTGCGCTCGGTGCCCCGGCCCACCGATCCGCCGAGCAGCACGTAAACGCCGGTGGCCAGGACGGCCGCGAGACTGATCTGCGCCACGTTGAAGACGGTCCGGCGAGCGGGACCGGCCGCCAGGAGCGCGAATGCCAGCGCCGAGAGGGCGAGCACGACAGCCCCGGTGATGACGTGGCGTGGCCCGACCGTACGGAAGAATCGAGAAGGCAAGGGGCAGCGGGAAGGGGGCGACGATTATGGAAACAACGACTTACACCATACAGGCCCCTCCCGTGCTACGGCCGCAACTCGGCCCCGTTTACGCCAGTACGAGTACGTACAACCTGTTCGGCACCAGGGGTCTGCGCTGATCCCCGCCCCACCATGGATACACGGTCACACGTAGCAGCGGGCGCCCCAATGTCGCTGGCGGAGAAAGAGATGTTTCAGGATCCCGATGCGCACGGTTGAGCCCGTCGTCCCCCGAGTCCGCCTGCGCCCTGGTCGGCTGCGCTCTGAAACAGCCAGGCGGATGCGAGGAACAGCAGGGCGAACATCACGGTGAGGCCCACGACGTGGACCGGCGATCCCCAGCCGGCGATGAGCGCTGTCACCCCGACGCCGGTGTGGGCGAGAGCCGTCGCGACCATCGCCCGGACCATCCCCCGTGGGTGGAACCGCGCGACGAGGGAGCCGACGCCCCCGACGGCGAGCACGCCGAAGTAGAGCACGTTGGCTTCGTGGGCGGACGAGCCCATGATGCCGACGGCCAGGTTCACCCAGACGAGGAGGAACGCCGAGGCGAGCGCCACGCCGGCGGCGGCCCGGTAGCCGATGGTGTCGCCCTTCCTCAGGGCCAGCTCGAAGGTGACGCCCGTCCCCACGATGAGCGTGCCCATGACCACGAAGTCGAAGAGCGTCCAGTTCACTTCTGCAGTGAACTGCATCGCCACCAGGGGCACCATCAGGAGTGTGGCTGCCGCCAGTATCGGACGGGCGAGGAGTCGGAGGGTGCTGCCGGTCGTCTTCATCGTCTTTCCCGGGGTCGAGGGATCGGTCGCAGACGGGGAGTTGTGTGCAGAGAGGGTGCTGCGCAGCATCGCGGCGACCATCCCACCGCTGATGGAGAGCGCGAGAAGGATCGTCGGGGCCAGGGCGAGAAGCCACGTCGTCGGTCCCGGCGGCGCCAGGAGCCCGGACGCGGCCACGCTGGCCGGAATCAAGGACAGGCCCAGGAGCGTGGCGGGACACATGGGGGCTCCGGAAGGCGTGGTCCACGCCAGGGAGAAGCCCCCGGCCGCTGCCCACAGGCCGCCGGCGACGAGCAACGTGACCGTGTCGGGCGACGTCCCCCCGAAGGCGACGGTGCCTGACATCACGAGGACCAGGGTGAAGGTCACCCTCGCCACTGTGCGGACGGTCTGCCCCGGGGTCTGCTGGAGCCACCAGTGGCGCAGCAGGTGAGGCACCGACCTCACCACCTGTCGCCTGTACCAGGCGCGAGCCGGACCGGCACCGGAGCTCTCAGCACGCTGGTGCTGCTCCTCCGCGAGATCGCCGAGGATGGCGTCCTCGAGGTGCGGGTCGGAGATGAAGCCCCGGAGCAGCGACTCGGCGATACGGGACTCCCTCATGCCGGCCCCACTCCGGGTTCGAGGTCCCACAGCCGCGCCGCGACCCGCCGGGCCTCCCGCAGGGCGGTGCGCCCGGCGGCCGTGAGCTCGTACTGGCGCCGGGACCGTCCGCCGCGCTCGGGCCGGGGGGGCGTCTCCCACGACTCCAGGAGCCCCTTCTCCTCCAGCCGGGACAGGGTCGTGTAGATGGCGCCGACCGAGTACTCGCGTCCGCGGACCTCGCTCACCTCACGGCGGACGCCGAGACCGTACGCCTCGTCGTCCAGCGTCGCCACGGCCATGAGGACGGACAGCTGCAGCTTGCCGAGCTCCGGAGTGTTCATGGTTATACAACGTAGAACAAATGGGCCGGACGGCAAGAGGAGCACCGTTTCGGGGGATGCGGAGGCCGCCGTGCCGGGGAGGGCTCCACCGGTGCCCGGGAACGTTCGGGCTGAGCCCCCTGTTACCCGGGTGAGGTGAAATTACCCGCGGGCGTGACTCGCGGGACGGACGAGATCACCTCGGAGCCGTGGAGCAGGTCCGGTGCCGCTTTGTCGTGCGTCGGGCCCGTCCTTCCCAACCCTGACCCGGGAGGTAGCATGTCGAAGACGGTGCGTAGCCCGGTGACGATCGTGCAGGTGGCGCTCGTCACCGCGGTGGCAGTGACGGCGTGCGGTGACTCATCGGCCGACCGGAGGGGAGCCAGCTCGGCTGCTGCTGCCGAGCCGGGCAGTTCCCAGCAGGCAGCGAGGCCCGATACGACGGCCGCGGGGCTCTGGGAGTACCTCCAGGAGGTGGGCTACCGGGACGCGTGGTCGCTCTATCCGGGCAAGACAGAGCTCTACGAGGGGCAGGAGCCCCATGGCATGCTCCTGACCACCTACGTCAACAGCCGGGCGCACGAGGCGATCTCGGGAACGTACGGACAGCTGCCGTACGGGGCCGTCGTGATCAAGGAGAACTTCAGGCCCGACAGTACACTGGCGGCCATCACCGTCATGTACAAGCGGGACGGCTACGACCCGGAGCACAACGACTGGTACTGGGTCAAGTACCTTCCGGACGGCTCCGTGGACAACGGTGGAAAGGCTTCCGGACGCGTACCGGGGTGCATCAACTGCCACGGCGGCATGGCCGACAACGACTACATCATGACGGGGCCGTTGGGCGGCCAGTAGAAAGCCGGGGTCGGATGCCCGGCGCTTCAGACGCGCAAGCCCGCCCCGGGTGGAGATCCCCCCGGGGGACGTGTCAGCGCCCCGGGTTCGGGGATCGAGCCGAGGTCTCGTCCTCGGCCGTCTGCCAGTGCGTCCGCGGCGGCTGTTCCCCGGGGGGCTGACCCGCGAAGCCGACCGGTGCGTCTCCGCGGGACGCTGACGGATGGACCAGCATGTCGAGGGTTCCGGCCCCGAAGCGTGCCGCGGCGCTCCGGCCCTGGCACTCGGGCCGGGCGATGACGTGCGGCGCCAGCGTCCCAAGGACGGCCAGGGCGGCGAGCACCGAGACGAAGGTGGTCGTCCGTCCGGGCGGTTGCCGCGGAGCGGCTCGGCTCACCAGTCGGTCCACGCGTTCGACCAGGTCCGTCCCCCGGGTCATGCCGACCAGCGCGATGCGCGAGCCGGGAGAGGGGGACAGCCGTCGGGCGAGGTCGAGGAGGCACTCGGCGTAGCTGGTGGAGCCGACGCCGGACTGCAGGACCAGGTCGTCGCAGGCCCGCTCGCGCTCGTCCCTCATCCGGGCTGCGGCGAACCATACCAGCGGGTTGAACCAGAACACCGCGCAGGAGATGGCGGCCACGGTCTGAGTGAACACGTCGCGGCGTCGGGCGTGGCCCAGCTCGTGGAGGAGAACCGCCCGCCGCTGGTCTTCCGGCCACTCGACCGCGTGATCGGGAAGCAGGATGCGCGGGCGCCAGAATCCCCAGGAGAGCGGTGGGACGTCCTCCCGTGAGAGGTGGAGATCGACGCGGGCCGGGAGACCGAGCCCTCGCGCCAGCTCTTGGGCCTCCGCGATGAGGTCCTGTTCGCCCGCTTCCCGGGCCGTCTCGCTCAGCCGCCGCACCCAGAGCCGCTCCAGGAGAATCGTGAGGAGAACGGCGAGCGCTCCGGCGGCCCACAGTCCGACCAGGGCGGTCGAGAGGTCCGGGTTCCACGCTCGGAGGAGCCCGGGCAGGGTGGCTTCGGCCGGAGGTGCTCCACGGGAGTCCCCGGCAGCGATCCCGGCACCCGCGGCCGGCGCCCTGCCTTCCGGTGCCTGTCCTGCTCCGGCCTCGCCGGCGGACGCGCGGGCCACGGGTGAGGGGGCGTCTGGATCGTCGGCCGGCGGTGTCGCCGATCCAGCCGCCGCCGTCCTGCCGGCGGCCCTCTCGCCCGAGCCGCAGGACGGCAGGTCGATGTGGACCGGACTGATCTCCACCGTGCAGTTCTGCCAGACCGGAAGACTGGTGGTGTGGAGCGTCGGGGCGAACGGGGCAGCGGCCAGCAGCACGAGAGCGCCGATCGCCGCCGAGGCCCAGACCATGTGTCGGATGGTGGCCGACTTCCGGCGGAGGAGGAGAGACGCGCCCCAGGCGAGGACGACCAGTATGCTCGCCCGGACCGTGACGCTGAACAGGAGCTCGATCGCCGAGTTCATCGCTCCTCCCGTGCCTCGCGTACCATCTCCTCCAGCTCGCTCAGCTCCTCCTCGGTGAGCTCGTCCGCAGATCGGTCCAGGATCGCCGCCACCGCCTGGATCGGTGAGTTCCGGTAGAAGGTGTCCAGGAGCCTCGACAGCGCCGAATCACGGGCCCTCTCCTTCGAGCCCGTGGGGTGATACCGGTTCCGGCGGCCCTCCTTTACGTGTCGCAGGTATCCCGCGTCCTCGAGCCGGAGGAGCATCGTTCGGACCGCCGACTCGGACGGCGGATCGGGAAGCTCCTCCCGGATCTCGGCCACCGTCGCCCCGTCGTCGCTCCGGTGCACGGCGTCCATGATCTGCCGCTGCCGTGCACTGAGCGCCTCGTAGTCGCTCGTCATGCCTCCCCCTGTCCGCTACGGTCGTCGCGCACGCGACGATTGTAGCGATACGCCCCGCTCGGCTCAAGCCCACGTCGGGGCGACCCGTCCTCACGGCCCCCCTCCCGGCGACCGCCCGCTGGAACAAAAGCTACATATGTAGCTAGCTACAATTGTAGCGACAGGGCGCCTCCGGCGCGACGGCGATGCCGGGCGCCCACTTCGAGGACGGACGGATCGCCCTGTTCTCCACGACAGCCCCCGAGAGAAGAAGATGACTCACCCCGTTTCCAGAAGTGCCGCGATGACCGTCACGTTGCTGGTTGCACTGCTGTCTTCATTCGGTGCCGGTGGCCTGGACGCCCGGGAGCCATCCGGAGGCTCACCGGCGCCCACCGACTCCGAGGCAGGCTCGCCGAATCCCACAGCCAGGGATACCACCCTCCGGAGCTACGCGATCGAGCCCGTCGAGGGGGAATCGCCGCGTGTCGACGGGCGGCTGGACGACGCTGCCTGGACGGAGGCCTCGTTCACCTCCGGTTTCGTGCAGCAGGAGCCGACCGAGGGGCGCCCGGCGAGCGGAGAGACCCGCGTCGCTCTTCGGTACGACGAGGAGAACCTCTATCTGGTGGCGAGGATGCGTCTCGACTCGCCGGACGGAATCCGGCGCCAGATGACGCGGCGCGACGAGGCGGGCACCTCGGCGAGGCTCTACCTGCACCTGGATCCCGAGCTGGACCGGAGGACGGCCCGGGTCTTCGGGGTGACGGCCGCGGGCGTACGGCTGGACTACGCCCTCTCCTCGGACCAGAACGAGACGCACGATCGCGACTACACGTACGATCCGGTCTGGGACGCCGAGGTCCGCGTCGACTCGACGGCGTGGACCGTGGAGGCCCGGATACCGTTCTCGGAGCTGCGCCTCAGCGGCCGGGCTCGCTCCACGTGGGGGATTCAGCTGCAGCGAGTTCTTCCCTCCCGCAACGAGGAGGACCACTGGCAGCTGGTGCCGAGGACCCGGGAGGGATGGATCTCCCGGTTCGGTCGCCTGACGGGCATCCGGGGCATCGACCGCAGCCGGACGGCCGAGATCCGGCCCTACGTGGCCACGCGCGGGGAGGTGCGCGGGCGGCTCTCCTCCGACAACCCGCTCCGGTCCAACCCGGCGAGCCAGCTTCGCGCCGGCGGCGATCTCACCGCGGGGATCGGGAGCGGGCTCACCCTGGACGCCACGGTCAACCCCGACTTCGGGCAGGTGGAGGCGGATCCGGCCCGGGTGAACCTCTCCGCGTACGAGCTCTTCTTCCAGGAGAACCGCCCCTTCTTCACCGAGGGAAGCCAGTACCTGCACGGCGGCGGTCCCGACTACTTCTATTCCCGGCGCATCGGCGCGCCCCCGCACGGACGGGCCCGGGGCCGATACGTCCAGGCGCCGGGTAACACGACCATCCTGGGTGCCGGCAAGCTCACCGGCCGGGTCGACGGGGACCTCTCGGTGGGAGCCCTGGCGGCGGTGACGCAGGAGGAGCAGGCCCGGGCCACCGACTCCATCGGCGGCGAGGTGCGGAGCGTGACCGTGGAGCCCCGGACGGCCTACGGCGTCGGCCGGGTGGAGGAGCAGCTCGCGGGAGGGAGCAGCGCCGGGCTCAGCCTGACGGGAGTCCGACGGGACATGGATCCCGGCAGCGCCCTGACGGGCGATCTTCCCCGGTCGGCGGTGGCCGGGGGCGGCGACTGGAATCTCCTCTTCGGGGACGGCCGCTATCAGCTGCGCGGATTCGGCGGCATGAGCCACGTCCGCGGGACCAGCGACGCGATTCTGGATCTTCAGCGCTCCAGCGTCCGCTACTTCCAGCGGCAGGGCGCCGACCACGTCGAGGTCGATTCCAGCCGCACCTCGCTCACCGGCTGGACCGCCGGCCTGGGCCTCCGGAAGCGATCGGGCGAGCACTGGCTGTGGAACGTCGACGCCGACGCGTCCTCCCCCGGCTTCGCCATCAACGAGCTGGGCCGGCTGCGCCGGACGGACGACATCTCGACGGGCGGCGGGGTGACCTATCGGGAGACCGACCCGGGACCGCTGTTCCGCAGCTGGAACGTGGAGGTGAACACGAATGCCGGATGGAACTTCGGCGGCACGCGGCGGTTCTTCGGCGTCACGCCGAGCGCCAGCGTCGAGTGGCCCAACTTCATGCGGACCAGTCTCGCCCTCTTCCGACGCTTCGGGGGCACGCACGTTCGACTGACCCGCGGTGGACCGCCGATGGCGCTGACCGACTTCTGGGGCGCCCGTCTCGGCTGGCGGACGAATCCAAGGAGTCCCAATCAGCTCGATGCCCTCGTGTATTACAGTCGTGACGAGCTCGGCGGCTGGTCCGGGACCGTGAGCGGCGGAGCCAGCGTCCGCCCCTCGCCGGACCTTCGCCTGGAGTTCAGCCCCCGGCTCACGCTGAGCGAGGAACCCCGCCAGTACGTGACGACGCTCCCGGACGGCCCCGAGGCGACCGGCGGCCGGCGATACGTCTTCTCCCGCATCGATCGGACGACCCTGTCCGGCGAGCTGCGGGCGGACTACGCCTTCAGTCCGGACCTGAGCCTCGAGCTGTTCGCCCAGCCCTTCGCGGCCAGCGGCGACTACTACGAGTTCGGAGAGCTCGCCCGCCCGGGCGACAGGCGCCTCCGTCGCTACGGCGAGGGGGACAGCCGGGTCGTCGGGCGGGAGGACGGGACCCTTCGCGTCGAACAGGGCGGAGAGCGCTTCACCGTGCCCGAGCCGGACTTCAACCTCTTCTCCTTCCGGAGCACCGCCGTGCTCCGCTGGCAGTGGCGGCCGGGCAGCACCGTCTACCTGGCCTGGCAGCAGGACCGCCGCGAGCGACGCGGGATCGGGACCGCGGTCGGGCCCGGCGGGTGGCTCGAGCCCTTCGACGCCACCGGCAACCAGGCCGTCACGGCCAAGATGACGTACTGGCTGCAGCTGTGAGGTCTGAGCCCCGGGGCCGGCTGACGCCCTGCAATCCCTCCGCATGACCCCGGGGCGAATCCTGCCGCTGAAACGCGGTAACGATGGATGTCGTAGTGCGGGCCTGAACGGACGACATCGAGCGCCGCGCCTGGCGCGGCGATGACATACAGGACTGAGGATCGGAGACGTGAGGATACCACAATGACAGCACGAGCCGGTCGCGTGATCCTTCTGGCAGCGATGACGCTCCTGGTCACGGCCGCTTCGGCCGTGGGTCAGGAGGGCGGCCTGGAGGAGTGGGCCAGTTCCTCCGCGGAGAACGACGACATTTTCCGACAGCTCGACCTTCCGGCGCCGAACAGCTATCGGAACGGAGCGGGGGGCCCGGGTGAGGACTACTGGCAGCAGCAGGTGGACTATGACATCGACGTCCGGCTCCACCCGGACTCGAACGTGGTCGGCGGCTCGGAGACCATCACCTACACGAACAACAGCCCGAGTGAGCTCGACCACCTCTGGCTCCAGCTGGACCAGAACCTGTTCGACCTGGGCAGCGAGGGGATGAAGGCTTCCGAGCAGGCGCCTCTCGTCCTGGAGGGCGGCGAAGGGGTCCCGGGCGTCTTTCCGGGCGGCGGTTACGAGATCTCCGACGTGCGCGTCACCGTGGGCGGAGAGACCGCGGAGCCGGAGTTCATGATCGACGGAACGGTGATGCGGGTGACCCTGCCGGAGCCGCTTCCGGCGGACGGCGGTCAGGCGAAGCTGAGCCTGGACTTCCGGTTCGAGGTGCCGAGGAGTGGATCGGGCCGGATGGGACGTCTCGACGTGAAGCAGGGCACCGTCTACGAGCTGGGCCAGTGGTATCCCCGGATGTTCGCCTACGACGACGCCCACGGGTGGAACGTCATGCCGTACCTGGGCAAGGGCGAGTTCTACCTGGAGTACGGCTCCTTCGATGTCGAGATCACCGCGCCGCGGGAGTTCGTGGTGGTGGGCACGGGCCGGCTGACGAATGGGGGACAGGTGCTCACCGATACCCAGCGCCGGCGTCTCGAGCGGGCGCGGAACAGCAGCGAAACGGTGCATCTGATCCGGGAGAACGAAGCTGGGGATCCGTCGGCCCGCCCCTCCGGCCAGGGCCCGCTCACCTGGCGTTTCCGGGCCGACAGCGTCCGGGACTTCGCCTGGGCCGCCTCGGAGGCCTTCGTCTGGGACGCCGCGAGCTGGAACGACGTCCTGATCATGTCCGCGTACCCGAGCGAGGGACTCGGCTCCGGGGATGAGCCGGGCTGGGAGCACTCCACGCGGATGCTCCGTCACTCGGTGAGCTACTACTCGGAGCAGTGGGGGGATTACCCGTACCCGGTGGCCATCAACGTGGCCGGCAGGGCGCAGGGGATGGAGTACCCCATGGTGTTCTTCACCAGCGTCGAGGCGCGTGGCGACCGGCTCCTGCGGATCACCGACCACGAGGCCGCCCACACCTGGTTCCCGATGCTCGTGGGCTCGGACGAGCGGCGCCACCACTGGATGGACGAGGGGCTGGTCACCTTCATGGGCCTCTACTCCCGGGAGGCCTATGGCGAGTCGGGCGGGGAGGGCGCGTCCGTGGCGGACAGCGTCCTGGCCGCCCGCACCGCGACGCTCACGCGGAAGCTCCGGAACCGACTCCCGATCCTCACCTACTCCGATCGGTTCAGCGGCCCCGGGTACGCGCTCTCCGGCTACCGGAAGGCCGGCCGGGGGCTCGTCCTGCTCCGGGAGGTCGTACTGGGGCCGGACCGGTTCGACCCGGCCCTGCGCGAATACATCGACCGCTGGAAGCACCGGCACCCGAAGCCGGCCGACTTCTTCCGGACCATCGAGGACGTGGCCGGCGAGGAGCTCGACTGGTTCTGGCAGGGGTGGTTCGACGGGACGAAGACCCTGGACCAGTCGGTGGACGACGTTGCCGTCTCCGGCGACACGACCCGGATCACCCTGGAGCAGGAGGGCCTGGTGATGCCACTCCGGGTGCGGCTGGAGTACGCCGACGGGAGCACCGCCACCCGGCGCATTCCGGTGGAGGCATGGCACACCAGCGACACCTTCACCGCGACCGTGATCGGCCCGCAGGTGCGATCGGTGACCGTGGATCCGGAGAACCGCCTTCCCGACGTGGAGCGGGGCAACGACGGGTGGCGTGCCGTCACGGACGGCGGCGGGCAGGAATGAGCCGGGCACTGAGTCCGGGGCACGGGGCGAGGGGGAGATGCCCGGCGCGGAGTCGCCCTCAGATCGTCGGACAGCCGAGACCGACGACGTAGTGGCCGGCCTGGTTCCCGACGGAGAAAGGGCACCGCCAGCCGTGGACGTTCGGATCGAGCTCCGCAACGTCCAGCTTATGAAGCATCAGCCTTCGACCGATTCGTCACGCTGATCGGACCGCAGGAGGGAGGACGGACCGTGTCGGAACCACGCAAGGAGAAATGCATCTGGTGCGCCGGAGACGACGGCGCGCTGACGACCGTCGAAGTTCCGGTTGACACGGAGATTCCGGCCGGCGAGCCGCGCCTGGAGGAAGTCGCCGTGCATCCGCGGCACCGGTCGGAGGCGCGCGACTACTGTTTCGAGGCCGCGAGGTACGTGAAGCGGGACTTCTTCATCGTCATCGGAATGCCCGTCCTCGTGGCGGCCGCGATCCCCCTCGGGCAGCTGCTTGCGGGCCCGGGGGGCTCGGAGCGAGCCTGGAGCATCGGGATCATCGGGTCCCTCCTCGCGCTCAACGGTGCGTACGTGATCCGCTTCCCTCACGCATACACCCCCCGGCGCATGAGCCTCCTGATCGGGGGATTGAAGAGGGGAAGACAGATCGTTCGCCTGGGAGGCGTGGCGGGGACTCTCTTCGGGCTGGCGGTCCTGGCCCTGGCGTTCGCGTAGAGGGGGGCGGGGAGCAGTGTTTCGACCGCCGGAATTGCATGACGCCCGCCGCGGAGGCACCGAGAGATATGGAAACCGACGTTACGGAGTGTGACGCGCGACGCTCGTCGACAGCAGTCGGAGGCGAACGGAAGGCCGGGGCTGCGGAGCCGATGCGACGGAGCCTGATGGCCGGGTTCCTCGCCCTCCTCGCGGCCGCCTCGCCCGTGGCCGCCCAGGAGCCGGGGCTGTCCGGTGTCGAGGTCGACGGAGTCGGTCCCCTCGTGGAGGAGGTCGTGCCCTTCCGACAGGTCGAGACCTACCTGGCCGTCGATCCCACGGATTCGACGACCATGATCGCCACGGCCCTGGCGGATTCCGCGGACGGAGGGCTGGCCTACGTCACCCGGGACGGCGGGGACACGTGGACGCGGATCGACGGTCCCGGCGACCCCGTCTTCCCCGGCGGCGATCCCATGGTCGACTTCGACGGCCAGGGGCGGGCCTATCTCTCGACACTGGCGTCCGGCTTCAGCGTGTGGAGGTCCACGGACGGGGGGCGCACCTGGTCGGGCCCGGCCGAGGTCGGGGGCACGCTCGATCGGCAGTGGGTGGTCGCCCCGGAGTCGACCGGCGACGGGGAGCAGCCCGTCTACGCGGCGGCCCGAGCGGGTCGTGGCCTCGACGCCGCCATCGCCGTGTTCGTCTCCGGCGACGGCGGACGCACGTTCACCGAGACCGCCCGCAGGACGCCGGACGAGGGGTTCCTGAACGCCGTGAACGACCTGGAGGTCACCGGCGACGGCACGCTGGTTCTCCCGTATCTCGCCTTCACCATGCAGTCTCGCGGCAGAGAGGTGGGGCGGGGCCGACAGAGGGTCCTGCGGTCGCGGGACGACGGGAAGACGTGGAGCGGTCCCCACCAGGCCCCGGACCGGACCGTCTTCACCAATGCCGCCGACGAGGATCTGATGTACAAGGGCCTCGGGAAGGGGGGCGCGGCCCTCGACCGGTCCGGAGGCGAATACGACGGAACGCTCTACATGGCCTGGAGCCACGTGGTGGAGGGCTTCCTCCAGCCGATGCTGGCCCGGTCCCGCGACGGGGGACGCAGCTGGAGCTCTCCGGTGCGGGTGAACGGCGGAGGCCGCCGGTCGCATCACAGCACGCCCCAGGTCGCGGTCGACCCGAACGGAGTCGTCGCCGTGACCTGGAATGACCGGCGCCACGATCCCGACGACCAGTGCTATCACCACTACGTCGCCGTCTCCCGGGACGGCGGCCGGACCTTCGGCGAGGAGAGGCGCATCTCGGAGCGACAGACCTGCCTCCCCTCCGGCTACCGCTGGCAGAACGGCGGCGACACCCAGGGCCTGGTCGCACTCCCGACCGGCGGGTTCCGGACGGTCTGGAGCGGACCCGGCCCGCACGGACCCAGGCCGTGGACGGCCGAGATCCACGTGCAGTGACGTTCACGTCTCCACCGCCGGACGGGCGGACGGCTCGCTGCCCCACGCCCTCCCTACGATCGTCCACGGTCGCGGGCGATCCGATCCGGCGCGTGCAGGACCCTTCTGTCGGCAACGATGACGGTCCGAGTGTGGTGTCTGAGCACCCACTCACCTGCGCGCGTCGGACCCCACGGGACGCGCTGACGCCCCGCGACTCCTCCTCCCCATCCGGGGACAGATCCACCCGCTGAAACGTGAGAACGAGGAAAGTCGTAATGCCGGCCTGTCGAGGTCTCGGGGCCCGCCGATCGGTCGGGGTCCCGATCGACGACGCCGGCGCGATCGAGTGACACCAGAGC
>Ga0207797_1001826_pt1 | contig 15187 bp, 11 predicted proteins | sample PRCRCaboRojoPR_6_FD_187275 | JGI IMG/M metagenome (GOLD analysis project Ga0207797, IMG submission 187275) | Marine sediment microbial community from Cabo Rojo, Puerto Rico - PR CR 10% Liquid 1 (SPAdes) | ecosystem: Environmental > Aquatic > Marine > Coastal > Sediment | place: Cabo Rojo, Puerto... | reverse complement strand
TGGCCAGGGCACAGAGCTCGGCCCGTTGATCCTCCAGCACGGCGGCGGCATCACCGGCGGCGATCATAGCGGGAATCCGCTTCCCAGGCGTGACGCGATAGTCGGCCCGCCGATTGCGAATGCCGCGGATCAGAGTCATCATCAGCGCCATGTCCTCCTCAGCCTCATCATCCAGCAATGCGACGTCCGCTTCCGGCCATCGAGCCACGATCAGCGCCGGGCCTTCCTTCGTCTCCTCGGGCAGCGCCTGCCAGATCGCCTCGGTGACGTAGGGCATAAAGGGATGGAGCAACCGCAGCGACGTCTCCAGCACGTGCAGCAGGATCGCCACCGGGACGCTGTTCTCCACCTCATCATCGTAGAGCCGCACCTTGCTCGCCTCGATGTACCAGTCGCAGTACTCGCTCCACAGGAAGTCGTTGATCTGCCGTCCAGCCTCGCCGTACTGATGGCTCTCGAAGAGCCGCTCGACGTTCTGGGTCAAGCGATTCAGCCTTGAGAGAATCCACTGGTCGGCCAGCTCCAGGTTCTCGTCACCCGCCGTGACGTCCTTGCCCAGGACGGGCACGTCCGAATCCGGCGTGTTCATCAACACGAACCTCGCCGCCTGCCAGATCTTGTTGGTGAAGTTGCGCGCCCCCTCCAACCGCCGCGGGTCGAGATTCATGTCGATCCCCGGGGTTGAGCTGGTCATCAGCGTGTAGCGCAGGGCATCAGTCCCGTACTTGTCGATGATGTTCAGCGGATCGTACGACTCAACGTCCTCCATCGACTTGCTGATCTTATCCCCATCCTTGTTGCGAACCAGGCCGTGCAGGTAGACGGTGCCGTATGGCGACTCGCCCGTCATCTCGATCCCCAGCATCATCTCCCGGGCCACCCAGAAGAAGAGAATGTCGTAGGCCGTCTCTCGCATGTCGGTGGGATAGTAACGCTCATAGTCACGCGCCTCCGTATCCGGCCATCCCAACGTGGAGAAAGGCCACAGCCCGGAGGAGAACCAGGTGTCGAGCACGTCCTCCTCCTGATGGAGCTCCTCGCTGCCGCAGTGGGGGCACGCCGTGGGATCCGTCATCTGTGAGGTATGCTCCCCACAGTTACCACAGTGCCAGACCGGGATCCGGTGTCCCCACCAGAGCTGCCGGCTGATGCACCAGTCCCGGATATTCTCCATCCAGTGGAAGAAACGCTCTTCCTCCCGCTCAGGCACGATCACCGTCTCACCCTCGCGGACGGCGTCCATAGCTGCCTCGGCCAGCGGTTTCGTCCTCACAAACCACTGCGTCGAGACGCGCGGCTCGATGTCGGTGTGACACCGCTCACACGTCCCCACAGCGTGGTGATAGGGCTCGACCTTGACCAGCAGGTCCTCTTTCTCGAAGTCTTTGACGATATTGCGGCGACACTCGAAGCGCCCCTGCCCCGCGTACGGGCCGGCCTTCTCGTTCATATCGGCCGTATCCGTCAACACGTCCACGACCGGCAGATCGTGTCGAATCCCGATCTCATTGTCGGTGGGATCGTGGGCCGGCGTGATCTTGACCGCTCCGGTCCCAAACGAGGGATCCACCGCCTCGTCCGCGATGACGGGAATACGCCGTTCCACTGCCGGCAGGACCGCTGTCTCGCCCACCAGATCCCGCCAGCGAGGATCGTCCGGGGACGTGGCAACCGCCGTGTCGCCCAAGATCGTCTCCGGCCGCGTGGTCGCCATCTCGATGAACGTCGTCGCCCCCTCCGCCCATCTGCCGCTCCCCCACGCGTGCCGGGGCCCATCCCAGTCCTCGTTGACGACAGGATAGCGAATGTGCCATAGCTTGCTCTCGCGTTCGTCGGGGATCACCTCCAGGTCGGAGATGGCCGACTCGCACCGCGGGCACCAGTTCACCAGGTAGCTGCCCTGGTAGATGAGCCCTTTCTCATACAGACGCACAAAGGCGGTGCGCACGGCCCAGCTGAGATCCTCATCCAGCGTGAACCGTTCTCTCGTCCAGTCGCAGGACACACCCAGACGTCGCGTCTGATCGGCAATGCGGTCGTGATGGATCCGCGTCCACGCCCAGGCCCGCTCCACGAACGCTTCCCGTCCCAGATCGTGGCGAGAGATCCCCTTCTTGGCCAGCTCCCGTTCCACCACGTTCTGGGTCGCGATCCCTGCATGGTCCATCCCTGGCAGATACAGCGTCTCCTCGCCACGCATCCGATGGTACCGCGTCATCAGATCCTCGACGGCCGCCACCATCGCGTGCCCCACGTGAAGCGCCCCGGTCACGTTGGGGGGTGGCATCGTGATGCACCAGCGAGGTCCCTCACGTGACGCCACGCCCAGCTCCACCTGCTTCTCAGGGCGGAAATAACCCTCTTCCTCCCACCATTCGTAAAGGCGTTCTTCATGCTCCTCTGGATCGTACACACGGGCAAGCTCGTCGGTCATGGTCCCCTTCTCCTTATGCTCCATAAGTCTACTCTTCCAATAAGCGCTCTAGATAGCAAAAAAGCTCCCTCCGTCCAAGGACGAAAGGAGCTACTCTCGCGGTACCACCTTGGTTTGGCAGCTCGTGAATACAGAAACCAGCGCTGCCACCCTCAGCGGCCCTCGGTCCACCTAAGGACAAAGGGCCCTCGCTGTAACGGGCGAACCCGTGGAGGCTTACCCGGCCCTGCCGGATCGGCCTCTCGACTCCCAGGCGACGTTCAGCGGTTAGATGATGGACCGTCGTCCATCGCGGCAGTGGCCTCGTCCACCTGCCATGCTGCGAGGGCTTGCACCCGGTGACCCTCTTCTCTTTCCACCCGTTGTGTCTCGTAGTCTAGACCCAACCGATGGCTCGCCAGCTCGCCCCGCCTACTCCTCCTGATCGCGGTCTTTCCATCTTCGAGTTGTTGTCAGATTATACCATTCTTCGAGTATCCGTCAATTCACCCCTTCAAACCTTTTCCACAGCCCCAAGCTCCATCCTTGGCACCGCCTCCCGGTTCGAACCCCACATCTGGGGGAAAAGAGGAGCAAGACCCGCCCGCGAGCCCATGCCTGTGGATAAGTCCCTGTTTTCTGTGGATAAGTAGGGGTGCATGTGGATAACTTCAACCCTGATCTCCTCCTCTCTCCCACCATTCCCTCCCCCTGGGGCCACTTTTCCCGTCCTCCACAGGCTCATTCACATTGATCTGTGAACAAGATGGCGTCCCTCTCCCTCCACATCTGGACGGACCCAAAGGGCTCATCACCCACATATACGGGCCATCCCGGACCGCCCGCTGTTTATCCCCAGAATCCACTGCTCTACTACTACGACTAGACATATATACCATGAACATCCATGTGAATGAAAATACAAACAAAGACCCATGATGCTAACGAGCTATAAAGCTATACAATCTCCAGGGGTCAGTACCATGGGGTGAGCTGATGTTGTTTCTCTGACCCGGTCGGCCCACGCGTCAGGGTCTTGGTGAATGACGTCAAAGGTGTCGTAGTGAATCGGCATCACGATCTCAGGGTCGAGAAGTTGAACGGCTCGCAGCGCGTCGTCTGGTCCCATCGTGAAGTTGTCCCCGATAGGCAGCACTGCGAGGTGAATGCCCTCTTCGCCAATCAGGCACATGCTGTAGAAGAGCCCTGTGTCACCGGCAAAATAGAGCCGCTTCTCCCCGGCCGTGAGCAGGAGCCCGGACGGATTCCCCCCATAGGTCCCATCCGGTAGACTCGAGCCGTGGTGAGCAATGGTCAGTTTCAGATAGCCAAACGGATGGGAATAGCCTCCACCAATGTGCTGAGGGTGTACCTGGTCTATCCCTTGTGCCTGCAGCCAGTTGCAGATCTCGAAGTTGGAGATAACCAGCGCGCCGGTCCGCTTGGCGATGCTGACGGCATCGCCGACGTGGTCGCCATGGCCATGCGTGATCAGGATGAAGTCTGCCTGCACGTCTTCAACGGATACGGGAGCGAAGGCGTTGTCCGTGAGGAACGGATCGATCAGAACGTGATGACCGTCGACCTCGAGATGGAAGGCCGAGTGTCCATACCAGGTAAGCTGGATCGCCATGTTGAGTCTTCCTCCTCTCTGTGCATTGCGGTGCCGGGTTCTGTCCGCGCTTGATGATGTTGGAGCTTGATCTCTCTCTCGGTGGCAAGGGGCCGCGGCCCATGTAGCTGGAGCAGAGTATAGGTCAGGCTTCGCAGGATGTCAATCATCGGTTCGAAGGGGGTTGACAAGCGGCATGAGGTTGTGGTATAGTAGCGAACATAGTTGTTTTGTGGGTTGTCTTGCCTTTCGATGCTGAGTGATTGAGTGGAGATGGAGAAGGAAGAGAGAAAAACGTCAGGACTTGAGGGGTTGAGCGGTGAGGCCTACCTGCTCTTTAAGGCTAGCGAGCAAGATTATATCACCTACGATGACATTCTGACCGCTTTCCCTGAGGCCGAAGAGAGCTTGGACGAGATCGAGGACATCCTGACCACATTGATCGAAGCCAATATCGAGATTGGCGATCTGGAAGAGAAGGACGAGGAAGCCTCCGAGGGCTCCAAGGGTCACGATTCGGGTGGAAACCGTAGTGCCAACGAGGTGACGCCCCTGGATGCCATCAGGGTGGATGATTCTATCGGTCTCTATCTCAAGGAGATTGGCCAGGTCCCTCTTCTTTCTCGGGAGGAGGAGGTTTCGCTTGCCAAGCGCATGGAGGCCGGCAAGGAGGCTCGCGCGAAGCTGAAGGCGGATGGCCTCGATGGGAAGGAACGAGGGCATCTGGAGGCTCTGGCACGCGATGGGCTGAGCGCTCGAGAGCACCTGGTCCGCGCCAATTCGCGCCTGGTGGTGAGCGTCGCCAAGAAATACATGGGGCGTGGGGTCCCCTTCATTGACTTGATCCAGGAGGGCAACATCGGCCTCATCCGCGCCGCCAAGAAGTTCGACTACACCATGGGCAACAAGTTCTCAACTTATGCCACGTGGTGGATCCGCCAGGCGGTGACCAGGGCCATTGCCGACCAGAGCCGGACCATCCGCATCCCCGTTCACATGGGGGACCAGATCAACAAGTTGTTGCGGACCACCCATCGGCTCACCCAGGAGCTCGGGCGGGAACCGACACCCGAGGAGATGGCCTCTGCGCTCGATCTCGCCACGGAGAAGGTGGAGAACATGCTCCAGGTCGCCCGTCGGCCGCTTTCCCTGGAGTTGCCCATCGACGATGAGGGCGATAGCGAGCTCGGCGATTTCATCGAGAACGATGAGGCAGCGGCACCGTCCGACGTCGTCTCCTCCTCCATCCTGCGTGACTTGCTTCAGGATGTGCTGGAGGACCTGCCGCCGCGCGAGGTGCGCATCCTCCAGATGCGCTACGGCCTCGTCGACGGAGAGACGTATACCCTGGAGGAGGTCGGCAAGAAGCTGGGGGTAACCCGGGAGCGCGTGCGCCAGATTGAGGTCCAGGCGCTCAGCCGGCTGCGACATCCAGCCCATGCGCGGAAGCTACGTGATTTCCTAGCCTGATTCTCGCACGCTAGCCATCCTCCCTTGCTTTTCGAGCGAGGCCCCGGAATCGATCTCGGGGCCTCGCTCTTTTTTGGTGATTGGGCTGGTTTGTCGCCCATCGGAGCGTGTGCTAAAATAGCGGGCTGTGATAGGTCTTGCCACTGGAAGAACGATAGAATGTCTCACGCGGGTATCCTGGGGTCACCAGCGCGTCTCTCAGGCAGCGGGTCTCCTCCGCTACCTGTGCGTCCTTGAATGGGTCTTATGATGGATCCCCTCATCCTCACGATGGTCTTCCCTCTGCTTGCCGCGGGTGGCGTTTCCCTGGCTTCCTACTTCTTTGTCAGGCTTGATGTCAAGCGCGGATACGTCCGCGCTCTCGTCGGTGCCTCGCTGATCGCGGTCGGTGCCGCTGTTGCTCTCTTGCTCTCCGTGGGTGACGAGATCGGCAGCCGGCTCGTCCTGCCGTCTCTCACCGCCTCCCTGTTGACGGAGTCGGCGGTCGGTGTCCGGTGGAACGCCACGCTCTGGCCTCTGGGGCTCAGTTTTTCCGTCGTTGTCTTCTCTCTTCTCCTGGCCGCAGGGGGAAGGGGCGGCCTCTCGTTCCGTCTGGCGTCTGTCCTGCTTCTCCTGTTGTCGGCCGGTCTCGCCGTCGTCTGGTCCGCCAGTCCATTCACGACTATGGTATGCTGGGCCTTCTATGACGTTGCGCAGACCCTGGGATGGCTTGCCATCGGAGGGAGAAGAGGACAAGCCGTTCGCGTCCTCGTCCTCGGAACCATCGCCACTCTGCTGCTCTGGCTGGGGGCCTTGGTGTCAGGGGGGGGAATCGGAACCGTGCAGTGGGCCCTCATCCCTCCTGGCGGCGTGAAGATGAGCTACTGGACCCTGGCCGGGCTTCTCCGTCTTGGGGTCTATCCGCTCCATCTATCGGTGCCGCGGCATATCGATTCGCACTCCCCCCTCGCCGGAGCTATGCTCCTGAGCCCTCTTCTCGGCTGGGGGTTGTGGAGCCGGCTCGCTTTGGCCAGCGATCGTGCGCTCCTCCTTGGCCCCTGGGCGGTGGTACTGGCGCTGTTGACGGTCGCGGGAGGCGGGATTCTAGCCTGGACGGCGGGCTCGCCTAAGGAGTCCCGTCCTTGGATCAGCGTGGGGGCCAATGGATCAGTCCTCCTGGCCACCGTCCTGCTCTCTCTCTGGGGAGGAGGGGAGGGGATGGGCAGAGAGGCCATCGTGCCACTGATGACCCTGGGCGCCGCGGGTTGGATGCTCGGGACGGGGCTCCTCTTCTCAGGCGGGGGATTGGCGCTGAGTCAGCTCTTGCGCCCGAAGACCTTGCCGCAGGCTATCCCCTCTATCATCGGAGCCTTATCGCTGATTGGCGCGCCTGTCACATTGGGGTTCGTGGGCCACACGTCCCTCATGCGAGGGTTGGTGACGGGCGCTCGCTGGGGCTGGATCGTCCTCTTCTCTCTGGGACACGTCCTGCTGGTGGCGGCTGTGACGCGGTGGCTGCTGGGGGACGACTCGGCCAAGTGGAGCGACAAAGCCCTGGGGCACAAAGCCGCATGGGGGCTGGGGCTGGCTGGATTGGCCGGGCTTCTGATGGCGGTCGGTGTCGTGCCGTCTCTCCTGACGCCTGGCGTGGATGTCACTTTCCCTGCCACCTTCCGTGCCCTGGTCGCTCTGCCCCCCTCTCTGGGGTGGTTGCTCTGGGGGGGGACGGTGGTCCTTGGCGTTGGGCTGGCCCGGTTGGGATTGAGCCTTCGGCCCCGGATCTCCTTGTGGCTCAATGCGATTCATGACGTCCTCTTGTTCGATTGGGCGTACGCCCTGCTGGTCGGGGCGCTCGAGCGGGGTTTCAGTCTCCTCTCTATCGTGGACGATGTCCTCGGTGGCAGAGGCGCTCTGCTCTGGTCGTGCATTCTCATGCTCATCTTGATCCTGGTGGTCGGGGGATAGCTGTGCCCATACTGGACGAGCTTGTGGCAGAGGCCGCTTTTCTGGCCGCCCTCCCTTCCGTCGTGGGCGTCTTCATCACCGCTACCCTGTTGGTCGTCAGTCAGGACTGGAGGATGAACGTCATCGCGCTTGCGATGCAGTACTTCTTCGTCGGCCTCCTGATGACCCAGGTCACTCGCATTGAGATGGCTGCGGTGAAGGGCCTCATTGGTTGGGTGATCTGCTTGGCCTTCTACCTCACGGAGCAACAGATGCAGTCGTCGCTCCGCTCGAACGGGTCCGACGAGGCTGTTCCGCTCCGCAACTGGTTCGCAGCTCGCCTGGAGGGCTGGCGACGTGAGGGGATATCGGCTCAGGCCGCCTTCAACTTCATGGCCACGGTCCTAGTCGCGGTGACGGTATCTGCCGCCTCTTCCGAGCTCCCTCTCCCGCAGGTGTCGGGGAGCCTGACGCTGGCCTGCTACGTGCTGGCAGGATTGGGGATCCTGCTGATTGGTCTCAGCCAGGACCCTCTCCGTGTCGGGGTGGGGATGTTGATGTTCTTGTCGGGCTTCGATCTCTTCTACGTCGCCCTGGAACCGAGCCTCCTTGTGACCGGGTTCCTTGGCGTCGTCAGTTTCGTCATCGCGTTGGGCATGGCCTACCTGAAGGCGGCCGAGGTCGCCTATAGCAGCGAGGAAAGCACACCTTGATTGCGGGCCTTCTCCTCTTCTTGGTCCTCCCCTTGGTGATCGGGGGCGTGGTCTACGTCTTCCGTCGCTGGGGAACGTTGTCATCCCTGTTGTCCATCGGCATGACCCTGGCCTTGGGCATAACAATCCTCGCCTTGCCCTTGGGACAGGTCGTGGAGTTCTGGGGCCGTCAGATCGTGATGGGGGGCACGGTCTCCTTCCTGGGACGGGAGTTGATTCTGGAGGACGTCGACCGCGTTGCCATCGCCTTTCTCTACTTGACCGCGTCCGGTCTCTTTCTTCTGGCTTGGCAGGTCTCCCCCGGGACGCTCCTCTTTCCGGTGGGATTCGGTATGCTCAGCCTCTTAAGTGGGTCGCTCCTCATTCGGCCCTTGATCTACGCAGTTCTGCTGGTCGAGATCGCTGTTGCGGCCTCCGTCTTTGCCCTCCAGGACGAGGGAGGCCGTCCCGCTCGCGGGGCGCTCCAGTATCTCTCCGTCTCCTTGTTGGCCCTGCCCGGGTTGCTCGTGATCCATTGGCTCATGGATCGTTACGCGCTGACGCCGGACAACACGGCCCTGCTCGATGTGTCCGCGGTCCTGCTGGCTTTCTCCTTTGCCCTGTTGATGGGCAGCGTGCCTTTCCAGACCTGGCTGCCCTCCGTCGCTGGTGACAGTGATCCGCTGGCCAGTGCCTTTCTCTTCACAGTCAATCACGCGGCGGTCTGGTTCCTCTTGCTCGCCTTCTTGGAGACGTATCCCGAGCTCATCGCCGGCGCCCGTTTCGCCCCCTACGCCTCCGCCGCCGGGATGGCCATGGTCCTCGCCGGGGGCGTGTTGGCTGCGTCACAGCGACGGCTGGGGCGGCTGATGGGGTATGGCGCCGTCATCGACAACGGAGCGGCTCTCATCGCCTTCGGCATGGCGAGTGAGCGCGGGCTGGCCTTGGTCTTGCTGGGCCTCTTGGTGCGTCCCTTTGGTATGGCCCTCACCGCGATGGGCCTGAGCGGCTTGGGGGCAGCGTGTGGGCACGACGTCCGCGTGGAGACCGTCCGCGGCCTGGGGCGGAGATTCCCCTGGAGCACCCTCGCCTTCGCCGTCGGCGCGCTCTCCATAGCTGGTCTGCCGGCCAGCGCTGGCTTCGCGGCACGCTGGGCGCTCTATCGCCTCCTCGGCCCGTCGGACCTCGTCTCTGTACTGGCGATGGTGGGAGGGAGCCTCGGGCTGATGGTTGGCGTTTGGCGGGCGCTCTCTGCTCTCCTTGCCGAGGCCGAGGCCGAGGCGTCGACAGAGCTTGTGGACGACGCGCCGGCTGAGCACGACCGGTGGCCCCGCGGTCTCGTCGTGGGGCTCGCTGTCGTCGCTTCGGTGGTGGTTGGGCTCAGCCCGCACCTCCTTGGGCCGATCGCTGCTCGTTTGGCCGGGTTCTACACGTTCCTCGCTCCCTGAGTCTCGTTCTCCCTTCGTTGAGCACAAAGTTGACTGACCCGATATCTGGAGAGACCAACATGACCCTACCGGTCGATTTTCAGTTCAGCCAGAGTAGCCTTCAGGACTACGTCGATTGCTCGCGCCGATTCCAGCTCCGCTATATCCGCCGTCTCCGCTGGCCCGCCATCGAGATGCTCCCTTCCCTGGAGAACGAGCGCTATCTCCGGCAGGGCGCTGCCTTCCACCGTCTCGTCCGACAGCATCTGATGGGTCTGCCCCTCCAGACGCTGCGGAGGAGCGTCACCGATCCTGAGCTCCGTCGCTGGTGGCGCAATTACGTGGAGCGTGGGCTGATCGATCTCCCCTCGCGACGTTATCCGGAGGTCAGGCTGTCGACGTCGCTGGGAGACGTCCGTCTTGTCGCTCAGTACGATCTCGTTGCGACGGGGCCCGGCGAGAGGGTCGTCATCGTCGATTGGAAGACCAATCGCAAGCTCCCGTCGAGGGAGCGGCTGTCGGAACGGCTCCAGACCCGCGTTTATCCCTACGTTATCGTGCGATCCGGTGACGCGCTCGACATCGGACCGACCGGGCCTGACGACGTGACGATGGTCTACTGGTTTGCCAACTTCCCATCAGCCCCGGTGCGCTTTGCGTACACGGCCGACCAGTATCGCGCCGATGAGCGGTATCTGTCCCACCTCGTCGACCAGATCGTCCACGCGCTTGACGAGTGCTCGGAGGGCGATCTCTTGCCCCCCACGCAGGACGATGCCCATTGCCGGATCTGTCGCTACCGCTCTCTCTGCGAGCGCGGAGTCGAACCCGGATGGGGGGATGCGGGGGAGCGAGGGAAGACGCCCGATGAGCTGTTCGACGTCGCCCTCGACTTCGAGCAGATTGGGGAGCTTGAGCTTGGTTGAGTAAGAACTATTGCGCTACATGTAATGAGGCGCAATATGGACTGTTTGCCCCCTGAGGGAGGACGTCCTTGAAGGGCTAGATTCTCGACAGGATACCGAAGGTGGCGGTCCAGATCAGGATCTGCATCAGGATGGCGCTCGCCCACAGCATGTAGCTTGCCACTCGATCGCGGCGGTATGAGATGCCGCCAAGCAGCCCATTGATGACAAGGGCCAGGAAGCTGATCAGCGGTAGAAGGAAGATCTCTGAACGGGGCCCGAGGCGGTCCGGGGAGCCGGAGGGCCTGAAGCGGAGCGGTATGAGCATCGGGAGTCTCGGGAAGCGGGCGGTCAGCACGCCCAACAACAGGACGAAGGCCAGCGTGGCCACCCCCAGCAGGACCAGGCCCAGCGCGTCCTGCCAGATGGCCCAGTCGATGACCGACGGACGCATCGAGGTCTGCTCCATCGCCTGGGTAGGCCCCATCTGTAACCGCTGCTGCAGCGATTCGAGGAAGGCTTCTCTTTCGGTCGGCGATATGGCGTAGGCCAGCCCCGGCGTCACGACGAAGATCTGTTCTTCCAGGGGCTGCGTGGCGTAGAAGAGCGTCGCCCCCTCCTCCGCTAGTTCGCCGTAGCCGACCCAGTGTCCTGGCCAACGACCGCCGTAGAAGCGAAGTCTCCCCTCGATCTCGTCTCCCGTCAGCACCCGCTTGATCTGCCCTGTGGGAATGACCTGCTTCGATGTGCCCCAGTTGATGATCAGCGCGTTCCGATCCAGTTTGTAGCTGGCGCCGGCCAGCCCGTAGACCCAGTAGGCGATCAGGCCAGCCAGAACGAGGCCGAAGGTCACGGCGATCCCCACGATGAAGGTGCCCAGCCCGATGGGGCGCGAGGCAGCCACACCGATCAACGCAGCGGTGACCAGCGTGACGAAGCTCATCAAGCCGAAGCCGATCGCGAAGCCCCGCCCTACGCTCACCTTCCATGTCGTCATATCGTCTCTCTCCTTGCAGGAAGAGGATTATACCAGGGTGAGAGGCCCCGACAACTCACGGGTTATCAGCATACGGAGGGTATCGTGTTCCATGGGAGGTCGTCTCCCTCTCTGTCACAACGCACCAGCACCCTGCCGGGCGATGGATCAAGGTGATCAGCAGGAAAAAACGCCCTCAGAGAACGGTCTGAGGGCGTCGGAGGGCTCGATCGATGCCCGGGGTTATTGCCCCAGGTGCATGGGCATGATCACGTGGGTGAAGCTGTCCTCGCCGATGGGACGGATGACGCCCGGGCTCGATGAGCTGGTTGTGTCCAGGCTCACCTGGGGGACGTCGGTCACGGAGAGAACGTCGATCAGGTACTTGACGTTGAAGGCGATCTCCACGCCCTCCCCCTCGATGCTGGCGTCGATCTCGCTGACGTCCTCCCCCGTCTCAGCTGACGTCGCGGAGACCCGAATCCGGCCTGGTTCCAGGTCCGACCCCGGCTCTATCTGGACCCGGCTGATGTTGGCCGCATCTCGGGCGAAGATCTGCGCCATCTTGCACGCCTTCAAGAAGGGCGCTGTGTCCACCACGGTGTGGGTGTTCCGGTCCCGCGGGATGATCTGCTGATAGTCAGGGAAGTTGCCGTCGATCAACTGCGAGACCAGGACCACGTCCGACAGCTCGAAGATCACCTGGTTGCGCTCCGGGGTGACGTGGATCGCAATGGGGTCCTCCTGATGTCCGCTCACCCGTCGCAGCTCGGTCAGCGCCTGGGCTGGGATGATGATGCTGAAGGGGTCGGAGACAGCGTCCGGCAGCTCGACCGTGCGGACCGAAAGCCGGAAACCGTCGGCGGCAGCGAGGGTCAGCTGCTTGTTGTCGAATTGGGCCAGCACGCCCGTGAGGATCGGCCGGCTCTCGTCCGTCGCCGCCGCGAAAGCCACTTGCTCGACCGCCTTTCGGAGCACGTCGGGCTCGATCGGGATCCCCCCGGCCTCCTCGTCGGGCACAGTGACGATGGGGAACTCCTGTGCGTCGATGCCCTTGATGTTCGCTTCGCTCCGGGCCGCACGGAGATTCAGCGTCTGCGTCCGCACCACCAGCTCTAGATCCACCTGCCCGGGCGGTAGGGCGTTGACCAGGTCGATGAACGTCCGCGCCGGAACAGTGGTGGCGCCCTCTTCCTCGACCTTGGCGCCAATCCAGCAGTTGATGCCCAGCTCAAGGTCGGTCGCAGAGAGCCGCAGTCGGCCCCCGTCCGTCGATAGAAGGACGTTTCCCAGGACCGGAAGCGTGGAGCGGGGCGACACCGCTCGTCCCACGATGCTTAGGCCTTCGGCCAGGTTCTCTTGTAGGCAGGAGACCTTCATCACTATGCCCCTCCTCAGTAGTTATTGCTAGTCTCTGTTGGATCCACAGTATACACTAACTCGCGGAGCCGCACAAGTTACCCGCCTGCTGGCGTCTCCCAGCCGGGGATCTCCAGTCGAACCAGGTCCCCATGGATGTCGACGATGGCGCGAAACCCCGACATCCATAGCGCGGCGCGAAGCTGCTCCGCGTCGACCGCCTCCCCCTCGAGGATCTCGTCCATGTGGTCGATAGCGTGCTCGATCGAGGCCCGTGTGAACAGGTTCTCCTCGCCCAACATCTGGATCACGCCTTCCGTGACCACGTCGCCCATCCCCTTGATCCGCTCTTGGAGCCGTCGCACGATTTGGCCGTCGACGTGCGCCGCTTCGACGTGCCGCAGGAAGTCATCCTCCGGGACGGCGTAGAAGGGCTCATCCCCGATCATCACCACGTCGGCCCGCTCTCCGTCCTCGTTGAACACCAGGTCGGTGAACAAAGGATCCTGTCGCTTACCGCGCATCGTCCCCATCCTCCCGCGGCGTCTTCCCCCTCCTGCGATGACCGTCCGACGCCTTTGCTGCTTCTCCATGCCCCGCCTTGAAGGTGTAGATCCCGTCCTCTATGGGATAGGATGCGCCGCAGGCGGCGCAGGACAGGCTGTCCCTCCTCTCTTCCAGAGGGCTTGCGCCGCACGCCGTGCAGCGGAAGGGGTTGGCTCGCACCTGCCCCGACCTGTCGCCCCCCGCTTCGCAGCGCAGGAACACACTGGGCGAGAGGGGAAAGCGCCCCCCTGCCGGCTGCAGGGCCCGATCGAGGGCGACCAGCAGGCTCGTGGGCAGGGAGCGTTTGAGGATTCCGAGACGGAACGTGGAGACGGCGCGCCGCTTGCGGACGCTCAAGCCCACCTCGTGAAGCCTCTCCTCGATCCACGCTGGGTGGAAGTCGAAGTTCAACGCTACGAACTCCACCGGCGCTCGATCGAAGGGGGACCATCTCTGACGCCCTGCCAGGTAGCGCAGAATCGCCTTCAGGTTCCGCTTATTGGCGAACTCCAGGACGAAGGAGCCTTGCGGCGCCAGGATCCGGGAGACGCCCCGCAGCACCGAGGAGGCGTCAGTGGCGTGGTGGAGGGTGCGGATCATCACCACCGTGTCGAACGCGGCGGGGGCGAAGGGGAGGTTGTAGAAGTCGCCGGCCACGTAGAGACGGCGAGGTTGCCCCCCGTCCGCCTCCTCGCCCCACAGCTCTTGAGCCTGACGCAGCTGCGTCAGGGCGTAGTCGAAGATGATCACCTCGTCGTAGCCGCTGTAGAGCGGCATCAGCCGCCCATAGCCGCCGCCGATGTCGATCAGCCGTGCGCCCGTCGCCGGAAGCAGTCGCTCCAGAGCGGCTCGCTCAGCCGCGTCCTCGTACGCCCGCCCCTCCCCCCAGAACTCGGTCCGGTAGGCTGAGCCCTCGTAGTCGCAGATCGGCCGATTGCCGGTATCCGTCATCGGAGCCCAAGCTCGACGTCTTCCGGTAGCTGATCCAGCCGCTGCCGCACGGGCCGGAACACCCCCCGCAGGTCCTGCACCGCCGGATCCAGGCCCGCCTCGCCCAACGCGATGCTCACCGGCACGTCCATCTGGACCGGGACGGTCTCGCTGACCGGGACCATCATCTGGACGGGGATCGTCTGGTTGACCGGGACCACGGTGCTCAAACGGATCGGCAGCCGAACCCCGGCCGGCAGGGACAGGGAGACCGTCCCGTTGATGGCGCCGCCGCCGCTCGGTAAGGTGAACTGGGCCGGGAGACTCCGCAGCGGCACCGGTTGCTGGAGCGTGACGACCGTGTTCTGCTCGATGGCCAGCTGGAAGTTGATGGGCAGCTCCTGGTCGAGCGGCAGGTCGAATCGGATCGGGATCGGCTCATTGATGGGGATGGTGGTGTCGATCGTCGACTCGCCGAGGCGGACGAAGGCGGCGTCCAGATCCTCCAGCATCGGTTCTACCATGCCGGCGTTGAGCGCCAGGCCCAACCTCAGGGCCGGCATCCCCACCAGCAGCAGAGCGACGATCAAGATGAAGTTGACGCTGAACGAGAAGACGATCGCGATGTCCTTGAAGGCCTCCCATACGGGCTTGAGACGTTCCATGGTCTCTCCTCCCTAATCAATGCTCGTGAAGCAGCCGGATCGTGCTAGGCTGACTATCTTAGCATCTCTGGGCGAAAGAGACAACTCTCCCCCTACAAGCCCCCGACCCTCGCCAAAGCTCGTAGACCCCGTCTCGGGGTCGATCCTGATTTCGCGCTCCCTCACACGACCACCGTCACACTCGCTGACGAGCCCCCAGCGTGCCCCACGCCACCATCCACACCTCGCCGCCCCGACACGGTAGCCCCCATCCACAGCTCGCCGCCCCG
>Ga0207797_1001825_pt1 | contig 15187 bp, 20 predicted proteins | sample PRCRCaboRojoPR_6_FD_187275 | JGI IMG/M metagenome (GOLD analysis project Ga0207797, IMG submission 187275) | Marine sediment microbial community from Cabo Rojo, Puerto Rico - PR CR 10% Liquid 1 (SPAdes) | ecosystem: Environmental > Aquatic > Marine > Coastal > Sediment | place: Cabo Rojo, Puerto... | reverse complement strand
CGTCCCCGGCCGGTCCCGACGGGAGGCGGACGGGCCAGGCCAAGGGCGCCGCGGGCGAGGACCGGGCGGGGGCCGAGGGCGAGGCCCCCCAGGAAACCTCAGCGGCCTCCATCGGGCGCTTCGGATTTCTCGGCCGGGTGATCCTGCCCACCGGCTCGGCCCCTGGAACCGACGACGGTACCGGGCTGTCCGCCGCCCTCCTGTGGGAGCGGGACCTGAACGCCTACGCCAACCTCTTCGGCGTCCTCCAGGGCGAATTTGAGGACGCCTTCGGCGACAACGACACCACCCTCTCCGCCGCCTACGGCATGCGGACCATGCTCTCCGGGCCGCTGAGCGGCTTCCTGGAGTATTACGTCACCCTGCCCGAGCAGGGCACGGCGGTGCATACCCTGGACACCGGCATAACCTACCTGCTGACCCGTAACACCCAGGTGGACCTCCACTTCGGGGCCGGCCTGTTCGGCCGCGGTGAGGATTTCGTCGGGGTAGGGCTGGCCCAGCGCTTCTAGCCGGGGCGCCGCTGCGGCTCAGGTGCGCTCCACCAGAACGCGCGGCTCGTGGATCCAGGTGCCCCGGCATTCGGGGCACTTGCCGGGCTTGGTGAGGTGGTCGCGGTGGAACTGGAAGCCGCAGCGGCGACAGCGGGCGGGGTAGACCACGAGCCGGTAGGGCTCGTTGCGGAAGCTCTGGCGCAGGTGCTCCAGCTCGCCGGCCATGGCCTTGGGCGTGACTCCGAAGGTCTGGGCCAGCTCGTTGATCCCGGTGGGGTTGTCCAGGAGCGTGTCGATCAGGTCCTTGCGGAACACCCTTGGCCCTAGCCTCCCTGTCCCATGACCCCGCCGCTGCTGACCGCGCCGCGGCCGGGGTGGGTGCGCACGATCAAGCCGTAGCGGTCGCTGCGCCTGCTCCGGTATTGGTAGCAGCCGGTGTCCGCGTCGGCAAGGCCGGGGCCGTGCCCTTCAGGCCCTTGAGCGGACGGCGCCTGGCCACTGCGACGGGGGGCCATCCGGGGCGCCTCCCGGGTGCTGCGGTTGGGCCACCTAGCGCCCTTCCGCAAGGCACCCCCAACGCTAGTCGGCCCCGGCGGCGCAGTGGATGCACAGGGTCACCGAGGGATCGGCGCCCAGTCGCCCGGCACCGATGGGCTCCTCGCAGCGCACGCAGTAGCCGTAGTCGCCGGCGGCGATGCGTTGCAGGGCGCCGCGGATGCGCTGCTTCTCCAGCTGCGCCCGGCGGTTGCTGGCCTGGGCCATGGCCTGCTGTTGCAGGGCGTCCATGCGGGTCAGCCGCCCGGTGCGGGCCTGATCGAGCTCCACCGTGTCGGTGGCCTCGGTGCGGGCGGCGTCGCCGGCCGCCAGCTCGGCCAGCCGGGCTTCGAGCTGTTGCTTGAGGGCGGGGATGTCGAGGTCGCCGCGCATGGGGCCATGCTACCCGAGGCCGGCGTGGCTTGTCGCCGGGCCCGCGCAATGGGAGGGTTTCGGCGAACCGATCCATCCCAGAGGAGGCCGCCTTGAAGAGCTATCGCAAGGAGCTGTGGTTCAACACCAGCAAGCGCCGGGAGTACATCAACATCACCGCCGAGGTCGAGGAGGCCCTGGCCGACAGCGGCATCACCGAGGGCCTCGCCCTGGTCAATGCCATGCACATCACCGCCTCGGTGTTCATCAACGACGACGAGAACGGCCTCCTCGGCGACTTCGACAAGTGGCTCGAGGGGCTGGCCCCCCATGATCCGAGCGTGGCGGCCTACGGCCACCACCGCACCGGCGAGGACAACGGCGACGCCCATCTCAAGCGGGAGATCATGGGGCGCCAGGTGGTGGTGGCGGTCACCGACGGCCGGCTCGATTTCGGGCCCTGGGAGCAGATCTTCTACGGCGAGTTCGACGGCGGCCGGCGCAAGCGGGCGCTGGTGAAGATCATCGGCGAATAATGGGCTTTTCTTCGGGCCCTTGGTCCGGTAGAACGATTAGAACGCTCATTCTAGTTCGGTCGAAAGGAGACCCCATGCAGGCAGCTCGCCGTTTCGCGTACGCCATGGTCGCGACCCTGACCCTGTTCCTGGCCGGCCCGGTCGCCGCCGCGCCCGCGGGCATGAAATACGACGACAGCGCCGCCCTGAAGGGCGTGGAGCAGGGCCGCGGCGTGTTCCTGGTGGACATCGGCAACCCCAACAAACTGGCGCTGTACATGAACCTCATCCCGGGGACCTACGAACGCCTCCAGAAGCAGGGGGTGGAGCCCGATTTCGTGCTGGTGTTCATCGGCCCCTCGGTGAAGTACATCACCAAACCCTCCGACAGCCTCGCCGACCTCCAGCACAGCGAGGCCCGCAAGCGCATCCGCGCCGGCATCGAGAAGCTGCGGGACCTGCCCAACGTGCGCATGGAGGTGTGCAACGTCGCCCTGGAGGTCATGGAGGTGAAGCCGGAGCGGCTGTTGCCGGGCATGGCGGTGGTCAGCGACGGCTTCATTTCGGTGATGGGCTACCAGGAACAGGGCTACCACCTGGTGCCGGTGTACTAGGGCCCTGGGGCTAGCGCCGCAGCAGGCGCAGCCAGTACCACAAGTTGAGCAGGCCGGCCAGGGAGGCGGCCACGTAGGTCAGTGCCGCCGCGGTCAGGATGCGCCGCGCCCGCGGTCGGTCCTCGCGGGCCAGATAGCCGGCGTTGAGCACCGGCAGGGCGCGGCGGAAGCTGGCGTCCAGCTCCACCGGCAGGGTGACCAGGTGCACCAGGGCGCCGGCGGCCACGCTGGCCAGTCCGGCCACCAGCGGCACCGCCAGGCCGGTGGGGGAGCGGCTGGCCAGCAGCAGCACCGGGCTGGCCATGACCAGCACCGAGCCCACCCGCTGGATGCCGGAGGCCGCCTTGACCAGGCGGGTACGCCACCACAGGGGGCGGTAGCCGTGGTGGTGCTGCAGGGCGTGGCCCACCTCGTGGGCGGCCACCGCCACGGCGGTCAGCGACCGGCCGCCGTGGTTGGCCGGGGACAGGGCCACCACCCGCCGTTCGGGGTCGTAGTGGTCGCCGGCCTCGGTGGCCTCCACCGCCACGCCGTCGAGGCCGAAGCGCTCGATCAGGTGGGCGGCGAATTGGCCGCCGGTGCCGGGGAAGTCCTCGCGCTCGTGGCTGTGGCGGGCCATGACGGCCCGCACCCACAGCTGGGGACCGTACAGCAGGGCAAGCAGGAGCAGGAGGCCGAGGATGATAAGCATGGCATTCCGGGTTGGGAGGGTGGCGCCGCAGTATAGGACAGCCGCCGTCGGGCTGGGTTGCCCCCCGGCGGCGCCCGGGCCGTGAGGTGGCCCTGGCGCCGGGGGCGGCGCCCCGCGGTGCTCGAGGCCATCTTCGTGGCCCCGGCGGCGGGGGCGGCCATGCGCCCGGTGAGCTCGGTGGCGGTCTCCGAGGCGGGCCTGGCCGGGGACCGCTACGCCCTGGCCAGCGGTCATTGGCAGGGCCCCGACGCCTGCCCCGTGACCCTCATCCGCGGGGAGGATGTCGACCGCATCGGCCGGCGCAGCGGGCTCCCCTTGGCGGCGGGCGAGCACCGGCGCAATCTGGTGGTGCGGGGGCTGCGCCAGGGCGACCTGGCCGGTGCCCGCCTGATCATCGGCGAGGTCGTCTTTGCGGTGATCGGGCCCCGGCCGCCCTGCGGCTATCTGGAGCGGCTGACCCGGCCGGGGATGGCGCGCGCGCTGCGCGGCCGCAGCGGCGTCTGTCTGCGGGTGGTCCAGGGCGGGACCCTGGCGCGGACCGATGCGGTCCGGTGCGAGCCGGCAACGCGCCAAGGTTGAGCCGGTCCGAAAGCCCCCGGGGAGGTCGCCTGCCCCCGGCCATCGGAGGTAGCCCGCCATGGCCACCGCGGTGTTGCTGCGCCACGGCGAGAGCCTGTGGAACCTGGAAAACCGGTTCACCGGCTGGACCGACGTGGACCTGTCCGACGACGGCCTGGAGCAGGCCAGGCGGGCCGGGCGTCTGCTCCACGGCAACGGCTATACCTTCGACCGGGCCTACACCTCCTACCTCAAGCGGGCCATCCGCACCCTGTGGCTGGCGCTGGACCACATGGACTGCATGTGGCTCCCGGTGGTCAAGGACTGGCGCCTGAACGAGCGCCACTACGGCGCCCTGCAGGGGGAGAGCAAGCGCCGTTTCGAGGCGCTCTACGGCCACGAGCAGGTGCACCGCTGGCGGCGCTCCTTCGATGTGCGGCCGCCCCTGCTGGCGCCCGACGATCCCCGTCACGGGCGCTTCGAGGCCAAGTACCGCAAGCTCGCCGCGGGCGACATCCCCGCCGCGGAATCGCTGGCGGACACCGTGAACCGGGTCCTGCCCTGCTGGCGGGAGCTCATCGCGCCGCGCATCCGCGCCGGCGACGACATCCTGGTGGCGGCGCACGGCAACAGCCTGCGGGCCCTGGTCAAGCACCTGGACGGGGTGTCCGACGAGGCCATCGCCAACCTCAGCATCCCCCTGGCCGTCCCCCGGGTCTACGAGTTCGGCGAGGGGCTGGCGGTCCGCCGCCGCTTCTACCTGCGCGAGGACGGGGAGGAGGCCATCGAGGGCTGACCGGGGCCGGCGTCGCGCCGCCACGGAATGGTATAGTCCCGGGCGCCGACAGGACACGACACGGAGGCCCCATGGCCGAGCTGACCATCTACCACAATCCGCGCTGCAGCAAGAGCCGCCAGACCCTGGAGCTGCTCCGGGAGAAGGGGCATGAGCCCACGGTGGTGGACTACCAGAAGACGCCGCCGGCGGTGGACGACCTGGCCCGCATCCTGGATCGGCTGGGCGTCGAGCCCCTGGCCATCACCCGCACCCAGGAGAAGCTGTTCAAGGAGCTGGGCCTGGCCAAGGACGACGACCGGGCGCGCTCGGAGTGGCTGCAGATCCTGCACGCCAACCCCAAGCTGATCGAGCGGCCCATCGTGGTCCATGGTGACCGCGCCGCGGTCGGCCGGCCACCGGAGAACGTCCTGGCGATCCTGTAGCGGGCAGGCCCTAGACCAGGACGTTGGCCAGGATGATCAGGGCGAACATGATGGCGATCAGCCCCAGCAGCACGAAGCCCAGGTGCTGGGTCATGTACTTGTCTTCGCGATGCATGGCCAACCCCCGTTGGTGAGTGCCTCGGATTACCCTAAGGCCGGTGGGGGCATGCGGGGTTGATCCGGATCAACATCCGGCCAAATTGGCGGCCCCTAATATTCTGATCCTTAACGGGATCCCGCGTTCCCCGCGCGGCTGGCGGGGCCCGCGAGGAAGCGCCGTTCGATCTCGGCGGCGGGCAGCGCCGGGGCGTACCAAAAGCCCTGGGCCATGAGGCAGCCCACCTGGCGCAGCACCGCGGCCTGGCCGCTGGTCTCCACGCCCTCGGCGACGCAGCCCAGGTCCAGCTCGCGGGTCAGCGCCAGGATGGTCTGGATGATGCCGTGGTCCTCGGCCGTCTCGTCGATGCTGGCGACGAAAGAGCGGTCGATCTTGAGGGTGTCCACCGGCAGGCGCTCGAGGTAGCTGAAGGACGAGTAGCCGGTGCCGAAATCGTCAATGGCGACGGCCACCCCCAGCTGCCGCAGCGCGTCGAGGGTGTGGAGGTTGCTCGCCGGGTCGGTCATGGCGGCGGTTTCGGTGACCTCCAGCTCCAGCAGATGCCCGGGCAGTTCGTACAGGGCCAGGGTCTCGGCGATCCGGGCCGTCACCTCGGGCCCCTGCAGCTCGCGGGCGGACAGATTCACCGCCACCCGCGGCACCTCGTGTCCGGCATCGGCCCACTGGCGGATCTGGGCCAGCGCCGCCTCCAGCACCTGCTGCCCGAGCTGATGGATGAGCCCGGTCTCCTCGGCCAACGGGATGAACACCCCCGGGGAGATGGCGCCCCGCTCTGGATGCTCCCAGCGCACCAGGGTCTCTAGGCCGCGAACGCGGCCGGTGGCGAGGCAGACCTGGGGCTGGAAATGCACGGCCAGGGCCTGATCGGCCAGGGCGCGCCGGAGCTCGGCTTCCAGGTGGACCCGTTCCTGCACCGCCTCGCGCTGCTCGGGGCGGAAATGGAGGTGCTCCAGGCCGCGGGACTTGGCCTGGAACATGGCGATGTCGGCATGCTTGAGCAGTTCGCTGAGATCCTCGCCATGCTCGGGGAAGCTGGCCAGGCCCATGCTGGCGGTGACCAGAAAGCCCTGACCGTCGACCTCCACGGGGTCGCGCAGCGCCAGCTGGATGCGCCCGGCGACCCGGGCGGCGGCCTCCGGGTCGGTGCCCGGGAGGAGGAACACGAACTCGTCGCCCCCCAGGCGAGCCAGGGTGTCGGCCTCGCGCAGGCACCCCTGGAGCCGGCGGGCCACCGCCAGCAGGAGCCGGTCGCCGGTGTCGTGGCCAAGGGTGTCGTTGATGTCCTTGAAGCGGTCGAGGTCGAGGTAGATGACCGCGCAGCCGTCCCCCTCGCGGCGGGCCTGGGCCATGGCCTGATTGGCCCGCTCGGCCAGCAGGCGCCGGTTGGGGAGGTGGGTCAAGGCGTCGAAGTAGGACAGGTGCTCCACCTCGGCCTCGCGCGCCTTGCGGTCGGTGACGTCGGTGACCACCATGACCGAGCGTCGGATGTCGCCGGCATCCCCGTATTCGGCCGCGGCCGAGACCAGGGCGTCGATGACCGTGCCGTCCTGGCGCACGAAGGCCAGCTCCAGGTCGCGCAGCGACCCGGCCCGGAAGAAGCGGTCCAGCTCCTGGGCCATGCGTTCCCGCGATCCGGGGGTGAGGAAGTCGCCGATGGGCCGGCCCACCACCTCGGGGCGGGCGAAGCCCATGCGGTCGAGCCAGAAGTTGCTGACCTCCACCACCCGCCCCTCGCGGTCCAGGGTATGCAGCATGGCCGGGGTCTTGTTGTAGAGCAGGCGGTGGCGATGCTCGCTCTCGCGCAGGGCGCGCTCCGCCTCCCGGCGTTCGGTGTTCTCCGTGGCCAGCTCGGCCAGGCGCTCCTCCAGCCGCTGGTTGGTTTCGTCGAGGCGCGTGTTGAGGTGTTGGATGCGGATCTGGCCGCGGTAGAAGGTGGCGCTGATGTAGACGAAGGCCATGGCGAAGGCGGCCACCCGGATCAGGTGCCACCACCACCAGTTGACCCCCCACAGGGTGGAGGCCTCGAACATCAGGCCGGCCGTGCCCAGCATGCCGGCGAGCAGGCCGAACAGCAGATCGTCCCAGGTGGGCTGGCGGGCGTGGCGCAGGGCGAACCACAGGGCCGCGACCCAGAACAGGACGCCGCCGGCCTGGTTCAGGCGCAGCGCGGGGAGGGTGAACTCGCCGGTCTGGAACATCACCGGGGCGCCCTGGGGATGCAGCAGCAGCCAGGCGGCGTGGGTCAGGGCACCGGCGAACAGCCCCTCGGGCAGGTGGCGCAGGGCCGGGATGCGGGCGATTCGGGGCGGCAGTAGGACCAGGCTGAACAGCAGCCCGCCGCTGAAGGCGGCGAGGCTGTGCAGCCAGACGAAGTTCTGACCGGGAGGCGCGGCGGCGTGGAAGGCGTCGAACAGGCCCGTGGTCAGCAGGCCGCAGGCCACCCACAGCCAGGGATGGCGCTGCTGCCCGGGCTCCAGCCGCATGCGCAGGAGCAACAGGCCCGCCAGGCTGACCGCGATGAAGCCGTCAATGCCTTCGACCACGGCGTGCACCGGCTCGCTGACCCAGCGGGTGGCCGGGGCCAGCGCTTCGAGGACGGCCAGGCCGGCCAGGGGCAGGACCAGCGCCGCCCCCAGCAGCAGGATCAGCCCGTAGGCCGGGCCGGGCAACAACCGTGCGGAAAGGCCGGCCACAACCCCCTCTGGGGCGCCGGAGCCTTGGCCGTGCATAGGGACCCCCCGGGGCGGCCGGTGCCTGCGGGATCCGGTCAACCGGCCCGCTTGCCACCCCATGCGGGTACTGTACTGACCTTGTCCGGGGAAAGAAAGGGCGCGCCGGTCAGGTATCGGACAGAGGTGTCCGGCCGTCCGGAGCGGCCCGCGCGTGCGAGTTGTTCCGAGCCAAAGGGAGGAGCATGATGGATCTGAGCGCGTTCACTGCCAGCCTGAGCGACAGTGCGCCCCCGGCCGGCCTCACCCGGTCGCTGGAGGCGTTGTGGTGGGCCGCCCAGGGCGACTGGGAGCGGGCCCATCGTCTGGCCCAGGCCGAGCCGGGTGCCGAGGGGGCCTGGGTCCATGCCCATCTGCATCGGGAAGAGGGCGACCTGGGTAACGCCAATTACTGGTATCGCCGGGCGGGTCGGGCCATGAGCGACCAGCCCCTGGCCGAGGAGTGGCAAGCCATCGCCGGCGAGCTGCTGGCCAAGCAGGGGTGAGCCCCCAGGGAGTAGGCCTGCCATGGGCAACCTAAGCCGCTACCGGAGCATCGAGGACCTGCCGGCCGTGGCTCCGGTGTTCCCCCTCACCGGGGCGCTGCTGCTGCCCCGGACCCACCTGCCGCTGAACATCTTCGAGCCCCGCTACCTGGCCATGGTGGACGCCGCCCTCGCCGGCGATCGCCTGATCGGCATGATCCAGCCCCGCCACCCGGGGGCGGAGGGCGAAAGCGCCCACCCGGAGCTGTCCAAGGTGGGCTGTCTGGGCCGCCTGACCTCCTTCAGCGAGACCGGCGACGGGCGCTACCTGATCTCGCTTACGGGGGTATGCCGCTTCGCCCTGGCCGCCGAGATGGCGGTGGACACCCCCTATCGTCAGGCGCGGCTGGATTTGGGTAATTACGCCCATGACCTCCAACCGGCTGCCGACATGGCGCTGGACCGGCGCCGCCTGTTCGAGGCCCTCCGGCCCTACCTGGCGGCCAACGAGCTGGAGGTGGACTGGGAGGATCTGGAGAACGCGCGCAGCGAGAGCCTGATCAACACCCTGGCCCTGGCCCTGCCGCTGGGGGCACGCGAGAAACAGGGGCTGCTACTGGCGGAGACCCTGAATCAGCGGGCCCAGCTGCTGCTGACCCTGCTGGAGATGGCGCGGGGCGCGGATGAGGGCGACGGCGGTCCCTTGCAGTAGGCCGGGTGCAATAGGCCGGGGCTACTGGCGGGCGAGATAGGGGTCGATGAGGTCGGTGTTGGTGGTCCGATCGGAGACCACCACGCCCCACGCGCGGCCGGCCACGGGCTGGGCGAACACGGAGATGGCGTAGACGTGCCCGGCCTTTAGCTCGAAGGTGACGGTGCGGGGCTCGCCGCGGTCCTCGCCGCCGCTGATGGCGTCGGGCGCCAGGGTGACGCGGAAGGAATGCTCCCCGGGCAGCAGGCTGAAGCGGTCGCGCCGGGCCTGGCCGAGGTGGCTGTCGTCGCCGTCGATGGCCAGGATGCGGGTGGAAAGCCCGCATTCCACCACCGCCACCTCGCTTTTCGGCCGCTCCAGGCCGGCGTAGGTTTGCTGCGGCGCATTGGGCTGGGACACCGTGCAGCCGGCGGCGGCGACGGCCAGGAGGGCGAGGCAGGTCAGCACGAATGGGCGGTGCAAGGTGTCCCCTTTTCGGACGGCCCCGAGCGCCTGCCGCCCAGGGGGTATGCCCAATCAGACCGAGGCCGCGGGGAAGCGTTCCCCTTTACCCGTGAAAACGGATCAGCCGGCCAAAGGGTTCCACCGGTCAGTGCTGTTCCAGCCGGGCGAGCTCTTCCAGGATGCCGTCCACCAGCGCCCGGCCCTGCTCGCCCATGTTGCGCACCAGGGTCTGGCGGTCGCGCTCGCCGTTGACCAGCGGCCGGATGATGGCCGCCAGCTGGGCCATCTCGCCGCCGGCGCGCTGCATCTGCTCGGCCATCTGGCCGGCCCATTGCAGGGCCTCGGTCTGACCGTGGGCGGCGGCGTGGACGATGGAGGCGATGCCCGGAGCGGCCATGGACGGGTCGGCGCCGGCCTCGGGGTCGGGCAGGGTGGCGGGGTCCTGCAGGCCGCGCAGGACGGCCTCGGCCACCACCCGGTCCTCGTCGTCCAGGCCCTGCAGGACGCCTTCGTCGCGCCGGCCGTCGAGGATATGGCGGATGGCGAGCACCAGCTGGACCCAGCCGTTGCCCTCGGCCTCCTCCAGGACCTCCTCCAGGTCCGGGACCTGGCTGCGGTCGTGGCAGGCCAGGACCACGCGGTGGATGAGCCCGGCGTGCGCCTGGACGATCTGCTGTTCCTTGTCGGGCAGGTTGGCCATCAGCGGCTCCGAAGCGGCAGGGGAGGGTTGATGGTGGGAATTGTAGCGCCGGGAGGGCGACTTGGGCGAGCGCGTTGAACGCTGGATCGGGGGGAGCCTGGTCGGGGTGGGAGGCGGCGTGATCGCCGTGGCCTTCGGCACCCCGGGCGGCGGTAGCCATGCCGCCCTGCCCGCAGTGGCGGGCCTTCTCGGCGCCCCCTTCGGTATCGGCCTGGGGGTGGCGGTGGCCCTGGCCGGACTATGGCTGCGCGATCCGCGCACCCTGGCCTGGGCCGGTGGGGTGGCCCTGGTGGCGGGGCTCGGGGTGGCCGCCGGGGCGGGCTTTCGCCACCCCCATATCGCCCTCGACGGTTGGGACCGCCAAGTCACCGGGGCCGCCTGCGCCGCCGCCCTGGTGGCGGGCATGCGCTGGTGGCGGGGGCGCTAGGGGCGCCAAATTGCGCCGCGGCCCAACTCGGGTTAGCCTTTTCGTCTTATCGCTCGGGCGCCGGCGCCGCGTCCGGGCGCGTCCGTCCGTTGGTCCCGACGAGGCCGCGCCGGCCGCACCGGGGCCGCAACCAGGCCGCAACACAGGGGTGCAGCGCTCCATGGCGTACGACAAGATCCAGGTGCCCGCAGAGGGCGAGCCCATTTCCCGCGGGGCCGACGGCCAGTGGCACGTGCCGTCGCGGCCGGTCATCCCCTACATCGAGGGTGACGGCATCGGGGTCGACATCTCCCCCGCCATGAAGACGGTGGTGGACGCCGCCGTGGACAAGGCCTACGGCGGCCACCGGCAGATCGAGTGGATGGAGGTCTACGCCGGCGAGAAGGCGGTGGCCACCTACGGCGACAACACCTGGCTGCCCGACGAGACCCTCAAGGCCCTGCGCGCGTACCGCGTGGCCATCAAGGGGCCGCTGACCACGCCCGTGGGCGGCGGCTTCCGCAGCCTGAACGTCACCCTGCGCCAGGAGCTGGACCTCTACGTCTGCCTGCGGCCGGTGCGCTACTTCAACGGCACCCCCTCGCCGCTGAAGAAGCCGGAGACGGTGGACCAGGTGATCTTCCGCGAGAACTCCGAGGACATCTACGCCGGCATCGAGTGGCCGGCGGGCTCGCCGGACGCGCGCAAGCTGCTCAAGTTCCTGCGCGAGGAGATGGGGGTCAAGGACATCCGCTTCCCCGAGACCTCCGGCATCGGCATCAAGCCCATCTCCGAGGACGGCACCAAGCGCCTGGTGCGCAAGGCCATCGAGTACGCCCTGGAGAACAATCGGCAGTCGGTGACCCTGGTGCACAAGGGCAACATCATGAAGTTCACCGAGGGCGCCTTTAAGGAGTGGGGCTACGAGCTGGCCGAGACCGAGTACGCCGACCGCGCCTTCACCTGGCGCCAGTACGAGGCGATCCAGAAGGCCGACGGCCAGGCCGCGGCGGACGCCGCCTGGGAGGCCGCCGAGGAGGCGGGCAAGGTGGTGATCAAGGACGCTATCGCCGACAATTTCCTGCAGCAGATCCTGCTGCGCCCGGCCGAGTACGACGTCATCGCCACCATGAACCTCAACGGCGATTACATCTCGGACGCCCTGGCGGCGGAGGTGGGCGGCGTTGGCATCGCCCCCGGCGGCAACCTGTCCGACGATTACGCCATGTTCGAGGCCACCCACGGCACCGCCCCCCGCCACGCCGGCCACGACAAGGCCAATCCGGGCTCGCTGGTGCTGTCGGCGGAGATGATGCTGCGCTTCATGGGCTGGACCGACGCCGCCGACCTGATCATCAAGGGCATGGAAGGCGCCATCTCCAACAAGACGGTGACCTACGACTTCGAGCGCCAGATGCCCGAGGCCACCTTGCTCGCCACCTCCGAGTTCGCTCAGGCCGTGGCCGACAACATGTAACCGGCCCAGCGGGGTCCCCCATGCATCTGCCCAAGATCACCATCGTCGGCGCCGGCCAGGTGGGCTCCACCGCCGCCCACCTCATGGCCAAGAAGGAGCTGGGCAATCTGGTCCTGCTCGACATCGATGCCGGCATGGCCCAGGGCAAGGCCCTGGACATCGCCGAAGCGGGCCCGGTGGACGGCTTCGACGTCACCGTTACCGGCACCGACGATTACGCCGACATCGAAGGTTCGGAGGTGGTGGTGATCACCGCCGGCAGCCCGCGTCTTCCAGGCATGGACCGCGCCGAGCTGCTGCGCAAGAACGTCCGGGTGGTGGCCGACGCGGCCCGGCAGATCGCCCATCACGCCCCCGACGCCTACATCATCGTGGTGACCAATCCGTTGGACGCCATGGTGTGCGCCGCCCAGGAGGTCAGCGGGTTCCCCGCCCGGCGCGTCATGGGCATGGCCGGGGTGCTGGACTCCGCCCGCATGCGCCGCTTCATCGCCGAGGAGCTGGGTGTCTCGGGCAAGGACGTCACCGCCATGGTGTTGGGCGGCCACGGCGACCGCATGGTGCCGGTCACCGGCAGCTCCACCGTGGGCGGCATCCCGCTCACCGAGCTGCTCTCCCAGGAGCGGCGCGACGCCATCGTCGAGCGCACCCGCCACGGTGGCGGCGAGGTGGTGGAGCTGCTCAAGACCGGCTCGGCCTACTACGCCCCCGGGGCCAGCATCGTCGAGATGGTGGAGTCCATCGTCCGCGATCAGCGCCGCATCCGGCCGGTGGCCGCCTTCCTCAACGGCGAGTACGGCCTCTCCGACCTCTACATCGGCGTCCCCGCCATCATCGGCGCCGAGGGCGTCGAACGGGTGGTGGAGATCCGCCTGACGGCCGCCGAGCGCCAGCACTTCGAGGAGTCGGTGGCGGCGGTCCGGGGCATGATCGCGGAGGCCCGCCAGGGTCTCGACGCCAACGGTTCCTGACGCCCGCCGGCGCCCGTCTCGGCGCCCGGCCCGAGCACGAAAGAGCAGCCATGCTGATCCACGAGTACCAGGCCAAGGAGCTGCTGGCCCAGCACGGGGTGCCCGTGCCCGAGGGCCGGCCGGTGTTCACCGTGGCCGAAGCGGTGGATGCCGCCGAGCACCTGGGCGGCGACCGCTGGGCGGTCAAGGCCCAGATCCACGCCGGCGGCCGCGGCAAGGCCGGTGGCGTGCAGCTGGCCGAGTCCCCGGACGAGGTGCGCAGCCGCGCCGAGGGCCTGCTGGAGCACGAGCTGGTCACCGAGCAGACCGGCCCGCACGGGCGCATGGTGCGCCGCCTGCTGGTGGAGAAGGCCCACGCCTTCACCCGGGAGTTCTACGTGGGCGCGGTGGTGGACCGCCACGTGGACTCCGTCGTGTTCATGGCCTCCAGCGAAGGCGGCGTGGAGATCGAGGAGGTGGCCCGCCAGAGCCCGGAGAAGATCCTCAAGACCGCGGTGGACCCCACCGTCGGCCTGCAGCCGTTCCAGGCGCGCAAGCTGGGCTTCGGCCTGGGCATGGACTGGGCCCAGGTGAAGCAGTTCACCAAGATCCTGACCGCGCTGTACCGCGCCTTCGTGGACAAGGACGCCTCGCTGGTGGAATTGAACCCCCTGGTCCTCACCGAGGGCGGCGAGCTTCTGGCCCTGGACGCCAAGTTCAACCTCGACGACAACGGCCTCATCCGCCACCCGGAGCTGCGCGAGCTGCGCGACCCCAACGAGGAGGATGACAAGGAGCACGAGGCCCACGCCCACGGCCTCAACTACATCGCCCTCGACGGCAACATCGGCTGCATGGTCAATGGCGCCGGTCTGGCCATGGCCACCATGGACATCATCAAGCTCTACGGCGGCGAGCCGGCCAACTTCCTGGACGTCGGCGGCGGCACCTCCGCCGAGCGGGTGACGGCGGCGTTCAAGATCCTGCTGTCCGACGCCAATGTGGAAGCCATCCTGGTCAACATCTTCGGCGGCATCGTGCGCTGCGACGTCATCGCCGAGGGCATCATCGCCGCGGTGCAGGAGATCGAGATGACGGTGCCGCTGGTGGTGCGCCTGGAAGGCACCAATGTGGAGCAGGGCCGCCAGATGCTGGAGGACTCCGGTCTCGACCTGATCACCGCCACCACCCTGGCGGACGCCGCCGACAAGGCCGTTGCGGCCGGGAAGGGCGCGGCATGAGCATCCTCGTCGACCAGAACAGCAAGGTCATCTGCCAGGGCTTCACCGGCGAGCAGGGCACCTTCCACTCGCGCCAGGCCGCCGACTACGGCACCCGCATGGTGGGCGGCGTGACCCCCGGCAAGGGCGGCCAGACCCACCTGGATCTGCCGGTGTACGACACCGTGGAGCAGGCGGTGGCGGCCACCGGGGCGTCGGTGTCCATGCAGTTCGTTCCCGCGGCCATGGCGGCCGACGCCATCATGGAGGCCAGCGACGCCGGCATCGAGCTGGTGGTCACCATCACCGAGGGCATCCCGGTGCTGGACATGATGCGGGTCAAGGACTACCTGCGCGACCGCTCGACTCGCCTGATCGGCCCCAACTGCCCCGGTGTGATCACCCCGGGTCAGTGCAAGGTGGGCATCATGCCGGCAGCCATCCACGCCCCGGGTTCGGTGGGCGTGGTGTCGCGCTCGGGGACGCTCACCTACGAGGCGGTCTACCAGACCACCCAGCTGGGCCTGGGCCAGTCCACCTGCGTCGGTATCGGCGGTGATCCCATCAGCGGCTCCGATTTCGTGGACATCCTGGCCATGTTCGAGGCCGATCCCCAGACCGAGGCGGTGATCATGGTGGGCGAGATCGGCGGCACCGCCGAGGAGGAGGCCGCCGCCTACGTGCGCGAGCACATGACCAAGCCGGTGGTGGGCTACATCGCCGGGGTCACCGCGCCCCCCGGACGCCGCATGGGCCACGCCGGCGCGGTGATCTCCGGCGGCAAGGGCACCGCCGAGGAGAAGTTCGCGGCCATGGAGGCCGCGGGCATCGCCATCGCCCGCTCGCCGGCGGAGATCGGCGAGCGGACAGCGGAAGTGCTGAAGGCTTAAGTTTTAAGTTTTAAGTTTTAAGTTTTAAGTTTTAAGTTTTAAGTTTTAAGTTTTAAGTTTTAAGTTTTAAGTTTTTGG
>Ga0207797_1001824_pt1 | contig 15192 bp, 14 predicted proteins | sample PRCRCaboRojoPR_6_FD_187275 | JGI IMG/M metagenome (GOLD analysis project Ga0207797, IMG submission 187275) | Marine sediment microbial community from Cabo Rojo, Puerto Rico - PR CR 10% Liquid 1 (SPAdes) | ecosystem: Environmental > Aquatic > Marine > Coastal > Sediment | place: Cabo Rojo, Puerto... | reverse complement strand
CCGCAGTCGGTGCAGGCCCCCTCGCCGCGTTCGGCCTCGTAGGTCCCCGCCACGACCCCGTCACAGACCGGACAGGGGGTGTCGACGGCCACCGGGTCGGCGTCGCCGCGTTCGGTGTAGGTGCCGGCGAGGATGGCCCCCACCACTAGTAGGGTCGTGTATCGCATCCGGTAACCCTCGCCGTCGCGTTCGAGGAACGGTCCGACGAGTTTCCCGAGGTGGTAGTTGAACTGCCCGGAGTCGCGGGTCCCGACCCGGTCGCGGAGTTCGGAGAACGAGACGGGGGCGTAGGGGTCGCCGGACTCTTTGGCGGCGTCCATCACCGCCCGGAGGATGGCGACGCGTATCTCGTGGCCGACGAGGGCGAACGCCTTGTCGGCGCTCAGGGTCCCCGTGTCGGCGTCGGGGTCGGTCGTGCTCATGCTAGCCCGACAGACCGTCGGTGGAGAAGAACTTCGCGTGGGACGGAGTGACAACCGCGCGCGCCGCCGCAGCTCGATCGTCGACCGACGGCGAGAGGTCCGGGCCCACCGTGAGCGAGAGTCGGTCGCCGTCGAGTGAGACCACGACCCGTACCCGTGGAGTGTCGGCGTCGAGGACGGTCACCTCGCGCTCGCCGAACAGCCACCCCAGCGTCCAGAACGGGACCGCGTCGGGGGCCCGGCCGTGTGTCTCGTGGAACGCCCGGACCGGGGCGAGCGCTCACTCGGCACCGTCGGTCGTACCACCCGCTGGTCCCACGGCCGGAAAAACACTCGGCGAAGCGGAGTTCTGTCCAGAAAGCGAGAGGACCACCGGTCGCTCGTACGGGTCAGCCTGTCAGACGGGCCCGTCCGACGCCTCGCCCTCGGCCGCGACGCTGGGCTCCGGGTCGACGGCCGAGACGAACTCGAGCAACCGGTCGCCGTCCGTGTCGACCCCCTGTCGGGCGAAGAAGTTCGCCACATTCTCGCAGTCCCGTTCGAGGAACTCGCGGTAGTTCGGGTGGTGGATCGTGACGGCCTGCCCGAGGTCGAGGATCACGAGCTCGCCGTCGTGGACCACGACGTTGTACTCCGAGAGGTCGCCGTGGACCAGCCCGGCGCGGTAGAGCCGTCGCATGTACTCGCGGACCACCTCGTAGGCGACCTGCGGGTTCTCGATGTCCACCTCGTTCAGTCGGCGGGCCCGCTCGTCGACGCCGCCGAGGTACTCCATGACGAGGACGTTCCGCTGGACCGCGATGGGTTCGGGGACCCGGACGCCGGCGCGCTTGGCGCGCTGGAGGTTGGCGAACTCCTTCTTCGTCCACGCGACGACCACCTTCTTCTTGTCCGAGCCGATGCCCTCGAACCGCGGGTCGCCGTCGAGGTAGTCCCGCATCGAGCGGAAGTCACTCGCGTTGATGCGGTACACCTTCACCGCCACCTCGCCCTCGTCCGCGGCGGCGACGTAGACGTTCGCCTCCTTGCCCGTCGAGAGGGGGCCGCCGAACGCGGCGATGTGGCCGTCCTGAACCAGTTTGTAGAGCGCCCCCAGCGTCGCCTCATCGAACACCGAGTCCTCAACCTTGAACTGGTCCGCGTCCTTGATGCGCTCGCGGAACTGGAGGAACTCCCGGTCGCGCTTGCGGGCGATGCGGTCGGCCTCGTCGTCCGAGACGTCTATCTCCTCCCACTCGTCGCCGAGGCCCTCGGCCTCGTCGGGGTCGAGCAGGTCGAACTCCGCCTCGGAGTCGCTCATCGCGGGGTCATGCCGAGTCCACGATGTGGCCCTCCTCGCGGAGCTGGTCGGCCTCCGACTTCTCGTAGCGCCACGAGACGTCGGCCTTCTCGTCCTGCCAGTCCCACGGCTCGACTAGCACGACATCGTCCTCGCGTATCCAGATGCGTTTCTGCATCCGACCGGGGATGCGCGCGGTTCGCTCCTTGCCGTCCATGCACCGGACCTGCACGCGGTTGGCACCGAGCATCTCCGTGACGACGGCGAACACCTCGTCGTCGTCGGGCATGCGCAGGTCCCTGCGTCCGCTGCCGTCGCTCATGGACGGGGGTACGGGGAGGGGAGGTTTAACTTTGGCTCGTCGGGCGCGGCCTCACTCGGCGTTCCACTCGGGTCGGCCGAAACCGATCACCCCGAGTGGCTCGCCAGAGGGGCCGACCAGCCGCTTGTTCCGGAGCGTGAGGGGGACCCGCTCGCCGTCGTGGGTCACCAGTTCGGCGGTGAGGTGGACCTCGCCACCCTCCAGTGCTTCCTCGACGACCTCCTCGACCGCCACCTCGTCCTCGCTCTCGAACAGTTCGCCGACACGTCCGTCGAGCAGTTCCTCCTGCCGGCGCCCGCTCATCTCCTCGGTCCTGACGTTCACCCGCACCACCTCGCCGTCCATGTCGAGGTGGTAGAACGCGTCGTCGAGCGTGTCGAGTAACTGGTCGACGAAGGTCCGTTCCACGAGCAGTTCACGCTCCACCTTCCGGAGTTCGGTGACGTCCGAGAGCACGGCCTGTCCGCCCTCCTTCCGGTCGTAGGTGACGGGCGCGGTGGCGATGAGCGCGTAGGCCTCCTCACCGTCCGGCCCGACGTACCGTTGCTCGACGGTCGGAACCGCCTCACGGTCCTCGAGGACGGTCCGCAGGCGCTCGCGGACCAGGTCGCTGCTCTCCGGGTGGACGAACTCGTGGACCGGCTGCCCGACGAGTTCCTCTGGCGAGGTCACACCCACCATCTCGGCGGCCGCCTCGTTGGCGTAGTCGATGGTGGCCTCGTCGTCGAACAGGACGACCGGGGAGGGGGAGGTCTGGAGCATCCGCCGGTAGCGTGACTCCACCTCGCCGAGCGAGGCCTCGGCCCGGTGGCGCTCGACGGCGTTCCTGACGCGGTTGGCGAGGACGACGAACTGGTCCCCGTCGATGCCCTTCTGCATGTACTCGGTGACCCCCGCCGAGATGGCCTCGCTGGCCACCTCCTCGCTCCCCCGGCCGGTGAACAGGACGAACGGGAGGTCCGGGTCCGTCTCCCGGACGTCCCGGAGCAGTTCCAGCCCGTCCGTCCCCGGCATGTCGTAGTCGCTGACGACGCAGTCGAACTGGCCCGAATCGAGCGTCTCGAGCGCTCCGGGCGCATCCTCGACCGTGGTCACGTCGAAGGCCTCGTCCGCCCGCTCGAGGAGCGTCGAGGCGAGGTCGAGGAACGCCGGCTCGTCGTCGACGTGGAGGACGCGGATGTCTCGTGGCGGGTCCGGCATCTGGACGCGACTCCGCCCGCCCCACGGAAGAGGATTGTGAAACCGTCAGCCTCGGGGCGTAGAACCGCTCTATCGACAGCAAGCGACGGAACCACGTGGACGATACTCGGTCGGGGATGGGGGGTCGGACGCCCCCGTCCGAGAGGGCAGGTCGGACGGAATCGGGGGCGGTCCCCCGGCTCGACCACGGCACAGCCGGCCTCGCGTTCAGTCGTCGGACTTCTCCGGAGCAGCTCACGCCTCGGCCACGCCTACGGCGGGTCTCCGTGTCTAATCGTCCCCGGAAGTCTTGATGTCCGCGCTCAGCCCCTGCGCCATCTGGATGTCCTTCGAGTTGTTGAGCGTCCACGCCGTCCGCTCGGTGACTGCCTCGATGATCTCGCGGGCACTCGGGTAGCCGTTCCCGGACTTCTTCACGCCACCGAACGGGAGGTGGACCTCCGCGCCGATACACGGGAGGTTCCCGTACGCGAGGCCGACCTCCGCGTTGTCGCGGTAGTAGTTGATCTCGCGGTAGTCCTCGGAGATGATGGCGCCCGCGAGTCCGTAGTCGGTGTCGTTCTGGATCTCGACCGCGTCCTCGATGTCACCCTCGTACTCGAGCAGGGCGACGTGGGGGCCGAACACCTCCTCGTGGGTGCACCGGAGCGGCGCCTCGTGGTCGGCCTCGTAGACGAACGGGCCGACCCAGTGGCCGTCCTCGTGGCCCTCGGGGATCTCGTCGGCGTCGAGTTCGGTCCGGTCGACGAGGACGTTCACGTCCTCCTCACGCGCGAGTTCGTTGTAGCGCGAGACCTTCTCTCGGTGCTCGGCCTCGATGAGCGGCCCCATGAACGTGTTCTCGTCGAGCGGGTCGCCCACGGCGACGGACTCCGCGAGTTCGACGAACCGCTCCTTGAACTCGTCGTAGACGTCCGTGTGGACGACGAGTCGCTCGGAGGAGACACAGCGCTGACCGGTGGTCTTGAACGAGGACATCACCGCCGAGTGGACGGCGATGTCGAGGTCCGCCTCGCTCGTGACGACGACGTTGTTCTTCCCGCCCATCTCGCAGGCCGCGAGTTTACCCGGTTCACCGCCGACCTTGCTCGCGATCTGCTGGCCGACCTCGGCGCTCCCGGTGAACAGGACGGTGTCGACACGCTCGTCCTCGACGATGGCGTTGCCGGCGTCGCCGAAGCCCTGTACCATGTTGAACACGCCGTCCGGGATGCCCGCGTCCTCGAACATCTCGGCGATGATCTGGCCGCACCACGGGGTCTGCTCGGCGGGCTTCCAGACGACGGTGTTGCCCTCGACGAGCGCGACGGCCATGTGCCAGAACGGGATGGCGACCGGGAAGTTCCACGGCGTGATACAGCCGACGACGCCGCGGGGCTTGCGGCGCATGTAGGCGTCCTTGCTCGGAATCTCGCTCGGGACCACGTCGCCCTTCGGGTGGCGGGCGTCGCCGGCGGCCCACTCGACCATGTGGTACGCCTCGATGACGTCCGCGCGACCCTCGCTGATCTCCTTGCCACACTCCCGGGTGACGACCTCCGCGAGTTCCTCGGTCCGGTCGCGCAGTTCGTGGTAGATGTCCCAGAGGTACTCCGCGCGGTCGATGTGCGAGAGGTCGCGCCACTCGTCCTCGGCGGCCGCGGCGGCCGCGAGCGCGCGGTCGATGTCGGCCTCGGTCCCGCGGTGGAACGCCGCGAGCGTCTCTCCCGTCGCCGGGTTCTCGCTCTCGAACGTCTCGGTACCGCTCCCGTCGGTCCACTCGCCGTCGATGTAGTGTCGTTCCGGCATACCTGAGACACCGACGACGGACAAGTAATACGGATGACCGACCATGGGAGGGTCGAACGTGTTAACTCGATGCGCCCACAGGGAGGCGTATGGCGAAGAGCGCGCTAGAGGAGAACGAACACACGGGCACGCGGCTGACACTCGACCTGTGGCACCCGAACTGCTGGGCCATCGGGGCGACGGAACAGGTCGACGGCGGCGTGCTGGCACACGCCATCTACGACTCACCCACCGCCCCGGCACCGGAGGCGGTCAACGGCCTGTTCACCGCGTTCGGCGACACGGCCGAGGAGGTCGAGACGCTGCTCGAGCACATCGAGGCGTCGCCACACGCGGGCGAGGTCAGACGGCTCCAGACCCGGTTCGGCCAGCGCGGGGGGAACGCCCCCGGGAACGTCGTCCGCGAGTTCTTCCTCGAGTACTCGCCGGGGGACATGATCTGTCCGACGCTCCTCGAACACGGCTTCGTCCACAGCGCCCCCGTCCGCATCGAGGGCGGCCGCGAGACGTGGCAGGTGGTGTTCGCCGGTGACCGCGAGGAGATCGAGCCACAGCTCGACCGGGTCAGGGAGGACGGCCCCGCGGAGGTGACCGTCGAGAGCATCACCACGGCCGGCCCGTCGAGCGAGACGGACGAACGACAGCGGCGGCTGGAGACGCTCACACCCACCCAGCGGGAGGTGTTCCACCTCGCGCGCGAGGAGGGGTACTACGAGTGGCCCCGTGGCGTCTCGACCCGGGAACTGGCCGACGAGGTGGGCATCTCGAAGACGACGCTCCTCGAACACCTGCGCAAGGCCGAGGCGAAGCTACTGGACCCCTGAGCGGCCGGCACGACGGGTGCCGACGGAATCCCGTGCCCCTCCACCGACCGAACGGCTCGAGACGCGGGTGATCGCGTGTCTCGTCACCGTGTTCGTCGGGTGCTGGCTCGTCCGCCTGACGGCCGTGTGAGCACGGGGGTCGGCGCCGTCGACGGCGAGTGTCGGGGCACCTCACCTGTTCGAGGACGGCTGGGAAACGAATATGTCTACAGAAAGAGACGTGTTCGTATGTCCCCGACTCGCCGACAGCTACTCCTCACAGGTGTGGGCGGTGTCACCGCACTCGCCGGGTGTTCGGCCCTCACCGCCCCGCGGCGGTCCCTCCTGATCGCCGTCAACAACTACACCGATTCACGGCACGAGGGCCGGGTTCTCGTCGAGAACGGCGGCACGGAGCTGTTACGCCAGTACGTGGAAGTCGGTGCCGCCGAACCGGACGGGTGGACGACAGTGGAGACGGAGGTCGACCTCGGGTCGATGCCGGGTGACGCGCCGCTCGACGTCTCGGCGTCGTTCGGCGACGGGCTGGAGGCGAGCGGCCAGCACACGCTGGAGTGCGCCGAGCAGTACACCGGTGACGCCGTGTACGTACAGATCGAGAACGAGACCCCGCCCAACGTGCGGCTGAACCTCACCTGTTACGACCAGTTCCCGTCGGGTGAAGCGAGACAGGGTGGGGTCGGTCGGTCGTAGCCGGGGCCGTCCCGACGGCCCCGATTCGGCACCGGCCACTGCTCGGGCGGCCCGACGAAGCCACCTAGCTCAGCACCGCCCGCAGCGCGAACAGCGCGTTCTCCTTGCGCTCGCGCACGCGGCGGTAGAAGTACTGCATCCACTTCGAGCCGTACGGGATGTACTGGTACACCTCATACTCCTCGGCGAGGTCGTACTGCGCGTCCTCGCGTACGCCCATGAGCATCTGCACCTCGAAGTCGGTGCCGTGTTCGTCGTGGAGTTCGCGCGCGTAGTCTATCATCTCCGGGTCGTGACTGCCGACGGCGACGCCGCCCTCGAACTCGCGGAAGGCGTACTCGAGGCAGTCGCGGTAGGCCTCGTCCACCTTCGCCTTCTTCTTGTGTGCGAGTTCCTTCGGCTCGTCGTAGGCCCCCTTCACCAGCCGGACCTTCCCCGGCAGTTCGGCGAGGCGTTCGAGGTCCTCGGGCGTGCGCTTGAGGTTCGCCTGGACGCAGACGCCGACGTTCCCGTCCGTCTCCACGGCGTGGCGCTCGTAGGCGTCCAGCGTCACGTCCGTCGTCTCGTGGTCCTCCATGTCGATCCAGACGAACTCCTCGGTGGAGTCGACGATGCGCGCGATGTTCTCCTCGAAAGCGGCGTCGCTCACGCCCAGTCCGATCTGCGAGGGCTTGACCGAGGCGCAGGCGTCGAGCGTGCTCGCCTCCAGCGACGCGAGGAGGTCGACGTACGCGTCGGCGTCGGCGTCGGCATCCTCCCGGTCGTGGTAGTGCTCGCCGAGCAGGTTCAAGATGCCCTTCACGCCGTGTCGGTTGCACTCCTCGACGTGGTCGAACGCCGTCTCGGGGTCCTCGCCCGCGACGAAGTTCGACGCGATAGGCGGTATCATACAGGATGCTGTGGGCGGACCTATGGTAAGTAAGCACCCGACCATACGTTCCGGAGCAGAACCGAACGTACAAAACAACGTCCCGGGAGATCTTACAGTGGTTCTGGCCGGTATCCGTCCATGGTCGGGGTGAACTATAGGGGGGTCCTCGCAAAACGCTCGAACGATTCCGCATGACAGCTGATGACAACCGTCTGAATCGCCGTGACGTGCTGAAGGGGACCGGTGCCGCAGGCCTCGCGGGAATCGGCCTGACGGCAGGCTGTGTCAGTACCGCCGACGAGACGCCGACGCCGACCGAGAGCAGCGGGGGCGGCGGGGGTGGTGGCGGCGACGACGACGACACGGCGACGCCCACGGAGGGCGGCGACATGGGTGCGTACGAGATCGGCATGGTCAACTCCCTGACCGGGTCGCTCTCGGCGTTCGGGGCACGCAACGAACGCGGGATGGAACTCGCGCTGGAGTCGGTCAACGGGGTCGGTATCGGCGGGCGCGAACTCTCCATCATCGTCGAGGACTCGGAGAGTCAGGCACAGGCCGGCGTCTCGGCCGCACAGAAGCTCGTCAACCAGGACCAGGTGCCGTTCGTCATCGGGGCGGTCGGCTCCGGCGTGTCGCTGGCCATCTACGAGTCGGTCATCCAGAGCACCGACGTGGTCCAGCTCAGCCAGAACTCCACTAGCCCGGACCTGACGAACTTCCCCGGCCTGCTCCGGATGTCGCCGACCGGTCGCACCCAGTCGACGGCGCTCGCGGACATCATCTCCGAGGACGGCTACGACTCCGTGGCGGTCGCGTGGGTCAACAACGACTACGGCCAGGGCCTCCGGGACGCGTTCGTCGACGCGTGGGAGGGCGACGTCGCCTACGACAGCCCGCACGACCAGGGGCAGTCCTCGTACTCCTCTACGGTCTCCGAGATGGCCAACTCCGAGGCGGACGCGTGGCTGTTCATCACCTACCAGCCGGAGTTCACCGCCATGGCACAGGAGGCGTTCTCGAACGGCTACGAGGCCCAGTACTACGGCGCCGACTCCGTCCAAGGGTCGGACGTACTGGCCGACACCCCGGAGGGTAGCCTCGAGGGGATGAAGATCGTCACCCCCTCGGCCGCCGTCGAGGAGCAGAACTACCAAGACTTCGCCAGCCGCTTCGAGGAGGCGTACGACCAGACCCCGAGTTCGTGGGCGGCGTTCGCCTACGACTGCGTCATCACCGCGGCGCTCTCCATCGCCACCGCCGACGAGTTCACCGGTGCGGCGCTACAGGAGACGGTCCGCGACGTGACGCGCCCCGAAGGCGAGCAGGTCACCACCTTCGCCGAGGCGATGGAGGTCCTCGGCGAGGACGGGTCGCCCAGCGACATCGACTACCAGGGCGTGAGCGGACCCATCGACTTCGATGAGAACGGAGACCCGGTCGGCTTCCTGCAGATCTTCAGCGTGGAGGACCACGAGTACGTCTCGACCGGATTCACCTCCGCCTGAGCCGATGTCAGTCCTCGAGTACATCGCGAACGGACTGGTGTTCAGCAGCATCATCGTGCTGGCCAGCATCGGACTGTCGCTGGTGTACAGCATCGCCGATTTCGCCAACTTCGCCCACGGCGACACCATGACGGTCGGTGCCTACGGCACGCTGGTCACCTTCGGGTTCGTCGGTGGGCTCGGGGGGACCGTGCTCGGGCTGCCGTACGGCTTCTTCGTGGCGCTCGTCGTCGGCATCGTCGTCGCCGCCGTCGTGGCCGTCGTCACCCAGCGACTCGTCTACGAACCGCTCGACATCGGCTCTATCGGCCTGCTTATCACCTCCATCGGGGTGGCGTTCGTCTACCGGGCGCTCGTCCGACTGGGGTTCGGCGCGGACCCGCGCGAGTACGCCGTCGAGCTGCAGCGACCCATCGAGGCGCTCGTCCCGTACGGCATCCGGATGACCGTCCACGACGTGGCCATCGTCGGCTCGGCGGCCCTGCTCGTGACGGGGCTACACCTCCTGTTGCAGTACACGGACCTCGGCCGGAAGATGCGCGCGATGGCCGACAACCCGGACCTCGCCCGCGTGAGCGGCATCCGGACCGGCCGCATCCGCATCTGGACGTGGCTCATCGGCGCGGGGCTGGCGGGCGCAGGCGGCGGCTTCCTCGGGCTCTACAACAACGTCGGCCCGCGCATGGGGTTCGACATCCTGCTGGTCGTCTTCGCCGCCGTCATTCTCGGCGGCATCGGGTCGGTGTACGGCGCGATGCTCGGGGGACTGCTCATCGGCATGATCGACCAGATGACACCCATCCTAGGTGACGTCGGCATCCCCATCGGCACCGAGTACTCCTACGCCATCGCGTTCGTCATCATGGTCGCGGTGCTGCTCGTCCGGCCGACCGGCATCGCCGGGGAGGCAGGCTCGTGAGCGTCACCGACCGGCTCCCGAGGACCGGCCTGCTCGACGGCTACACGCGAGCGGAGCGCGGCGTCGTCGGCTTCGTGGTCCTGCTCATGCTGCTGCTGGTCTACGGACTGGTCACGGGCGGGCTGGGACCGACGTACTTCCTCTACCTCATCGGGCTGGTCGGGATGTACGTCCTGCTCTCGTTCGGGCTGAACGCCCAGTGGGGGTACACCGGGCTAATCAACTTCTCCGTCGCGGCGTTCTTCGGCATCGGCGCGTACGGGACCGCGCTCCTGAGCGCGGACAGTTCGCCCATCGCGGGCAACATGCTACCCGTCGTGGGGCTGTTCGTCGGCCTGGTCGTCGCCGCCGTCGTGGCGCTCGTCATCGGTGTCCCGACGCTCCGACTCCGGACCGACTACCTCGCCATCGCCTCGCTGGGGCTGGCGGAGGTCATCCGCATCCTCGTGCAGAACCAGCGGAACTACACGAACGGGAGCGCCGGCCTGCGCGGTATCCCCGGCTTCTTCGAGGGATGGCCGGTGCTGGAGACGTTCCCGCAGGCCATGCCAACGCTGATCGTCGAACGGCTGACGCTGACGGTGCCGTTCCTGTTCGAGGTCGACCTGTTCGGGTTCCGCCTCGGCCAGTCGTTCTGGCAGGGGCTGCTCAACGTGAGCCTCGTCCTCGTGTTCGTCGGCGTGACCTACGCCATGCTGCGGCGGGTCCACCGCTCACCGTGGGGCCGCGTGCTCCGGACCATCCGGGCCGACGAGGACCTGGCCGAGGCACTCGGGAAGGACACCTACCGGTTCAAGATGCAGTCGTTCGTGCTCGGGAGCGTCATCATGGCGCTGGCGGGCGTGTTCTACGCGCACCTGAACCTCTACGTCAGCCCGGGCGACTTCGAGCCCATCAACACGTTCTACGTCTGGATCGCGGTCATCCTCGGCGGGAGTGGCTCCAACCGCGGCGCGATGTTCGGCGGCTTCGTCGTCATTGCCATCCGAGAGGGGACCCGGTTCCTCGGGGACCTGTTGCCGGCGGCGTTCCCGACGCTCGGTATCCCGTTCACGGACCTCGTGGTCTCGTTCCCCGCGCTCGTCGAGAACACCTACGCGACGGTGGTGAGCAACTTCGCGTCGACCCGTCTGCTGGCGGTCGGCCTGCTCATCATCCTCGTGATGCGGTTCCGACCGGAGGGCGTGTTGCCGCCACAGCGCGAACTCATCTGGCCCGAGGCGACCGAGGGTCCCGACCCCGGGTCGGACCCGGGGACGAAGGCCGTGAGTGCGGACGGGAGTGGCGCGAGCCGAGGAGGGCAGACCGATGAGTGAGACCACCCAACCGGAGACCGAGACGGAGGAGTCGACCGCGGCCCAGCAGGCCACCGAGGAGGACCCGGACGGCGGGTTCCAGTTCGGTGGCCCCGAGATGCACGACGGAGCAGACCTCGAGAAGGAGGACGTCGTCCTGAGCGTCGAGGGGCTGCAAAAGACGTTCGGCGGTCTCGTCGCCACCGACGACGCCAGTTTCCAGGTCGAGCGTGGGACCATCACCGGCATGATCGGGCCGAACGGTGCCGGCAAGTCCACGCTGTTCAATCTCGTCAGCGGGTTCTACGAACCGGAGGCGGGGAGCGTGACCGTCAACGGCGTCGACGTGACCGGGGCCGAACCGCACGAGGTGGCCGAGAAGGGTCTCGTCCGGACGTTCCAGACCCCCCGGAAACTGGAGGGGATGACCGTCCGCGAGGCGATGCTGGTCGGCCCGCGCTCGCAGGTCGGCGAGTCGTTCATCTCGCTGTTCACGAAGGGCGACGACGTGACCTCGCAGGAGCGCAAGAACCTGGAGGACGCCCACCGCATCCTCGAGGAGTTCGAGATCGGTGACCTCGCCTATCAGGCCGCGACGGACCTCTCCGGCGGGCAGATGAAGCTCGTGGAACTGGCCCGGGCGATGCTGGCCGAACCCGAGATACTCCTGCTGGACGAGCCGGTCGCCGGGGTGAACCCGACGCTGGCGAACAAGCTCTCGGATCAGATCGCCCGGCTGAACGAGCAGGGGACCACGTTCCTCGTCATCGAACACGACATGGAGTTCATCATGAACCTCGCGGACCCGATCGTGGTGCTGGACCGGGGACACGTCCTCACCGAGGGGACGCCCGACGAGGTGCGCTCGGACGAGCGTGTCATCGACGCGTACCTCGGAGGTGGTGCGTAGTGAGCACCGAGTCGACAGCCGACGCCGCCACGGACGACCGCGGCGAGCGCGTCCTCACCGTCGAGCACGTCGACAGCGGCTACGGCGAGGTGCAGGTCCTCGACGACCTGACGCTCGACCTCGCCGACGGCGAGGTGGCCTGTCTCATCGGGCCGAACGGCGCCGGCAAGTCGACCGTCCTCAAGACCGTGTTCGGGATGCTCACGCCGTGGACCGGGCACGTCCGGTTCCACGGCGAGGACATCGGGGGGATGGCCCCCGAGGAAATCGTCCGCGAGGGCATCGGCTACGTCCCGCAGACCGACAACGTGTTCGGGAGCCTCACCATCGAGGAGAACCTCCGGATGGGCGGGGTCGCCCGGAAGGACGACCTCGGACCCGTGCTCGACCAGCTCTACGACCGGTTCCCTCTGCTGGTCGAGAAGAAGAGCGCGAAGGCGAGCACCCTCTCGGGCGGCCAGCGCCAGGTGCTGGCGTTCGCCCGGGCGCTCGTGATGGAGCCGGAGATACTGCTCATCGACGAGCCGTCGGCCGGGCTCGCACCGAACACGGCCGACGAGGTGTTCGAGGACGTCCTGGAGGTCAACGACCTCGGGACGGCCATCCTCATGGTCGAGCAGAACGCGAAGAAGGGCCTCTCCATCTCGGACCGCGGCTACGTCCTCGACCAAGGGACGGTCCGGTTCGAGGACGACGCCGACCGGCTGCTCGACAACCCCGAGGTGTCGCGGCTCTACCTTGGTGGCTGATACCTCGGGCCGGAGGCGACGCCGGCGGGCGGTTGGCGCGCGTGAGCGCGTCTCACGACAGGCCGCCCCTCGCACCCGAGGGGCGTTTAAATAGCCCCGACGCCGGTCCGCGAGGTGTCCCCCACGGTCGTCTCCGACGTATAAACCGTGACCCGTGGATGGCCAGTCCCCTCTTCACCGCACCCATGAGTTAAGTAGGCGTATCGCCACCGGACGGCCAGCATGCGCGCAGTAGTGTTCAAGGGTGCGAAGGAGCCGATGCAGGTCGAGGAGGTCGACCGGCCGGACTGTCCCGACGACGGCATCGTGGTGGAGACGGAGGCCTGTGGGATCTGCCGGTCCGACTGGCACGCCTGGATGGGTGACTGGGACTGGTTCGGGGTGCCGGCCACGGAGGGACGCGTGTTCGGCCACGAACCCGTCGGCGTCGTGGCCGAGGTGGGCGAGAAGGTACAGAACTTCTCGGAGGGCGACCGCGTCACCAACCCGTTCACCCTCGCCGACGGGACCTGTCGGCAGTGTCAGAGCGGCCACCACAACCGCTGTGAGCGCAAGATGCCGATGGGCTTCCTCGACTTCTCGCCCGGCGCGTTCGCCGAGGAGTACCCGGTCCGGGCCGCCGACACGAACGTCATCAAGCTCCCGGACCACATCGACCCGGTCGAGGTGGCCGGTCTGGGCTGTCGGTTCGCCACCGCGTTCCACGGCGTCTCCCAGCGCGTCGACGTCGGCCCCGGCGACTGGGTTGCCGTCCACGGCTGTGGCGGCGTCGGCCTCTCCGCCGTGCACGTCGCGAACGCGCTGGGCGCGAACGTCATCGCCGTCGACCTGAAACAGGACGCCCTGGACAAGGCACTGGAACTGGGTGCCGACGCGACCGTGAAGGTCGACGAGGTGCAGGACGTCCCGCAGGCGGTCAAGGGGTTCACGCCACGCTCCTCGGGTGCGGACGTCTCCGTCGACGCCCTCGGCATCGCCGCCACGCTCCAGAACTCCATCAACAGCCTCGGTGCCGGCGGCCAGCACCTCCAGATCGGCCTGACCACGAGCGACGAGCAGGGCGAGGTCGCCATCCCCGTCGACACGATGGTCTACGACGAACGGGAGTTCGTCGGTTCGTACGGGATGCCGCCTCACGAGTACGACGCCATCTTCCGGATGATGGAGACGGGCAAGATCGACCCCGGCAAGATCGTCAGCGAGACCGTCTCGCTGGAGGAGGTGCCCGAGATCATCGCGTCGATGGGCGACTACGACACGGTCGGCATCCCGGTCTGTAACTCGTTCTAGACGGAACCTGTCGCGTTTTCCGCACCGTCGGCGGTCGGCCGACCGTCGGACCGGATGGCCGTGCCGCCAAGCCGGGAGAGGAGCGCGGTCGACCTGAACCGCACAGCTACGCGGGGACGCCGCTGGCCCGGCGTCACCCGCTCTCCGCGGTCGTCCACCACCCATCCCCGAACGCTCGTGATTCACGCGCGGTGCCGACTTCGCCGGCAACCCGCGCAGCACTCGCGTTCGCTACCTCCAGCCACCGCACCGCCTCGTCGACCGAATACACGTCTCACACCACCGTTGGCGGTTCCACGTCACTTATGCCCGGACGGGGTGACGTCGAAAGCATGGACCTCGAGGAGACGAGGGCGATGCTCGGACAGCGCGGTCAACTCGGCGCGGCCCTGCTGGTGCTGGGACTGCTGGTCGTCGGCAAGCACGACCGGAAGGCGGCCGTCGGGACGTCGCTCGTCGTCGTCGGGATGGGACTCGCCGCTGGCGGCATCGTCGACAGCGCGCTGGAGGAACTGGGCATGAAGGGGATGCTCTGAGGCCGGGCGACTCAGTCCCCCTCGCCACGCTCGGACCGCTTCGTCTCGGCACGGTGCTCGCTGATGAGTCGGTCGACCATCTCGTCGGTCTGGTCCTTACGCCGGTCCTCGGCCCGGTCCTCCCAGTCCTCGACGACCCGTTCCACCTCCGCCTCCCGGGCGACGGCGAGTTCGTCCACCTCCTGTATCGTCACGCCGTCGGCGGGACCGACCGGAATCTCGTGCTCGAACAGCACGTCGTCGGCCTGCTGTGAGAGGTTGCCGTCGCGGAGGACCACCCGCGGTTCGACGTCGGCCAGCCTCTCCGCGGTCTCCCGACCCGCGCCGCTGGCGTCGCGGAGGTAGACCACGTCGTCGCGGGCGAGGCCGAACCGCTCCTGTGCGTCCTCGATGGCGGCCTTGGTGAACTGTTCGAGGGGTTTGACCGGGACGAGGCCGGCCTTCTGCTCGGCCACGTCGGCGAAGTTCGAGTGGTCGAGTCGCCAGAGCGACTTCAGCCGCTCCAGTTTCCCCTCGAGTTCCTCGTTCTCCTCGTGGGCGGCCGCCAGTTTCCGCTCGAGTTCGTCGTTCTTCCGTTCGAGGCGGG
>Ga0207797_1001823_pt1 | contig 15200 bp, 13 predicted proteins | sample PRCRCaboRojoPR_6_FD_187275 | JGI IMG/M metagenome (GOLD analysis project Ga0207797, IMG submission 187275) | Marine sediment microbial community from Cabo Rojo, Puerto Rico - PR CR 10% Liquid 1 (SPAdes) | ecosystem: Environmental > Aquatic > Marine > Coastal > Sediment | place: Cabo Rojo, Puerto... | reverse complement strand
CGAAGATGGCGAGTTCGATCAGCGTCTGAATCGTCGGCGCGAGCGCCGCTTCGAGGGCCGCTGCCGGAATCAGCAGCGCACCGAGCACGAGGACCGACGTCGCCTGCTCGCGCGGGCTCCCCTCCATCTCGGCGAGGATGACCGCCACGGTGGCGGATCCGCCGAAGATGAGCAGTCCCGTCTCGACGATGCCGAACGGGTAGGTCAGCGCACCGGCGATGACCAGCGCGGGGAAGATGCCGTCGACGAGCGGGAGCGCCATCACCGTCGCGAGGAGCTTGGTGGCGCCACCGACCTGTTGCTCTAGGCGAAGCGCGACCGGGTGTTCCGAGACACTCATGACACGTTAGCGGCCATGACCTCTGGCCAGACGGTGGTACGAGCGCAGGCTCGACCGACGCGAACGTCGACCGAAGACGCGTCCGGCGAACTCCGATTTGAGTGTAATCCACATCGCGTTAAAACCTGTAAAGAGGTTGCCGGTGGCGGAGAGAATCGGCTTGCCGGCAGTGCGCGATGCAGCAGCGTACTCGGAGTCCATACATCAACTGACAGTCAGCGTGATAATAAACGTTGTGTGGGACGTGTCCGCAAAGGTCGTGTAAATTCTCAGCCGAGTTTATAAAGAAGGCGACTGTTCGTCGAAAAATTACCCCCTGGGAGAACGAGTGTTCGACTCACGGCGCTCTTCGAGGCGAATATTGCTATCTCCGATCACCGGAGACGCGACGACGCCCGCACTCGGCGGTCGACGATCCGGAATACCCACGACCTTGCATATCGGACGGTGTGATACTGCCAAACATCTCCACAGTCTTGCGCTCTCGCAACGTTTTTGTCCCCCGAATGAAGACGTTTTATATGGCGAACGACGTTCCCGAGAACGAGCCTTTCTCCGAGAAGCTTCGCGTTCCAGAGGCGCTCACGTTCGACGACGTGTTGCTCCGACCGATGGAGAGTCGCGTCGAACCCGACGAGGCCGACCTCTCGACCAGGGTGTCGAGTTCGGTCGAACTGAACGTTCCGATCCTGAGCGCCGCGATGGACACCGTCACCGAGAGCGACATGGCGATCGGGATGGCCCGCGAGGGCGGACTCGGCGTTCTCCACCAGAACATGGACCGTGACGAGATGGTCCAGGAGATAGAGCGCGTCAAGCGCGCGGACGAACTCATCATCTCCCGCGAGGACGTCGTCACCGCGGACCCCGGCCAGACCATCAACGAGGTCGACGCGATGATGGAGCGCGCCGGCGTCAGCGGCGCGCCCGTCGTCGACGACGACGACACCGTGCTCGGCATCATCTCCGGCACCGACATCCGGCCGTACCTCGAAGTCGGCGAGGCAGACGAGGTCCGCAAGGCGATGACAGACGAGGTCATCACCGCGAGCGAGGACGTCACTGCCCGCGACGCGCTGGAACTGATGTACGACCACAAGATCGAGCGCGTCCCGATCGTCGACGAGGCGAACCGTCTCGTCGGACTGGTCACCATGCAGGGCATCCTCCAGCGCCGCGAACACGAGAACGCCGCCCGCGACGAACGGGGTCGGCTCCGCGTCGGCGTGGCCGTCGGCCCGTTCGACGAGGAACGCGCGATCGCCGCCGACGAGGCAGACGCCGACGTCCTCTTCATCGACACCGCGCACGCGCACAACCTCAACGTCGCCGACTCCGCCCGCTCGATCAAAGAACAGGTCGACGCCGACGTCGTCGTCGGCAACATCGGCACCAGCGAGGCCGCCGAGGAACTCGCTGACTTCGCCGACGGCCTCAAGGTCGGCATCGGCCCGGGGAGCATCTGTACGACTCGCGTCGTCTCCGGTGCGGGCATGCCCCAGATCACCGCCATCGCCGAGGTGGCCGACGTCGCCGCCCGGCACGACGTGCCCGTCATCGCCGACGGCGGCATCCGCTACTCCGGCGACGCCATCAAGGCCATCGCGGCGGGTGCCGACGCCGTGATGCTCGGCTCCTACTTCGCGGGCACCGACGAGGCCCCCGGCCGCGTCATCACCATGAACGGCAAGAAGTACAAGCAGTACCGGGGCATGGGCAGCGTCGGCGCGATGCAGGCCGGCGGCGGCGAGCGTTACCTCAAAGAGGAAGACGAGGACGAGGAGTTCGTCCCGGAGGGCGTCGAGGCGGCGACCCCCTACAAGGGGAGTCTCTCCTCTGAGCTGCACCAGCTCGTCGGCGGGATGCAGTCCGGCATGGGATACGTCGGCGCCGGCACGCTCCCCGAGTTCAAAGAGCGCTCCCGGTTCATTCGCGTCTCGGCGGCGGGACAGACCGAGGGCCACCCCCACGACGTGATGATCACCGACGAAGCGCCGAACTACAGCCCCCAGAACTGAGGGCGATCCGGTCGGGGGCGACGTGACGTCGCCCGATCACGTCGGTGGACCTGTTCGATAAGGGGTAGGTTCATATGACCCGCCTCCCGAAGGTGGAGATATGCGGCCGCCCTCACATCGACCCGACTATGACCGGTGAGACGCCACTCGTCCTCGTGGTGGAGGACGACCCCGAACTCGCCTCGCTCTACGAGGCCTGGCTCGCAGACGAGTACCGCGTTCGCACCGCGATCGGGGGTCGAGCAGCCATCGACGCACTCGACGACGCGATCGACGTGGCGCTCCTCGACCGGCGGATGCCGACGGTCTCCGGCGACGACGTCCTCGACGCGATCCGCGATCGTGAACTCGAGGTCCGGGTAGCCATGGTGACCGCGGTCGAACCCGACGCCGACATCATCGACATGCCCTTCGACGACTACCTCGTCAAGCCGGTCTCGCGGGACGACCTGCTCGGGACGGTCGACGATCTCCTCCTGCGCTCGGACTACGACGAGCGCGTCCGCGACCTCTTCTCGCTGGCGTCCAAGAAAGCGGTGCTCGAATCCGAGAGCGGGTCCGGCGCGTTCGCGGCGAACGCCGAGTACGAGCGACTGGACGACGAGATATCCGAACTGCAGGAGGAACTCGACAGAACCGTCGAGGCCATGGACGCCGACGACGAGTTCGAGCGACTGTTCAGCGATCTGGATAGCCCGAACTCCGCAGAGTGGCACTGAGACCGCCGGCGAGACCTATCGCGCGCCGCAGCGTCAGAGGTCGACCACCTCTCCGACGCCCTCCGCGACCGCTCGGTCGTAGACGTGCGATGCGGTCGCCGCGTCCAGCACCGCGGACCCGACGGACGCCACGACCAGCACCTCGTCGTCGTCACGGCGACCGGCTTCACCCTCGAAGACGGACGCGAGCGACACGAGATCGGCCGGTTCGTGGCGTGGCAGATCTCCCGTCGCGGCGGCTTCCGCCGGCACGTCGGCGAACACCCGCGCGGCGCGCTCGACGGTCCGGCCGTCGAGTTCCCGCATCGACGCGGTGTAGGCCCCGACCGCGACGACGAGCGCGCCCGGTGAGAGGTCGTCGCCGTCGAACACCGGTTCGGTGCTCGTCGTCGCGGTGACGACGACGGTCGCCTCGGAGACGGCCGCCGCCGCCGAGTCGACGGCCTCGGCGTCGATGCCCTCGTCCCGGAGGTCGGCGGCGCAGTCGAACCGCGAGTCCGAGGGCGAGTAGACCCGGACGGAGTCGAGGTCCGTCGCGGCGGCCACGGCGCGCGTCTGCCACCGGGCCTGCGTGCCCGCGCCGACGACGCCGAGTCGGACCGGGCCGGACGGCGCGAGCTCTCGCGCCGCGAGGCCGCCGATACAGCCGGTTCGGGCGTTCGTGACCCGGGTGCCGGCCATGTACGCGACCGGCAGCCCGTCGGCGGCGTCGGTCACCGCGATCTGTGCGTTCACCGTTGGGAGGCCCCGCTCGGCGTTGCGTTCGTGGACCGACGCGAGTTTCGTCGCGTAGTAGTCGTCGCCGTGTACGTAAGCGGGCATGGTCAGTCCGGTCCCGAGCGGTCCGTTCTCGATGCCCTCGCCGACCGGGAAGTGCGGTCGCTCCGGGCGCTCGACCGCGCCCCGACCCTGTGCGACGAACGCCGATTCGACGACCGGCAGGAGCTCCGACAGCGAGAGGACGGCGGCCACGTCGTCGTCTGCGAGTACGCGTACCATGCCCGTCGGTCGTCCCGGAACCGAGTTAGGCGTTTCCCGGGTCGCCCGAGGAGTCGTCCCCGCGACTCGTCGAGTGATAACGTTAATCACGGTCGCGGCGCTCTTTCGGCCATGAACGTCGTCGTCGTCGGAGGCGGTATCGTCGGCGTGGCGAGCGCGTACTACCTCGCCGAGCGCGGAGCCGACGTGACGCTCTTCGAGAAGGGCTCGCTCGGCGCGGGCAGCACCGAGCGGTCGGCGGGCGGGATCCGCGCGCAGTTCTCGACGCCCGTCAACGTCGAACTCTCGCTTTCGAGCATGGCGGTCTGGGAGCGATTCGAGGCGGAGTTCGGCGTCGACATCGCCTACCGGCGACCGGGTTATCTCTTTCTCGCCCGGACCGAGGAGACCGCAGAGCGGTTCCGCGAGACCGTCCGGATGCAGCACGACCGCGGCGTCCCGAGCGAGGTGTTAGACCCCGCGGCGGCGCGCGAGCGCTGTCCCGGCCTGCGCGAGGAGGCGTTCGTCGCGGCGACCTACTCGCCGACCGACGGCTTCGCCGACCCGGGGCTCGCGCTCCGGGGCTACTCGAGGGCGGCGGACGCGGCGGGCGTCACCATCCGGACGAAGACGCCCGTGACCGACGTCCACCGGGCGGGCGGTCGCGTCGTCGGGGTCTCCGCCGACGGCGAGCGCGTCGACGCGGACTACGTGGTGAACGCCGCCGGCGCGTGGAGCGCACGCGTCGCGGCGATGGCCGACGCGGACCTGCCTATCGCCCCACGACGCCGGCAGGTACTCGTCGTCGACCCCGAGACCGAGGTTCCGGAGTCGGTGCCGCTCACCATCGACCTGGACACGGGGTCGTACTTCCGGCCCGAGCGCGAGGGGGCCGCCCTCGTCGGCGGTCACTTCTCGGCGGACGACCCCGACGCCGACCCCGACCGGTTCAGCGAGTCGGTCGACCTCGACTGGGCGGCGACCGCCATCGAGGGCGCGGCAGACGTCGCGACGTACTTCGGCCCCGACTCGCGCATCCGCCGGGGCTGGGCGGGGCTGTACGCCGTGACGCCCGACCACCACCCGATCGTCGAGGAGACGGTGCCCGGACTGCTCACCGCGGCCGGCTTCTCCGGCCACGGGTTCCAGCACGCCCCCGCCACCGGACAGATCGTCGCGGAACTCGCGTTCGACGGCGAGCCGTCGCTGGTCGACGTCTCCGAGCTCACCAGCGATCGATTCGCGACCGACGAGGGCCCCGTCGAGCGCAACGTGGCCTGAATCCACGGGCCACGGAACTGCGACCCGAAGCCGGCAACCGAGGCGGGGGCTGCACGGAGTTAACCCGTTCCGCGCCGGATGCTGTCACCGATGGCAGACACAGCCGAACTCAAGCGGCGGGCCGTCGAGGCGATCGACGACCACCGCGACGAGATCGTCGCACTGGCGAAGGACGTCCAGTCGGAACCGGAACTGGGCTACAAGGAGACCGCGACCACGCGGAAGGTGGCCGATATCTTCGAGGCGATCGGCCTCGACGTCGAGACCGAAATCGCGGTCACGGGTGCGAAAGCCCGCGATGGCGACGGCTCGGCCGGCACGGACGAGGAGTTCGTCTTCGCCGTCCTCGGGGAACTCGACGCGCTGGTGAACCCCGAACACCCGCTTGCGGACCCGGAGACCGGCGCCTGTCACGCCTGCGGCCACCACGCGCAACTGGCGAATCTCGTCGGCTCGGCGTTCGGTCTCTCGGCGTCGGGCGTCGTCGACGACCTCGACGGCGCGGTCGAGTACGTCGCCGTGCCCGCCGAGGAGTACCTCGACCTGGGCTACCGCCGACAGCTCGTGGAGGAAGGCGAGATCGAGTTCTTCGGCGGCAAGCAGGAGCTGATCCGGCGCGGACACGTCGACGACTGGTCGGCGGCGATGATGATGCACGCCGGCAGCAACACCCCCGCACGCGAGATCACGAGCGACTTCTCGACCAACGGCTTCGTCGGGAAGTTCGTCACCTACGAGGGCAAGGAGTCCCACGCCGGTGCCGCGCCCGAGGAGGGCGTCAACGCGCTCAACGCCGCGACGATGGGGATGCAGGCGATCCACGCCAACCGTGAGACGTTCCCCGACGAGGACCACGTGCGCGTCCACCCCATCCTGACCCGCGGCGGCGACGGCGTCAACGTCGTCCCCAGCGAGACGGAGATGGAGTCGTACGTCCGCGCGAAAGACGTGCCGGCCATCGCCGACGCCAACGCGAAGACCAACCGGGCGCTGCAGTCGGGCGCGATGGCCGTCGGGGCGAACGTCACCGTCGAGGACTACCCCGGCTACATGCCGCTCCGGACGGACGAGACCATCGTCTCGGCGTACGACGAGAACGCCCGCGAGGTGCTCGGCCCGGACGCGGTCGGCGAGGGCGGCGAACACCTCACCGGGTCGACGGACATGGGCGACATCACCCAGATCGTCCCCGGCATCCACCCGTGGACCGGCGGCTTCGAGGGGAGTGTCCACTCCCGGGAGTTCGATATCGCGGACGAGGAGATGGCCTACGTCGTCCCGGCGAAACTGACGGCGATGACCGTGATCGACGTGCTCACCGACCCCGAGAAGCGCGCGGCCGTCCGCGAGGCGAAAGCCGAGAAGCGCTCCCGCGAGGAGTATCTGGAGGTCGTCCGCGAACTGCGTGGGACCGTCCGCGGCGAGTTCATGACCACAGACGAGTAGGCGAGCCCGACGCCCGGTTCAGAACCCTTTGCCGAGCAGTTCGCGGGCGACGATGTTCTTCTGAATCTCCGTGGTGCCCTCGTAGATCTGGGTGATCTTCGAGTCGCGGTAGAACCGCTCGACGTCGTAGTCGTTGACGAAGCCGGAGCCGCCGTACACCTGCACCGCCTCGTCGGCGACGTCGGTGGCGACCCGCGAGGCGAACTCCTTGGCCATCGACGCGAGCGCGGTGAGCGACTGGGACTCGTTGTCGACGCTCCAGGCGGACTTGTAGGTGAGCTGTCGGGCGGCCTCGGTCCGGATGTGCATGTCGGCGAGCTTGTGCTGGATGGCCTGGAACTCGCTGATGGAGCGACCGAACTGCTCGCGCTCCTGGGCGTACTCCAGTGCGCGCTCGGCCGCACCCTTGGCGATGCCGACGCCCTGAGCGGCCACCGCTGTCCGCGTCTCGTCGAAGAACTGCATCAGCTGGAGAAAGCCCATCCCGCGACTGCCGACGAGGTTCTCCTCGGGCACGCGCACGTCGTCGAAGACCAGTTCCGCGGTGTCGCTGGCGCGGATGCCCATCTTCCCGGTGATCTTGTCGGCGGAGAAGCCGTCGCGGTCCGCCTCGACGACGATCTGTGAGAACCCGGAGTAGCGGTCCTCGACGTGGGGATCGGTCTCGGCCATGACGACGAAGTAGTCGCCCACCGAGCCGTTCGTGATCCACATCTTGCTGCCGTTGATGACCCACTCGTCGCCGTCCTTCTCGGCGCGCGTGTCGATGGAAGTGACGTCCGAGCCGGCCTGCGGTTCGCTGATGGCCGCGCCCATGACGGACTCGCCCTTCGTGATCGGCGGGAGGTACCGCTCTTTCTGCTCGTCGGTGCCGTACTCCATGATCGCCTCGGCCCCGAAGCCGGCGCTCGTGATGCAGAGCGCGATGCCGGGATCGGCCGCGAACAGTTCCTCGGTGATCATCGCCATCTCCAGCGTCGAGTAGCCCGCTCCGCCGTACTCGATGGGGAAGTGCGCGCCGGTCAGCCCCATCTCGGCGGCCTTCTCCATTATCTCCTCGGGATACTTCTCCTCCTGGTCGTACTCCGAGGCGACCGGTCGGATCTCGTTGTCCGCGAACCGGCGCACCTCTTCGAGGACCTGCTCCTGCTCGTCCGAACGGGAGAACTCCATGATATCACCTCACATCCGGGTGCTCAAAGCCGTTTTGGCACGCGCGTGAACTCACATCGAGTTGTTCGTTTGCCTCGACCGAGCGCGGATCGAACGTCGGGCGGACGTCCGACTTCGGCCGGAGAAATCGCGTTCGATATAGCTCGAGAGGGTTTATCGGTCCGCGAGGAACGTCTCGATGCGGTCCATCGCCTCGCGGAGTTCGCCCATTCCGGTCGCGTACGAGATGCGAACGTGTCCTTCGCCCGCCTCCCCGAACGCGCTTCCGGGGACCGCCGCGACCCGCTGTTGCTCCAGGAGGTTCTCGGCGAACGTCTCGTCGTCGCCCGGCACGGCGGGGAACGCGTAGAAGGCCCCCTTCGCCTCGAAGCAGTCGAGTCCCATCTCGCGCAGGCGCGCGATGACGAACCGACGGCGCCGGTCGTACTCGCGGCGCATCTCGGCGACGTCGTCGTCACAGCTCCGCAGCGCTTCCAGTCCCGCGTACTGCGAAGTGGTCGGGGCAGAGAGCATCGCGTACTGGTGGACGCGGTTCATCGCCCCGACCGCGGTCGGCGGTGCGAGCGCGTACCCCAGTCGCAGGCCGGTCATCGCGTACGCCTTCGAGAAGCCGTTGATCACGACCGTCCGCTCGCGCATTCCCGGCAGGGTCGCGATCGAGGTGTGGTCTCCCTCGTAGGTGAGCGCGGCGTAGATCTCGTCTGCGATCACCGTCAGGTCGTGTTCGACCGCGAACTCGGCGACGCCCCGGAGTTCCGACTCGTTCATCACCGCGCCGGTCGGATTGTTCGGGTAACAGAGCACCAGCGCCTCGGCGGTTTCGGCGCCGGCACGGTCGAGCGCCTCGTAGCTCAGCTTGAACGCGTTCGACTCGCGGGTGGGGACCGAGAGCGCTTCGCCGCCCGCGAAGATCACGCCCGGGACGTAGGAGATGTACGAGGGATCGGGGACCGCCACGACGTTGCCCGGATCGACGAGCGCGCGGAAGGCCAGATCGACGGCTTCGCTCGCGCCCGTCGTCACCAGTATCTCCTCGTCGGGGTCGTACGAGAGGTCGTACCGCTCGACGTGGCCGGCGATCGCCTCCCGGAGTTCTCGAAGTCCGCGGTTCGCCGTGTAGGAGGTCCGACCGCGCTCCAGCGAATCTATTCCCGCCGTCCGGGCCGCCCACGGAGCGCTGAAGTCCGGTTCGCCGACGCCGAGCGAGATGACGTCGTCGACCTCCGCCGCGAGTTCGAAAAAGCGCCGAATGCCCGACGGCGGAACCTGTTCGACGCGACTGGACGGCGTGATGGTCACGAAAATCCCCTCCCGACGATCGCTCGCTGGCTCATGGCGACACGGCGAGCCGGTCGTCGTCGTCGCCGCTCCGGAACTCGACGCCGCCCTCCTTGTAGCTCTCCATCACGTAGTGGGTGACCGTCTGGGTGACCTCCGGGATCGGCGCGATCTCGTCTGCGATGAACTGCGACACGTCCCGCATCGAGTCGCCCGCGATCTCGACTGCGAAGTCGAAGTCCCCGGAGACGAGTCGCAGCGACTCGACCTGACGATAGCCGGCGATGCGGCGGGCGATGTCATCGTAGCTCGTCTCGCGGTCGAGTTCGACGTTCAGCTCGACCTCGGCCCGCACGCGTTCGCCCTCGACGCGATTCCAGTCGACTATCGCCCGGTAGCCGCGGACGACGCCGTCCGTCTCCAGCTCCTCGATGAGCGACTCCACGCGACTCTCCGCCATGCCCGTCTGTCGTGCGAGATCTGCGGTACTCTCCCGAGCGTTCCCCAACAGGAGATCGAGTAGCTCTCGTCTCTCGTCCATGTTCGGCACCTCGCCGTGGACGACTAAGTGTGTTCGTGACGCCACAGCAGTTGCGAGAGTCGGCCGATCGGCGTCCTTGCGCACGGTCGTAAATGATATCGCGCGATACGAAATCGGTTCGCGGTCGGGGTCGACTCGCAGTTCGACGGTGACGTCGGGAGTCGCTCCCCTCGGCAGCGCGGGGCGTTCCTCGAGGACGCCCGCCTGGCCACCGAGATATATGTGGTCAGGCGGACAACTCTCGTTCATGAAACCGCTCACGGGGGTGTGGTGGGTCGCTCGGCGATCCCTCGACGCGTGACTTCCTCCGAGTCGACGGACCGATCGCTTGCGGAGTCGACCGGCGCGAGCGTCGAGGGAGAGGCGACAGCGGCCCGGACAGTCGAAACTGACGAGGAGGTGACAGTGGAGGCGGGGGCCGAACTGGAGCGGACCGTCGGCCTCTCCGGCGGCCTCGCCATCGGTATCGGAACGATGATCGGAGCGGGGATCTTCGTCTTCCCGGGGATCGCGGCGGGCTACGCCGGACCGGCCGCCGCCGGATCGTTCGCCATCGGTGCGGTGGTCGCGCTGCTCGTCGCGCTCCCGACCTCGGAACTCGCGACGGCGATGCCCCGAAGCGGCGGCGGGTTCTACTTCATCTCTCGCGGACTCGGCTCGCTCGCCGGGTCGGTCGTCGGCGTGAGCCTCTGGCTCGGCCTGATCTTCGCGTCGGCGTTCTACCTCGTCGGCTTCGGTCACTACGCGACGGCCGTCCTCGCCGAGTTCGGCCTCGCGCTCGACGTGAATCCTGTGACGCCGCTCGCGCTCGTGTTCGGCGTCCTGCTGACGGCGCTGAGCGTCACCGGCACCGAAAATACCGCGAAACTCCAGAATCTGGTGGTCGCACTGTTGCTCGTCATCCTGACGCTCTTTCTCGGCTACGGGCTCCTCGACGCGTTCGGCCTCTTCGGGCGGTCGACGGCCCCCGAGGAGTTCGCTCCCTTCGGCTACGCGCCGATGTTCACCACGGCCGCGCTCGTGTTCACCTCGTATCTCGGCTTCGCGCAGGTCGCGACCGTCGCCGGCGAGATCAAAGAGCCGGGGCGGAACCTGCCGCTCGCGATGGTGGGCTCGGTCGTCGTCGTGGGCGTGTTCTACGTGGCGACCATCTTCGTGGCGACGAGCGCCTTCCAGAGTGCGCGGCTGGCGACGTTCGGCGAGACGGCGATGGTCGAGGTGGCCAGGGACTTCGTCGGGCCGGCGGGGGCGGTGGTCATCCTCGTCGCCGGACTGCTCGCGACCGTCTCGAGCGCCAACGCGTCGATACTGAGTTCCTCGCGGGCCATCTACGCGCTCAGTCGCGACGCGCTCGTTCCGCGCCGGATGAGCGACGTCAACCTCCGGTACGGGACGCCACACGTCGCGCTCGTGATGGCCGGCGTGCCGGTCCTCGGTCTCGTCGCGCTCGGGCGGGTGGAGGTGCTCGCCGAGGTGGCCTCGTTCCTGCACCTGCTGATGTACGGCCTCGTCTGTGTGGCGCTCCTGGCGCTCCGGCGGTCGCGGCCCGAGTGGTACGACCCCGACTTCGAGGTGCCGGGCTATCCGGTCGTGCCGGTGCTGGGCGCGCTCGCGTCGTTCGGCCTCATCGCCTTCATGCAGCTGCTCTCGCAGGTGATCGGGCTGGCGATCATGGTCGCCGCGGCGCTGTGGCATCTCTACTACGCGCGGGACGTCGAGCTGAGGGGGGTGCTCTGAGATGCCGACCCACCGCGTGCTCGTCGCCGTCCGGGTGCTCGAGGGGGAGTCGGTGCCACAGAGCCTCTTCGAGTTGCTCTCGCCCGTGCCGGTCGTACTACTGGGGTTCCACGTGGTGCCCGAGCAGACCCCGCCGGCGCAGGCGAGCATGCAGTTCCGCGAACGGGCCCAGGCGAAACTCGACGAACTCGTCGAAGGGGCCCAGACGGCGGGCTGTTCGGTCGAGACGACGCTCGTTTTCACCCGCGAGGAGCGCCAGTCCGTCCAGCGGGTGGCCGAGGAGACGGGGTCGACCGCGTTTCTCCTCCCGAACCCCGTCGGCGACGTCGAGTCGATGCTGGTGTCGCTGCGCGGTCCGGTCGACCCGGCGCGACTCGCCGACCTCGTCGCCGCCGTCGCCGTCCCCGGCGACGTCGACGTCACGCTGTTCTATCCGGCGGTCGACGACGACGACGCCGCCGTCGGGAGCGAACGCCTCGAGACGGCCAGACGGACGCTCGACGACGCGGGGGCGGACCCGGAGCGCGTCAAAAAGGAGGTCCCGATCGTCGACAACCCGCTCAAGGCGGTCGGGGAGACGGCCGCGGAACACGACATCGTGGCGATGGGAGAGCGTGCGCCGTCGCTCGAAGCGTTCTTCCTCGGCGAGGACGCCGAACGCGTGGCCGCCCAGTCGCTCGGGCCGGTGCTCGTGCTCAGGCGGCCGACCAAGGAGTGAGCGCGACGCGACCGTCCGACGCCGGTCGCGCCGGTCGCGCTCGTTCCGGCACCCTATTTACAGAGGGGGTCGCCACTCACGACCATGCACTACGTCCTCTGGTCACTCCTCGCGCTCGCGGCCTACTCCTTCGTGGCACCGCTCATGAGCGTCGCGACGACCGGAAATCCGAAGATACCGAGCAACGTCGCCGCGCTGATGAGCAACAGCATCCTCGTGCTCGGGACGCTCGGCGTCATCCTCTTCTCCAACGAGAACGCGACCGGCTATCTCACGCACCCAAAGACGCCCTACGTCGTCGCCGCCGGCATCTTCCTCACGGTCGGCATCCTCGCGTACTACCGGGCGCTCTCGCTCGGGCCGGTGAGCGTCGTCGCGCCCATCTTCGGGCTCTTTCTCGCGGTCAGCTCCGTGATCGGGGTCCTCGCGCTCGGCGAGTCGCTCACGCTCCGGAAGGGCCTCGGAATCGCGCTGGCGGCCGTCGCGGTCTACCTCGTCTCGGTCGAGTGAGCCCTACACGTCGTCCCAGTAGTCGGGCTCGTTGCCCTCCGTCCACTTGATCGTACATCCGCGGGATGGCTCGAACTCCTCGTCGACGTCGTCGCCGGCGAGGATCGACTCGATGGCTCGCTGGGCGACGAACTCGGTCGGTTCGTCGTCGGGGTTGAGCGCGTCGTCGAGACGACCGTGGTAGACGAGTCGGAACGCCCCGTCGTCGTTGCGAAAGAGGTAGGGGTCGGGCGTGCAGACCGCGCCGTAGGCCTTCGCGACCGCCTGTGACTCGTCGCGGAGGTAGGCGTCGTACGCGATCGTCCCGTCCGCGACCAGTTCCTGCATCCGCTCGAAGGAGTCGTCGGGGTAGTCCTCGGCGTCGTTCGGGTTGACACCGACGACGGCGACGTCGTCGTACTCGGCCGCGAGGTCGTTCAGGTGGTCGAACTTCGCTTTCGCGTACGGGCAGTGGTTGCAGGTGAAGACCACGAGCAGCGCCTCGCTGTCGGAGAAGTCCTCGAGCGAGTACGTCTCGCCGTCGGTGCCCGGGAGTTCGAAGTCCGGTGCTTCGTCGCCGGTCGTCAGTATCTCGACGGATTCGCCTGCCATACCGTATCAGTTCAACTCGACTGTCAAATTCCTTCCTCTCCTCGGTGCCGATTTCGGTCCTCCGTGCCGCCGGCCTGCCAGCGACTGTCGGCTCCGCTCTCGTGACGACTCAGAGCTCTCCGCTCACGGAGCGACCTCCCCTGTCGGCTGTTGCGTCTCCAGCTGATTCGTCTCCCAGTCGAGGTACTGGCGGAGCCCCTGTTCGACGGGACGGTGTTCGATCCCGAGTTCACGCGTCGCTTTCGAGTTGTCCGCGAGCCACGTCGTCCCAGCCAACCGATACAGGAACTCCGACTCGAAGCGCTCGGGCGGTTGTACGAACTGTTCGGCGACTTCGACGACTGGTGCGAGCGCGCGAAACACCGTCGGCGACACGGTCCGGGGAGCGGGGATGCCGGTGATATCCTCTGCCGTCGCGAACATCTCCGCGAACGTACGACCCTCCCCACAGACGTGATACTCTTCGCCGACTGCCCCTCGTTCCATCGCACGGAGGTGAGCCAGCGCCGTGTCCTCGACGTAGTCCCAGCACGCAGCTGCGTCGCGGGGAACGAAGGGCAGGTCTCCCTGTAGGTAGTCCCGCCACATCGAACGGAGGTCGGTCGTATCTCCCGGCCCGTATACGACTCCCGGTTGCACGATGACAACCGGCAGTCCGTCGTCGGCCATCGGTCGGGCGACCTCGTAATGAGCCTCCCACTTGGTTCGATCGTAGACCGCGAGGTGGTCCCCATCGTGGCGGTACGATTCGTCGACGTACTCACCGTGCGTTTCTGAGTTGACGGCGATGGTGCTCGTGTAAACGGCCTTTGGAACGTCGAGTTCGTCGACGAGTTCCAGTACGTTTCGCGTGCCGGTGACGTTGATCCGTTCGGCCCGGTCCTCGCACCACGGTCCCGGCCCGATCCGGTACCACCCCGCGATGTGGAACACCCCTTCGGCACCCGTCATCGGCTCGCGCATCGTCCCCTTGTCGGTGACGTCGCCCTCGACGACGGTGACAGCTCTCGGAAGATGTTCGGCGTTCGAACGGTCACGGGTGAGAGCGACGACGTCGTCGCCCCGCTTCACCAGTTCCTCGACCACGGCCGACCCGACGAATCCGGTCGCGCCTGTGACGAAATACGCCATGAATGTATATTGTCAACAATACTCATGATAGTTGGGAGTGACGCAGTGACCCCGCGTTCGAGGATGGCGGGGGTCCGTTCTTCGACCGAGTCCGGTTCCAGTATCGTAAAGGGAAGGTATCTCGAACCGCCAGTCAGTGCGCGCGCTCAACTACCTCGAACTGGAGTCACACCTCGACCGGAGCGGCATCGGGACCGCGGCCGACCAGCAGCGCCGGGCGCTCTCGACGACCGACGTCGACGTCGTCACCTCGCCGTGGCGCGGCGGCGACCCGGGGAGCGCCGCCGTCTCCGGGATCACGGGCGGGGGCGTCTTCCGCGAGTACGACGTCGCCCACTGCAACCTCATCGGCCCGGGGAGCGTCGCCGTCGCCAGACACGCGCGGCGCAACGACGTGCCGCTGGTGCTCCACGCGCACGTGACCCGCGAAGACTTCGCCGAGAGCTTCCGCGGCTCGAACTACGTCGCGAAGCCGCTGGGCCGGTATCTGAAGTGGTTCTACTCGCAGGCCGATCTGGTGCTCTGCCCGAGCGAGTACACGAAGCGCGTACTCGAATCCTATCCCGTCGAGGCACCCATCCGCCCGATCACGAACGGCGTCGACGTCGAGTCGCTCGCGGGCTACGAGTCGCTCCGCGAGGAGTACCGCGACCGCTACGACCTCGATGGCATGGTCGTCTTCGCGGTCGGCAACGTCTTCGAGCGCAAGGGGCTGACGGAGTTCTGTCGGCTCGCACAG
>Ga0207797_1001822_pt1 | contig 15204 bp, 10 predicted proteins | sample PRCRCaboRojoPR_6_FD_187275 | JGI IMG/M metagenome (GOLD analysis project Ga0207797, IMG submission 187275) | Marine sediment microbial community from Cabo Rojo, Puerto Rico - PR CR 10% Liquid 1 (SPAdes) | ecosystem: Environmental > Aquatic > Marine > Coastal > Sediment | place: Cabo Rojo, Puerto... | reverse complement strand
CAGGAACCACCCTTGATCACTTTCATCTTCATAGCCGGCGGATCATCGGGCTTGGCATTGTACTGATAATTGGGATTCATATCGTGGGTATAGAAATAGGCTGACTGGTCATAAGCGTTGGCAGTCCACTCCGAAACATTACCCGCCATATCGTAGAGTCCGTATTCATTGGGCGAATAACTGCCGACGGGCATACTAATTAACGCACCATCATCTACATAATTGCCTCTCATGGGCTTAAAATTAGCCATGAAACAACCTTCCTTGTTGCGGGTATAAGGGCCACCCCATGGATAGGGATTCAGGTTGAGTTTGCCCCGGGCTGCATATTCCCATTCGGCTTCGGAAGGCAGCCGGAAATCCTGCACTTGACCTTCTCCTTCACCACGGAGATAGTCATTCAGGTACTTGGTCCTCCAGATGGAGAAAGCCTTGGCCTGCTCCCAGTTTACCCCAACGACAGGATAATTGTCATAAGCCGGATGAGAGAAATACAGATCGGTGTAAGGCTCATTGAAAGAGTAGGTGAAATCTCTGATCCAGCAAAGGGTATCAGGATAGACATTGACTTTGCCCCGCATTATGAATGCCTGACGGCTGTCGATCTCCATGGTCTCACCCTGGGCATTGGTCACCGTACCTTCATACTGCTTGGTATCATAATTATACCGGTTGGACCGTTTTGCGGCCTGCTGGTAATCAACCCAGTAGTATTCATACATCAACTGCCTTGTGTCCAGTTGCTTCCTTCCAAAAAGCCGGTCCTGCTTGGCATAATACATCTCATTGATGATCTCACGCTGAGCCTCATCGGTGGGATCAATCTCAGTCTCCCAGTTGATTCTGGGCGGATCGATGGGATTGCCGTACTGATCTTCGGTGATTAAAAAATCTTCAATTTGTTGCCCCAGTTTACGCCGGAGAATGGAATCTTTCACGTATTCTACAAACTGACGGTACTCGTTGTTGGTGATTTCTGTTTCATCCATCCAGAAGGCATCCACGGAAACCCTTTTGGATTTGGTGGTCATCGCCCAGGATGCACTCTCATCACTGGGCCCCATGGTAAAACTTCCCATCGGCACAAACACCATTCCATAAGGTTGCGATTCATACCAGTCCTGTCTGTCTTGAACACCAATTAACTCACCTCCTTTGTACTTGCTGCAGCTGACCATTACCGAGAACAAAATCAGAACTAAAACTACTTTCTTCATAATGTTGGGGTTTATTTTTGCTAAATAATCGATTTACTTGACTATAAAAACCTGATGCTTTTGTATTCCTTGGGACTCTTATCGGCCTTGGCATCGAAACAAAATCCCACCATGATTTCATGGGAACCCTGATGGTATTGACTGAGCTCGGATACACCCAGATCATAGGAATAGCCTACTTTCACCCAGTCGAAAAGCTTGGCGCCGATCATTCCGGTAAGGGTTCTGTCAGTTCTTACTGAAACGCCCCCCCAAAACTTTTTATTATATACCACATGCGTATTAAAACTCATTTGTGAGGCAGACCCGTCAGACTGCACCATTAGGGAGGGATTAAGCTCAAATTTGCTATCGGCCACCGGCAGTTGGTAACCGGATATGAAATAGTAATTGCGTGCCAGTTTGGGTTGAGCCGTACCATCACTTGTCTGGAATGAAGGCTCATTCAGATGGGTTGATGAAAGTCCTATATAAAGGGCATCGGTGTGGTAATAGATGCCAAAACCCAAATCCAGGGCCATCTCATTTTTTACCTCCTGAGGTATAGCCGGATCATCGGTGGAGTGAACGGCCGTGCCCGAGGGAATCTTCCATTCAGGCTTCAGGGAATAATTGACAAGCCCTCCGTTGGCACCGAAAGAGAGCATTCCGTCCCACGCCTCAAAACGATAGGCCAGGGAAAGACTGGCTCCCAGGTTGTTGCTGAAGCCTATCTGATCCTGTATGATGGACAGTCCTACACCACTCTCAATACCAAATGGGGAAATGGCGGCGTCAAAATTGAATACACTGATCTCCGGGGCACCCTCCCCAAAACCAAACCACTGCTGGCGGTGAAGGGCCGTAAAGCAGATCTGGCCATGGCTGCCAGTGTAGGCAGGGTTGTAGGACAACCTGGTAAACATGTTTTGGCTGAATTGAGGGTCTTGCTGACCATGCACCTGCATAGCCATTCCTAAAAAAAGCAAGACAAAAATGGATGTTCCCCTCATAAAATGACTGTGTATCCTCGATTTAATTCCTAACGTAAAAAAAGAAAAAATATTCCTGTGAACCAAATTTATCAACATCAAATGTTAACAACGTTCCGAACCACTTATACTCATTTTCTTCCATCAAGGTTACTGATCCAGCTCAATTTTTATCCTACCGCTACCAAAATGGCTGTCTTTGTCTGCTTTACACAGCACCCAGATTCATTCTCTGGTAAGCCCGCAGCCAGCGTGCCGGGATCTCATGTTGGCATGCCGTCTGGTAATCGGAAAGGTGGCAGGGTATCAAGGCATTACCCTCATTCCGGGAGGAAGGCACTTCCATCCACCATCTGGATGTGCGTTCACTTTTATAAAAGACCAGGCTATGGTCGTCGAGGTTGACCAAAAACTTACGGAAATGCTTATCCTCATAGGGGTGTTCGGAAAAACGCGAGCGGTAACCGTCGATGGCATACCATACCACCTGGGCCAGAAGCCTGGAAGTCAGGGAAGCACGATCATTGGCCGGGCAATAGTCGAGCACGGAAAACACCTTTAGGTGATCGGCCAGTCCGGCAAAACCGGCCAACTGGCAGGCATCCTCCCCGTAGATGCCGTTGGGGTAGGCTTCCTGCTGACCGGGTGCGTCGGTATTCTTGATCAAATTGGCAGAGATGGCAAAACCATCGGATCCCCTGAGATAGGGTTCAGCCCCGGCAAGATGACTGCGCAATTTGCCCAGCCGGTAGGTTTCATGCACGTAGCTGTTAGCCCACTCCTTTTGCTCGCGGGTATGATAATGGGCCTGGTTGCCCAGTTGGTTGAAGCGGATCTTGTCGGGGGCGATCAGTTCAAAACCGCTGTATTCGGCCAGGGAAAGAAAAGGCTCTGCCAGGGTATAAACCACCGGGGCCTGGACAGAACGAGGCAGGCTCCTGAGCACGGAGAGGTTGACCAGGCTGTCGCCTCCCAGCAATACAACCATCTTATGGCTCTCCAACAGATGGGTCAGCACATCGCTCAAACCAAAAAGGGTTTGCCGTATGTTGCCCGCCCGGATCATATTGCCCAGGTCATAGATCCTCGGACTTTGCCGGTTGTCAAAGGCCAGGCTGTAGAGTTCTTTTCTGATCAAATCCGGAGCATCGCTGTTCTCAAGACGACCTGTAAGAATGAAAGGGACCCCCAGCAACACCACATCAGCTTCTTCCAATGGACGGGCATCAACACCTTCCCGGTTTACATGCAGCTGCCTTAAAAACTCCCCGCCATCGCAGTATAGCAGTTGCGGATTTAAGGGAGTTAAATAGTCATTGAGGTTCATGGATCAAAAAATGCATTATTTTGAGCGCTTCTTACTGCCTGTGTTTTTGGTAGCGGTTTTCTTGGTGGTGGTTTTCCTGGTGGAGGTGGATTTCTTTGATCCCGTCTTCTTCGATGCAGCCTTTTGGGTACCGGAGGTGCCCGTGGATTTGCTTGTGCTTTTGGCCCCGGTGGTTTTCTTTGCCCCGGTTCCCGATTTCTTTGACCGACCGGATTTTTGGGCAGTCCCTTTGGCCCCTTTTTTCTTGTCCCGCTCCTTTTTGTTGTTGATGATCTGGTAGCACTCCTCCAGGGTCAGCTTTTCGGCCTCCTTATCCTTGGGTACCCTGTAGTTGCCGTCGGAATAGCTTATATAGGGCCCGAAACGGCCCTTCAGAACAACCAGGTCCTGGTCTTTGGCAAAAGTCTTGATGGTACGCTTCCGGTCTCTCTCCCTTTTCTCTTCAATCAGTTCGATGGCGCGGTTCAGATCGATCTTAAAGGGATCATCCTGGCTTTTCAGGGAATAATATTTTGCCTTGTGCTTGACATAAGGGCCGTACCTGCCTGAAGAGACGATCACCTCGGCATCTTCATAATTGCCCAGCGAGCGGGGCAGATCAAAAAGTTTCAGGGCCTCCTCCAGGGTTATGGTTTCAATATGCTGGCCCTTCTGCAGGCCGGCAAACCTGGGTTTTTCCTCTTCCTCTTTGGTCCCGAGCTGCACCATGGGTCCGTAGGGGCCGATCTTCACGGAAACCTGCCGGCCGGTTTTGGGATCGGTGCCCAGAATGCGCTCACCCGTATCCCTGCCTGACTTCTCAAGTGTTTCCTGTACCTTATCGTGAAAGGGTCCATAGAAACGATCGATCATCTTTGACCAGTCTTTCCGGCCCTGGGCTATCTCATCAAACTCTTTCTCCACATCGGCGGTAAAATGGTAGTTGACCACCTCGGAAAAATGCTTTTGCAGGAAATCATTGACCACCATTCCAATATCATTGGGGAAAAGCTTAGATTTTTCGGCCCCGGCTATTTCCGATTGGGTTTGTTCCTTGATCTGATCGTTCTCCAGGATGATCTCCTCATAGTTTCGGGGGTTTCCGAGCCGGTCCTCCTTGACCACATAACCACGGTCCTGGATGGTCGATATAATAGGAGCATAGGTAGATGGCCGGCCGATACCCAGTTCTTCCAGCTTCTTAACGAGGCTGGCTTCCGTATACCTGGGCGGATGGTGGGTGAAACGCTCTACAGCCTTGATGGTGCGATAGTCCAACTGCTGACCCTTCTTCAGGGGGGGCAGCAAGCCTTTGCTTTCTTCTTCCTGCTCTTCATCGGTGGATTCAAAATAAACCTTCAAAAAGCCGTCGAACTTGAGCACTTCGCCTTTGGCAATGAATTGGCGGGGGTCATTAGAGATGGCGATCTTGACCTGGGTCTTCTCAAATTCAGCGCTGCTCATCTGGGAGGCAACGGTACGCTTCCAGATCAGATCGTACAATTTTTTCTCAGAGGCATTCCCGGAAACCTCGTAATTTTGCATGAAGGTGGGACGGATGGCTTCATGGGCCTCCTGGGCGCCTTTGGCCTTGGTGGTAAATTGCCGGGTTTTCAAATACTTATCCCCGTATTCCTTACGGATCACTTCACTGGCCGTGCCCAACGCGGCTTTGGAGAGATTGACCGAATCGGTACGCATATAGGTGATCTTGCCTGCCTCATAAAGCCGCTGGGCAAGTGACATGCTCCTTGCCACGCTAAAGCCCAGCTTCCGGCTGGCCTCCTGTTGCAAGGTGGAAGTGGTAAAAGGCGGTGCCGGATTCTTTTTGGAAGGTTTCTTCTGCACATCCGCCACGGTAAAGACAGCCTCTTTGGCATGGCCAAGCACCTTCAGGGCCTCTTCCTTCTTCTCCGGACGACTCGAGAGCTCCGCACCCAACCGGTTTTTGCCGGTAGTAAAATCAGCCAGGACACGGAAAGAAGAGGAAGGCTTGAACTTCATGATCTCCCGCTCGCGCTCCACGATAAGCCTTACGGCAGCCGACTGAACCCTTCCGGCCGAAAGAGAAGGCTTGATCTTCCTCCACAAAACGGGAGAAAGCTCGAATCCAACCAAACGGTCAAGAATACGACGGGCCTGCTGGGCATTGACCAGGTTCTTGTCAATATCCCGGGGATGGTTGACGGCCTCTTCAATGGCCTCCTTGGTGATCTCATGGAAGACAATACGGCGGGTCTTTTCAGGATTGAGCTCCAAAACCTGGTACAAGTGCCAGGCAATGGCTTCCCCTTCCCGGTCCTCATCCGTGGCAAGCCACACCATCTTCGCCTTGCCGGCCAGGTCCTTAAGCTCCTTTACAATCGCTTTCTTCTCCTCCGATATAACATATTGGGGTTGGAATCCGTTTTCTATATCTACACCGTAATTCTTCTTCTCAAGATCTCGGATATGACCATAACTGGATTTGACAAGGTAATCTTTTCCTAAAAATTTTTTTATAGTTTTGGCCTTTGCTGGTGACTCTACGATAACCAGGTTATCTTCCATATAATGAATCTTCGCGGTTACTAGTATGCGTTAAATTGAGCAAAGTTAATACAAATCTATATCTAAAATGAAATTTTGATTAATTTATTATATTTAAAGCAAAACAAACGAGAATGAAGTGGAAGCCCAATTATAGCAAAAAATTCTATATCAGACTGTTCTGGACCCTTTTCGCCCTTCCTTTTGTCACCCTGTTCCTTGTCCTGCTGCTTGTTTCCCAGGAAGCTTTCGGGCCCATGCCCACGTTTGAAGACCTGGAAAATCCGGATAACAATCTGGCCTCCCAGGTATATTCGCAGGATGGCAAACTGCTGGGCAAATATTATTACCAGAACAGGTCCTACGTAGATTTCAAGGAAGTACCCTCCAACCTTGTCAATGCCCTGATTGCCACCGAAGACATACGTTTTTATGACCACTCAGGCATTGATGCAAGGGGATTGGCCCGTGTCTTTTTCAAAACCCTTTTGATGGGGCGCAGCTCGGGAGGAGGCAGCACCATCACCCAGCAATTGGCCAAGAACCTCTTCCCGCGCGACACCACGGTCTATGATTCCAAACTGGCCTATGCCACCAACCTGACTCTGGCCAAGTTCAAGGAATGGATCACGGCGGTCAAGCTGGAGCGGAATTATACCAAGAAGGAGATCCTGGTGATGTATCTCAATACCGTTCCCTTTGGCGGCCAAACTTACGGCATCAAATCTGCGGCAAAGACCTATTTCAACACCCACCCCGACTCCCTGCGGCTGGAGCAGGCTGCCACACTGATCGGACTTCTGAAGGCGCCCACCCGCTACAGTCCCACACTCCATCCGGAACGCAGCAAGCAGAGAAGGAACATAGTGCTGGGTCAGATGAACAAATACAATTACATCACCGATGCCCAGTTCGATTCCCTCAGTGTAATGCCCATCAACCTCGAGTACAAGGTACAAGACCACAACGCGGGGCCGGCCACCTATTTCCGCGAATACCTGAGAATCCTGCTCACCGAAGAAAAGCCCCTGCGTGATCAGTACGTCAACTACCAGACCTATCAGGAGGACTCCACCCGGTGGGCCAATGAACCCTTGTATGGATGGTGCAACAAAAACAAAAAGCCCGACGGTTCCAATTACGATCTATACCGCGACGGACTTAAAATATACACCACCATCAACTCGAAGATGCAAAAATATGCCGAAAAGGCCGTTGCCGAGCATCTGGGCAACGACCTGCAAAAAACCTTCTTCGAGCGAAAGCGGGGTCAAAAAAACGCACCTTTTTCCCAGGAAATGGAGCAAAAGCAGATCGACCAGATCATGAACCTGGCCATCCGCAGAACCCACCGCTATTATCAGCTTAAGCGCAGGGGAGCCAGCATGGATTCCATCCGCAAGGTCTTCAACGAACCCCGAAAAATGCAGGTTTTCTCCTGGGACGGGCTCAAAGATACGGTCATGTCGCCACTGGATTCGATCCGTTACTATAAATTTTTCCTGCGGGCGGGTTTCATGTCGATGAACCCCCATAACGGTCATGTCAAAGCCTATGTGGGTGGACCCAACTTCAAATACTTCAAATATGACCATGTGACCCAGGGCGCGCGGCAGGTAGGCTCGACCATCAAACCGTTCCTCTATACGGTGGCCATGCAGGAAGGATACTCCCCCTGCCATAAGGTAGCCAATGTTTCCCGGACATTCTACATCAACGATTCAACCTGGACCCCCAAAAACTCCGGTCCAACCGACATGGACGGAGATATGGTCACCCTGAAATGGGGACTCACCAATTCGGTCAACTGGATATCGGCATGGCTGGTCAAGCAGTTCAATCCGCAAGTGGTCGTGGATATCATGCGCAAGCTGGGTATTGAAAGCTATGTGGATCCCGTGCCCTCGATCTTTTTGGGCACCTCAGACATCAAGCTCTCGGAGATGGTAGGGGCTTACAGCACCTATGCCAACAAGGGGGTCCACATCAAGCCCCTCTATGTCACCCGCATTGAGGACCGCAACGGCAATGTGCTGGCCTCCTTCAAGCCCAAACAAAGTGAGGCGATCAGCGAGCAAACAGCCTACCTGATGATCAACCTGCTGAAGAATGTGGTGGAAGAGGGTACCGGCATCCGTCTCCGATACAAATATGAACTAAAGAACCCCATTGCAGGCAAAACAGGTACTACCCAGAACCAATCCGATGGATGGTTCATGGGCGTCACCCCCAAACTGGTCTCGGGAGCCTGGGTAGGCGGTGAGGACCGCAGCATCCACTTCAACAGCATCACCTATGGTCAGGGAGCCAACATGGCCCTGCCCATCTGGGCCCTTTATATGAAGAAGGTGTACAGCGATTCCACCCTGACCCACATTGTATCTCCGGAAGACACCTTTGAAAAGCCCGACAATTTCAACTACATACTCGACTGCGAGAAATACGAAAAATTGCATCCTCAGGAGAACACCACTGAAGACGATTTCTTCTAAAGGGAAGGAATGGACTCCAGGAGTTTCCGGGTATAATCGCTGGCAGGGGAACGGAAAAGCCGGTCCGATTCCCCTGTCTCTATGATTTTCCCCTCCTTCATCACGGCTATGCGGTCAGACATGAAGCGGACCACCGAAAAGTCGTGGGTGATAAAGACATAGGTCAAATCATAAAGCCTTTTGAGCTCCTGCAGCAGGTTGAGGATCTCGGCCTGAATAGAGACATCGAGGGCGGAAACGGCCTCATCGAGGATGAGAAACTCCGGATCCAGGGCCAGCACCCTGGCAATGGCCACCCTTTGGCGTTGACCTCCCGACAACTCATGGGGATAGCGATTATAGAAATCCGCTCCCAGCTTTACCTGTTCCAGGAGCTCCCCAACACGGTCCATCCGTTCTTTTCTCCCGGAATAATAACGGTAATACACCAGGGGCTCCTCGATCATGCTGCCTGCCGACATCCGGGGGTTGAGGGTGGAATAAGGATCCTGGAAAACGATCTGCACGCGCTGATGAAAGCGCCGCAGCGCTTTTTTCCCGAACTCCTCCATATCCCGGCCTTTAAAAAACAAGGCCCCCTCATCGGGCAGCAGCAAACGGAGCAGCAGCCGGGCCATAGTGGACTTCCCGCTTCCCGACTCCCCCACAAGGCCGAGGGTTTGCCCTTTACTGATCGACAGGGAAACATCGTCGATGGCGGTAAGCCTGCGGGTGGGCCGTCCGAAAAAATTGGTTCTGAGGGCGAAATGCTTCGAGAGCCCCTTGAGTTCGAAAAAGGGTGGAAGCTCATTCTCCCCGGCATTTCCGGGGTGGGTTTCCGGGTACCTGCTGCCGGCATCAGGAACGGATGGGCCTGAGCTGAAATCACGAAGGGTATAAAGCCTGGCGGGACGATGATCCAGGGGTGGCTTGCAGGCGATCAGTCCTTTGGTATAAGCACTGGAAGGAGAATGGATCACCCGTTCCCGGGTACCTTGTTCCACCATCCTGCCCTCATACATCACGGCTATCTTGTCGGCCACACCGGAAACAACTGCCAAATCATGGGATATGAAGATCAGGCTCATCCCGTAACGCCTTTTCAGCCTGTCAAGCAAAGCCAGGATGGACCGCTGGATGGTCACATCCAGGGCTGTGGTGGGCTCATCTGCGATCAAAAGGCGGGGCTCACAGCTGACGGCCATGGCGATCATGACCCGCTGCCGCTGCCCGCCCGAGAGTTCATGCGGGTAACTCCTGTATATCCTTTCCGGCCCGGGCAACTCCACCTCACCAAACCATTCCAGCACCTTTTGCCGGGCTTGCTGGCGGGAAACAGGCAAATGATTCATGATCACCTCAACCACCTGGTCGCCACACCGGTGAACCGGGTTAAGCGAAGTCATCGGCTCCTGAAAGATCATGGAGATGTGGTTGCCGCGAATGCCTCTCAAAGCTGCCTGTGAGGAACTGAGCATATCTTTGGGCGGTTGCCCCTCCTGGCAATACCAGATCTCTCCCCTTTCCAGGCGGGCTCCTGAAGGCAAAAGGTTCAAAACGGCCAAAGCGGTAAGGGATTTGCCCGAGCCTGATTCACCGACAATCCCTATAGACCTGCCCTTTTCCAGGTCAAAGGAAACCTGATCTACCGCTTTTTTGGGGTACTCGGGGGATTGAGGAAAGCCAACCGTGAGGTTGCGGACCTTAAGAAGCAGTGGAGCCATGGGTCTTGTTAAAAAGTTGGGCAAAAAGGGCGCCAACGGTATTGACGTAGCGAAGGGTGATGGAAGCCGGTGGATGCTGAATGTTATTGTATTGAGAAAGAAAGATCTCCTTGTAGCCGAGCTTATCGGCTTCCTGGATCCTCTTCTCTATCTGGGTGACCGCCCGGATCTCACCGGACAGACCCACTTCACCGGCAAAACAGGTTTTCGGACCCAGGGGCCTGTCGGCGACAGAGCTCAGCAATGATGCTACAATGGCCAGATCGATGGCCGGGTCGGTCACCCGGATCCCCCCGGCCAGGTTGAGGAAAACATCCTTGTTGTAAAGATGCAGGTTGAGTCGCTTCTCGAGCACGGCCAGCAGCATGGAGAGGCGCCTGACATCAAAGCCCGTGGTATTGCGCTGGGGGGTTCCATAGGTAGAGGGACTCACCAGCGCCTGGATCTCCACCAGGAAAGGGCGGATGCCGTCAAGGGTGGAGGCTATGGCAATGCCGCTGAGATCATCCTGAAACTGGTTGACCAGGAGCCGGGAGGGGTTCGGCACCTCCTGCAAGCCACGCTGATGCATCTCAAAAATGCCCAGCTCATTGGTGGAACCAAAACGGTTCTTGAGGGAACGCAACACCCGGTATATATAGTTGTGATCGCCCTCAAACTGCAGAACCACATCCACGATATGCTCCAGCACCTTGGGCCCCGCAATGCTCCCTTCCTTGTTGATATGTCCGATGATCACAACCGGGATCGATGAGGATTTGGCAAAATAAAGCAACCGGGTGGCTGCCTGTCTGACCTGGCTAACGCTGCCGGGGGCAGACTCAAAATTTTCCGAAATGAGGGTCTGGATGGAATCGATGATCATCAGAGCGGGCGAAAAATGGCTTGCCTGCGTGATGATCCGGTCGAGCGAGGTATCATTCAACAGATACACCTCGTTGTTGTGCTCTTCCATACGGCCGGAACGAAGCTTCAACTGCTTCAGACTTTCCTCCCCGGAAATATAAAGTACCTTAATATCCTTTGATTTCAGGGCGATCTGCAGGGCCAGGGTGGACTTGCCGATGCCCGGTTCACCCCCTATCAAAACAAGCGATCCGCGCACCATGCCGCCACCCAGCACCCGGTCAACCTCAGGATAGTGGGTCGACAACCGCCGCTCCTGTTCCATAGAAATCTCAGAAAGGGGAGTGATCCCATCCCGGTGCGAATCGGAGAAACCTTCCTCCGTGCCCGGTTTGGCGGTAGAGACGACCTCTTCCTTGTAGGTGTTCCACTCACCGCAATAGGGACATTTGCCAATCCATTTGGAGGACTCAGCACCACATTGCTGACACAGGTAAACCGTCTTCTTTTTGGCCATGACTAAAAGTTTAACGGGATTGGCGCATCTTATCGATGATGTTGCTGGAAGAATACCCCTCGGTGAAATCCACGGTGACAACCTCCCCGCCGTTTTCGCGGACAATGTCGGCTCCCACTATATCCTTCCCCTTGTAATCACCTCCTTTAACCAGGATATCGGGCACGACCCTTTGAATCAACCGGTAGGGCGTATCCTCATCGAAAAGGATCACTCCGGTGACAAACCGCAGGGAAGCAGTCAGCAGGGCCCGGGAGTATTCATCCTGAAGAGGACGAGGATCGCCTTTCAGCTTTTTGACCGATTGATCGCTGTTCAGGCCGATCAAGAGTATATCCCCCAGAGAAGCGGCTTTGGCCAAATATTCGGCATGACCCCGGTGAAGGATATCAAAGCACCCGTTGGTGAAGACAATCTTTTCATCTTTTAACCTCCAGTAAGCTAGCAGGGCCTCCAGGTTGTCATCTGTTATGACCTTCGACCGGGTGAGTTCGAGATAATCCATGATCTGATTGTTTTTGGTTTTTCAAAGATTTTTGATTCTCGATCATCATCAAAATGAACGAGAGGGCACCCAGGAAAATGGCAAAGAGCGACTGGGATTCATGAGAAAGCACGGCATAAGCCACTCCCTCGGCTTTTGAAACGCCATAGAGGGACAATCCCAGGGTGGTAATGGCATGAAATGCACCGATGCCCCCCTGAACCGGGGCCGACATCCCCAATCCGCCCACCACAAGGAGGAAAAGACCATCAATAGGCGCCAGATGAGAGGTCGCAGGAAGGGCAAAAACCAGCACGTAGGTCATCAAAAAGTACATCAGCCAGATGATCAGTGTATGGAGGATAAAAACCCACCGGTCCCGCATCCTGGCAATGGTTTTTAAACCCGAAACAATACCCCTGGCCAGTTTCCTTACCTTAACAATCACAAGCGATTCCGAAAATTTCCTGATCAAAAAACGCAGCAGGAAGGCCAGCCCTACGAGCACGAACAGGGCAATGATCCAGTTGATAACCGGGTAATTTAGGAGTCCCTGGACCTGGTTCAACAGGGGGGCAAACAAGTATTTTTTGAAGAAGCTGCCAAAAAAACCAATCTTACTGAAAAATATGACGACCAGGATGACCAGCAAAACCACCAGGTCGATGGCCCTTTCAATGATCACCGTTCCCAACAGCGAATCCAGGGGTATCTTATCGGATTTGCGGAGAGAGCCGCAGCGGGTGACCTCCCCGATCCGGGGCAGGGCAAAGTTGGCGGTATAACCCAGCATCAGGGCATAAAAAACATTTCTGAAGGGGGGATCATAATTCAAAGGCTTGATCAACAACTTCCACCGGTAGGCACGGCTAAGATAACCGATCAGGGCAAAAAACAGGGCAAAGCCCACCCATAAAAAATTGGCTTCCTTTAAGGTGGAAAGAAAATCTTCCAGACTTACTCCCCGTACGGCCAGATAAAGCAACAACAGGCCTATCGAAAGGAAGATGAAAAAACGCAGCGCTTTGAAAATATTCCTTTTCAATAATCCTAAATGAGTTTGTTGGTTGCTGTATCAGGGAATAACAATTCGGGCCTGAAGCTTTTGGCTTCTTCAAAATCCATGGAGGCATAGGATATGATGATCACCACATCACCCACTGCCACCTTTCGGGCTGCCGGTCCGTTCAGACATATATCGCCCGAGCCTCTATCCCCTTTGATCACATAGGTCTCCAACCGCTCGCCGTTGTTGATGTTGACCACTTGAACCTTCTCATTCTCAATGATGTTGGAGGCTTCCATCAAATCCTCATCGATGGTGATGCTTCCCACATACTGGAGATTGGCTTCCGTGACAGTTACCTTATGTATTTTTGACTTGACCACTTCTATATTCATAGCGCACAGAATTATTCGGTTCAAAATTAAAAAGAAAATTTAACATTATCGATCAAGCGAACATCTCCTACCCACGCAGCAACACATCCCCTCTTAGACCCCGCTTCATTCCAGTCATTCACCGGTTGCAGGGTGTGCTCGTCCACAATCTCAAAGTACTCAACGTCAATGTCCGGGTTTTTGTTTAGCCGGTCCACAACCTCCTGCTTCAGTTGGTCTATTCGGACAAGGCCTGCCTTGTTCCTTGCCTCAAAGAGGAGGCTGGAGATCTGGGCGGCACTCTTTTTTTGCACAGGCGTCAGCCTTTCATTTCTGGAGCTTTTGGCCAGTCCGCTTTCTTCCCGGACGATCGGGCAACCCACTATTTCTATGTCATAATTTGCCTGGCGGACCAGGGAGCGAATGATGGCAAGCTGTTGAAAATCTTTCTCGCCAAAGTAAGCCCGATGCGGCATGACAAGGTCGAACAGCTTGCTCACGATCCGGGCAACGCCATTAAAATGACCGGGCCGGTACTTCCCTTCCATCACTTCCTCCAGCCGGCCGAAATCAAACACCCTCTCATCCTCCCCGGGATACATCTCCTGCTCTGTAGGAGTAAAAACAATTGCACACCCGCTATCCTCAAGCTTTTTCAAATCGCTGGTCAACTCCCTGGGGTATTTTTCATAATCATCCCGCCGGTTAAACTGCTTGGGATTGACGAAAATACTCACCACCGTTATATCGTCCCGTTGCCTGGAGCAATCGATCAGTGACAGATGTCCCCCGTGCAAAGCTCCCATGGTCGGAACAAATCCAATGGTATGGTTGTTGTTCTTCAGTCCCACAATTTCTTTCTGCAGGCTTTCCTTCGATTGAAGGACATCCATATGCTTAAATATTGGTTTTGTTTGCAAATATAAAGCATTATTATATTCTCCAAAAAAGAAAAGTGTATGCATTGAACCAACAATAAGGAGATGAATAACCCCGGGGGTTGCATGTAAACGGTTCATACAACACCCCAATGAGGTGGGGCTACTATGTTAAAAAACAGCGCCTTAATCTAATTATTGTGCCAATAAACCGGTTTCGAACCCGCGCTCCGGTGTTTTTCATGATTCTTTGAGAAAATTTTTTTGGTTGGAATAAATGTATTAATTTTGCACCAGTCAAGAGGGGACTTAGCTCAGTCGGCTAGAGCGCCACGCTGGCAGCGTGGAGGTCATGGGTTCGAATCCCATAGTCTCCACAGAATCCTCCGCAGGAATGCGGGGGATTTTTTTATGGCCCTTATAGGGCAATAAAACATTCATTTTTTATTACATTTGCGTAATCAAATGCTTGAATTACCACAATACCCATTGGCCATGTCAAAAATCGTCTCCCTATCAGAGGCCGCATCCATCGCCCTGCACGGCATCATCTTGATTGCCAGGGAAAGAGAGGGAATGAATGTGACCCGCATCGCGGAAAGCACCAAGGCCTCCAAGCACCATGTAGCCAAGGTGATGCAGCGGCTGGTGAAATCGGGCTATCTTTCATCGCACCGGGGCCCCCGTGGCGGATTTGAGCTCAAAAAGAAACCGGACAAGATCACCTTCCTGGAGATCTACGAAACCATTGAAGGAACCATTGAAATCAACACCTGTCCCATGGACAAGCCGGTATGCCCCTTTGACAAGTGTATCATGAACAATGTCACCAGCAAGATGTCAAGGGAATTCCGCGAATACCTGAAGCATCAAACGGTTGA
>Ga0207797_1001821_pt1 | contig 15217 bp, 11 predicted proteins | sample PRCRCaboRojoPR_6_FD_187275 | JGI IMG/M metagenome (GOLD analysis project Ga0207797, IMG submission 187275) | Marine sediment microbial community from Cabo Rojo, Puerto Rico - PR CR 10% Liquid 1 (SPAdes) | ecosystem: Environmental > Aquatic > Marine > Coastal > Sediment | place: Cabo Rojo, Puerto... | reverse complement strand
CTCTAGTGGCGGAAGGGGAAGGTATCAGGGGAAACTCTTCTCTCTATCGTGCTTTCGCCCAAGGGGAGACGGTAAAGTTCGATCCGCTTAAAAAGAGGAACTTCCCCAACAGGATCAACAAGGTTCTCCGGGAGAAAGGGGTGCGCGTGGAATCGGGCGTCGTGCGCTGGTTGTCCCAAGTACTGGAGCTCGACCTTTTGCGCGTGGAACGGGAAGCGGAAAAGCTGAGCCTTTACGGCGAGGGACGAAAGTTGGACTTGGATGAAGTGCGCCGGGTCGTCTGGGCTCAAGGGGGGACGAAGATTTTCGATTTCCTCGATTCTTTCAGTTCCAAGGATCTCTCGCGGGCCTTGGGGTTGCTCGAAGCCATGCTGAAAAGGGAGGTGGAGCCTTCGAAAATATTCTTTATGCTGGCGGGGGAAGTTCGCAAGCTATTGAAGATAAAGGACCTCGCCGGGAAAGGTTTCAACAACGGCAAGATAGCGGATAAGACGGGGATTTACGAATGGCTGGTCTCTAAAAAACGTCCTCAAGTGGACAATTTCTCCCGTAGCGAACTGGTTCGACTATTTCATGCTCTCCGGGAGAAGGATCGGGAAATTAAGAGAGGTTTAACTGAGCCGCAAAGGGCCCTTTTTCAATTGACTTATCATTTCTGTTCTTAGGGACTGGATAGTCTTGCAAATGTAGATGACGATAGTTATTATTCCTTGAAAAAAATATTAAAAACTCGTAATAAAGTCAATCGTTTTATGTTCCCTATTTCCGGAGCAAACTCCGGGGTATTACGGTCGGGCGTAAGGGGCATTTATCAGTTTTCCCGGAAGGGGAGGCCGATTCACCCCTCAGCAAGCGGGGGGTATGCTTGGTAATTTTATAGACCCCGATCTTCTTCAGAGGATGGAAGAAGGACCGATTTTCAATTTTATTGGCGTAATGATGCTATCCGGCTTAACTTTTGTAAAGGTCTTCTGAAATAGTCTTTGGACTTTACCCGATTTTTATCTTTATATCTCTATATAATAACTGAGTTCTTCAATGATCGAAATAAATATACCCAATTTCCTCACTCTTTCCCGGTTGTTTTTCGTCCCCTTTATTATTTTTACCCTCGTCCGGGGGAACTTCTACGTCTCTTTTGCGTTACTGGCTTTCGCCCTTGTCAGCGATTTGCTTGATGGGCTCGTGGCCCGGCGGACGGATACAATAACTACCTCCGGTCAGGTGCTGGACCCCTTGGCCGACAAAACTTTGTTCCTTTCTCTTCTCGGATATTTTACCTACAGCGGGGAGGTGCCTTTGGGCTTTTTTATCGCCATACTGGTTCCCCATCTGGCCCTGTTGGTAGGAGGTGGCATATCCTATGGAAATGAGGGCTGGGTCATCCCCTCAAATTACTGGGGCAAAGGTGGATCGATGGCGCTTGCTGCGGCATTGACCATGATCTATTTCGATCTCCCCTTCTACGGGCCGGTTCTCTATCTGGCCCTCTCTTTGACCTATATTTCCGCCTCCATTTACTTCTTTCTCGGCTGTAAGAAGAAATTTCACCCCGCGGAGAGCGGTGAGGGTTAACTGCTTCCCAGAACTGATTCTGGCTGGTGAAATTCCGGGGGCAGTGGCGCCTGGAAACGGACTTGTTCTCCGCTGCCCGGATGGCGAAAGGCTATCTCGTTGGCGTGGAGCATCAGGCGCTTGCACTGCCTGCCGCCGTAATAATTGTCCCCCAGAATCTTGTGGCCAATATACTTCAGATGGACCCTGATCTGATGGGTCCTACCGGTAAGGGGCTTTACCTTCAACAGGGTGGCCGTGGGAAACTCGCTTTCTACGAAAAATCTGGTCTTTGCCTCCTTGCCCCCCAATCTGACGGCCCTTTTCGTCTTGTCGGAGCGGTCCCTGCCTATCGGGGCGTCGATTAGTCCTTCGTTTTCCGAGAAAGTGCCTTCCACCAGAGCCAAGTACTCCTTCTCTACCTCCCGCTCTTTGAATTGGGCGGTTAGGTCGAAGTAGGCCTTTTCCCGGCGGGCGATCAGAATGACGCCGCTCGTATCCTTGTCCAATCGGTGGACTATGCCCGGCCTGATCGGGTCCTCGGGCGCGGGCAAGCTTCCGTAGCGGTTGAGTAAAGCGTTAACCAGCGTTCCGTCGGGATGGCCCGGGGCCGGATGGACTACCAAGGAGGTCGGTTTGTCTATCACGGCCAAGTATTCGTCCTCGTATAAGACGTCTAGCGGCATTTCTTGGGGTTTGAGGCGGTCGTCTTCTTCCGAGAGGGGCGGTATTTCTATTTTGACTTCTTCTCCCGCGTCTATCCGATAACTGGATTTGATCCTTCTACCTGCTACCGTTACGCGTCCTTCCTCTATCAGTCCCTGTGCTTTGTTTCTAGAAAGACGATCCACCCAATCCGCCACGAGGCGATCTACGCGCTGGCCGGCTTCCTCTCTCTGGACGATCTTGTGTTTCGTTATCTCTTTTTTTGTCAATGTGGTCACTCTAAGTGGTCGTTTTCTTCTTTGGAATAATCTAACTTCGAGCGATGTCCCTCGAAGACAATTATAAACTTCTGCCGCGATGACTGAAAGTTGAGCCGGTTGGCCCTTTTCCCTATAATTTCTATGAAAGAGGGGGTAGTGGAGGAACTTTTTTTATTTACAAGGCGGTTTTTGATTAGTCCATCGACACTACCTATATAATAGCTATGAGCAAAAGAAGCGAGAGAATTCGGGCGGTTGTCCAAGAAGTAGTGGAAGAGGCCAAGTTTTCCCTTTACTGGTTCGATTGGAAAAAAGAGGGCAATCGCTGGATTTTATCCGTCTATGTCGAGAAAGGGCAAGGGGAAGGAGTGACTACGAAAGATTGTGCCCGGATAAGCCGGAAGTTGGCTCAACGTTTCGAGGCAGAGGAGAAGGATATAATTGATCGTTCCTACGATTTGAGAGTTTCCTCGCCAGGCGTTGAGCGTTTTCTGAAAAGTCCGGCCCATTATCGAGCATCTCTGGGTGAGCGAGTGGCCGTAAAGACTTACCGTCCGATCGGCGGCAGACGCTCCTTTCAGGGAACCCTGTCCCGATACGTCGAGGGTGGAGAAGACCTAGAGGAGTCCTTGGTTTTAGAGGTGGAAGGGGAGAAAATTTCCATTCCTCTGGAAGACGTTGCCAGCGCCAATAGGAAGCCGGAACTGGATTTCTAACTCCTACTATATAAAACCTTGTAAATTATCTTACGTTTGTCTTTAAGGGTTAAGGTTTTATATAGATGTTGACGGTTGGCTGGCAAGAAGAAAGAAGGACTTTATAAAATTTTCCGAAAATCTCCGGAGATAGGGAGCACAAGGCGATTGAATTTACAACGAGAACTGAAATTAAATGACTTATGCGGGGTGTAAGGGTGGATAATTCTGCCTGGTTGTCATGAATATTGAATTTATCGAAGCTTTAGAAGAAATGGCCAAGGACAAAGGGATAGATCGTGAAGATCTCTACGAAATGGTCGAAAAAGGGTTGGCGGCCGCCTACCAAGAGGAATTTGACGTAAGGGAAGAAGTCGAGGTGCAGATCGACCATAATTCGGGCGACGTCTTCGTCGAGGGGGAACGAATAGATTTGAACCAATTCGGCCGCATATCTTCCAAGAAAGCCGAAGACATTATCCGCCAGGAGATACGTAGAAGACAGAACGAGTTGAAATACGAAAACTATCGCAGTCGGGAAGGGGAGCTAGTAAACGGTTCGGTGCATCGTTTCGAGGGACAGGACGTTTGGTTGAATCTGGGAGAAGTCGAGGCGAAGCTACCTGGATCGGAACGGATTCCTGGCGAAAGGTACGAACAGGGTAGCAGCCTGCGAGCATACCTCTATGAGGTAAGTAAAAAGAACGGGGGACCGCTGATATTAGTTTCCAGGACCAAGGAAGAATTTGTGGCCAAGCTGATGGAACTGGAAATACCGGAGATAGAGGACGAACTGCTGGAAGTGGTGAAGATCGCCCGTGAACCGGGCCGTAGAAGCAAGGTAGCTGTTCGTTCTCTAGATGACCAAATAGATCCCGTCGGTACCTGTGTCGGGGCCGGCGGCTCCCGAGTTAAAGAAGTGACCAACGAGTTGAGCGGAGAGAAGATAGATGTAATCAGGTGGAGTGACGATCCCGCCCAACTGATTCGCAACAGCCTTGAGCCCGCCACCGTTCTGTCGATAGATTTTAGCGAGGACGAAAAAGGGGAGAAAAGGGCTTTGGTGCTCGTACCTCAGGAAGATCTAGCTTACGCCATCGGAAAGAAAGGACAGAACGTAAGACTGACCGTGGACCTTACCGGCTACGAGATCGACGTCCGCAGCCCGGAAGAACTGGAAGAAGAAGAGATGGAGGAGCGGGTCGATTCTTCCGGCTAGCTCTTTTCTGTATCTTCCCTAGCTTTCTTTAAGGGCAGTTTTAGCTATTTTTGAAATTTGTCGTCTTCCGTTTCGCCGGAGGCGGGAGGCGATCGACTGTGGCTTTCTTAGTCGTCACGTTCCTGTTGGTGGGCCGGGCTCAGAATGATAGATAAATTATTAACTGCTATATATCGCCTGACCCGAAGGCGGGCTTACTGGGTAATCGCTTTTTTGGTCGGTCTCTCTCTATTGTCTCTCCTTTACGTCCTTTCCGACTTCAAAGTAAAAAGCTCCTTTCTGGATCTCCTGCCTCAAAACGATCCGCTGATCAAGGAGTATCGGCGGAGAGAGAAGGCCGTAAGCGATGCTCAATATTTGACGGTCGTTATATCTTTGAAGGAAGGGGCCGAAGTTTCGCAAAAAGAGGGCGAACGGATTTTGTTGAACGCGGCCCAAAAGATCTCCTCGGACCTTAAGGGAGATTCGGAGATAGTTGAAGCTACCTATCGAGAAAATATTCCCGTGCCGGATAAGTATTCCTTCGTCTACGCGCTTGAGGAGAAAGATTTACAACTTCTGGATCGCTACAAGCGGGAGTTGGAGGGGTTGGAGGGGGGCGCAGAAGGTCCCGGAGAAGGTTCGGTGGAAAGTTGGGAGGAACTAGCCGGAGAAGTAGAGGAGAAAATCAAGGAATTTAAGGCTGGAAATTACAAACCGGAGGAACTGGACCAATTACTACAAAATTTCAGGGCCGTCCAGAGCGGGCTCCGGCAAGGAGTGCAAAGCTTACCTCAGTTGGTCGGGCTGAACGAGGAATTGGGTCAGACCCTGGAGAAGATTAAAGGGGAAGATCAAAGGATGGAAAGAAGGAGTTCCCGGCCCCTCTTTTCCCCGGACCGACGGACTTTATTGATCAACGCCCGCCCTCGAGAACCGGCGTCCGCCGGGGTCTCTTATTGCAGGGAAGTGACCGAAGTGGCCCGTTCGATGGCGGAGCGGATCGAGAGTGATCCCAGAGTGAGTTCCGGCCTGATCGAGGTTGGATTGACCGGTCCTTACGTCACCAGCGCCGATAGCGACCGGGCGCTGAGGTCGGATATGGTCTTGACCACTTTCATCTCTTCGGTGGGAATAGTCCTTCTTTTCTTCCTCGCCTTCGGTTCTCCTTTTTATTCCCTTTTGGTGATAGTTCCGCTCTGTATGGTGGTCTCCCTTACGCTGGGATGGGCCAAATTCTCCGTCGGTGGACTGAATCTACTTACTTCCTTTCTTCCCTCCCTAGTGATAGGTTTGGGCATCGATTACGGAATCCATCTATTGGTTCGGTTCTCCGAGGAGCGCGGAGCCGGCCGGAGGGTCAGTCGAGCCCTGGAGAGAACTATCAAGGGTAAGGGCAGGGGAACGTTGATGGCCGCCCTAACGACTTCGCTTGTCTTTATCTCTCTTCTTTTTTCCCGTTCCCGAGGTTTCGTGGAGATGGGAATCATTACCAGTGTCAGCATGTTTTGTTCTTTTTTTGTATATATATTGGTATTGCCCTCTCTATTGGCCATCTACGGCCGGTGGACGAGGGGTAGAAGCCGATCCCAGTTGATAGACTACGAGGGGAAGATGAGGAGATGGGTGGAATGGGTTCTACGACATAGGCTTGCCGTCATCTTCTTCACCGTTTTGATCACGAGTCTGGCCTTTGTCGGAGCCAGTCGGTTGGATTTCCGCTTTTCGGGGGCGGACCTTTCCCCTCGAGTGGAAAGTGTCGCCCTCTCCGAGGAGGTTGAACGGAAGTTTGGTTCCCAGGAGTTCAGTTCCGGTCCCGTCTTCCTTTTCTTCCCCGATTCTGAGGAGAAACTTTTACGGATCAAGGAGGAACTAGAGGGGGTCGAGTTGGTCAAAGGAGTCAGTTCGATCGCGCGGTATTTGCCGCAGGATATAGAACGCAAAGCCGAAATAATGACTTATTTTGCCAATCTAGAAGAGGAAAAAGCCCGCCTGCGCTATTTGAGAAACGTCTTAAGGGAGTGGCAGGCCAACTTGGCGCAGATGGAGGACCTGATCGGCAAGCTGAGCACCCTACAATTTTCTTCTACTTTGACCAGTAGGGGCGATCTAGTGAAGAAGATAAGCGGCGGGATTTCGGAGTTGGCCACTACTAGGAAGGAACTGGTTTCCATTCCTCCCGCAAAACGAGAGGAATGGAGCGAGGCTTTGGGGGAGTTGGAGACTAGGTTGGAAAAAGTCGAGCGAGAAAGCGAGGCCCTGGGCCAGGCCCTCACGGGGCCGGCCCGCCTGGGAGAACTGACGAAGCTATTGCCTCCCGCTTTGCTATCCACTTTTACCACTACGGAAGGGGAATACGTGCTATTTGCCCGTCTCCGTCAGGAGATCTATCAAGGAGATAATTTGAATCGTTTCATCGATAAGGTATCTTCTTTCAGCAGCGATTTTTTCGGCGTGCCGCTTATCCGCCACAGGTTGGAGAGCTATCTCAAGCGCGACTTCTGGATCGCCACCTCCTTGGCCCTTCTGGTTATAGTTGGCGTATTGGCTTTGGGGGTCGGGGGGCTGAGGGAGTCCGCCCTTACCGTCTTGCCCCTATTTTTGGGCTACGTTTGGATGCTGGGCGGGATGAAACTTTTTGGGATGAACTTCAATATAGTGAATATCGTTATTTCACCCCTTTTGATCGGGATCGGGGTGGATAACGGATTGCACCTGATTTACCGTTGGCGGGAAGAACGAGGGATCGGGAGGGTAGTTAGAGCTTTTTCCCACACCGGTCTGGCAGTGGTGACTACTTCGCTGACGACGATAGCCGTTTTTGGGAGCTTGCTTGTGGCCCGAACTCCGGGTTTGAGAATTCTTGGGATGACCGCTCTTATGGGGGTGGGATTTACTATGTTGGCCTCTATGACTTCGTTGCCAGCGTCCATCTCACTTGCATTAGGCCAAGGTGAGGAATATAATTCTCCACACGATGACTATTAAACTCAACGGAGAAAAACTAGATGTTAATAGGGATAAGAGCCTGTCGGAATTAGTGGAGGAAGTCAGGGAAAAATGTAGAGATAGAGACGAGGCCCTAGTGGAGCTGAAGCTTGACGGCGAATCTTTGGCAGAGGAGCAGCTGGAAGAATTGGCCCCTAAGCCGTTGAGCGATATCGAAGGAGAGATCGAACTAGTTTCGGAGTCGCGAGACAGTTTGTCCCTCGAATTGGTTGAGAAAGCGTTAGGATATATCGGTCGGTTGGAAAGATGGAGAGAGGAAATAGAAAAAGAGAACTTCAAACCGGACGATTACGAGGAGGAGCTTGAAGAGATCATCGTTAGTTTCGAATGGCTCAATTTCGCTTTGACTGAACTGGGCGAGGAAAGCTCAGGGCGTCCGACAGCGGGGGGACGGGAACTGGAGAAATACCTTAGAGACAATCGGCTATTTCTCTCCGAACTGCAAGGCGCTTTGGAGCGGCCCGAAGAGAATCGTCAGCTGATAGAAACGCTGTTTTTTGAAGAATTGCCGCTCTGGATTGAAGATTACAAGGAAAATTTTCGTGAACTGGAAAGTTCTCTGACGATTGATTAGGGAGGAGCTTTATGGAACTATATAAAACCTCGTAAAAGCACCTTCTATTTGGTTTTAAACTAATGAGGGTGTTTGCCTTAATTTTCCATTGGGCGGTCAATTCAAGGATGGTCTCCGTAAAAGACCGTTAATGGAAACCCGAGATTCTTTCCGAGGTTTTATATAGCGGAAAGTTTGTCCGGCTTTGCGAGGTGTAAACGAGATGTCATTACTGATATATATACCTTTAGTAGTTCTAATTGCGGGAGGTGTGGGGATAGCTGCGGGCCTCTTTTACTACAAAAAGAAGATCGAGGAGCAGGAGGAAAAAGCTGGGGACATAATTGAAAATGCCAAAAGAGAGGCCGAGAACTTAAAGAAAGAAAAGCTTATCGAGGGTCAACAGGAACTGCAGGAAAAGAGAGAGAAACTGGAACAAAGAACCAAGGAAAGAGAAGAAGAACTGGAGAATATGGAGAAAAGGATTCGACGCAAAGAGGCTCGCCTCGGTAAAAAGAGCAATTATCTGGAAAGGATCGAGGACTCCTTGAAGGAGGACCAGGAAAAGCTGGAGGAGATGAAGGAAAAAGGGCAGCGCTTGCTGGAGAAGGAGAAAGAATATCTGGAGAAGATCTCCGACATGACGACCAAGGAGGCCAAGCAGGAGCTGTTGAGCCGCGTCAAGAAGGAGGCTCAACACCACTTCGCGCGCAAGATCAAGCAGATCGAGAAGAGAACTAAGGAGATCGCCGACTCCAAGGCTCGCCGAATTCTGGCTACCGCGGTTCAACGTTACGCCGCCGAGCAGGCGGAGGAAAATAGCGTCACTTCAGTACCGTTGCCTTCCGACGATTTCAAGGGTAGGGTTATCGGGAGGAACGGGCGCAATATAAAGACCTTCGAGGCCCTGACCGGCGTGGAGGTTCTGGTAGACGATACGCCGGAGATGGTCGTCTTGTCCTGTTTTCACCCTATCAGACGGGAGATAGCACGGATAGCGATGGAGGACCTAGTTGAGGACGGGAGGATTCACCCCGTCCAGATCGAGGAGAAGGTAAGCAAGGCCCGCAAACAGATGGTGGAAAAGATAAAGGAAGAAGGGCAGAAGGCGGCCTTGGACGTGGGAGTGGACCTTCCTTCGGAATTGATCCCGCTGGTGGGAAAGTTGAAGTATCGCCATAGTTACGGACAAAATCAGCTGCGTCACTCTCTGGAGGTCAGTTTTATCGCCGGTATTTTGGCCGCGGAACTCGGTCTACCGGAGAAACCGGCCCGCAGAGCGGGATTAATCCACGATATCGGCAAGGCCGTCGATCACGAGGTGCTCGGTTCTCATTCGGAAATTGGAGCCGAATTGGCCCGGCGTTACGGGGAGAAAGAGAAGGTGGTCAACGCCATAGAAGCTCACCACGAGGACGTGGAAGCCAAGTCTATCTTGGCCCTGTTGGTTCAAGCCGCGGACACTCTCTCCGCCACACGTCCCGGCGCGAGACAGGAAACTTACGAGCGATATATAGAAAGACTGGAATCTCTGGAAGAGATTGGCAACTCTTTCGAAGGGGTGAAAAAGGCCTACGCTCTGCAAGCGGGAAGGGAGATAAGGGTCGTCGTTGCCCCGGAGCAGGTGGACGACGAGAAGGCTTCCCAGTTGGCCTACGAGGTAGCTCGGGAAGTGGAAAACGGTCTCGATTATCCGGGAGAGGTAAAGGTAAACGTTATTCGAAAGGCTCAATTCGTGGAATCCGCTCAGTGAGGTTTCAACGATAGGGCCTTCGGTCGTGTCCATTACTTGTAGTTTGCAGCGGAAACCTTTAGGTTTCCGGCAGTTCGTCGTTTGGTTTGTTTTACAAGCGATGGGAATACTTCAAGCTATGAATGGATTTGGGGTATTGAAATTCCTTGGTCTTTAAAAATGGACGGTCTTTGCGAGGTTTTTATAACGTTTGAAACGGCTTCGGCTTTCGTTTGCCAAAAGGGCCCTGAAGGATGTAGACTAAATGGGTATCTGTATCTCTATCAGACTAATTTGAACTAAGATCAGTCTGGTCCCCTTAGTCCTTACGATTGTGAAGCAGCTAACTACGTATGCAGGAGGTGCAGCAGATTGAGCGAAATGCTAAAAGTCTCTTCCACGTCGGAACCTTCGGCAACTGCAGGGGCATTGGCAAATACCATCCGCGAAAATAGCCGAGCCGAGTTGCAAGCGATAGGCCCCAAGGCCGTCAACCAAGCGGTAAAGGCGATCACGATAGCTCGGGGTTATATGGCCCCTAGTGGAGTGGATCTTATCTTCGTGCCTTCTTTCGTAGATGTGGAAATTGACGGGGAGAACAAGACCGCCATGCGCATGTTGGTCAAGACTAGGTTGCCTTACCAACCGCGGAAAGACGAGATAAGGAGGGGGGGAGGAAAGAGGGAGGAGGCAGAATCGGAATCGGAATCGGAGTCGGAGGAGTCCTTGGAAGTAGACCTTCCGGACGAGTCCGAAGAGGAGGAAGGAGACTGGGGGTCAAGCGATATTCACTTGGATGACGATATTCTGGACGTATAGACGTTTCTACCCGGCTATGGCTCTTGGAGGAACCCCTTTTCCCTCGATAAGGATATCGGTTCCTTTTTTCTCCGTTTCGTTCCCTTGGTGTCGAGGGTCCGCCTTGTAAAACCTATTTTAACTCCGTGTAATTATGAAAGAGGATGATGACGGTCTTCGCGTAACTCTGAAGACGCTGGGACGAGTTAGTCAAATAGGGTTCACTTTTGCTGCCTCCGTCCTGGTGGGGGTGGGGATAGGCGTCTGGTTGGATAATTTGGTCGGCACCGAGTTGGTATTTAAAGTGCTCTTTTTAATTCTTGGCGTCGCTTCAGGTCTATTGAGTTCCTACAAGACTTTGAACGCTTTTTTGGATGACGATTGATATTTGTGACTGAAGATCTCAATTGGTTTTTAGCGAGGTGAGATAGTGCGCAGGTTTTTTGATAAGTACAAAGGCGTGATTGTCTGGGTGATGGTCATCGGGTTTTTCCTGGGCGCCGCTGTGGCGACTGCCTTTCGGTATACCCGTCCGACCGATTCCGGTCAGGGAAAGGATAGCTCTGAGGTCGCTTTGGTCATTGGGGAGGAAACGATAAGCAAGGACCATTTTGATAACGCATATCAAAACACCCTCGATCGACAGAAGGCCCTTTACCAACAGTTCGGCAGGGATCTATCCAGTAAATTGGAAGGTGCCAGTGGCGCTCTTTACAAGTTGAGGTTGAAGACTCAGGTGGCCCGTTCTTTGGTCAAAGAGACCATTTTACAACAGGAAGCCGAAGAGAGGGGTATCAAGCCGAAAAGTAGCGAAGTGGATCGTCGGCTTAGCGAGCAGATAGACAGAATATTGAATAGTCGAAATTGGTCGAAGAAGGACCTGGAGGCCGTGCTTGAAGAACAGGGACTCTCCTATAAGGAATTTACCAAGAACCTGAAAAACAATATCCGCTCCAGTCTAAAAAGGGAAAGAATTACCAGACAGATCGAGGGCGAGGTGAATCCTTCTGAGGAGGAACTGCAGACTTATCTGGGGGAAAATATAGATAGCTACATCCAGACTCCCGCTCGGGTAAAGGCGAGCCATCTGGTTTTTGAGCTTCAGACTAAGGCGAAACAGGTGGCTAGCGGTCTGCGGCAGGGGGAGCTTTCCTTCGAGTCTTTGGCGGAAGAAAGCGAGGCGGAGACGGACCTGGGCTGGTTCTCCAAGGAAGAAAAATCAGGAGCCATAGCCGATACGGCTTTCTCGCTTAAGGAAGGCGAAATAAGCGATCCGATAGCGACCCGTTCCGGCTGGGAGGTAATTCGTCTGGAGGGGAAAAAGCCGGCCCAGACGCCGAGCCTCCAGGCGGTTCGGGACGAAGTAAATAGAGACTACGTGGAGAAGGAAAAAGGGGAGCGTTTCGACAAGTGGTATGAGGAAAAGCGTGATCAGACGGAAGTGGAGCTCAAGCTGCCCCTCGTTCGGGCGCAGATGAAGGCGGAGGAGAGTACGGAAAAAGGGATCGATGCTTTTAAGAGTTTAAAGGAAGAGGGCTTTGACGATACCTATCTCGGTTATTATCTGGGGCGTCTCTATCAGCAAAAGCTGGAGGATCTGAAGAAAAAGTCTAGCGATGAGGAAGATAAGGACCAGGAAGATGAGACGGGGGATAAGAAGGAAGAAGGGGAAACGGAATTACAAAAAGAGATCGATCAGTTGAAGGAAAAGGCCGTTTCCAATTACATGGATACCTTGGAGAAGATGGACGAGCGGGATCAGAAGCTGCTGCAGCGAATATTGGGACTGGATCAGCAAAATTATCGGGCCAACTATTACCTGGCCGAGCTGAATGCTGCTAAGAAGAGGTTTTCTCAGGCCAGGTTCTATTACAAGAAGGCCATCGAACAGAATTCAGATTTCGTCCTCGCCTACGTCGGTTACGGGGATATGCTGCAGGAAGTAATGGACTACGGTCAGGCGGCCGAACAATACAAGAAGGCTCTTCAGTTGGGCGATGATAGTACGGCCGTGCGCAACAAGCTGGGGAGGGCTTACATGGAAGCGGGAGAAATGAAGAAAGCGGAAGAGACCTTCCAAAAGGTACTAGATGAAAACTCGGAGAACTTCAACGCCTTGAAAAATATGGGCGATCTTCGTTTCCGCGAGGAGAAATACGAACAGGCCTCGAGCCATTACGAGAAAGCTTTGGAGGTAAGTTCCGATCCGCAGGTCAGACTTAATTTGGGCAAATCTTATCTGCGGATGGATAAACTGGACAAGGCTAAGCTTGAATTGGAAGGCCTACTGGCCTCCCGCCCTTATATGAGCGAGGCCTATCTGGTCCAGGGAGACGTCTACGCGGAGCTGGGCCGGCAGGAGAAAGCTTTGAGTTATTACCGGGACGGATTGGCCCGGACCCGGGACTCCTCGCTAAAGACCGATCTGGCGAAGAAGATTCTGAGCTACAAACCGGAGGATCTAAGCGTCAGATTTACCCTAGCCGACGCTTATCGTGACGGCCACATCTACGACGCTGCTATCGAGGAATACGGGAAGATTTTGGAAGGGGACTCCTCGGAAGAACAAAAGATGGACGCTTACTTGGGTATAGCCCGCTCCTTTATGAAGAAGACCGATTACGGAAAGGCTCAGGAATACTACGAGAAGGGTCTGGACTTTGCGGAGAAGACGCCGGACAGGTTGGAATTTTACCAGGGAATCCTTAACGCGGCCAAGAGCCGAAAAGAGGAAGGGGAGGAGTTATCTCAGGCCGGCCTGCGAGCCCTGCTTGAAATAAGCGACATCTACGTGGGTCAAGGGAAGGACGAAAAGGCCCGGGAAAACTTAAAGCAAATAAAGAGCATAGATCCCGAATTTGAGCAGGAGCGAGTGGCGGAGCTGCTCTCCCAGGTCCAGCCGGCGGAAGAAACGACGGCTGAGACGCAAACCCCGAGCGCCAAAGCGGAAACCGAGTCGGGTTCGGGTCAGTAGGCTTTACCCCCTAGATACAATGTGGTTTCAATGAGAGGAGCGGTCGATGGTGGCTAAACGAGTTGGAAGGGGCTCTTTCGGAGATGAAAGTCCCCTGGATTCTTTGCCCGGTCCTCCCAGTGACACTTGGGATATTTACGTGGAACTGGAAGAGGAGGACCTTCATTTTCTGGATGCCATAATCCAGGGTTACGACGGCCTGGCCAACGTTCGACGGGAGTACCGCGCACCGGACGGTTATAGGGAATTTCGGATCATGGTTTCTCCCGAGTTCCTGCAGGAGACGATCCGTCTCTTACGAGAGTTGCGCCGCTATATCTTCATCGGGAAGATCAAGGTGCGAAGAGGGGAGGGGTGAACCTTCATAAATTGCTGGCCTAAACTGCTATACCCCGATGCAGAAGTTTCCTCCCTCGATCAGCTGGATTTGAACGCTTTAAAAGAGCAGGGGAAGAAGGCGCTTATCTTTGATTTGGACAATACCCTGGCCCCTCAGGAGAGCGACTGCTACGGCTTAGTGCGGGATAAGCTGGCCCAATTTGAAGGGGCGGGTTTCAAGGTCGGCGTATTGAGCAACGGTCGGGGGGATGCAATGCGCCGAAAGTTGCTGGATTCTCCTTATCCCGTCATATTTAACGCCTTGAAACCCCGAGTGAAGAATTTTAGAAAGATGTTGCATCTGTTGGACGCGGAGCCCGATGAAGCAGTCATGATTGGCGATCAGCTCTTGACGGACGTCCTCGGGGCCAACAGGGCTCGTATTTACTCCATTTATGTGGAGCCTCTTGACCCTCAATCCGAGGGACTACCTGTCAAATTGAATCGTGTAGTGGAGTTTTTATTGCTTGGTAGCAGGCGTGTTTATCGGGTGCTTCGTCTGCTATACAGGGATAGTTTCGATCTTTCCAACTAATTCCCGATAAAGGATATTTTAAAAAATGAATGAGAAAGAAGAGATAGTTAACGTGACCGTTGAACCGGGTGGCGAAGTGATCGAGGTCCCCAAGGGGGTCAACCTGCTTCAAGCGTTGGGAGAGGAAGGCTATTTCGTACCCAGTCCCTGCGGCGGAATGGGAAATTGTGGCAAGTGTTGGGTGGTCATCGAGGAGGGCGCTCCTCCACCTTCGGGACAAGGGGAGGCCCTATTCTCCAGGGAAGAGCTGCAAGAGGGGGTAAGGCTTTCCTGTCAGGTTCAGGTAAATTCGCCGATGAAGGTTGAGCTTCCCGGCGGCGGACAGCCCGTGGAGTCGAAGGCCCTGTTGGAAGACACTATCGGCGAAATCGAACCTAAAAGCGGGATCTCGTCCGTCGAACTGCAACTGGACGAGCCCGGCAAAGAGGATCAACGGTCGGATATAAGCAGGGTGGTCGACGCTTTAGGTTTTGAACCCAAATTTCAGTTGGAAGCCGTTCGCGAGCTTCCGGACCTATTGCGGGAAAGCGACTTTCGACCAACCCTCGTGCTGGCTGAAGAGGAGATAATTGAAGTCAAAGATGAGACCGGGGGGCCCTTATACGGGATGGCCTTTGACATCGGCACGACTACGGTAGCTGGCTACGGGCTAGACTTGGAGACGGGCCGGGAGCTATTCGTCAGTTCAGTGGAGAATCCCCAGAGCCGGTTCGGAGCGGACGTGGTCTCCCGAATAAAGTACGTCCGCGAAAACGAGGACGGGCTGGCGGAGTTGAGCAGAGTGGTTCGAGAGGCTATCGGAGAATTGGTGGATAAATTCTGTGCCGAGCGGGGAGTAGAAAGGGAGGACATCTATCTGGGTACA
>Ga0207797_1001820_pt1 | contig 15221 bp, 15 predicted proteins | sample PRCRCaboRojoPR_6_FD_187275 | JGI IMG/M metagenome (GOLD analysis project Ga0207797, IMG submission 187275) | Marine sediment microbial community from Cabo Rojo, Puerto Rico - PR CR 10% Liquid 1 (SPAdes) | ecosystem: Environmental > Aquatic > Marine > Coastal > Sediment | place: Cabo Rojo, Puerto... | reverse complement strand
GTCCAATTTCCAGTGTTCGATCCAGGTCCTGTCTAAAGAAGTTCCTGACAGCATCGATCCTACACTGCCTCAATGGTTGAGGGCGGCTTGGTGCCGATATTGTACGTTACGCTTACCACTCCGGGAACTTCGGTAACGATCTCTTGGCCAAGCCTTTCCAGTGTCTCGAAGGGGAGCCGCGTGGGTGTCGCCGTCCGGGCGTCTACGCTGTCCCAGCACCGGACTTCGATCTGTTGGCCGAAGTCGCGTTTGCCGTCCCGCATACCAGTGACGCGATCGTCGTGGAGAATGGCCATGTACTGAAATGCGTGGACGCCCTTCAGCAACCGCTCGACGACGGTCGTTGCCTTGCGTACGGTTTCGATCCGTTCCGGGGTGGCCTCGCCGACGATCCGGGCCGCCAGCGCCGGCCCCGGAAAGGGGATGCGTTCGAACAGCTCGGCCGGAAGTCCGAGGGCCCTGCCGATCTTCCGGACCCCGTCCTTGCGTAACTGGATCAGAGGTTCGATGATGCGATAGCCGAACGTTTCCTGAGGGTCGATCCCCATCTGCTCAAAGACATTGTGCTGTCGTTTGATACCTGCCACCGTTTCGTCCACGTCGGTCAGAATCGTGCCCTGAAGCAGGCACTTGGCGCCGCTTTCTTTTACGAGGCGTCCGAAGACCTTGCGATAAAAGGTTTGGGTAATGGCCTCTCGCTTTTCCTCAGGATCTGTGACACCGGATAGCGCCTCGAAAAATTCCCCCCGTGCATCTACCACATCCACCGAGATGCCCAGGTCCCGAAAAAACCCCACCACCTGTTCCGGCTCTCCTTCCCGCATGAGACCGTTTTCGATAAACACCGTTTTAAGACGGTCTCCGAGTGCCCGGTGGCCAAGCATGGTCACCGTCGATGAATCGACGCCGCCCGACAGTGCATTGATTGCCAGGGCGTCGGCGACAGCGGTCTGGATCTCGTGAACCTTTTCATCGATGAAGCGCTCTGGGTCAAGCACCTGTGCCGTGATCTCTTCAATCATGGGATACCTTCCTTCTCCAAATGGCGTTACAAGACTATGGATAAAGGGACACGATTTCAAACGTGTAGTCCTCGAGGTCCAACGCGAGCATCCGGTTTCTGAGGACGTTCTCTTGCTTGAGAAGTACCTTGACAACTTCGGAGCACTGACAGGAGGCCAGTATATTCATTGTCTGGGGCGGGCATCCCAGGACGGCCTCCGCCCCGTCGCTTGGCAGGTCCCGGGGATTTCCATATATCAACTCCAGGCCCCGATCTTCGGGAAATATGGTAGTTACATGACCCGACAGTCCAGCCATGGCGGCCGAGATCAGAGGGCGGGCCGCCTGCTTTGCTGCTTTCTCCAGCATGAACCGCTCCGTCACCCCGCCCAGGCAATCGACCACTGCAAGGGAATCTCCAATAATGGAGGGGCCCGTTTCTTCGGTCAAATAGGTCTCGTGGGGACTGACGACGATCGAGGAATTAATGGCCCGAATCCGGTTTACGGCAGCGGAGACTTTGGTCATCTCCAGCGTCTCTTCCGTGCATAATGCCTGCCGGTTCAAGTTGCTCTCTTCAAAGCGATCGCCGTCAACGACGTGAAGGGTGCCCACACCGGTGCGGGCCAGAAGTTCTGCCACCGTGCCCCCCAATCCCCCGAGTCCCACCACGGTTACCGACGAGCCGAGTAACTCTGCCTGCTGCCGAAGGGAAAAGGCTTTCATGTTCCGGCTGTATCGCTGCGGAAGGATATTGGATTTCAGGGCGGTGATCTCCACGTCCCGACCGGGTATCCGATAACGCTCGGCCAGGGCCTGGACGTTTTTGACGGACAAGGCGCGAAAGGGCTCCCCGTCCGGATGACTCGAGGGTTCGGCCAGACGGACCACATCGGCGGCGAGTGTCTCCGGCACGGCTAGCCGCCTCCTACGGCCGGAAATATGCCCACCCGGTCGCCGGCTTTCAATGGGACGGTCCGCTCTTGTTTCACACCGTTAACGAAGACAAGTTTCACTTCTTCCGCCGGTACGCCGAGGGATTCGATGAGATCGCCAACCGTAGTTCCGGGGGCGATCGGGAACCGATCTGGGTTGGCGGGCGTAAAGGCCTTCAGGGAGGCAAACAACTTGAGTGTAATGTGGTCTGTCATGGGCAATGCCCACAAAGTTCCCTTGAAAAGACAATGTGTTGTTTCTAGCGGTTGTCTCTGCCCCGCATGCCCAAAAGGACGCGGTAGGGGCCGGGGGTGCCGGGCGGAATCAAGCCCACCCGGTCACCGTCGCGGAGGACGGTGTCGAAAGGCGTAACCGTGCCGTTGACCAATGCCGCTTCCACGTCAGTGCGCTCCAGGCCCATGAGGGATATCAGGTCCGCGACGGTACTTTCGTCCGCGAGGTCGATCCAGGCACCGGCATACGGGCGGTTCTGTGCCTTGAGCTTCTTTTGGAGAAATGAAAAGGCGTTGAACAAGACGGTGGCCATGCTCAGGTCCCGATCGGCATCCGGGCGTCCAGTTGTCGCTTCACCACCATCCCGTACCCTTTGCGCAATTAGGTGTACTGCTTTGCCTGCTGTATCTCTTCGTCCGTGAAGTCCCACGTTACACCGTGAGGCGGCAGCGGTTCCTTGAAAAAGTCCGGCAACCGATCCTGGATCTTTGTGAACCCCGCTCTCTCATTGAATGTTTCCTCATCCTTCAGAATCGAAATGCCCAGGCTGACCACGTCATCGGGAGTAAGGCTCAGGCCGTACTGGGCGTTCAACAGATCCACAATGGTCTGCACACCGTCTTCGGTGTCCAGAACGGCAAAGGCCACGAAGAGACAAAGACCCGTGGAATCGACCGCCGCCGTGGCGATTTGCAGGTTTTTGGAAACGTCCACGTTCCCCGCCTTTTTCAGCGGATCGACATCTCCTCCGACTTTCAAGATGTTAGGGGCTACCGCATACCCAGCGGTGTGGTCGGCTCCCATGGCACTGGTGCAATAGGTCACTCCTTGTCCCTTGACGGCCCGAGGATCGTATGCCGGGAGCCCCTGTCGCTTGACGGCAGGAATTCGATCCACGCCGAGAGCCTGGCCGGTGAAAACGGAGCCGTTGCCGATGATCTTTCCGACCGGGTCTCCTGTGCCCACCTTTTCGAGCAAATCAATGGCCGCCTTGCCGTCCCCCCACGGGATCAGCCCCCCTTCCATGGCCACCCCCAGGGTAACGCCCGTTTCAATGGTGTCCAGACCGATGTCGTCGCAAAGAGCATCAAGCTGCGCCACATCGTCCAGTTCCTTGATGGTCGTGTTGGCTCCCAATGCCCATATGGTTTCATATTCAAAACCGGAGGTCACCACATTGCCGCTTTCGTCGTGATAGACATTGGAGCACTGGATGACGCAGCCGGGGTGACAGCCCTCTTTGGTTTTGCCTCCCCGGGCCTCGATTACCTCGGCCATGTGCTCACCGCTGATGCCCTGGGCGAACTCGAACCGGCCGGAACGGAAATTCTTGGTGGGCAGCGCCCCCGCCTCGTTAATGATGTTTACCAATATCGCCGTGCCATAGGCGGGAAGCCCCTGGCTGGTCACCGGATGGGCCCGGAGTATCTCCACCCACCGTTTGTTGGCCGCCTTAAACGCTTCGGGGTCTGCCACGGGCACCCTCGTGGCACCGGTGTCGTCCACCACGATCGCCTTGATTCCCTTGGAGCCCATCACGGCACCCAGGCCACCGCGGCCCGCCGCCCGGCCCGGCCTGCCGCCGGGATCGGCGAAGTTGATACAGGCGGCGGTGAGACGCTGCTCGCCCGCAGGACCGATGCTCATCACCCCCATGCGCTTACCGTACGTATCCCAAAGCCGGTTGATGACCTCTTTGTTTCCCAACCCAACATACGGATCCGCCGGCAAGATCTCCACACGGTCTTTGTTGATTACCACGATCGACAAGCCCGCGTTGTCCGGCTTATCTTCCAATACCACCGCCTTGATGCCCAGCTTGGCCAGCTTCTGAGAGAGAATGCCACCAGAGTTGCTCTCCTTGATCCCTCCGGTGAGCGGAGACTTGGCGCCCACCGATATCCGTCCCGAATTGGCCGCCACCGTTCCGGTGAGCAGTCCGGGCGCCACCACCAGCTTGTTGTCTTTGCTCAACGGGTGACAAGTGGGAGGAACCTCGTTTAGAATCATTCGAGACGTCAACCCGCGACCGCCGAGGGCCGCCAGGTCGGCACCGACCTCTTCGAAGGCATAGGTTTTTTTCTTCGTGTCAATCCTCAATATCTTGGACATGGTAGCCTCCTCTCGCAAAATCCGCGTGTTAGAGCCTCAAGGATGACCCGCATGACGGGTGATCTGAGTTTGTCTGCCAAGGACGGATAAGGAAAACCGCTTCCAGTTGCATCCGCGCACGGGCAATCCGGTTTCCTTGCCAAGCCTCAAACAGGCCCGGACACGGCCTTTTGTCCTACATACAATTTCACGGAGATGCTGACAAGCCTCGCCCTATATGCTTTTTTAGGCAGATAGCTATTTCCGTTTTTCAAGGATTGGGGCGGAACAGGCAGGTTGTGCGGATTCTGACGTTACCGACATACAAATTCAAAACAGTTTAAAAACCAAGGAACGTCCGCTTGCCTTACCTGCTGTTGACGTGTCAGGGCTTCTTTCCCGTTCTCTTCCCTCTCCCCTGGCGGGCGAGGGATAGGGTGAGGGGGCTAAAACTCGGGCTGGCTAAGCTGTATTCTTCTCCGGCAATTGTCCGTTTCAGCGATAAATATCTTTTCTGTGCCCCACTTTTACAACCCAGATAGTCAACTCTTGGTCTTGAATTGAATAGACAATGCGATATCGACCCTGTCTCAGACGATAGCGATCTTGTCCGGTCAACTTCTCGCAACCTCGGGGGCGGGGATCTTTTTCAAGCAGCTTGATACGATTAAGGATTCTTTTCACATCCTTTTTGGGAATGTGCCCAAAATCCTTTTCTACAGATCTCTTGAAAAAGACCCTATAGTCGGCCATCCCTTTTTAGCCTCTTCAACATCTTGTCATAACTGATTAGCGGTTCTTTTGCTCTTTCATCGAAGGCCGCAAGATCTTCGGCATCTTCAGCAAGGGCTTCCCTGACCGCCTCATTCACTAGATCGGACATAGATCTAGATGTTTCAAAGGCTTTTATTTTCAAGGCCTTGTGAATCAATGGATCTAGATAAATCGTTGCACGTTTCGCAGATGTTGCCATCCTGTCACCTCCCTCGTGTTCTGTAACACTATAGCGTCATGACGTATTAACGTCAAGACGTTATGGGGGGGGGCAAAGTCTCGATTTCCCGTCAGGGCTCCTTTCCCGTTCTCTTCCCTCTCCCCTGGCGGGAGAGGGCTAGGGTGAGGGGGAATACGTTGGAAGGGGGGAAACTCTACCCACATGATTGAAAGGAGCCATGAGTAGACCTCATCCCAGGACCCTATGGTTCCTGGAGAACACCTCATTCAAGGGAAACGGCCATTCGCTCTTGCCGTAACCTTGGAAGTAAACGTTCCCTTTTAGTGCCTCGCTTCGTCTCTCTATATGTCGCGGCAAAACGCCTTCAGGTGAGGGGCCAGTTCGTCGTTGAAGATTTGCCCGGAGAGATGCATCAACGTGTTGTACAAGTGCCTGTCTATCTGTTCCATCTCCATAGAGGCCAAACAAGGGTATTGCATACAGATCAGACCAGCCGCAGGGATCGCCTCATCCACCGAATAACCGACAATCTTACGGGCGGCGTGGTAGGTCGAACCGCAAGGAGAGCAGCGTGAAACTGTAACGGCTGTAAGCAGTCGCGTTTCGGGATCCACATTCACCGCAAGCTTGGGACGACCGAAGTAAGTGGCAAACTCAGAAATGGTGGAGTTTGCATATGGTTGAGCGGCATCTCCATATCCATAGTCCTTCCGCGTTAGCGTACAGAAAGTCTTTGGAAATACACTGTCAATGCCAAGCTTATCCAGTGCCTCTTTGACCTGCCTCCCAAGTCCCGGGGGCAACCAGGAAGCATGGTCAACCGGCGCAATAACGCCTTTGGCGGCGGCCGATAAGGCGACATCTGGTATGAGTTGGGAGGCCTCCGGTGATTCACTTAAGAAAAGGAGAAGATCGGCCTCCGGTACTTTCTGCGGAATAAACTCGCCGGGCTCATCGATGACTGGCGGCAGATTCCGAGGCAGACGGATCCTTGCAATCTGCCAGTCCCGGGGACCATGGGTCTTGAGGTTGGCAAGGATACGCTCACCATAATTACCTTGAAGTGAAACCAGAATCTTCATGGGGCACATTAGGGCCGTTGCTAAATGTTGACAGGCGTGACGGCGCTCTCCTCACACGGTTTTCTTGATGATTGCATCGCCGGATATTCAAAGCGTCATGCCAACTGGCTGATGTGACTTATAAGCTATCAGTCTTGCAGAAAACGTCAAGTAACACCGAAATGATCAGGGAAGTGAAGCTGGAGGCCTTAGGAGGCTAGAATCTACGTTTATTTGCGTATACGAAAGCATGTCCTTGACTAGCAAGAACCGTCTTTAGCTGTCCGATTCAAACTCTTGCCCCTTATTTGCGTTTTACCAAAGAGTAATATCTTCTATCATAGGAATTCTGGTTGTCCAGGAACGCTCCCCAGTCTCTCCCAAGGTGCCATGAGCAGACTTGACCCCTCGCCCGCGACTGCGGTCCGACCCGGCGACCACAACGTCACAAAGTAAGTCGGATCAATCAAACATGTTCCCCCAAATTCCTTCACGACATCATGAAACATCGGACTGTTGCTCTCGCAAGGCTTCCAAAAACCGTCCAATCGCATTTGCCTGGAGTGTTGTTTTGATGTAAGTTGGGGCCATGAGTATAAACTATGAGGAACTGGATTTCCGGCAGACTCCTCTCGGAGATTTGATGTTGCGGCGCCGTCGGATGCGCCAACTCGGGGATCTCGATATCTATGAGATGAAACTCGGCGAGTATTTTTTGATGACAAGCTTGTTTCACGAGGTGGAATGGCAGTTGTCGAAGCTCGGGTTAGGCGTGTTGGAAAAAGATGAACTCGACGTTGTGATTGGTGGGCTCGGGCTTGGATATACGGCTGCTTCGGCATTGGAGGATGAGCGCCTAAGATCACTGGTTATTGTGGAATATCTGGAGGGGGTGATTGAGTGGCACCAAAACGGTCTCGTTCCGTTGGGAAAGACGTTGACCGGCGATTCTCGTTGCCGACTGGTACATGCCGACTTCTTTGCCCTGTCCCGTGAGGTGACGAAAAGCTTCGACCCGGAGTATCCGGCGAAAAAACATGATGCCGTTCTTTTAGACATCGATCACACGCCCACGCATGTATTACACCCTGCGAACGAGCGTTTCTATACCGAGGAAGGGTTGGAGGAATTGGCGCAACATTTGAAGCCCGGCGGGGTGTTTGCTCTCTGGACGAATGATACACCGGAAGCCGTTTTTACCAAACGCTTGGGCAAGGTGTTTGCCAAGGCCGAGGCGCACGCCATCGAGTTTGACAATCCCATCATCGGTGATGTGTCTGAGGGCGCAGTCTACGTGGCAAGAATAGATGGGTAACATTTTAGTAAACATCAGAAAAGACATGCGTCAAAAGCGCTTGGTTCCTTGCGTTTGTAACCCGGCGCAACGCACCCGGTTTCTCAGCAAACAATGAGAGATTTTACCATGCGTGACGACATCGATCTAAAATACTTCAAAAGGCGTCTGGAGAAGCGCCTCAAAGAAATCACGGATCATAACAAACCGATCCCTCCCGTGGCCCTGGACCAATCGCGCATCGGCCGTTTGACGCGAATGGATGCAATGCAGCAGCAGGCCATGGGTCAGGCTACTGCTCGGTTGGCCGAGGTGGAGATGCAACGAATACGCACGGCGCTTGATCGTATGATAGTCGGCGATTACGGTTATTGTGTTCAGTGCGAGGAAGAAATCGCCGAGGGGCGCCTCCGGGCGGACCCTAGTGCGTTGATTTGCATCGAGTGTGCCCGGTCGTTGGAGACGCCATAATCGCGGTGCCGACCCTGCCGGCACGTTGTGCACTTCCAGTGCGCCTCCTCGGGTGTCCGTGAAGGGTCGACAAGGTTCGTTCCGTTTTTTTTAGAGTCTATCCCCACCTAATTTATTGTTAAAAACCCATTCAACATCCGATCCTGCCGGTTTATCCAGCCGGACTCGTACTTACAGCGGATACCGTCTATACCAGGAACGCGAGACCCCTATGGGCAAGGGGGCATTTCTTTTTATTGTTTTGTCATGAACGACATTCGCGGGTCTTGAGAAAGGTGATCTCCGGATACCGCTCCGCGGTGAAGTTGAGCTGGTATTCGCTGGGGGCGAGATAGGCAAGGTTTCCTTCGGCGTCCCGGGCCAGATGGTTTTGACGGTCCTTTTCGAAGGCCGCAAGTTTTTTGGTGTCCTCGCAGCTGATCCAGCGGGCGGTGGCGTAGTCGACGGGTTCGTAGACGGCGTCCACGCCGTACTCGCTCTTGAGCCGGGCCATGGTGACATCGAATTGGAGCACGCCGACGGCCCCCAGGATCAAGGTGTTTCCCGACAGCGGTCGAAACAATTGTACGGCTCCTTCTTCCACCAACTGATGGACGCCTTTCTGGAGCTGTTTCATCTTCAGGGGAGACTTCAAGCGCACCCGGCGGAAATGCTCGGGGGCGAAATTGGGAATACCGGTAAAGTTCAGGGCCTCCTTTTCCGAGAAGCTGTCCCCGATGCGAATGGTGCCGTGGTTACGGATGCCGATGATATCTCCCGGCCGGGCCTCTTCCACAGCGGCGCGGTCCTGGGCCATGAAGATGATGGGATCGGCGATTTGCATGTCCTTTCCAGTGCGCTGGTGGCGCACGCGCATGCCCCGCCGGAAATAGCCTGAACAGACCCTGAGGAAGGCGATTCGGTCGCGATGGGCCGGATCCATGTTGGCCTGGACTTTAAAGACGAAACCGGAAAAGGCGTCCTCCTCGGGTGACACCATGCGGGTGGTGGTCGGCCTGGGCGTGGGGGCGGGGGCGATTTCCACGAAGGTGTTGAGCAACTCCCGCACGCCAAAGTTATTGATGGCGCTTCCGAAAAAGACCGGGGTCTGGTTTCCCTTGCGGAAGTGTTCCAGATCGAAGGGGTTGGCCGCGCCTTCCAGGAGGGCCACGTCTTCGCGCAGCTCGTCGGCCTGATCGCCAAGAATATCATCGAGCACAGGATCGGAGAGATCATCGATGGTGAGGATATCTTCGGGAAGCCTTTCCTGGCCCGGCGTAAAGAGGGTCAATACTTTTTGATGCAGATTATAGATGCCCTTGAAGCTTTTGCCCATGCCGATGGGCCACGACAGGGGCGCGCACTCGATCTGGAGGGTCTCTTCGATGTCGCTCAAGACGTCCAGAGGCGGCATGCCCTCACGGTCGAGTTTATTGACGAAGGTCAAGATGGGCGTGTTTCGCATCCGGCAGACCTCCATCAGTTTTCGGGTCTGAGTTTCGACGCCCCTGACGCTGTCGATGACCATGACGGTACTGTCCACTGCGGTGAGCACCCGATAGGTGTCCTCGGAAAAGTCCTGATGACCGGGGGTGTCCAGAAGATTGATTTCATGGTCGCCATAGGTGAACTTCATTACCGAACTGGTTACCGAAATGCCGCGCTCCCGCTCGATGGCCATCCAGTCGCTGGCCGCGTGACGGTTGGCTTTGCGGGCCTTGACCGATCCAGCCATCTGAATTGCCCCCCCGAAGAGCAAGAGTTTTTCGGTCAGCGTGGTCTTGCCGGCGTCGGGGTGGCTGATGATGCCGAAGGTTCGGCGGCGGGCAACTTCTCGTTTGTGTGATTTGTTGTCCAGGCTTTTCATATGCATGATATTATCTTTATTCGTCCATGTTATTCGTTGTTCCGGGACCGATACGATCGGCGTATGTCTTGTTTTGATCCCTTGTATCGGTGGATCAATGCCCGCAGCGCAAGCCTTTCAGCAAGCGTCGGGAGGTACCGCCGCTTTGGGATTGAAGCTTCCTACTTTGGATGACGGAATAATCCGAGGGCGAAAAAGTGCGGAAGCTTCGGCCCGGGCGGGCCGAACCATGTCGCGCATTTTCAGAAGATGAGCCGTCGGCAGGAAAAACCAGGCAGACGCATCGTTAAGTAGAAACTTTCGGGAGGACGGTCAAAAAGCACATCCAGGTAAAATGATGGCGGAAAGGGTGGACAATGTCAAGACAAATGCTACAAATCAGGGGATGTCTTTGACCAGCGAAAAACGTTTCTCGTTGCCCGGTTTAAGCTCTTGGCAATGGCAGATGCAGACAGACCCCTCAAGAACAGACTCTCCAAAGAGGCTTTCAAATAGGAGAATAGACAAAGTCTAAATACCTTGACAATATTATAAGCATTTCCCTCATTGGAAAGTGAACAAATGCAATGTAAAAAGGAATAAGTCGGTTTTGAGTTAGGGCGCTAGAAACCAGTCGGATAAGGAGCAATCATGGCACTCGATACGCTGCTGGAAAAGTATGGAAGAATCGGTTTGGGTGGGGAAGGAGTTTTACGCACTGTCGGAAGAGGGGATGAGGCCCGGGAAGTGATAGACGAAGCCCTTGAGCAGGGGATCGGTTATTTCGACTCGGCGCGGGTCTATGCGGACAGTGAACGCTACTACGGTTCGGTGTGGCGAGAGCGACCAGAGGAGCGTGCTCGGATTTTCCAGACGAGTAAATCTGCATCCCGGGATCGAGACGGGGCACTGAGGGACCTGGAAGAGAGCCTGGGCAGATTGGAAACGGACCATCTGGACCTGTGGCAGATCCACGACGTTCGAAACCGTGAGGACCTCCAAGCTATATCGGGGCCCAACGGCGCCTTGGAAGCCTTCGTCCAGGCGAGGGAGTCGGGCAAAGTGCGATTTATCGGTGTTACGGGGCACCATAATCCTGCCATCCTGACGGAAGCGGTGGAAAGTTGGCCCGTTGACACCGTCATGCTCCCCGTTAACCCGGTGGAAGCGGTATTGGGGGGATTCCTGACGTCCACGCTGCCGGCGGCGCGGGCAAGAAACATCGCAGTGATCGCCATGAAGATTCTGGGCGGGTCCCACTACCTCCACCCCGCCTTGCCGGGCAGTGCGGAAGACCTCATACGGTTTGCCCTTTCCTTCGACGTCACCGTGGCCATCGTTGGTTGTTCTTCCCGGGAGGAGGTCCAAACCCTGGCGGGTGTGAAACAGGGCGGTGCCGTGCCGGCCGAGGCGAAGAAAGTCGCCCATATCAAGAAGGTGTTCGAGCCCTATGCCCGGAAACTCGCATTCTACCGGGGAAGGGAGACTCTCGAATCTGGCTAGGAGCCTGTCGGAAAACTTCCATAGATTTCGAATGTCTTGCAAGGACCTGAAGAAAAAAACCAGTGGTTGACACAGCGTATGCACAAAACAGGGAACCACCTTAGTGACTGGATCGCGCGGAGCACGGCACTGCTACCGCTTTTCATATTTACCTATGCCGCAACCCTGGTGATGCCGGTCATGTCGGACGGCCCCGTTCGCCTTGGTCTGCCGTGGGTTCCCGGCCTGGATATTTCCTTGACCTTTTCCATCGACGGCCTGAGCCTGCTGTTCATGCTGATTATCAGCGCTGTAGGCTTTTTTGTAACTCTCTATTCGGTGAATTACCTGCACGGCTACCACCACACCGGCCGTTTTTTTCTTTTTCTCCATGCCTTCATGCTCTCCATGTTGGGGCTTGTAACGGCCGACAACATGATGGCCCTGTTCGTTTTCTGGGAACTGACTACCATTTTTTCCTATCTGCTCATCGGATTCGAGCATGAAGCAGAAACCTCTCGTCACAGCGCACGCCAGGCCCTGCTGGTTACCGGCGCCGGCGGTCTCGCCCTGCTGGCCGCTTTTCTGCTGCTTCAGATCATCACCGGCACTGCCGATATCTCCGGCCTTACCGGATGGGACGGCCAGCTGAGATCACACCCGCTGTACGAGGCCATATTCGTTCTCATCGCCATCGGCGCCTTTACCAAGTCGGCCCAGTTTCCGTTCCATTTCTGGCTGCCCCATGCCATGGCCGCCCCCACGCCTATCAGCGCCTTTCTCCATTCCGCCACTATGGTCAAAGGGGGTATCTACCTCTTGGCCCGGTTTCATCCGATTCTCGGGGGTACCCCCGCATGGACGGCGACCCTCATGATTACCGGAGCGCTGACGGCCGTTGGCGCCGCTGTCCTGGCCATGGGCCAGTCCGACCTGAAAAAGATACTGGCCTACACCACACTCACCGCCCTTGGCATCATGACCATGTTTTTGGGCGGCGCGTCCACGCCGTCCCTTACCGCGGCCATGACGTTTCTTCTGGTGCATTCCCTGTATAAATCCGGTCTGTTCCTGATGGCGGGCATCGTTGATCATCAAACCGGTACCCGGCAGCTGGAAAACCTGGGCGGCCTGTGCACGCGAATGCCTTTTACCGCCTGCAGCTCTGTGGCGGCCTGCCTTTCCATGGCCGGTTTTCCGCTGTTTTTCGGGTTTATCGGCAAGGAGATCATGTACAAGGGCGCTCTGGCCGAAACCATGTGCCCGCAACTGGCCGTTTCCGCCGCCGTGCTGGCCAATGCCCTGATGACCGCCGTGGCAGGCATCCTGGTCGTCCGGGTGTTCTGGGGACGTCCGCGACCGGAACATGCTGCTGTCAAGGAGGCCTCCGTGTTTATGTGGTGCGGACCGGTTGTGCTGGGGGGTATCGGCATTGTGTTCGGCATTATTCCCGAATGGGTGGGCCACTGGCTCGTGGCGCCGGCGGTGCGCGCCTTTCATGTGTCATCTGAGCATATCAAGCTTGAGTTATTTCACGGCATCAACATGCCCCTTCTTTTAAGCCTTCTGACCATAACCATGGGGGCTTGTTTTTTTCTGTTCCACCGCTCCCTTTACCGACTGCTGAAAGGGACGGTAAAACACCTTCCGATAACGTCGGGCCGGGTATACAACGGGATCATCGTCGGCGTGGCCCGCCTGGGCTATCTCCAGATCCGGCTGTTGCAGAACGGCTCGCTACACCGGTACCTTTTCATCGTATTGGCCACCTTTTTGACGGTCGTGGGATATACATGGCTCCGCTGGACTGATGTCTTTCCTGCCTGGGAACTGCCGGCGCTTTCCATCCGGGAATGGCTGTTGATTGCCCTGATCACGGCATCGGTGATAACGGTTCTGGCCACCCGGACCCTGCTGCTGGCGATTTGCGCCCTAGGCGTCATCGGCACCGGCCTGGCCATCGTCTTTCTCAGCTACGGCGCCCCGGATGTGGCCCTGACGCAGCTGCTAGTGGAAACCCTTACCGTGGTTATCGTTTCCGTTATCCTGCTGCGACTGCCCGCATTGAAACGGTCTGAACATCCAAAACGAATCAAACGCCTCATGGATGCTATCCTGGCGGGCGGCGTCGGTGTCCTGGTCACCTCGCTGCTCCTCGCCGTGCTGGCCGTCAATCCGAGTCACTCCCTTACTGCCTTTTTTGAGCAGAACAGCTATCTGGCGGCGCACGGAAAAAATATCGTCAATGTGATCCTCGTGGATTTCCGGAGCCTTGACACCATGGGTGAAATTATCGTGGTGGCGACCGCCGGTCTGGCGGGCTTTGCCCTGATTAAGCAGCAACGGAGGAAACACAAGTAATGCGTTCATTGATACTGCGGGCCTCCACACGCCTGCTGGTCAGTCTTATACTGGTGTTTTCGGTCTACCTTTTGATTCGGGGCCATCATGCACCGGGGGGCGGATTTTCCGGCGCGCTGGTGGCAGGTACCGCTTTTGCCCTGTATGCCATCGCCGAGGGTGCTGCCTCGGTGCGACGGGCCCTGCGCTTAGACCCCCGCAGCTTGATTGTCACAGGTATGCTGCTGGCTCTGGCATCCGGTTTGACGGGCCTGGTGTCGGGCCGACCCTTTTTAACCGGCTTGTGGTGGACCCTGACCTTGGGCCAGGATTACAAAATTGCTCTGGGGACTCCGCTATTTTTTGATATCGGTGTGTATCTTATTGTTCTGGGAACCATCCTCACCCTGATTCTGGCCCTTGAGGAAAGCTGATGGAAAAACCAACGGATACCTAACATGGAATTTCTTCTGGCACTGCTGTGTGGTTTCATGACCGCCGCTAGCGTTTACCTGATGCTGGCGGGTAACACGGTCCGGTACATCTTCGGCCTGGTGATTGCCACCAATGCGGTTAACCTGCTTATTTTCGTGGCCGGCCGCCTGCCCAGTACGCTGCCGCCCCTTGTTCCCGAGGGAGCAACGGTGCCGCCCGCACCCGTTGCCAACGCACTGCCCCAGGCGCTGATCCTCACGGCCATTGTCATTGGGTTTGCCCTACTCTCCTTTGTGTTCATTCTCTTTTACCGAGCGTACCACGCCACCGGCACGGTGGAGACTGAAAAAATGCGCGTCGCTGAACCGGAAATGGAAATGCACGGAACCGAAACCTCGAAGTCTGAAGGGATGAGCGCATGAACTGGCTGCTCGTATTGCCCGTCATTATCCCGTTCCTGACTGCCGCGATCTGCTTGCTCTACCGTCATAATTACAGACGTCATAAAGCCTTGAGCCTAATCGGTGCAATCCTTCATTTCGGCGCTTGCACGAGCCTCCTTCTTTATATCACTTCTCACGGCATCACGACCATGCAGGCGGGGAACTGGCCGGCGCCCTTCGGCATTACCCTCGTAGCGGACCATTTAAGCGGTATTATGGTGGCGGTAACCGGTATTCTCGGCTTTGCCGTGGTGGCCTATTCCACCACCGATATCGATGAAAAGCTTATAAACGCAGGATATCATCCGGTTCTGCATATTCTCCTGGGCGGCGTCTGTGGAGCCTTTTTAACCGGAGACCTGTTCAACCTTTATGTGTGGTTTGAAGTGATGCTGATCGCCTCCTTCGGGCTGATTATCCTCGGCGGCGAAACTCGGCAGCTGGACGGTGGGGTGAAATATGTGATGCTCAATCTTCTCTCCACCCTGCTGTTTATCGCCGGGTTGGGCCTGCTCTACGGCACCACCGGTACCCTGAATATGGCCGACCTGCACGGTGCGGTTCAAGGGGTGCCGGACAAGGCCCTGATCACTACAGTGGCCGTGGTCTTCATGGCAGCATTCGGCATCAAGGCTGGTCTTTTCCCGCTCTT
>Ga0207797_1001819_pt1 | contig 15222 bp, 16 predicted proteins | sample PRCRCaboRojoPR_6_FD_187275 | JGI IMG/M metagenome (GOLD analysis project Ga0207797, IMG submission 187275) | Marine sediment microbial community from Cabo Rojo, Puerto Rico - PR CR 10% Liquid 1 (SPAdes) | ecosystem: Environmental > Aquatic > Marine > Coastal > Sediment | place: Cabo Rojo, Puerto... | reverse complement strand
CCCCTTCGACCAGCAGGTCGAGATCGTCCGCGTCGACCGGGGCTCGCTCGTCGGCCGCACGCTCGCCGAGGTCGACGTCCGGGCACGAACGGGTGTGACCGTCATCGCCGTCCAGCGGGGCGAGGACGTCCTCACGGACCTCGGCCCGGAGTTCCGAATCCAGCACGGAGACGACCTCGTCGTCGCGGGGACCGACGCCGACATGAACCGGTTCGCCGCGTTCGTCGGGGAGTGAGCCGGGGCCGAACGTCTCGCGTGGACCACCCGCCTACCCACCCGACCAGACCTCCGTGTCGGGGTGGAAGTTCACCCAGGAGAAGAAGAACTCCCCGGCGACGGTGTTGGCCTGATCGAGGCGGGTCCCCTCGTACGGCCCGTCGACGGCCCGGCCGCCGAGGAGCCGCCAGCGCGACCCGCCGGCCGCGAGGAACCCCTCGCTCTCCCGGGTGAAGGCGAGCGTCTGCCCGTCGACCTCGCGGACGTACGCGACGAGTGTTCCCGACTCCGTGGCGGCGACCACCACCGGGAGCCCGCCCACCTCGTCGTTGACGACGCCGGCCTCCTGGACCCGGTCGAGCGGGTACGCCCGCGAGACGCCGCCGTGCTCGACGCCGACGACCGTCGTCTTGGGGTGGAGCCGTTCGTCGTCGAACGAGCCGCCGAGACCGATATCCGAACTCGACTCGTACCCCGCGTACGGGTTCCGACCGTAGTCCCGCGTCGAGTTCCGGCCGGTGACAGTGCTCGACTCCGGCGGCGGCCGCAGGACGACGCCCTCGGGGTACCGCTCCCGGAACTCCCCCCAGGTGGTGAGCGCGGAGGGGACGAGTTCGAGCGCGGTCCCGACCTTCTCGCCCTGGATGGCGGCGGCGGCGATCTGCGACCAGAGGCTCCCCGTCCGCTCGTCGTACATCACGAGCGCGTTCCGGAACAGCAGCCCCGAGACGCCGAAGACGGTCGCCTCCCCGTCGACCTCCCGTACCGCGGTCACGCCGCTGCCACAGAGCGGACAGTACGTCACGAGGAGCGGGCCGCCGAACCCGCCGTCGGACGGGGTCCGACGAGCCGCCGACCGTGGCTCGGCGACGTCGTTGACGACCTCGTGCCAGTTGAGCACCCGGAGCGGGTAGGCTCGCGCCTCGCCGCCGCGCTCGACCGCGATCACCCGGTCGCTCTCGGCGAGCCTCGGCTCGGCGGTGCGGCCGCCGCTACCGAACCCCGAACGGACCTCCACCTCGACGCCCGACCAGTCCTCGCCGAACTCGGGGTCGACGATGGCCGGGATGGCGTCCTTCCCGGCCCCGCGCCGCAGCGCCGAGTCCGGTACGGGCACCTCGACGCCGTTGACGGCGTCCGGGTCCCCGTCGGGGGTGCCGGTCACCACGTCGCCCGTGGCCGCCGACGGGGTTCCAGCGGTACCGCCGTCCCCGGAGTCGCCGGCACCGCTCCCACCGCCGATCCCACCGAGCGAGGTGCAGCCGGCCAGCCCTGCCAGCCCGCCCGCGCCGAGCCCCGCGAGGTAGCGTCGCCGTCTCATACCCGGCCCTGCGGTCGGCGGCCCCATATCCGCGCCGGGGTTGTGTGTGGTGGTCTCACACCCGGCGCAACGACTTGATACGCCGCCGCCCAACTGGGGGTATGACCGATCCGACACGCCGTTCGTTCCTCCGGGCGGGGCTGGGCCTCGGCGCGGTCGGGCTGGCCGGCTGTACGTCGCTGGCCGGGTCGAGCGACGGCTCCGGGTCCGGGACGACGCTCCGGTCGTACGAGGTCGGCGGGTCGCCCGGCGGGACCGTGCCGGTCCTCCCCGACGGCCGGGTGGCGCTGCTGGACTGGTGGGCGACGTGGTGTGCCCCGTGCAAGCCCCAGATGGCGGGACTCCGGACGATCCGCGAGCGGTTCCCCGACGTCCACATGCTCTCGATCACGAACGAGGGCGACGCGGCCGCGATCAGGGCGTTCTGGCGGCAGTACGAGGGGACGTGGCCGGTCGCCTCGGACACCGAACTCCGGACCAACGAGCGTTTCGGCGTCGACCGGGTGCCGACACTGATCGTCTTCGACCCGGACGGGGCCGAGCGCTGGCGGCACGTCGGCCTGGCGGCCGTCGAGCGGGTGGCAGAGGGGCTCCGTGCGGCCGGCGCGGAGGGGACGTGATGGACATCGACGGCCTGCGCGTCGGCTTCGCGTTCTCCGCGGGGGCAGCGACGTTCTTCGCCCCGTGTGCGTTCCCGCTGCTCCCCGGCTACGTCGCCTACTACCTGGGCCGGGGCGACGGGGGCGACCGCGCACCGCTGCCGACCCGGCTCCGGCGGGCGGCCGTCGTCGGCGGCCTCGCTTCACTGGGCTTCTTCGTCGTCTACGGCGCGCTGGCGGGCATCGTCGCGTCCGTCGGCGCCGGCGCGCTCGCCGACATCGCGACGCTCGAACTCGTCGTCGGGGGGCTGCTCGTGGTCCTCGGGCTGGCGATGGCGACCGGCCGGTTCGACCCGTCGCTGCACGTCCGGTTGCCCGAGCGCCGTCGGTCGGCGGGCGGGTTCTTCCTCTTCGGCGTCGTCTACGGCGTCGCCGCCGCCGGCTGTACGGCACCGATCTTCGTCGGCCTCGCGCTGTTCGCGCTCGGGAGCGGGCCCGTCGGCGCCGCGCTGGTCCTCGGCTCCTACGCCGCCGGGATGGCGAGCCTGATGATCGCCGTGACGCTCCTCTCGGCGGTCGGCCGTGCCGGCCTGCTGCGTAGCCTCTCGCGGAACACCGGCCGTGTCTCCCGGGTCGCGGGGACGCTCCTCGCGCTCGCCGGCGTCGCACAGATCTACCTGTACGTCTTCGACTTCGACCCCCTCGGGATCCTCCGGCTGGTCTGAGCCACCGGGCGCGACACCCGCCCGTACGGACCCCGCGGGTCGGTATCAGCCCCCCTCCTCCGGCTCCATCAGGACCGTCACCGGACCGTCGAACCGGTCGATCACCTCCTCCATCACCCGGTCGAACGTGGTGTGTTCCCACGGACCGTTCCGACGGCCCGAGAGGAACAGCTCCGCGCAGTCGTACTCGGCCGCCACGTCGAGGACCAGGCTCGCCGCGCGCCCCACGCGGGCGTCGACCACGTAGTCGACGTCGAGGCCGTCGAGGGTCTCCCGGGCGAGACGTCTGCCGTGGCGCTCGCCCTCGTCCTCGGCCACCTCGACGGTGTACGGCGTGTCTAGCTGCGGGATCCGCAGCCGTGCCCAGTCCCGGGCCTGGAACTCCGCGGAGGGCATGACCGAGAGCAGCACCAGTTCGACGCCACAGCCCTGTGCGTGCTCGCCGGCGTGCCGGAGCAGTCGACGGCCCGTCCCGGTGTGGCCGAGGACGACCAGCGCCCGTCGTCGGTCCGTCATGGGTCCCTCGAAGCCGCCACGAGTGTTAAGCGTGCGGCCGCGGCGGTCGCCCCCCGGGACGCCGGTTGGACTCCGTCCCGACCGCGACTCGCCGCCCACGTGCCGGGTTTCCTACCGCACCGGTCCCGGGCCGACGGCCGTCCCGGTCGACGGCCCGTGCGGGTCAGCCCACCCCGACCCACACCGGTCCGGCCCAGGCCATCCCGCCGTTCGCCTGGACGACGCGGACGTAGTAGGCGTCCTCGTCGGTCCCGCGGTCGTCGCCCTCTGCGTAGGAGAGCCCCGTCACGGGCGCGTCGTCCTCGACGCGGGCGTCGGCGACGTACGCCTCGAACCCCTCGGGACCGTCGCCGCCCGCGAACGTCCGCCAGACGGCGTTGTTCTTGACCACCTCGACGGTCTCGATGGGGGCGGTCCCGGCCACCCGTACCGCGACCGTCCGGGGTTCCTCGGGGTCCGAGAGCCGGAGAACGCTCCCCTCGTCGCGGAGCCGGAGCCCGCCCACGTCGAGCGAGACGAGGATCCGGTCGGGCTGTGTCGTCCCGTACACCCGCCGGTCCCGGAGGCTCCCGAAGACGGCCTCGCGGGTCAGCTCCGGGGCGTAGAACGCCGTCAGCCCCCCCGGGTAGCTCCGCTCGTTCCACATCCGCCAGACGTTCCCCCACCCGATGCCGTCCCGGACCCACTCGGCGAGCGAGGGGAGGTGCGGGTCGGCGTGGACGAGCGAGTGGCCGGGCCGGGGACCGTGGAAGTCCGATCCCGCGACGAACCCGACCCGGTTCCCGAGCGCGAGGGCGTCCTGCCCGAAGTGACCGCGTTCCCGGACCTCGCCCTTCGCCATCCCGCCGATGGGCTTGCGGTTGCCCTCCCGGCCGGGGTACTCGCTGGAGCCCCACTGGGAGTAGGTCTCGACCAGCGGGGCGAGTTCGTCGTCGTAGTCGGTGGCCGAGAAGTCGAACGGGTACATCGCCTCGGCCGGGTGGTGGGGGACCGTCACGACGTCGTTCCCGGTCGCCTCGCGCCAGGCGTCTAGCCGCGCCCAGAGCTTCTCGTACGTGTCACTCTCGGGGTGGCGCGAGTCGAAGAACGGGGCGTCCTCGACGGCGTCGAAGTAGCAGTTGATGTGACCGCCCGCATCGGGCTGTTTCGTCCACTCGTAGCCGAACAGGGTGACGAACCGGCCGGGCTCGTGGTGGGCCTCGACCCGGTCTTTGATCCGCGGGACGTTCCGGCGGGCCATCAGCCACCGCTGGAGCGTCGGCGGGATGAAAAAGCCCATCGTGTCGTGGTCGGTGTACGCCACCACGTCCAGGTCCATCACGTCGCGGCCGAACGCGAACCCGCGGTCCATGCTCCCGGCGCCGTCGGAGAACTGCGAGTGGAGGTGGAGGTCGCCCCAGAACACCCGGTGGTCGGGGGCCTCACCGACGAGGACCGGGTTGCTGACCGCCCGGACGTCGTCGTGTTCCGCGGTCACGTAGTGGAGGCCCGGGGTCCCGAACCGGGCCCCCTCGACCCTCGCGAGGCCGTCGTTCCTGCCCACGAACCGGACCCGCTCGGGGAGCGTGGCCGCGGGGTCGGTCGTCCGGAGGCGAACGGCGCCGTCGAAGCCGGGGACGAGCCGCTCGTACCGGTCCCAGGCCTGGAGGGTGAGCGGTACCGACGCGCCGGGTTCGACCGTCGACGGCGCGACGACGTGGAGGTCCTCGAACGTCGACCGGCGGCTCCGGTAGAGCGCGACCGGCGAGGGCGCGCCCCTCGCGAAGCTCAGTGCCGGATCGACGACCGCATCCGAGAGCCGTCCGAGGACGCCCATCGCCGTTCCGAGGTCGACCGGGCGTATAACGCTGTTGCCGGGGACGACCGCCGGCTACTCCGAACCGGTCCCCGCGACAGCCCGCCACGCGTCGACGCCGGCCGTCCGTCGGCCGGTGAGCGACTCCGCCTCGAGTTCGAACACCCTGATCTCGATGTCGGTCACCGCCTCGTCGAAGACACGGACGGCGCCGAACGGGTCGGGCTCGGCCAGCAGCGCATCCGTCTCCTCGTCGTCGAGTTCGACGAGCGGGCCCCGCGCGAGGACGCTCCAGGAGTCGGTGCCGTCCTGGCCGAACGCGACGAACGTCGCCGAGTCGGTCGCCCGGGCGAACGCGAGCTTCTCGCTGTCGCCGTCGTCGGTCAGCCGGAGCAGGAGTCGGCCGTCGTCGTAGCGAAAGGAGACGGGGACGGCGTAGGCCTCACCCCCGTCGGCGAGCGCGAGGACGCCCGCCTCGACCCCGCGCAGGTGCTCGCCGAGCTCCGTCTCGGTCATCCCGAGCGTCTCGACGTACGAGATGTGGTCCATATCCGGCCTACGTCCTCCCGGGGTATGATCGGTTCGCCGGTTCTCGGTCGCCGGGACCGACACCGTTTTCGGGCTCCCGGGAGCGAACCGTCCATGGGAGTGACAGACGAGGGCGGGATCGTCTTCTTCCGAACGGAGGCACAGGACGAGGTGATCGACTTCTACACCGAGCGGCTCGGCGCGTCGGTGGCCGTCGAACAGCCCGACTGCACGATCATCGAGCGGGCGGGGTTCGCCCTCGGGTTCTGCGCACGCGAGGACCCCGAGACCGGGGGAACGCTCACGTTCGTCGTTCCCGACCGGGCGGCGGTCGACGAGGCGTACGAGGCGCTCGAGGACCGCGCGCGCGGCCCGCCGGAGTACAGCGAGACCTACGAGATATACCAGTTCTTCGCGGAGGACCCCGAGGGACGGACCGTCGAGGTGCAGTGCTTCGGGTAGCGACGCTCGCGTTCGGAACCGATACCCCGGGCGCGGCTCCACCAGTCCCCGGATAGCGACGTCCGACCGCGGCTAGTCGCCCGGCGAGACGTCCGGTCCCGGGCCGGTCCCCGCGGCCGTGATCGACTCGAGCCGCCGGCGCCGCCGGACCGCGCGAGCCTCGGTCAGCGAGTCCTGCAGGCGGTCGTGGACCGTCTCGCGGAGCGCCGCGGCGTCGTCGGCGTCGATGTCGATGGCGCGGGCGTCGCTCCCCGTGATGCCGCCGCCGCCCGCGGTGTCGACCAGCACCGTGGCGAGATGTCGGCGGCGCTGGAACACCGACTGGGAGTGGACGACCGTCTGGATCCGGTAGTAGGGGACGACCCGCGTCTCGCGGGACCAGAACCCCGCCCGGGTGAGGACGTGGTCCTCGCAGACGGCGTAGGCGAGGTTTCGCCACTTGAGGTGGGCGCCGACGGGGGCCAGCGGAACCCCCAGGAGGACGTAGTACCAGGCGTAGGAGAGACCGGTGAACCGGTCGACGGCGTACGCGATCCCCGTCAGCACGAGCACCAGCGAGACGTACCGGACGACGTAGCGGGCCCGGGCGCGTTTCGGCGGGCGCTGCCAGTCGGGGTCGCCGAACGCGTCGACGGACCGGGCGAGCGAGAACACGCGCTCGCGCTCGGCGATCGGGACGGCCGACTGCGAGCCACTCGAGTCCCCGGGTGCGTAGCCGGCCGTCTCGACCGACAGCGAGGCGTAGCCCAGCCGCCGCGCGAGCACGTTCTCCGTGACGGCGAGCGTCTGGACCTTCTCCAGGGGGATGGTGCCGGCGAACTGCTGGAGGAGGCCGCGTTCGTAGCGGAGCTCCGAGCCGGCCCGGGAGAGCCGGAAGCCGTAGTAGTTGGTGATCGAGTAGAGCCCGGAGAGGACGGCGGCGGCGACGGCGAGCCCGAACGCGCCGAGCGGCGCGGCCATCGCGAAGGAGACGAGCGGGTCCCCGAACCGGTCGGTCAGCGACGGCAGCAGGACGGGCAGGAACACCGAGGCCAGCGAGAGCAGCCGCAGGTCGACGCTCGTCACACCGAGGATCAGCAGCTCCCTCGGCGTGACGGCGAACAGCAGTTCGGCCTCCGGCTCGGACTCGGCCGAGTCGTCGCTCACGCCGCGCTTGCGCCGGGAGACGGCGTCACGGAGCCGCTCGGCCTCGTCCTCGCCGACGAACCGGAGCTGTGCCTCGGTCTCGGAGCCGCCCGCGGTCTCCAGGCGTACCTCCGCGATACCGAGCGCGCGCTGGACGACGTTGCGCCGCAGGTCGACGTTCTGGATCCGCCCCAGGGGTATCTCGCGGGTCCGCTTCGAGAGCACCCCCGACCGGATGTCGAACGTGTCCCCCGTGAGTTCGTACTCGTAGCGCTCCCAGTAGACGAACTGGTAGACCAGCGCGAGCACGAGCCCGGCGGCGACGACGCCCACGCCGACCTCGGTCGGGACCCCCATCGACCGCGAGCCGATGGTCGCGATGACGAGCAGCCAGGCGAGCCGCATGACGGTCTCGCCGGCCCGGTAGAACACCGACAGCGGCGCGAGTCGGTGCGCGGGCATCAGACGGCGTCCTCGCCCTCGGCGGCGATCGCCAGGCGCTTCAGCCGCTCCTGCAGGTCGTCCGCCCGGTCGGTCGTCAGCCCGGGGATCGAGACGTCGGCCCCGCGCGATCCGGCGGTGTAGACGACCGCCGTCGCGAGGCCGAGCGCCCGCTCGACGGGTCCCCGCGAGGCGTCGACGTGCTGGATCCGGACGTACGGGACGACGGTCCGGGTGTGGGTCAGCACGCCCCGTTCGAGGTACAGCGAGTCCTCGCGCACCTCGTAGGACCACGATCGGTACCGGAGCACCGCCAGCACCGCCCCGAGGCCGAGCAGGAACAGGAACACCGCCGGGCCGAGCAGCGGCCGGTCGAAGGCGACGAAGCCGACGACGCCCGCGATGCCGCCGAGCACCAACGCTCCCACGACCGAGCCGAGCACCCAGACGTACCTGACCCGTGGGTCGAGCCTGCGGACCGGGCCGGTCAGCTCGTCGACGTCGATCTCCTCGGGGGTGACCTCCGAGCCCTCGGTCGAGTGGTCGCCCGTCGTGGCCGCCGGCTCAGCGTCCCGGCCGGGAGGGTCCGTCCCGGCGCGGTTCGCCTCGGCGCCGTTCCCGGCGGCCGGTTCGGGATCGCGGTCGTTCTCCCCGGTGGCGGCCCGGCCCCGGGGCGTGCGGTCCGGCGCCTCCCTGCGGGTCGCTCGCCCCTCCGAGCCCCGACCATCCGGGGGGTCGGACCCCGACTCGGGGTCCGGTCCGGCTTCCTCGTCCGGCTCGGCGTCGCCGTCACTCATCGTCGGAGGTCCGCCCCGCTCGTACTTAGAACCCGGCGGGCCGGGCGCGGCACTGGTACGGGCACGGACGTCGGCACGTCGGACGGACTCGTCGGTCCGTCCCGACACGGCATCGTCCCCGATCCGCCCCGGAGCGCCCGCTCTGTCGGTGTCACGTCCGTCGGATCCGCCCGGCGGTCACCCGGTTCGGCTCGGCGACGTGCAGCGTCGGCTCCCCGCCGGGGTGGTCGAAGCCGTTCGCCCCGAACAGACCGTTCTCCCTGATCCGGCCCCGCGCGGGTCGGAGCGACCACGGCTCGTGGCCGATGTCGCCGTGGTAGACCCGGCCCCGGTCGTCGACGGTGTAGAACCGGTAGCGCTCGACGAGGAACGCCTCCAGCGAGCCGGGCTCGGGAGCGAACGCGGGGCCATCCGGGCCGTACTCGGCGTCGAAACGGGCCGCCGGAACGTCGCCGTGGGTCCGGCGACTCCGGAAGCGCACGCGGTCGTCGGTCCGAGTGACCTCGGTCTCGGCCCGGTAGTACGGCAGGCGGAACAGCCACCGGGCGACGGTCACGCCCAGCGGGTCGTCGGCGTCGAGGTTGAAGAAGTAGATCCCCTGCCCGTCGTCGGGACCGCGGACGTACGTCCGGAGGTTGAGTTCGTCGAACGACAGCCGGCCGGGGAGCCCCGCCGGACCGATCTCCATCCGGAACGGGACGACCCCGAGGTAGGCGTCCCCGTCGAACGTCTCGACGGCGAGCCGGTCGGGGAGGCGGGCTTCGACCGTCTCGACGGGGACGGTCCAGTGGGCGAACAGGAGGTCGCGCCACGTCATCGAGAGGAGTCCGCACGACCCTGCGGTCCGTCGTGCGCGTACCCGGGGCATACGGGCGGTACGGTCGGGAGGCTCTTGCCCCTGACGCCACCGGAAAGCGCTACCCGCCGGTGACGACCCGCTCGACGGCCCGGACGGCCGGGAGGACCGGCTCGTCGGGGTCGAGGGCGAGGAAGTAGGCACAGCCGTCGACGTAGACCCGGACCATGGTGAACAGGTCGAGCCCGCTCGCGAGGTAGCGGACCGATCCCGAGGCCGGGAACAGCTCCTCGGTGAACAGGTCCATCTCGGTGTGATCGAGATTGACGAACCCGTGGACCTCCTCGAAGTGCTCGCGCATGTGCTCGGTCGAGTCGTAGAAGCCCAGCGTCACGTCGTCGGCGTAGAGGACGGTGAACGCCTCCTCGTCGAACTCGACGAGCGACCGGAGCGTCCCCTCCACGGCCCCGGACAGCGCCTCGCGGAGCGCCCCGGCCTCGACGGGGTGGAGGACGGAGGGGTTGGACACCGGCATGGTCGCCCGTTCGTCCGTCCGGTATAAATCCGTGGCCGGCGTTTCACGCCGTGTACCGTTTAGTGCGTGGGCCCCGGTAGGCCCGGTATGGAGTTCAGCACCATCCAGGGCGACATCGCCGCGGAGTCGGCTGACGCCCTCGTGAACGCCGCCGGCACCTCCCTCCGGATGGGGTCGGGCGTGGCGGGTGCGCTCCGGCGTGGCGGCGGCGAGGCGCTCGGCGACGCGGCCGTCGCGGCGGGACCGGTCGACCTCGGAGGGGTGGCGGTGACGGACGCGTTCGACCTGGACGCCGACTACGTGATCCACGCCGCGGCGATGCCCCACTACGGCGACGGGCGGGCCACCGCGGAGAGCATCCGCGACGCCGCGCGGAACGCCCTCGAGGCCGCCGACGAGCGGGGCTGTGCGTCGTTGGTGATGCCCGCGCTCGGCTGTGGGGTCGCCGGGTTCGACCTCGCCGAGGGCGCCCGCATCATCGCCGAGGTGATCGACGCCTACGAGCCCACCCACCTCCGGGACGTCCGTCTCATCGCGTACAGCGACGGGGAGTTCGAGACCCTGCAGCGGGTGGCCGACTCGGTCCGGGGTTGAACGGGCCGGTCCCGGTCGGGGCCGGCCCGCGTGGTCCGGGTACCGGGACGGGGACGACCGGCTACAGCGTCTCCGGATCGACCCGACCCACGTACCACCGGACGAGCAGCGCGAGACCGACCGCGACCAGCGCGTAGCCCGCGACCGCGGCGTCGGTGAGCGGGCCGGGGCTGTCGATGGCGAGCAGGGCCGCCGTCGACGTCGGCCCCTCGGGGAGGGCGGTCGCGGCCGTCAGCAGCCCGAGCACGCCGAACGAGTAGAGCAGCTGTGCCCGCTGTCGGTCGGCGACGAGGAGGGTGGTGCCGACGCCGACCGAGACGGCGGCGACCGAGAGCGCGGCCACGAAGGCCGCCACGCGGCCGATGTTGGCGACCGGGATGCCGTTCAGCGAGAGGAGCCCGACCCACAGCAGCGCCTGTGCGGGGCCGAGCGCGGCGAGCGCGAGGGCCTTCCCCTCGACGATGGCCGCGAGCGAGAGCGGCGTCACCCGGAGGAGTTCGAGTGTGCCCCGCTCGACCTCCTCGGTGATCCCGTCGACGGCGACCGAGCCGACGATGAACGCCGGGAGCAGGAGCAGCACTGGGACGAGCACGGTGTAGGTGAACCCGAGGTAGGGGCTGGCGTCGACCGGCGGCGGAAGCGGGACGACGCCCGACTCGAGCGAGCCGGCCCGCTCGGCCCGCTCGACGCGCTCCAGGGTCTCGAGGGCCGCACGGACCCGCACGACGACGAGCGTCTTCCGCAGGCCCTCCTCCGGGGCGGTCACCGTCACGTGGATACGGCCCTCGCGGGTTCGGGCCTCGACCAGCGCGTCGACGGCGCCGGACTCGAAGGCGGCGTTCGCGGCGGTCGGGTCGGCGTACGGGTCGACGCGGAGGCCGCCGGCCGCCTCCGCCGCCTCGACGAACTCCCCGCCGGCGTCGCCGACGACCGCCACCTCGACGCCGCCCCCCGAGACCGTGGCGGGGCTGTAGAGCGAGGTGAGCCCGACCACCAGGAACGAGGAGAACCCGGCGACGAACAGCTGGATCACGAGCGCGAGGACGATGGTCTTCTCCCGCGACAGCGAGGAGAGCTCCCGGCGCCCGACGACGAGCCGGCCGCGCGCCCCGGACTCAGACAAGGGCGACCACCACCGAGAGGTTGTAGGCGACGTGGACGAGGACGGCCAGCGCCGTCCCGGCGAGCCAGGCTCCCGTCCCCCGGGCGGCCCCGAGCGCCGAGATGCCCGCGGTGACGACGTGGAGCGCGAGGGGTGCGAGCAGGAGCGCGCCGGCGACCAGCGGGCCGCCGCCGCCCATCTGGAAGGCGGCGCTGCCGACCCGCAGTTCGGGGAGGCCGACCAGCTGGACGACGAGCGTGAGCTTCTCGCCGAGGAAGAAGCCCAGACCGGACGCCGCGCCGGCGAGCAGGGCGGTCCGCCGGGTCCGCGGGTAGCGCCCGTCGACGAACCCCGCGAGGACGGGGACCGACTTCGCGAACTCCTCGACGACGGCGACAACGACCAGCACGAGGGGGATCGAGAGCCCGCCGGGGAGCGCGAACAGGGCCGCGACGGCGAGCAGTTCGGCGACGAAGACGAACGGGATGAGGACCGCGGTGAGCCCGACGAGGCTCCGCGGCGAGCGGATCCGTCCGCCGAGCGCGTCCAGCGCCTTCAGGTGGACCGGGCGCTGGGTGAACATGTCCTCCTCGCGGTAGACGCCGAGACCGAGGCCGAACAGCACCGCCGCCGCGAGCGTCGCGGGCAGGGTGGCGAACGCGACCCCCGAGGGGGTGACGGCGGTCCCGGTCAGGTCCCGGACGACGAGCGTGAGCGGGGAGATGAGCGCGAGGGGGTCGACGTCGGCGAAGATCGCCGGGACGAACGCGAACGTCATCAGCCCGACGGAGATCGTGACGACGACGAACGTGAGCTCCTTGAACGACCGGGCGAGCATCGCGCCGAGGAACGCGGTGCCGAGGTACAGCAGCGCGAGCGAGCCGACCGCGAGCACCGACAGGGCCCCCCCGCCGACGACCGCGGTGACGACCCCGGCGAGCCCGACCGCGGCCACGAGATACGGCAGCGTCTTCCCCGCGACGATCTCGGCGGCCGAGACGGGCGCGACCAGCAGCAGCTCCCCCCGGCGGTTGATCCGCTCGCGCAGCACCGACGAGGAGTACGCCTGGACGACGAAGTTGAGCGGGAGGAGGAAGGCGAAGGCGAGCACGAGCGACTGGAACGGGAACGGCGGCGCGATCTGCGATGGCGAGCCGTCCGTCGTCCCCGTCCCGAAGAGGTCGACGCCGAGCGGGGAGAGCCCGCCCGACGAGCCCGCCCCGGCCCCGCCACCGCTCCCGTCGCGGCTCCCGGCACCGGTCCCGCCGGCGGTTCCCGCGCCCGACCCCGTCGCACCTCCACCACCGTCGCCCCCGTTTCCGCCGCCGGACACCGCCGCACCCGCCCCACCGGCTCCCCGGCGGTCGGCGTAGCGGAGCGTCACCCGGACGGGGAACGCCGCCGTCGCGTTCGGCTCCTCGGCCATCCGGCGGTCGTTGTACGACTCGACCGAGCGCCGGAGGGCCGCCAGCGCGGCCCGAGCCTTCGGGGTCGGCTCCCCGCCGTCGGTCGCCAGCAGCAGCTCCCCGTCGGCGAACACGAGCTCGTACCCCTCGTCGGCTGTCAGACGGCCGTCGGCCGCGGCCGACTGCCCGTCCCCCCTGACGACGAACGTCGGGTCCGACTCGACGACGTCCCGGTAGGGAGTGTCCCCGGGCGCGCCGACCCGGTAGATCCCCTCGTCGATCGCGAGGCCGGACCCGGCGGCCATCGGGAGCGCGCCGGCGAGCACGACCAGGCCGACCAGGTAGACGCCGATCGTCCGGCGGTCGAGGGTTCCCGTCCCGCGGAACAGCTCCCACCGGGCGATGCGAACGACGACCCGCGGCCTGAGCCGCGGCAGCATCAGGCGTCCGTCCCCCGTCCGTTCCCGTCCTCGGTCCCGTTCCCGTTCTCTGCTCGGGCCCCGTCCTCGGTCCCGTTCCTGATCCCGTTCTCCCCCCGGCTCCCGGCCTCCCCGGTCGATCGCGGCCCGTCGTCCCGCGAGGCCAGGTCGAGGAACACCCCCTCCAGCGAGGACTCGCTGGTGCGGATGTCGACGATACGGCCCTCCCGACCGTCCAGTTCCGCCCGGACCGCCTCGACGTCGTCCATCGACTCGACGGTGAGTCGGAACCCCCCGTTCTCCCGCGTCGCCCCGTCCAGGTCGACGTCCGCGTAGACGTGGTACTCCGTGGTCCCGTGCTCCCGACGGAGTTCCTCGACCGGCCCCTGCGCCACGACCCGACCCTCGTTCATGATGGCGATGCGATCACAGACCGACTCGACGTGGTAGAGGTTGTGCGCGGAGAAGACGACGGTCTTCCCCCGATCCGCGAGTTCGCGGGTGAAATCGACGATGTAGTTGGTGGTGAGCGGATCGAGCCCCGAGGCCGGCTCGTCGTAGACGAGCACGTCCGGGTCGTTGACGAGCGAGCGGGCGATGGCGACCTTCCGCTTCATGCCCTTGGAGACGTCGCCGAGCGCCCGGTCGCGGTAGTCGAGGTCGAGCCGGTCGAGCGTCCGCTCGATGCGCTCGTCGGCGGTCGCCCGGTCGACGCCGTAGAGGTCGGCGAAAAAGCGGAGGTAGCTCCGTGGGGTCATCTCCTCGTACAGCGGGGACTCCTCGGGGAGGAACCCGAGGTGGCGGCGCATCTCGTCGTCGCCGGCGTCGTAGCCCGCCACGCGGGCGCTCCCGGCCGTGGGCTCGACGAGCCCGGCGAGCATCTTCAGCGTCGTCGTCTTGCCGGCGCCGTTCGGCCCGATCACGCCGAACACCTCGCCGGGAGCGACCGCGAAGCTGCTCCCCTCCACCGCGACGAACCCGCCGTACTCCTTGCGTAGCCCCTCGACCTCGATCATCGACTCGTCGGGCGGAACGCGGACGCCGTGCCTAAACGTTGACCCCGGTTCACGCGCAGAGCCGCCCGAAGACCGTCCCCGCCCGCGGTCGAGCATCCCGGCGACGAGCGCAGGGCCGGGGGTTCATGCCGCCCGCGAACGGAGGGGCCGACGGTGAGGCTCGCGCACACCCCCGACGGACGGCGGCTGGAGGTCACCCGGCGGGTCCGGGCGGACCCCGATCGGGTCTGGGCGGTGCTGACCGACACGGAGCTGTGGCCGGAGTGGGGGCCGTCGGTGACCGACGTGGAGTGTGCCGACCGGTTCGTCCGCGAGGGGTCGACTGGCCGGGTCCGGACGCCGGTCGGTCTCTGGCTCCCGTTCGTCGTCCGGAGCTGCGCCGACCGGCGGTGGACCTGGGACGTCGCCCGGGTGCCGGCGACCGGTCACCGGGTCGAAGCGGCGGGGGACGGGGCGGTGGCGGTGTTCGAACTCCCACCGCTGTTCGGCGCCTACGCGCCGGTCTGCCGGCGCGCGCTGGATCGGATCGCGAAGCTCGCGACGGAGAGCGGCCGCTGAGAAGGGTCGCACACGCTGGGGCCGCCCGGGACCGCCCCGGGAGACGGTCCGTTACCGGGTCGGGGCGACGCTGAAGTCGCCTACCGGCCGGAGATCCTCGCCGATGCCGGAGCCCTCGCACTCCTCGTTCGGGCATCGATAGTGCCAGCCGTCCCGTGTGGCGCGTCGCTCGGAGAACTTCTCGCCGCACTGGCTGCAGACGAGCGTCTCGTCCGAGCACTTGTCCTTGTGGAGTTCGAGCTGGAGCTCGGACCCGAAGGTCCGCTTGCAG
>Ga0207797_1001818_pt1 | contig 15227 bp, 25 predicted proteins | sample PRCRCaboRojoPR_6_FD_187275 | JGI IMG/M metagenome (GOLD analysis project Ga0207797, IMG submission 187275) | Marine sediment microbial community from Cabo Rojo, Puerto Rico - PR CR 10% Liquid 1 (SPAdes) | ecosystem: Environmental > Aquatic > Marine > Coastal > Sediment | place: Cabo Rojo, Puerto... | reverse complement strand
TCGGGACGCATCCCCCTCGCGCGATGGCGAGCAACACAGCAAGCTGGTCGCTCGCTGTGTTGCGCTCGGTAGGAATGCGCTGGCCGAGATTTGAACTCGGGTTAGGACCGTGGCAGGGTCCTGTGATACCACTACACCACCAGCGCGCACCTATACGTCGGAGGAAGGAACCCAAAAGCGTTCCGAAACCACCGACGGCGGTGAGCAAGAAGGGCCGGAGGGACTTGAGTCAACCCGAAAGCCCCGGCTGGCTGAGCTCCCGCGACTCGCTGCGCGCTTCGCTCGGTCGCGGACTCCCTCGCTCCAGTGCTTGCGTCGCCGGGGTTCGCTCAGCCAGCCGCCCCTTTCAGCCCCACCCGCGTCATATGAGCAATCAGCCATTGGCGCCTGTGATCAATCGAATGGCCGGGGCTTTCCAGCTGTCGAGTAGCCTGTTGGTGGAGACACTCGTCCACCAGAACCCACAGACGACACCACCTTCCCACATACTTTGCCGGCACCAATAACCTACCACGTACCTGCCCCATGCAAACGCCCACCACGTCCACCCTGCGACCGTTTCACAGCCCGCTCGCGAAGCGCGGGGTTTATACCGCGGGACCGGGGTAGTATCGGCACAGTCTAGTGGCGCGACGTGGAAGCGTCACGGCATGACCGTCAGCGTACTCGTGCCGACCTCGCTGACCCGGGAAGCCGAGGACAAACGCGAGGCGACTCGCAAACTCGGCCTGGTGGCCCGCGCGGCCGCCATCTTCCGGGCGGACCGGCTCACGGTCTTCCGGGACCCCGACGGGGAACGGAAGCGAGGCGCCGGGTTCGTCGAAACCGTACTCCGGTACGCCGCCACGCCCCCATACCTCCGAAAGGCGGTCTGGGACAGGCGGGACGAACTGGAGTACGCTGGCGTCCTGCCGCCGCTCCGCGTGCGTTCACGGACCGGCTCCGGATCACAGAGTTCGGGGTCGTTAAGACAGGGAATCGTGACCGAGGTCGGAGCTGATGGGCGCGTTCGGGTCAATTGCGGCCTGCAACACCCGATCTCCCTCCCCGTCCCGGACGACCGGGACCTCGCGGAGGGGGAGCGCGTTTCCGTCAGGGTCTCTTCGCGACGGCCGGTACGGGCGAAACTCGTCGACGAGCCCCTCCCGGGGTTCGCCGTCGACGTCGCCGAACTCGAGGCGGCGCTCGCCCGCGATGACGCCGGGTTGCGGATCGCCGCATCCCGACACGGAGAGGTCGTCTCCGTCGATCGGCTCGGCGGACTCGCCGCGGACCGCGCGGCCGCCGACGGTTCGATGACGGTCGCGTTCGGCGCGCCCGAGCGTGGCCTGCCCGAGATACTGGGCATCGACCCGTCCGCCGTCGGAGAGACGAGCGAGAACCGAGGGTTCGACCTCTGGCTCAATACGGTTCCGGACCAGGGCAGCGAGGTGGTTCACACCGAGGAAGCGATCCTCGCCACGCTCGCTCTCCTGCATCTCACGGAGTAAGCCATGCCACAATCACACAGACCACGCAAAGGTTCGCTGGGCTTCGGCCCCCGGAAGCGCGCCGTCAGCGAGACGCCGCGCTTCAACAGCTGGCCGTCCGACGAGGGCGGCCCGGCGCTCCAGGGGTTCGCCGGCTACAAGGCCGGCATGAGCCACGTCGTCATGATCGACGACGAGCCGGACTCGCCGACGGAGGGGATGGAGCAGACCGTCCCCGTCTCGGTCGTCGAGACCCCGCCCATGCGCGTCGTCGCCCTGCGAGCCTACGAGGACACACCCTACGGCCTGCGGCCGCTGACCGAGGTGTGGGCCGACGAGTTCCACCCGGAACTCGACCGCGCCCTCGCCCCGCCGGAGTCGGCGGACGCCGCGGCCGCCGAAGAACAGGTACGCGACGCGCTCGAGGCCGGCGATCTCGGGGACGTTCGGGCGATCACCCACACCGTCCCCGGCGACGTCGACGGCGTCCCGAAGAAGGAACCCGACGTGATGGAGAACCGCATCGGCGGTGGCTCCCTCGAGGAGCGCCTCGACTTCGGCCTCGAGCAACTCGAGGCCGGCGAGTACGAGGCGACCGACGTCTTCCGCGCCGGCGAGTACGCCGACGCGGCGGGCATCACCGTCGGCAAGGGCACCCAGGGCCCCGTCAAGCGCTGGGGCGTCCAGAAGCGCAAGGGCAAGCACGGCCGACAGGGCTGGCGGCGCCGGATCGGCAACCTCGGCCCGTGGAACCCCAGCCGGGTGCGCTCGACCGTGCCCCAGCAGGGCCAGACGGGCTACCACCAGCGCACGGAGCTGAACAAGCGCGTGATCGCCATCGGCGACGGTGACGAGCCCTCGGTCGACGGCGGCTTCGTCAACTACGGCGAGGTCGACGGGCCCTACACGCTCGTGAAGGGCTCGGTCCCCGGCCCGGAGCAGCGCCTCGTGCGCCTCCGCCCGGCCGTCCGCCCGAAGGACCAACCGCGCCTGGACCCCGAGGTCCGCTTCGTCTCGACGGCATCGAACCAGTAACCATGAACGTAACAGTACGCGACCTGGACGGCGACGACGCGGGCGAGGCCGACCTCCCCGCCGCCTTCGAGGCGCGGCCCCGACCGGATCTGGTCAAGCGGGCCGTCCTCGCCGCCCAGGCAAACCGGAAGCAGGACTACGGCAGCGACGAGTACGCCGGCATGCGAACGCCGGCGGAATCCTTCGGCAGCGGCCGCGGCATGGCCCACGTCCCCCGCGAAGGGGGCCAGGGTCGGCGCGTCCCCCAGACCGTGGGGGGCCGCCGGGCCCACCCGCCGAAGGCCGAGAAGGACCGCTCGCTGTCGATCAACGACAAGGAGCGCAAGGCGGCCGTCGAGAGCGCCATCGCGGCGACGGCGGACGCCGACCTCGTGCGCGAGCGCGGTCACGAGTTCGACGCGGACCTCGAACTCCCGCTGGTCGTCTCCGACGCCTTCGAGGACCTCCTGAAGACGCAGGCGGCCGTCGAGGCCCTGGAGGCCCTCGGCGTCCACGCCGACGTCGAGCGGGCCGACGAGGCGACGATCAAAGCCGGCAGCGGTTCGAGCCGCGGTCGGAAGTACCGCCGGCCGTCGTCGCTCCTGGTCGTCACGAGCGAGGAGCCAAGCCGGGCCGCCCGCAACCTCGCGGGCGTGGACGTCACGACCGGCCGGGAGGTCAACGCGGAGGACCTGGCCCCCGGCGGGGTTCCCGGGCGGCTGACGATCTGGACCGAGAGCGCCCTCGCGGAGGTGGCCGAGCGATGAGCCGGGTCGTCAAACACCCCCACGTGACCGAGAAGTCCATGGACGAGATGGACTTCCAGAACAAGCTCATCTTCGTCGTCCACGACGAGGCCACGAAGCCCGAGATCGCCGAGGCCGTCGAGGCCCGGTACGACGTCACCGTCGAGGACGTGAACACGCAGATTACGCCACAGGGCGAGAAGAAGGCGACCCTGGTGCTGTCGGCCGACGACGACGCCCAGGAAGTCGCCTCCAGGATCGGGGTGTTCTGACCATGGGACGCCGCATCCAGGGCCAACGGCGCGGTCGGGGCACGCCCACGTTCCGGGCGCCCTCGCACCGCTACAAGGCCGACCTCGCCCACCGGACGGTCGAGGACAGCGACGTCGTGGCCGGCGAGGTCGTCGGCATCGAGCACGACCCAGCCCGGAGTGCCCCCGTCGCGGAGGTGGCCTTCGAGGACGGCGACCGCCGCCTCGTCCTGGCACCCGAGGGCGTGGGCGTCGGCGACGAGATCCAGGTGGGCGTCTCGGCGGCCATCGAGCCCGGGAACACGCTGCCCCTCGCGGAGATCCCCGAGGGCGTCCCGGTCTGCAACGTCGAGGCCAACCCCGGCGACGGCGGGAAGTTCGCCCGCGCGTCGGGCGTCAACGCCCAGCTGCTCGCCCACGACCGCAACGTCGCGGTCGTGGTCCTGCCGAGCGACGAGGTCAAGCGCCTCGACCCGCAGTGCCGGGCCACGATCGGCGTGGTCGCCGGCGGCGGACGGACGGAAAAGCCCCTCGTCAAGGCCGGCACGAAGCACCACAAGATGAAAGCCCGCGGGACGAAGTGGCCGAAGGTCCGCGGCGTGGCGATGAACGCGGTCGACCACCCCTTCGGTGGCGGCGGCCGCCAGCACCCGGGACGCCCGAAGAGCGTCTCCCGGAACGCCCCGCCGGGCCGGAAGGTCGGCGACATCTCCTCGCGGCGGACGGGCCGCGGTGGTAACGAATGAGTTCTGACTACCAGATCGGCCACGAGGGCGAGTTCACCTACCGTGGCCACACGTTAGAGGAGTTGCAGGAGATGAGCGTCGACGAGGTCGCGGAACTGCTCCCCGCACGCGTGCGGCGAAGCATCGAGCGCGGACTGTCCGCGGAGAAGGAGAAGCTGCTCGAGGACGCCGAGGAGGCTGACGCCGAGCAGACGGCCGACGAGCCGATCCGCACCCACCTCCGGGACATGCCGATCCTCCCCGAGATGGTCGGCCTCACCTTCGCCGTCCACACCGGGCAGAGCTTCGAGCGCGTCCGGGTCGAGCCCGAGATGCTCGGGCACTACCTCGGCGAGTTCCAGCTCACCCGATCGGAGGTCGAGCACGGACAGGCCGGCATCGGCGCCACGCGCTCCAGCAAGTTCGTCCCCCTCAAGTGATCGCCAATGGGAATCAACTACTCAGTCGACGCCGATCCGGATTCGACGGCGAAGGCGATGCTCCGCGAGGAGCAGATCAGTCTGAAGCACAGCAAGGCGATCGCCCGGGAGATCAAGGGCCTGACCGCGAGCGAGGCCATCGAGTACCTCGAGGCCGTCCAGGCGGGCGAGCAGTCGGTGCCCTTCCGCCAGCACAACAGCGGCGTCGGGCACCGCTCCGACGTCGAGGGCTGGGACGCCGGCCGCTACCCCGAGAAGGCCGCCGGCGCGTTCCTCGACCTGCTCGAGAACGCGATCGGCAACGCCGAGCACGGCGGCTTCGACGGCGAGACCATGGAGATCATGCACGTCGCCCCGCACAAGGTGGGCGAGTCCCAGGGCCGCAAGCCCCGGGCCATGGGCCGGGCGTCGCCCTGGAACACCCCAGAGGTCGACGTCGAACTCATCTTAGAGGAGGTGGAGGCCTGATGGCGGACGAACAGCAGTTCATCGAGGACGGCCTCCAGCGAACCAGCATCGACGAGTTCTTCGCCGACGAGCTGGGTCGGGCCGGCTACGGCGGCATGGAGGTCGCCAAGACGCCGATGGGCACCCAGATCGTCCTGAAGGCCGAGAAGCCCGGCATGGTGATCGGCAAGGGCGGGAAGAACATCCGCAAGATCACCGACACCCTGGAGACGGAGTTCGACCTCGAGGACCCCCAGGTCGACGTCCAGGAGGTCGAGGAACCCGACCTCAACGCCCAGATCGTCGCCGACCGGCTCGCCAACGCGCTCGAGCGCGGCTGGTACTTCCGGAAGGCCGGCCACACGACGATCGACCGGATCATGGACGCCGGCGCCCTCGGCGCCGAGATCGTCCTCTCGGGCAAGGTCACGGGCGCCCGCTCGCGCGTGGAGAAGTTCAACCGCGGGTACATCAAGCACAACGGCGAGCCAGCCGAGGAGATCGTCGACTCGGCGGTCGGCACCGCCGTCATGAAGCTCGGAACGATCGGCGTCCAGGTGCGGATCATCCCGCCGGGCGCGGACCTGCCCGACGACTTCCAGATCCACGAGGACGTCGAGATCTCCGACCACGTGAAGGAGGCCGACGACGTCGAGGAGCTGCTCGCCGGCTCGCCCGAGGACGGCGAGGAGGGCGAGGAGCCCACGACCGGGCCGCCGCCGGAGGCCGAGGAAGCGGCGGCGCCCGAGGAGGAAGTCATCGAGGAGGCCGAGGAGGCCGCCGAACCCGACGCCGAGGAGGACGAAGAGGCCGACGTCACCGAGGAGATCGAGGAACTCGACGAGGCCGTCGAGGCCGAACTCGACGAGGAGACCGAAGCCGAGGCCGAGGAGCTGATGGAGGAGATGGAGGACGCCGACGAGGCGGAGGACGACGAAGCCGACGCCGAGGCCGAGGCCGACGACGAGGAATCCACGGAGGGTGACGACGAATGACGATCCTCCACCCCGTCGAGATCCGCGACATGACGCCGGCCGAGCGGGAGGCCGAACTCGAGGACCTGGAGACGGAGCTGCTGAACGCCGAGTCCGTGAAGGCCACGGGCGGCATGCCGGAGAACCCCGGCCGCATCTCCGAGCTCCGCCGGACGATCGCGCGGATCAAGACGATCCAGCGCGAGGAAGGCGACTTCGAGAGCGAGGAGGAACCCGAAGCGGCGTCGGCGATCACCGGCGGCGCGAGCGAGGGAGGCGAGTGATGGCGGTAACACCCGAGACCGTGGCGCGACACGAACTCGTCGGGCTCGAGGCCCACGTGGCCGACAGCCCGAACGAGGACCTCGTCAGCGTCCGCGGCACCGTCGTCTCCGAGACGACGAACACGCTCGAACTGGCGGACCGCGAGCGGTCCCGCCGGGTCCCGAAGGACGCGGCGCGGTTCGAGTTCACGCTCCCCTCGGGGAGCGTCGTGACGGTCGACGGCGACCGCCTGGTCGCCCGCCCGGCGCGACGGACGGAGCAGCGAGGTGACTCACCATGGCGCTAGGACTGAACGTAAGCGAGCCGGAGACGACCTGTACCGACGAGAACTGCCCCTTCCACGGGACGCTGTCCGTGCGGGGGCAGACCATCGAGGGCACGGTCGCCTCCGCGGAGATGGACAAGAGCGTCGTCGTCGAGCGCGAGTACGACGTGACGGTCCCCAAGTACGACCGACTGATGAAGCGACGCAGCCGGGTGCCGGCCCACGCGCCGCCCTGCCTCGACATCGAGGAGGGCGACACCGTGACGATCGCCGAGACCCGACCGCTCTCGAAGACGAAGAGTCACGTCGTCGTCTCGATCGAGGGAGGTGCGGACTGATGGAGGCGATGAAGGCAGACGTCACGCAGGGCCTCGAGAAGGGCTCGCTCGTGACCTGTGCGGACAACACGGGCGCCCGGGAACTCAAGGTCGTCTCCACCGCCGGCTACTCCGGCACGCTGAACCGCCACCCGAAGGCGGGGCTCGGCGACAAGGTCACCGTCTCGGTGACGAAGGGCACGCCGGAGATGCGCCGGCAGGTCCTCGAGGCGGTGATCGTCCGCCAGCGCAAGCCGATCCGGCGACCGGACGGCACGCGCGTCAAGTTCGAGGACAACGCCGCCGTGATCGTCGACGAGAACGAGGATCCCCGCGGTACGGAGATCAAGGGACCGATCGCCCGCGAGGTCGCGGAGCGCTTCGGCTCTATCGCGTCAACAGCAACGATGATCGTATGACACGACAACCACGCAAACAACGCAAACGGCAGGCCCAGGCCCCGCTCCACGAGCGCCACGACCAGGTCCACGCGGCCCTGGCCGAGGACCTCCGCGAGGAGTTCGGCCAGCGCTCCGTCCGGGTCAACGAGGGCGACACGGTCGAGGTCATGCGCGGCGACTTCGCCGGCGAGACCGGCGAGGTCCTCGCGGTCGACCTCAAGGCCGCGGTCGTCCACGTCGAGGACGTCGTCCTCGAGACGGCCGACGGCGAGGAGGTGCCCCGTCCACTGGACGCGAGCAACCTCCGCGTCACGGCCCTCGATCGCTCGGACGACCGGCGGGTCGAGCGCCTGGAATCGGCGGGAGGTACCGCATGAGCAATCACCAGAAGCGGCTGTCGGTGCCGGACACCTGGCCCGTCGAGCGCAAGACCGAGACGTTCACCGTCAAGGCCGACGCCGGCCCGCACGGCGAGGCGGGGGTTCCCCTGCTGATCGTCCTGCGGGACGTCCTCGGCTACGTGGACTCCCGGAAGGAGGCCCGCTACGCCCTCAACCAGGGCACGGTCCGCATCAACGGGGACCGCATCAACGACGAGGAGCGCCCCGTCGGCATGTTCGACATCCTGGCCTTCGAGGAGCGCGAGGAGTTCTACCGCGTGTTCCCCGGCGATGGCGGCCGGCTGGCCCTGACGCCCATCGACGCGGACAGCGCGGGCAGCAAGCTGGGCAAGATCGTCGGGAAGCAGTCGGTCCCCGGCGGCGACGTCCAGCTGACCCTCCACGACGGCGAGACGCTCCTGGTCGACGACGAGACCGCCTACGACACGGGCGACTCCCTCGTCGTGGCCAACGAGGGCGACGAGATCGTGGCCCACTTCGAGTACGAGGAGGGCGCGCTCGTGACCGCCGTCGCGGGCGCCCACTCCGGCGAGATCGGCTCGGTCGAGGAGATCCAGGTCACGCCCGGCAGCGCCGCGAACAACGTGCTCGTCGAGCAGGAAGCGGACGGCGGCTTCGAGACGATCGAGGACTACGTCGTCGTCATCGACGAGAACTTCGTGAGCGAGGATTCATCCTCGGAACCGAGTAGCGCGGAGCAAAGCTCCGGGGACAGTCAAGCGGCGGAGCCGCAAGACGACGGCGAGAGCAGCGAGGACGACGGAGGTGACGAGGAATGAGCTCCGGGACCGAGTCCGGCGCGGACTTCCACGAGATGCGCGAGCCGCGCATCGAGAAGGTCGTCGTCCACATGGGCGTCGGCCAGGGTGGCCGCGAACTCGGCAACGCCGAGGAGATCCTGGCCGAGATCGTCGGCCAGCAACCCGTCCGGACGGTCGCGACGGAGACGGAGCCCGACTTCGGCATCCGCGAGGGCGACCCGATCGGCACGAAGGTCACCCTCCGGGACGAAGACGCCGTCGACTTCCTGGAGACGGCCCTCCCGCTGGTCGAACTGTCCCCGAGCCAGTTCGACGAGACGGGCAACGTCAGCTTCGGGGTCGAGGAACACACGGACTTCCCGAGCCAGGAGTACGATCCCGAGATCGGGATCTACGGGCTCGACGTGACGGTCAACCTGGTGCGGCCGGGCTACCGCGTCGCCAAGCGGGACAAGGCCTCGCGGTCGATCCCCTCGCGCCACCGCCTCGACCCGGACGACGCGGTCGCGTTCGTCGAGTCGCGCTTCGACGTGGAGGTGACCCGATGAGCGAGTCCGAGACCGAGGAGGAGCAGAGTGGCGAGGAAGTCGCCAAGCGCACGGGACAGCTCCGCGCGTGTCAGCGCTGTGGCCGCGAGCAGGGCCTGGTCGGCAAGTACGACATCTGGCTCTGCCGGCAGTGCTTCCGCGAGGTGTCCCGCAGCATGGGGTTCAAGAAGTATTCATGACGGGCAACGATCCATTCGCCAACGCGCTGTCCGCGATCGACAACGCGGAGCGCGTCGGCCATCTGACGGTGGAGTTATCGCCCGCCTCGAACGAGGTCGCGAGCGTCCTCGAGGTCTTCGCGGACCGCGGGTACGTCGACGGCTACGAGCGGATCGACGACGGCCGCGGCGGCACGTTCGAGGTCGAACTGAAAGGGGCGATCAACGCCTGTGGCCCGGTCAAGCCCCGCTACTCGGCGGCCGCCGACGAGTACGAGAAGTGGGAGAAGCGATTCCTCCCCGCCCGCGACTACGGGACGCTCGTCGTCACGACCAGTCACGGGATCATGAGCCACTACGAGGCCCGCGACCAGGGCGTCGGTGGCCAGGTGATCGCATACGTATACTGACAATGACACGAATCGACATCCAGCTCCCCGACGACGTGAGCGCCGAGGTGGACCACCTCGAGCTCACCGTCGAGGGATCGAACGGCAGCGTCACGCGGCGCCTCTGGTATCCCGACGTGTCCGTCGCGGTCGAGGACGACACCGTCGTCATCTCGGCCGAGGCCGACGACGCGAAGACGAACGCGACGGTCGGCACCTTCGAGAGCCACGTCGAGAACATGATCCACGGCGTCACCGAGGGCTGGGCCTACGAGATGGAGGTCTTCTACTCGCACTTCCCGATGCAGGTCAGCGTCGACGACGACGAGGTCGTCATCGAGAACTTCCTCGGCGAGCGGGCCCCCCGGCGGACGGCCGTCCGGGGCGACACCGACGTCGAGGTCGAGGAGGAGCGCCTGACCGTCCGGGGTCCGGACATCGAGGACGTCGGCCAGACCGCCGCGGACATCGAACAGCTGACCCGCGTCACGGACAAGGACGTCCGGGTCTTCCAGGACGGCGTCTACATCACGCAGAAACCCAGCCGGGGTGAGGCCTGATGGCCGACGAGTCCCGGGAACTGACGGACATCGCCGGCATCGGCGAGGCGACGGCCGAGTCGCTTCGCGAGGCCGGCTACGAGACCGTCGAGCACCTCCGGGTCGCCACCGAGGAACAGCTGACCGAGGTCGAGGGCGTCGGCGCCGCGCTCGCCGCGCGGATCAAGGCCGACGTCGGCGACGTCGCGGTCGACGAGGAGCCCGAGGCCGAGGTCGAGGAGGCAGACGCCGAGGCAGACGAAGCCGAGCCGGCGGAATCCCCCGCCGGGGAAGCGGAGCCAGCGGACGCCGCGGCCGACGAGGCCGAACCCGTCGAGGACTACGAGGACCTGACGGACATCAGCGGCGTCGGCGACTCGAAGGCCGACGCGCTGCGGGAAGCCGGCTACGAGACCGTCGCGGACGTCCGCGGCGCCAGCCAGGACGAACTGGCCGAGGTCGAGGGCGTCGGCATGGCGCTCGCGGCCCGCATCAAGGCCGACGTCGGCGGCCTCGAGGTCGCCGAGGAGGCCGAAGCGGAGGTCGAGGAGGAAGCGCCGCCCGAACCCGAGGAGGAAGTCGAAACGGAGCTGCGACCCCGCGCCCTCGCCGAGGTCGAGCCGGACCTGGACGAGGAGGCCGCGCGCCTGCTCGGCCAGCGCCGGCGGGAGTCCACGCCGGCGTTCAACCGGCAGGACCACCACAAGAAAAAGCGCGTGCCCACCTCGTGGCGCAAGCCGCGGGGCAACCTCTCGAAGCAGCGCCGGGGCATCAAGGGCAAGGGCGACACCGTCGAGGCGGGCTTCCGCGGCCCGGCGGCGGTGCGCGGCAGGCACCCCTCCGGCTTCGAGGAGGTCCGCGTGCACAACGCGGCCGACCTCGAGGACGTCGACGGGGACACGCAGGCGGTGCGCATCGCGTCCTCCGTCGGCGACCGGAAGCGCGAGCGCATCGAGGAGGACGCGGCCGACCGCGAGATCCGCGTGCTCAACCCGACCTACGTGGAGGTGGCCGTCGAATGACGGACCTCAGCGCACAGCGGCGACTCGCCGCCGACGTCCTCGACGTCGGCAAGAACAAGATCTGGCTGGACCCCGACCGCCAGGCCGACATCGCGGACGCGATCACGCGCGCGGACGTCCGCGACCTGGTCCAGGAGGGCGCCATCCGCGCCGAGGAGCCACGGGGCAACTCGCGCGGACGGGCCAGGGAGCGCCAGCGAAAGCGCGCCTACGGCCACCAGACCGGCGCCGGCTCCCGGAAGGGGACCGCCGGCGGCCGCTCGGACCCGAAGGACGAGTGGCGCTCGCGCATCCGCGCCCAGCGGCGTCGGCTGCGGGAGCTCCGCGACGGCGGCGAACTCGACGCCGGGACCTACCGGGACCTCTACGACAAGGCCGGCGGCGGCGAGTTCGACTCCGTCGGGGACCTCGAACGGTACATCGACGACAACTACGGTGAAACATAATGGCAACAGGACCACGCTACACGGTGCCGATGCGGCGACGCCGCGAGGCCCGGACGGACTACCATCAGCGGTTGCGCCTGCTGAAATCCGGCAAACCACGCCTCGTTGCTCGCACGAGCAACAAGCACGTCAGGGCGCAGCTGATCATCACCGGGCCCCAGGGCGACCGCACGCTCGCCGCGGCCCGGTCGGACGACCTCGCCGACTACGGCTGGGAGGCGCCGACGGGCAACCTGCCCGCGGCCTACCTCACGGGCGCACTCGCCGGGCGACGGGCCGTCGAGGCGGACGTCGAGGCGGCCGTCCTCGACATCGGCCTCCACTCCCCGACCCCCGGCGGCAAGGTCTTCGCTGTACAGGAAGGGGCGATCGACGCCGGCCTCGAGATCCCCCACAACGACGACGTCCTCGCGGAGTGGTCGCGGACGCGCGGCGAGCACATCGCCGACTACGCCGACCAGCGCGAGGAGCCGCTGTACTCGGGCGAGTTCGACGCGACGGAGCTGCCCGAGCACTTCGATTCGGTTCGCGAGGCGATTCTGGAGGGTGAGCTATGAGCGCAAACGACGGCTGGGAGCCACAGACGCGACTCGGCAAGCAGGTCGCCGAGGGCGAGATCGACTCGATGACCGACGCGCTGAACTCGGGGCTCCCGCTGAAGGAGCCCGAGCTGGTCGACCAGCTCGTCCCCGGCCTCGAGGACGAAGTGCTCGACATCAACATGGTCCAGCGGATGACCGACTCGGGTCGCCGGGTCAAGTTCCGCTGCGTCGTCGTCGTCGGCAACCGCGACGGCCTCGTCGGCTACGCGGAGGGCCGCGACGACCAGGTCGGCGGCGCCATCCAGAAGGCGATTCAGATCGCGAAGCTCAACCTGATCGACGTCTCCCGGGGCTGTGGGTCCTGGGAGTGTGGCTGTGGCCGCCCCCACACGGTCGCGCTGCGCACGACCGGCAAGGCCGGCAGCGTCGAGGTCGAGCTCCAGCCCGCGCCGCGCGGGCTCGGCCTCGCGGGCGGGGAGACCGTCCGCAAGGTGCTCGAGCTCGCCGGCATCGAGGACATCTGGACGCGCTCCTCGGGCAACACGCGGACGACGGTCAACTTCGCCAAGGCGACGTTCAACGCCCTGCGAAAGACCGCCGAGGCCCGCGTGCCCCAGGAGACCTTCGAGAAGCGCGAGGTGATCGAATGAGCCAGACGATCGTCCAGCTGCGCGGCGAGGTCAACGTCGACCAGTCCGTCCGCGACACGCTGGAGATGCTCAACCTGAACCGGGTCAACCACGCGACGGTCGTCCCGGAGACCGAGGCCTACCGCGGCATGATCACGAAGGTCAACGACGTGGTCGCCTTCGGCGAGCCGAGCGCGGAGACGCTCGCGACGCTCATCGAGCGCCGCGGCGAGCCCATCGAGGGCGACGACGACATCGACGACGAGTGGGTCGGCTGGTACACGGACTACGAGTCCGTGCTCGAACTCGCCGAGGCACTCCTGGCCGAGGAGACGACCATGCAGGAAGCCAACCTCTCACCGACGCTACGGCTCCACCCCCCACGGGGCGGCCACGACGGCATCAAGCACCCCGTCCCCGAGGGTGGCGAGCTCGGCAGGCACAGCACCGAGGAGATCGACGCGCTCCTGGAGGCGATGCGATGACGAGCAAGAAAAAGCGCCAGCGCGGCACGCGCACGCACGGCGGCGGCTCCCAGAAGAACCGCCGAGGCGCCGGTCACCGCGGCGGCCGCGGTGCGGCCGGCCGGGACAAACACGAGTTCCACCAGCACGAACCCCTTGGCAAGTCCGGCTTCACCCGCCCCCCGAAGACCCGGACCGACGTCGAGACCGTCGACGTCCGGACGCTGGACGAGGACGCCCCACTGCTCGCGGCAGAGGGCGTCGCCGAGGAGACCGACGGTGGCTACCGGATCGACGCCCGCGACGTCGTCGAGGACGGCCACGACGCAGACGTCGTGAAGGTCCTCGGCAGCGGCCAGGTCCGGGGCGAGCTCGCGGTCGTCGCGGACGACTTCTCCGCACAGGCCCGCGAGAAACTCGAGGCCGCCGGCGGCAGCGCGGAGCTGAGCGAGCGCGGCGCCGAGCGCGCGGAAACCGAAAACGATACCGACGAGACCGAGGAATCCGAGGCAGACGCCTAAGATGAGCTGGAAGGACACCGCCGAACCGGTCCTCACGCGGATGCCCTCCGTGGCGCGCCCGGAGGGACACGTCCCCTTCAAGCGGAAGGTCATGTGGACGGCCGGCATCCTCGTGCTGTACTTCTTCCTCACCAACGTGTTTCTGTACGGGATGCAGGGGGAGGGCAGCGAGGTGTTCGGCCAGTTCCGCTCGATCCTCGCCGGCGGCCAGGGGACGATCCTCCAGCTGGGGATCGGCCCGATCGTCACGGCGAGCATCGTCCTGCAGTTGCTCGGCGGTGCCGACCTGCTCGGCCTCGACACGCAGAACAACCCGCGCGACCAGGTCCTCTACCAGGGCCTCCAGAAGCTCCTCGTGCTGGTCATGATCGTCCTGACCGGCCTGCCGATGATCTTCGCCGGGAACTTCCTGCCGCCGAGCGAGGCGATCGCCAGTCAGCTCGGCATCGGGCTCCTCGGCGTCAAGTGGCTCATGTTCTTCCAGATCTTCGTCGGCGGCGTCCTCATCCTGTACATGGACGAGGTCGTCAGCAAGTGGGGCGTCGGCTCCGGGATCGGCCTGTTCATCATCGCCGGCGTGAGCCAGCGCCTCATCGGCGGGATGTTCGGCATCGCGCCGATCCACGGCGAGTCCGGCATCGTCCCGACCTGGATCGGCATCATCCTGGGGTACGTCAACTTCCCCGCCCTCCTGACCCCACAGGGCATCACCCAGCTCCTCATCGGCCAGGGCGCGATCGTGCCGATCCTCACGACGGTGCTGATCTTCGTGGTGGTCGTCTACGCCGAGTCGGTGCGCGTCGAGATCCCGCTCTCGAACGCCCAGGTGAAGGGCGCCCGGGGCCGGTTCCCGGTGAAGCTCATCTACGCGAGCGTCCTGCCGATGATCCTGGTGCGGGCCCTGCAGGCCAACGTCCAGTTCCTCGGCCGGATCCTCCACGCCCAGCTGGGCAGCCTGCCGGCCTGGCTCGGCACCTACAACTCCGCCGGCGAGCCCGTCAGCGGGCTGTTTTACTTCCTGGCGCCCATCTACAGCCCACAGGACTGGATGTGGTTCGCCGGCGGCGGCGGGGGCAACGCCGTCTGGGAGATCCTCCTCCGCGTCGGCGTCGACCTCACGTTCATGGTCCTGGGCGGTGCCGTCTTCGCCATCTTCTGGGTGGAGACCACCGACATGGGGCCCGAGGCGACGGCCCAGCAGATCCACAGCTCGGGCATGCAGATCCCCGGCTTCCGGCGGAACATCCGGTCGATCGAGCGCGTCCTGGGACAGTACATCCCCCAGGTGACCGTCATCGGCGGCGCCCTCGTCGGCCTGCTCGCCGTCATGGCCAACATGCTCGGCACCATCGGCGGCGTCACCGGCACGGGGCTGTTGCTGACGGTCTCGATCACCTACAAGATCTACGAGGAGATCGCCGAGGAACAGCTCATGGAGATGCACCCCATGATGCGCCAGATGTTCGGCTGAGG
>Ga0207797_1001817_pt1 | contig 15227 bp, 17 predicted proteins | sample PRCRCaboRojoPR_6_FD_187275 | JGI IMG/M metagenome (GOLD analysis project Ga0207797, IMG submission 187275) | Marine sediment microbial community from Cabo Rojo, Puerto Rico - PR CR 10% Liquid 1 (SPAdes) | ecosystem: Environmental > Aquatic > Marine > Coastal > Sediment | place: Cabo Rojo, Puerto... | reverse complement strand
ATCACGTTTCGGCCTGTGCGCCGAGCGCAGGTTCCATGGCGACACAGACCATAGAGACAGCCAACGGCTGAGTATTCGATCCTTGAAGGATCCTGAGTTCGAATGAAAGGAAGGGCTCCTAGCGGTTCAAAGCCCCGCACCATATGGAACCAAGCGAGGCGGCCCGGCCGAAACGTGCAAAAAACAACAGCTTGGAGAATTTTCTCATATAAAAAAAAGCGCGAGGCGATCATGGCCCTCTCTCCCGTGGACATCTACCGCGATATTCTGCCCAAGACGAACTGCGCCGAGTGCGGCCTGCCAACCTGCCTGGCCTTTGCCGCCAAGGTGGTCTCCGAGCAGATTCCCTTAACCGACTGCCCGCATGTTCCTCCGGAGACAGCGGCCAAGTTCACCTCTGAGCTGCAGGAGCAGTACGCCGCCGGCAAATGGACCAAACGGGACATCGCCGAGGATGCCCTGCAATGGGCCAGAGAGCGGGCCGCTTCCATGCGCCTCGAGGATCTGCCGGACAGGATCGGTGGAGCCCTGGAGACCCGAAATGGTCTCCAAACCCTCCGTCTGCCCTACTTCAATGTATCCGTGCTCATTACCTCCGGGGACATGATCCTGAGCGATGGCTCCGGGCTGAGCCGCTGGGAGCAGGTCTTTGTAAACAACCATCTGGCTCAGGGGGGATGGCGAAAGCCCACCGGCACCTGGAAAGCCTTTGGAGAGCTCCCAAACACCGTCTCCAAGGTCAAGTCCATGGTCGAGCATGTGCAGAAGCCCTTGCAGGTATGCTTCACGGGCCGGCTGGATCGGCTTCGGAAAAGCGCCCTTTCCCTGGGAGCCAGGGAGGTGACCGGTGAGCTGGGATCGGCAGACGCGGCCTTCGTCTTCACACCCTTGCCTCGAGTGCCGGTAGCCCTGCTCTTCTGGGACGAGGACCCGGCCGAGGGATTTTCCGCCGAGGTCAGCCTCCTTTTCGACGAGACTGTCCTCGAACATCTGGACATCGAGTCCATCCTCTTCCTGAGCGAACGGCTTCAGGAGCTCCTCTGCGCCAACAGCTCAGGGGAGGCCTGAGGCGCAGCTCGACTCAATTCCGCTTCAGGGCTTGCTCTTGCCCAATCGGCAATCCCTCTGGGCATCCATTATAGCAGGTCTGCAACGGTTCGTTTTCTCTCTTGAAGCTGAAGGAATCGAGGTCTATCTCTGTGGGCCGGCCCAGATCGATGAGGTCATTGACACGTTCAAGGACGGCACGCTTCCCAGGGCCGAGGCGGCTGACACCTCGGTCCACAAACGCACGTGAAGGCGAGTTTACCGCTTTTCCAAACGAACCCTCTGCGAGTAGTAGGCCGCTCCATCACCAAGATCGGTCAGCCGTGCCTGGATGAGCCGGTTCACTCCGCCCCCGAGCCGGCGCCAGTCGCCCCGCCGACAGACAACCGCCTCGGGATGGAGCGAACGGTCGAAACACAGCTCGACCTCCATGCGTCCAAGCTCGGACACGAGCCAGACCGAGCTCTGTTCCTGCAGTCCTCGAACGGCGGCTGATTCCGGGTTAGCCCAAAGCTGCGGCAGTCGGCCATGATCTTCTGGAAGAATCTGGGAGTGCGTGGAGGATCGCCGAACAAGGCTGAGCAGTCGGAGGGGGTAGTCGGGATCCGGATCAGGCTCAGCATGAACCTCAGTCAGCAGGCGGAAGCGTCCATCAGGATGCGCCGTCCATTGCAGGAAGCACACCGGCTGATTCCGGGCCTGGTAAAAACCGGTCCGAATGAGCTCTTGCAGGCACGAGGCTCCTCCGTGAGTGGTCAGGCTCCTTTCGAAGCACGCCTTCCGATCAGGCAAAGCCACCGGCGAACCGAGCAGGCCGTTGAGCTCCCTGACCATCCACAGATCGGATTTAACTTTCTGCGGCGGATCGACGACGACCGGCGTATACTGCAGGAAGTCGTGCATGCATGATCCGACCACCTCCTCTTCCTCCCACATGAGCGTGCTGGGGAGAATTAGATCGGCGCAGGCGGCCGTATCGGTCATAAAGGCGTCAGCCACAACGACGAAGTCGAGGGCGTCCAAAGCCGCGGCCAAGGCCTCGCTGTCCGGAGCCTGATTAACCGGGTTGCTGCCGGCGATCCAGGCCATGGACAGGGGTGGATCGACGGCCTTGCGAATCTGATCGGCCAAGTCGGGAAGTCGCAGCCGCCGCCCTGCCTTTTCGGGGAGCCAGGAGAAATCGAAGTGCCGCTTTGAGGAGACATTAAAGTAGACCCCGCCGCCTTTCGATCCAACACTGCCTGACAGCCAAGCCAGGGCGTTTATGGCCCGGACATTTTCAGAGCCGTACACGGTCCGCTGCAGGCCCCAGCCGATAAGGCTGGCCACGGGCGGCCGGGCATACACGGCTGCCAAGTCGCTGGCTACGGCAGGCTCCACATCGCATTTGCGACAGAGATCCTCGAGGCTGAAACCCTGCAAAAGCTTAAGAAACTCTCGGCTGTCATGGCAGCGGGCCACGTCGTCCGCAGCAAGCCAATTCTCGGCGAGGAGCACCTTGATCACAGCCAGGGCCAGAAACCTGTCCCGTCCAGGCGCCACGCGAATAATGCGGTCGGAAAAGGCTTCGAAGCCATCGGCTGCCGGGCACAGGCTGATCACATCGGCGCCGCGCTTCCGGGCCCTGTTGATCAAAGCTGCCACATGCACTGAGCTACGGGAGAGATCCCGGCCCCAGTTGACGATTCGCTGGGCATTTTCCAGATCCCGTATGTCGTTGTGATCCAGTGCCCCGAAGTCAAGGAGAGAGGCCGCAATGCCGGTGCCGTCGCAGAGCGAGCCGAAGGTCTTGCTGCAGCCGAGGGCGCTGAAAAAGCCGTCACAGACATCCTTGCTGATGCCTCGGCTCCCATGGCCCTGGATATGCAGGACTGATTGGGGTTGGCGCTCGAGAAGTGGCTGGAGGCTTGAGGCCAGCATCTCGAGCGCTTCGTTCCAGGAAATCGATCGCCAGCCCTTTTCGGTTTTGAGCCAGGGAGCGGTAACTCTGGAGGGGCTGGCCAAGCGGCGAGCATGCCGTCTGATTTTGCCGCAGGCAAAGCCGCGGGTAATGGGATGCTCTGGATTGCCTCGCACTCTCAGGCCGTCCGAGCTGGACTGGACCAGGAGGGAGCAGGCATCGGGGCAATCCAGGGTACACGCGCTGGTGATCACGGGCACTCCCCTTAAAAGAAATCGAGGGGATAGCGCAGCCCGAACCCGAGGTAGTTCGATCCGCCGTCGACATTGTTAATCAGCCCATAGACGCCTGAACGATGATGGACGCGGAAAACGGCCTCTAGCTTGTTCAGGTACGGCAGATCAAAGGCAATATCGATCATGAGGTAGTAGAGCAAGTTGGAGGTGTTGCCGTTCAGGGTGATCTTCTCCTCGTACTCCGGCTCTTCCGTGGTTACGGACAAGCCGTTGCCGAAGCTGATGGAGTCCAGATTGATCCAGTTGTCGGGAAAGGCGTACCTGAGATTGAAGGAGCCGGCCACCTCCTGAAAAGACTGATCGATGCCTTTCCAATTGCCCCATTTGTGGCCGAGAACCCCTTCGAGATCGAAGAAAATGTTTTCCGGGACCCAGCCGAGCTTGTCCTCGACCTCGAACATCTCCTTGCGCAGAGAGACGGCCAGGAGATAGCGTTTCTCAAGCTCTCCGAAATTTCCTGGTATCTCGATGAAATCGTCCTCGGTCAGCTGCGCATAGTAGACGGTCAGCTCAAAGGGCTTACCGCTGTGAGCCGGCTGAACCATGACCAAAAAGAGAATCACCCCCATCGCCGCAATAGGAATGCCTCGCATATACCCCGCCTTGTGATGCAGACGTTTTCTGGGAACGGGACAACGTGCCGGAACAGGCACATTCTTTGTACCGAAAAGGATGAACCGCTTCGACGCGGCCTTTGAGCTCGAAGGCAATCATTCCTGCAGCCTCGCTGAGCAGGCTCTCTGTGCAGCAGCAGGCTTAGCCTGATTCAGGCTCTCGGGTTATGCGCCATTTACAGAAAAGATCCTCCGGATGTGGATCTGGTGGAGCAAAAACACAATGAACCCGGAGGGTTGGATCTATCTCAGCGGCAAAATGGGTAAACTCCTCTCTATGCATCTCCTTGCAGGCATACTCCCCGAGGCCGTGCTTTAAGCGGCCCATTTGAGCCGGGCATCTTGCCGAGACGATCTCAAGCTCATGCTCGTCGGTCTTCATATCAAAGCTGTCCATGAGATACCAGGGGTAGAAGTGCATGGCTTGAACGAAGCCTTCGATGCCCGTGTCGGTGATGCCGAAGCGCTTCTTGATGTCTTTGGCCGCCAGGCGGCCGACCTTGGCCCAGACCTTGGCATTGAGCTGCTCTGCTGCGGACAGCCCGTACTCATTCTCAACATTAATGAACCAGAAGGCGTCAATGAGCCGATACTGCCACAGAAGCGAGCGAACCAGCTCAGTCAGCTCTCGACCATGACTCTCCGGTTTGTCAAACCATTCATCCATGGCCTTCCTCCTCGCTCAAGCTCATCAAAGAGCAAGAAATCGATTCCCTGGGTTCCTGGACGCCAGAAAGATATACCAAGCCGTCCGGCTCGACAACCCCAAGGATGCGGTTTTTCTCGATCCTTTTGCCAAGGGCCTGGTCTTGCCTTTGCTGCCGCTCTATGCTGCAATGCTGTCACATGCTTTCAGAAAGCTTTTTCCCAGTGAGCCTGCATGCGGACATACCTTCTCGATACCACTGGCCTGCACTCCTCGGCGGCGGCCCTGGCCCTGGAGGACGAGGAGATCTGGAACGGCTGCGCCGCAGAACACGTCCTTTGGGCACTCCGAAGGGCCCTGACCCGGCGTGATGCAGCTGCCGTCGCTCTGGCCGGTGGATCGACGCCCAAGGGGCTTTACAGGCTTCTGGCCGAGCGGCGCTTCAATCAGAAGCTCGACTGGGAACGGGTCCATGTTTTCTGGGGCGATGAACGGCTTGTCCCCCTGGACAGCCCAGAAAGCAATTACGGCCTGGCCGCGAGGCTTCTCTTGAAACATATCCCTGTACCAGAGGGAAACATTCATCCTATGCCCACGGAAACCTCCAAACCCGAAGAGGCTGCTGACGATTACGCTGAAACCCTTCGGGAGACCTTCACCAGGGCAGGCCTCATCCAGCCGGCCGCGTCTGCTGTGGGAGCCTCATGCCCGGCCCAGGCGCCGCCCCGCTTCGATCTGATTATCCTGGGGCTCGGCCCGGATGGACACACCGCCTCGCTGTTTCCGGGCTCTGCGGCCCTGGATGAACGGGAACGCTGGGTTGTTCCGACTGACCCAGGAACGACCCAGCCGCTGGTTCCCAGGCTGACCATGACCTTGCCGATCATCAACCGAGCCAGGCATGTATTGTTCCTGGTGAACGTCTCCGGCAAAACGGGCATGCTCCGAAGGATCTTGCTCAATCGAGAGGATTGGCCTCCGCCGGCCGGCAGAGTCCGGCCCGAGGGAGATCTCCTTTGGCTGATCCACGATGCGGAAGGCCGGCTCGAGAGCCTGGACGGATCATGAAGATAAGCGTTATCATCCCGGCGCTCAATGAGGCAGACGGAATTGCTCGAACCCTGGAAGGCCTGCAAGCTTGGCGGGCCAGAGGGCATGAGGTCATTCTCTGCGACGGAGGGAGTCAAGACGGCACCCAGGCGGCGGCTGAAGGGCTGGTTGACACCATCACGGCCTGCCCGCGGGGACGGGCCCTGCAAATGAATGCCGGGGCCGGGCTGGCTAAAGGCAGGGTTCTGCTTTTTCTCCATGCGGACACGGCTTTGCCCGCTTCAGGGGATGCGAGCCTCCGGCAAGCCTTGGAGGAGAGCGGGCGGGACTGGGGGCGCTTCGATATCCGTTTGAGCGGCAGCGGTGTCCTCTACCGTCTCATCGAGGGGCTCATGAACCTGCGTTCCCGCTTGACGCACATCTGTACCGGCGATCAGGCCATCTTCATCACCAGGAGCACCTTCCTTCAGATCGGCGGCTTCAGCAACATTCCACTGATGGAGGATATAGAGATCAGCAAGCGTTTGAAGGCCGTCGGTCCCCCTGTGTGCCTCAAGGAGCGCGCCCTGACCTCCAGCCGTCGTTGGGAGGACCATGGCCCCCTGCGCACCATCCTGACCATGTGGGCTTTACGCCTGGCATATTTTCTGGGATGTCGCCCCGATCGACTGGAGCGGATTTACTCTCGGCCGGTCCGGCAATAGGCTTTTTCCCGGACGTATTTTTCGTCAGCTTCGGCTGCCAGAATCAGGTGGACCGAGGTGAAAACGCGGAGGGTGAATGTGCTCGCTCTTGCAGCTGGGACACCGACCCGGGCTGCTGATGCGTTCGCGTTTGGCGAAGACAAAGCCGCATTTGCCGCATTCCGCCGGCTCGACCTCCAGCTTTTCTCCGAAAGCCCGCAGGGACTTGTCGATATGCTCCAAATGGACGTGGGCCTCCTTTTTCGAAAGACCGAACGCGGCTCCCAGCTCCCGAATGCCGACAGGACCTTCTGCTTCACGCAAATAGCGGACAAGCTGCTGCCGCAGGGTTTGGGGCGTCCGATTGCCGGCCATGGGCTCCCTCTTCCTCTTGGATACACACAGGGACTTCTTCCTGCTCGGTACAATAGAAGCCATGACCGATCAAGCCGCAGGGATCGGCTGGCACTGTCGATGACTGGCCTTCCAGGGCCCGTGATCAGCGTATGCCGACTCAGCAGCCCAGGCTATGAATGATTCCCTGAATGGCCCCCCAGGCCTGAAAGTACTGCAGCCGGCTCGTTCCGCTGGAGCTCCCTTCGAGCTCAACGGGCAGCCAGTAGAGCACGTCTATGGGCCGATGGAACATGTCGAACCATCGACCGTTGGAGTAATAGGCTTTCCGCAGCCCCCAGCTGAAGGGGCAGGAGGTGATCACCTCCCGACCTTCTTCGGGAAGATGGCTTTCAGCTGACAACCAATGCATTGCTTACCGCTTCCTTTGCATGTCCTCGAACTGACTTCAGGGGACACCTTTGCTGGTTACGACTTCATACTTTGCCAAGATCGATTCCATTGAGAATCCAGTCAGCATTGCCAGGAGCGAACCTCGATGGTTCCGCCAACGGCCGTGCTTCCAGGCGTACAAAAAGCTCGCCCCTTCATGGTCCCTGGTGGGCAAGGCCAAGCAGGGACGCATCAGCCAAGACGAGTACGCCCGCCTTTACCGAGAAACGGTCCTTGACCGGCTCGACCCGCTGACTGTCCTGAGAGAGCTGTATGAGTCCTTCGGGAGCAACCCAACCCTGCTCTGCTGGGAAGCGAAACGCGAGGCGTGTCATCGACGGCTCGTGGCCCAATGGCTGGAAGTGAATACTGGCGTGCACGTTCCGGAGATCGATTGAGGAGGTCGAGAACCTGGCTGCTTCCTGCAGGAGCCAGAGGCTACTTTTTGTCCGAAACTTCCTGGTTCTCTTCTGGCTCGTCCTGACGAAGGATGTCCTGGAGAACATCGACTCGGGCCTGCGCATCGTCTGAGGAAGCCGCCTCTTCCGTGACAGGCTCCGAACCTTCGTTCGTATCGGCCTGCCTCGCAGCCTGCTCTTGGTTATCCTTGCGTTTTCCAAAGAGATCGCCGAAACGGCCTTGCTGCTTCTTGGCAAGCCCTTCCTCAGAATCCATTTGGCAGCTCCCATTTAAAAAGCCGCCGGTCGCAATGGTCAAGGATCGGGTGGTCACCTCGCCGGTGACCTTGCCAGTCGCGCCGACATTGAGGTGCTCCTGGGCGTAAATGTTCCCGATAATTTCACCATGAACATAGACCTGCTGGGCATAGATCTCGGCCTTGACCAGCGCACGTTGATTGATGAAGACGGTCCCCTCGGTCTCCAGCCTCCCCTGAAAGCGTCCTTCGATGCACAGGCTGTCGCTGCCTTTGAAGTTGCCTTCGAAGGAGCTGTTCGCACCGATCAAGGTCGGCACCTCACTGGGATCTTTCGTGGGCTTGCTATTGGGCTTTTTCATACTCATCTCTCAGGGACAAGGAGTTGAACTCCCTGTCGAGCACATATTTCTTGGGATTGACGTGTTTCCCATCCTTGACGACCTTATAGTGCACATGGGTTCCTGTGCTGTGTCCGGTATTGCCCATGTACCCTATGACATCGCGCCTCTTGACCACATCGCCTTCGGATACGGCAATGGAGTTGAGATGCCCGTAAGCTGTGACCATGCCCTTGCCGTGCTGCAGGCGGACATACTTCCCCCAGATCCTGTTGCGCCCGGTTTTGATAACTTTTCCATCAGCGGGTGCTATGAGCGGCGTCTTCCAGGGCCCGGCGATGTCGATGGCTGAATGAAACTCCTTCCTGCCGGTGAAAGGATTTTCCCGCCAACCATAGACACAGGAGAGCCAGACGTCTTCGCCAGCCACAGGGAGAATCGAGGGGACCATGTTCATTTCTTTCTGGCGGCTGCGCAGAAAATGATAGACCTCTTTGAGACTGTCTTCCAGGGATATGGAGTAGCTGAGCACGCCGCCGCTGCCTTGATCCGGCGTCGCATTGAGGTCATCGGGCAGCGCTCTCATGCTGCTGAAATCATCCGGCTCCTCGAAACCTCCCTGATGGCTCTGATCGCCGGGGATTTTGTCTGTCGGCTCCAGACCGAGATAATGCCGGACCCGCTCCTCCATCTTGCGAATATCCTGAAGCTGCTTTTGCGACTTGACCAGCTGATGGCGCAGATCTTCGATGACTTGCTCCTTTTCGGAAATGACACTGCGCATCTTCTGGATATGCTCTTCCTTCTCCTGCGTTTTCTGTGAGAGGGTCTGCTCTTTGGACTCGACCCTCTGCTTCAGGCGTTGACTCAGGTGCTGATACTTGGCCAGCTCCTCGCTGAACTCCAAGGCCATCCAGGTGAGTACGCCTGAAAGGGCCAAGAAAAAGAGCAATCCGCCCAAAACGAGGAAAATGACGCTCTTGTTCACCGAAATGGTCTTGAACGGCTTATCGTCTTCAGGGAACCAGAGCACAGTCACTTTAGGCAAGGGAATCACTCCTTCCAGCAGAATCGGTAGATGACTGATTCACATCCAGACAGAGAGGAAGCAAAGCTCAGCTTGGGGGCTTCATGGCGCACATACACACGGGCTACGACCTGACCAACTGCGTTCAGCTTGGAGACTACAGTCTGAATCTCCAAAAATCAAGCCTTTCTTCTCTCCTCTCTCAGCAAGGAGACCTCCGGCACATGATTCAGGAGTGAAAATGCAACAAGCATTCCATACAGTAGAGACCATGGCCGTGGTCGGTCAAAAGACCGGACGCCCCTGGGCATCAGTCCGGATACGGGCTGCTTCCAAAGCGTGGAGAACGTCCTTCCCGAAAAGCCTGGACGCCTTCGGCAAAGTCAGCCTCGGACCAGGCCGCCATCTGCAAAGAGGCTTCGGCTTCCATCTGAGCCTCCAAGGTGTTCCAATCGCACAACTTCAGGAGCTTTTTAATTGATCGCACAGCGCGCTGCGGACCGCGGGCGATCTCCCGGGCTTTGGCCATAAGTGCCTGTCGAAAGTCGTCCATGGGCTCGACCGAAGCATACAAGCCAAGCTCCGCAGCCTCCTCGGCGCTCAGCCGTTTGCCGGTCAGCAGAAGCTCAGCGGCCTTCTGCCGCCCGATGCGGCGTGGCAGGTACCAGGACACACCGCTGTCAGGTACCGCCCCGATACTGACAAAATTGGGCGCAAATGTGGCCATTTTTGAAGCAATGGCCAGGTCGCAGGCCATGGCCAGGGCTGTACCAGCCCCGGCAGCCACCCCGTTCACGCCGGCAATAACAGGAAGGGAAATCCGCTCCAGCCGAATGATGAGCTCCTCGGCTTTTTCCAGAATTATCCGCTGAGCCCCGGTATCTTGGGCCTGCACCAGCCAGTGAAGGTCCCCGCCAGCGCAAAAGGCCTTTCCGGAGCCGGTGACAACCAGAGCTCTGATGTCCCGGTCCGCTTCAAGGCGCTGCAAGACGGCCAGAAGGCCTTCAACCATCTCACGGTTCAACGCGTTCAAATGTTCCGGCCGATTGAGGGTCAAAAGACCGATGTGATCTTCTACAAGCTCAAAGAGAACGGCTTGCTCGGACATGCTCTTTCTCCTAGTGTAATGTTCCAGAAATACCTGGGTATTTCTGGAAGGATCGCGTCGCCGGAAAATGTGGTTTCCGGCTCGCTTACGCCCCTGCAGTCACTTTCCCGCTGCTCTGAGTGACCCCTATTCAGATGCGGGATCTTCCTCTTGCACAGAGAGAATGCACCCATTGAGGGGGAAAGTGAGTGCAGTGGCCGGCCGGACGTTCGTCCGGCCACGTGTCGCGTTATGAAAAGGGAATTTTGAATAAACGTATTTAAGCAACGCGACACTAAGCCGCATCCGGGCTTCTGGACTTCCTGGACATTGCCCTAAGAGCTGAACGTCCCGGAAAAGTCGGGTTTCCTCTTTTCCAAAAAGGCCTGGGCGCCCTCACGGGCATCCTGGCTGGCAAAGCAGGTGGCAAAGGCGTCCGTTTCCAGAGCGCAGCCGGTCTTCAGATCGGCTTCAACGCCTCGGTCGATGGTTTCCTTGACGGCCCGCAGAGCGACTCGGCCCTTGCCGGCCAGCTTCTTGGCCATCTCCATTGTCTTTTGCATCAGCGCATCCTGCGGATGGACCTGGGCAACGAGACCGATGGCTTTGGCCTCCTCGGCTGAAATCTGACTTCCGGTCATGCACAGCTCTTTGGCCTTGGCCCGGCCGACCAGCCTGGCCAACCTTTGGGTGCCTCCGAAGCCGGGAATAATGCCGAGGTTGATCTCCGGCTGCCCAAACATGGCTGTATCCGAGGCCAAGATAAAGTCACAGCTCATGGCCAGCTCACAACCGCCGCCAAGAGCAAAGCCGTTGACACAGGCAATGACTGGAATGGGCAGATCCTCCAGCTCGGCGAAGACCTTCTGGCCTTCCTGGGCAAAGAGGCGGGCCTGAAGCGGGTTCATCTTCGGGAACTCCGAGATGTCCGCTCCGGCAATGAAGGCCTTCTCGCCGCTCCCGGTTATGACCAGGACTCGGACGGTCTCGTCTCCCCGGACCTCGGCAAGGACCTGCTCAATCTCTGCAATGGTCGCCGGGTTCAAAGCATTAAGCACTTTTGGCCGGTTTACGGTCAGAACGGCCACGCTGTCCTCAACCTGATAGAGGATGTTCTCGTACGGCATACCCATTCTCCTTGTTTTGGGGACTACTATGTTTCTGGAATCAAGCCCAGAACCGGAATTGATCAAAGCACCCATTTTAGAATATGGTCAAATGATTGGCATCATCCATACCCGCTGACAGGCGTTTTGTAAATCATTGACAGGCACTCAAGCCTGCAGTATCTGAGCCGATACGGCCAGCTCCCATCACGGAGGGCCGCAACACAGTCCGAAACGATGCAAACCCAGTGCTTTCCCTTACCCCTGGACTCCACCTCGGCTGGCTGCCGTGTTCCTTCCGGAATGCCGCCGGTTTTCGATGCCCATGTTCATATCCTGCCAAGCGGGCTGTTCAAAGCCATTTGGTCCTGGTTCGACCGGTATGCCTGGCCCATTCGTTACCGGCCGGCCGCTGAGACTGTCCTGCCTTTTTTGCATAATCGGGGCATCTGTGGATTTATTGCCCTGCCCTATGCACACAAGCCTGGTATCGCCCGGGAGCTCAACCAGACAGTGTATCGGCTCTGCTCGGAGGTTCCTTTTGCCTACGGCTTTGCCACCGTATTTCCTGGAGAGCCCGATGTCGAAGCCATTCTCGATGAGGCCTTCGCTCTCGGTCTGCAGGGAGTCAAGCTGCACCCCCATGTTCAAGGCTATGCGCCCAGCTCGCCGGAGGTCGATCGAATCTGCGACCTCTGCCGCAGCCATTCCCGCTCCCTGCTCATCCATGCCGGACGCGAGCCCAAAACGCCGCTGTTCGACTATCCTGCGGATCCCTATGCTTTGTGTGCTGCCGAAAGCCTGGAACTGCTCCTGCGCAATCACCCCGGTCTGCGTCTCTGTGTGCCGCACCTCGGGGCAGATGAGTACATGGCCTATCGCAGGCTTTTGGATCGCTTCGATACCCTCTGGCTGGATACGGCCATGGCCATCTCAGGGTTCCTCCCCGGCCTCGAACCGCCGGGCTTGGAGTCTTACCCACCAGAACGCATCCTCTATGGCTCGGACTTCCCCAACATTCCCTACCCGTGGGATACAGAGCTCAAGATCCTACAGAAAAGCCGGCTCAGCGAGGAAGCACTCTACAGGATAACCTACGCCAACGCCTTGGAGTTTTTGAATCTGGCCTGAAGGCAAGCTGCAATGGATAAGCAAAGGAGGCATAAGGAACCATGCCGAAAAAGCTGACCCTCGACGACTTTCCGGTTGTCCTGGAGCTGCCCGTGTTGTGGGGTGACATGGACGCCTTGCAGCATGTTAATAATGTTCGTTTCTTCAGATATTTGGAATCAGCACGCGTCGAGTACATGGAACAGGCCGACATCTTTGCCTCGCTCAGGGAGAACGGAATCGGCCCGATCCTGGCTGAAGCCAGCTGCAAGTTCATCGCTCCGCTGAGCTATCCGGACACCATAGCCGTGGGCTGCCGGACCGTTTCCATGTCCGATTCCGAGCTGGTGCAGGAGTACCTTATCGTCAGCCGCGGGCAGGAGCGAGCGGCAGCCACCGGCCGGGCCCGGATCGTCGCTTACGATTATACGGCTTCTCGACGGACGGCCTTTCCGGAGGCCGTTTTTCAGAGGCTTCGGGCCATCGACCCGCAGGCCGGATTGTATGAAGCACAGACGTAAGCCGTGCGCCTTCGCCTTCCGGCTGCCGAGGTGATCGCGCGGGCATACAATGAGTTTTTCAGGGCTTTCGGGGCGAGGACGGCCGATCGAGGCCAACTCGGACATCCTTCGACCTCCATAGCCGGATCCCGGGGGCTTCGGCCAGAATCATGCCGAGAACGATGAGACCAGCCCCGAACCAGCCCAGGGCTGCCAGGTGCTCGCCGCCGAATATCCTGGCGCAGAGAGCCCCGAAAACCGGCTCCATGCAAAAGATGAGCGCGGCCTTGCTGGGCAGGGTATACCGCTGCATAACCGTTTGGGCCCAGAAAGCGAAGCTGGAAGCCAGAACAGCGCAGAGCAGCAGGGCCCAGAGGATGCCGGGGATCCAAACGATGACGCTGTGTCCGCCGAGATGCGCACTGAGGACGCTCAGGACGGCGACGACCCCGATCTGGAGGCCGGCCAGCCAGACGGCGCTCTCCTGGCAAGTGTACCGGCCGGTGAAGATGATCTGCAGGGCGATGCAGGCGGCACAGGCCAGGACGATGAGGTCCCCGGGGTTGAGGGCCAGATCCTCCCCCAGGCACAAAAAGCCCAGCCCGACGGCTGCAAAACAGACTCCCAGCATGACGCTCCCAGGCACCAGCCGGCCGAAGATCAGGGCATTGAAGACAGGGACCAGGACAACATTCAGCCCAGTGACAAAGGCCGTGTTCGATGCCGTGGTCAAGGTCAGGCCGATGGTCTGAAAGGCAAAGGCTCCGAAAAGGAGCAGGCCGAGCAGGCCTCCTTTGGGCAGGCATTGCGGCCTGAACTCCCCGCGGCATCTCCAGAGGAAAGGGATGAAAAGCACAAAGGCCAAGCCAAACCTTTGAGCCAGAAAGACGAAGACCGGGGCTTTGGTGAGGGCCTCTTTGACAATGATGAAGGTCGAGCCCCAGATAAAGGCCACAACTAGGAGAACCAGCTCGGCGCCAAGCTGGCGGAATGTGTCGGGATTGCGTATCAGCACGCTGCTCCTGTACCCGAGCTAAGGGCAATGGTCAAGACATCCGGGCTCCGCCCACCCTTCTGCCCTGGGATGAGCGTGGCACACACGAGACACAAGGGATCTGAAGAGAAGAATTTTTCCACGACAAGCTGGTATGATATCCCCATTCAGCTGCAAAGTGGGTGCAGCACGAGCGGGCGGTGAAGAACGCTTTTCTGCGGTACTCGCTGTGCTCAGTGCGGGTAAAGGCCAGCTGCCCCTGGGAGCCAGGCCGGGTGCCGTTTGTCAAGGCCGGCGAAAAGGGCTATAAGAATCCGTCTTGGCGGGATTATTCCATCAAGCAAAAAAGCCCTCAACAAGGCTGAAACCCTTATGACTGACATCCCGGAGCTCATACAAACGCTTCAGCAGTTTGAACCGGCCGTTTTGACCCTGAAGCTTGTCCTGTCAGCCCTCATCGGCATCATCATCGGCTTCGAGCGGGAGTCCCACGGCCAGGCAGCCGGAGTGCGCACCTACTCTCTGGTCTGTATAGCCGGTTGTCTGCTCATGATTCTGTCGCTAGAAGTTCCCAGATTGTTTGACGAGCTTACCGAAGACTCGGTCATACGAGCCGACCCCGGACGGATAGCCTCTTACGCCGTGGCCGGCATGGGCTTCCTTGGGGCCGGGGCCATCATCAAGGGCCGGGGATCGGTCAGGGGGCTGACCACAGCCGCCGGGCTCTGGCTGGTCACGGCCATCGGCTTGACCGTTGGAGCCGGCCTGTACTCGGCCGCTCTTCTAACGACCCTGATCAGCCTGCCCATTCTGTACAACCTGCGGTTGGTCCGCCCGAACATCAGGCGTGATGAACGAACCTTGCTCACGGTCCGCTGCTGCTGCGAAGATCGTCCCCTGAAGCGCATCAAGTCGATTCTGAGCCAACAGAAGGATATTCAGATCGAGTTCGTCACCTACAAGGAAAACCGAGAGGACCTCGTGGTTACCTACATCTTTCGGCTTATGAGCAAAGATGATACAAACTGGGGCGAGGTCGTCTCGCAGCTCCTGACCATCGACTCCATTCTGGAGATCGCCTGGGAGGAGGCCGAGGTCCCCTGATCCCTTCGCCCGGGAAGACCCTCTCAGCTGGAGACCATATGGAACCAAGCGAGGCGACCCGGCCGAAACGTGCAAAAAACAAGAGCTTGGAGCATTTTTTCATATAACCGTCATGCCTGGGTGGGCACAACCAAGCATGAAAAAATCACGTTTCGGCCGGGGCGCCGAGTGCAGGTTCCATCGCGACACAGACCATAGAGACAGCCAACGGCTCAGTATTCGATCCTTGAAGTATCTTGGCCTCGGATGTCAGGAAGGGCACCTGTGGCTTCAAAGCCCCG